>WNGF01008848.1_pt1 | contig 23060 bp, 9 predicted proteins | sample 5400641 | NCBI WGS metagenome assembly WNGF01 (sample SAMN13153371, study PRJNA577476) | soil metagenome | isolation source: 80 cm soil or saprolite under grassland replicate 2 | place: USA:California | collected 2016-06-15 | reverse complement strand
GTCGCCCAGCCTCGCTTCCGCACTCTTCTGCTCGGCCTGTTCTCGGGGGCGGCGTTGCTGCTAGCAATGGTGGGCATCTACGGCGTGATGTCCTACGCGGTCTCGCAGCGCGTTCACGAACTGGGCGTCCGCATGGCGCTCGGCGCGCGCGCCGGCGATGTGCTCAGGCTGGTCATCAGTCAAGGAATGAGGTTGGCGCTCGCCGGCGTGGCCATTGGCCTGGCATCCGCTTTTGCGCTGACGCGCCTGATCAAGGACCTGTTATTCGGCGTACGGGCCACGGACCCGCTGACTTTTGCGACTATCACGCTCTTGTTGACGGGCGTAGCGCTCGTGGCCTGTTACCTGCCCGCGCGGCGGGCGACGAAGGTTGATCCGATGGTCGCGCTCCGACACGAGTAATGAATGGTTTTCTAGTCGCGGAGCGACGATTGAGCTTAGCCCGGCTTTTCAAAGCCGGGACGAGCTGGATCGAATATGGAACCGCTCACCCGGCTTTGAAAAGCCGGGCTAAGCTCAATCGTCGCTCCGCGACTGAAAAAATAGAAGGCTTCTATGTTTGAGCTTTGCAAGAAACCATATCTCTGGCTGATTCGCGCCGTCGGTGTGATCGTGCCGCGAAGTCTTCGCGCCGACTGGCGGCAGGAGTGGGAGGCCGAATTGCGGTCGCGCGAAATGTTGCTGGCCGAGTGGGACAACCTCAATTGGAAAACCAAATTTGATTTGCTGCGCCGCAGCCTGGGCGCGTTTTGGGACGCGCTGCTTTTACAACCGAGAAGATTGGAGGATGAGATGTTTCAAGATATGCGTTATGGCCTGCGAATGTTGCTGAAGACTCCCGGCTTCACTCTGGCGGCGGCGCTCTCGCTCGCGCTGGGCATCGGGGCGAACACGGCCATCTTCAGCCTGATTGACGCGGTGCTGCTCAAATCGCTTCCCGTGCGAGAGCCGGAAAAGCTGGTCCTCTTCGGCAAAGGCGAGCGGGGGGGAGCGACCGATCACTTCCCTGACAGGAGTTGGGATCTCTTTTCCTATCCTTTTTATCGAGAGATGAGGCGGCGCAATGAAGTCTTCTCTGAGGTGGGGGCGACTCTGAGTATGAGTTGGAGCGTACACGGCGCCGTCAACACAAATGGGGCGAGCGGCGAAATGGTACGAATTGACGTACAACCGGTCTCCGGCGCCTATTTCTCCATGCTGGGAGTACGCGCCGGTCTGGGACGCGTTATCACTGACGCCGATGACCAGGTCGCCGGCCAGCATCCGGTCGCAGTTGTAAGCCACGCCTGGTGGGAGAGCCAACTTGGCGCCGACCCTGCGGCGGTCGGCAAGACCGTCACGATTGACAAGGTCGCTTACACGATTATCGGTGTCGCTCCAAAAGAATTTTTCGGCACGACGGTCGGCCAGGCGCCGGACCTCTGGATACCGCTGGCGATGGAGACGCAATTGCCGCCCGGCCACTGGAAGGGGAGAGAGAATCCGGAGTGGCAGTCACTCCATCTGATCGCTCGTCTGAAAAACGGCGTGAGCGCCGAGCAGGCGAGCGCGGCGGTGAACCTGCTCTTCAAACAGTCCTTACAAGAGCGAGCCGGCGCGCAAGCCTCGACCGAGCGAATGCAGGACATCCAGCGCGCATACATTGAACTGACGCCCACTGGCCGGGGACTGTCGCGGCTCCGAGGGGAGTTCTCGCTCTCGCTGCAAATCCTGATGGCGGTGGTCGGAGTCGTGCTGTTGATCGCATGCGCCAATGTGGCCAACCTTTTGCTGGCGCGCGCGGCTGCCAGGCAGAAGGAGTTCGCCGTGCGTCTGGCTTTGGGCGCGGGCCGCACACGCCTGATTCGCCAGTCGCTCACTGAAAGCATGTTGCTCGCCGGTCTGAGCGCCGCAGCCGGAATCCTTCTTGCCTGGCGCCTTAGCCACTTGCTCGTCCTGATGGCTTCCACCGGATCGGAGCCTCTGCCTTTGGACGTGACGCCCAACGCCCGCATCCTGGGCTTCACGCTGCTCGCTTCGCTGCTCTCGGCCCTCGTCTTCGGAACGGCTCCGGCGCTGCGCGCGGCCAGGATCGAACCGAACTCTTCGCTTAAAGGCGGGAAAGGGGCGGCGCAACTCACTTCGCGGAGCCGGTTCGGAAAGGCGCTGGTGGTGGCGCAGGTCGCGCTCTCGCTCTTATTGCTGGTCGGAGCCGGTCTCTTCGTGCGCACGCTGATCAACCTGCAAAACCTCCCCTCCGGCTTCAATCAACAGAACGTCATGCTCTTTTATGTTGACACCACTACAACCGGTTACAAAGGCGATCAACTCAGCGCCATGCTGCGCGAGGTTGAAGAGAGGGTGAAGGCGGCGCCGGGGGTGCAGGCGGCTTCGTTTTCAGCTTACTTCTTCAACCAGGGCGCATGGACATCCGATGTGTTCACCCGTGATCAAAATCTTCCGGACGGACAAAGCCTGTTTGTGAGCAACAAATTCGTCGGCCAGGACTATTTCACGACGATGGGAATCCCGCTTTTACAAGGTCGCGTCTTCGGCCAGCAGGACACGGACAAGTCCCAGCAGGTGGCGGTGATCAGTGAAACGATGGCGCGGCGCTTCTTTCCGAACAGCTCTCCGCTCGGCAAACGTTTCGGCAGAGGTCCCGAAAACAGCGGGCAGTTCGAAATCATCGGCGTCGTGAAGGACGCCAAGGACATAAGCCTGACAGAAGAGTGGCGACCGATCGCCTATTACCCATATTCCCAAGGTAGCGAACCTATGAGCAATCTTGTCGTGCGTTACTCCGGCGCGCCCGAGGCCGTCGCCCTGCAAGCGCGGCAGGCGATCCGCGAGGTCAACCGCAATCTGCCGATTGATGGGGTCGTGAGCCTCTCCGAACACATAAGCCGGTCGCTCGCCCAGCAGAGACTGGTGGCGCGGCTCGCTACGCTCTTCGGACTGCTCGCGTTGTCGCTCGCCTGCGTCGGGCTGTACGGCGTTTTGTCTTACGCCGTCGCGCGGCGCACGAATGAGATCGGCGTCCGCATGGCGCTCGGAGCGCAGCGCGGAGACGTGATCTGGCTGGTGTTGCGCGAAGCGTTGGCGCTGGCGGTCGCCGGAGTCGTGATTGGGCTGCTGGCGTCACTCGCGGCCACGCAGACGGCTTCGACCTTGCTCTTCGGATTAAAGCCCAACGATCCGCTGACGATCGCGGCGGCCACGTTGCTGCTGCTCGTGGTGGCTGCATTGGCAGGCTACCTGCCCGCGCGCAGAGCGGCGCGCGTCGATCCGATGGCGGCGTTGCGCGAGGAGTGAGCTCGTATAACGTTGAAGGAGCGCGGCGTTTGGTTATCCGGAAACTGATCGGCAAGAGTAGCGCACACTGTCCAGTGTGCGCCGCCTTCGAATCTGAACTATTCGGATGAATCGGGCCGGATGAATGATTCGCACAGATGGCAATCAAGTAGAGGGGGAAGGATGCGCGCAAACGGGACGGTTTGGGCTACTCGCGCCGAGCATTCTCTTGAACCCCAGAGACGCAATGAGTAACACGAAAACATGTCCGATATTCGCAAATATGGTCTGACGAGACCGCATCTGTGGTTGATCCGCGCCATAGGCGTAATCGTGCCGCGCCGTTTGCGCGCCGGCTGGCGGCAGGAGTGGGAGGCCGAGTTGCGTTACCGCGAAGAGTTGCTGGCCGAATGGGACAGGCTCGATTGGCGTAACAAACTCGATCTGCTGCGAAGGAGCGTCGGCGCGTTTTGGGATGCGCTGCTCTTACAACCGAAAAGACTGGAGGACGAAATGTTTCAAGACCTGCGCTTCGGCGTGCGAATGCTACTGAAGAGGCCCAGTTTCACTTTGCTCGCGGTCATCACGCTCGCGCTCAGCATCGGCGCCAACACCGTCGTCTTCAGCGGCGTCTACGCGATGCTGTTTCAGCCGCTGCCCTATCCGAACTCCGAACGATTGGCGGTGGTCTCACAGGTGGGCCGGCAGGAGGTGGAGTTCGGAGTTTCGTATCCCGACTTCACCGCCTGGAAAGAACGGAGCGCCGCGTTCGAGCGGATGGCGGCCTCGCGCGGGATCAACATCAATCTGGCCAGCGGCGAAGAGGCCGAGCGCGTGGCCGGCAGTCGCGTCTCGGCGGAGTTCTTCCCGCTTCTCGGCAGCCGCGCCCAATTGGGCCGCGCCTTCCTCGCTGAAGAGTTTCGCCCCGGCGCAGACAAAGTCGTCATCCTCAGTCATAAGCTCTGGCAGGAGCGATTCGGCGAGGACGTAGGGGTGGTCGGTCGAACGCTCAAACTCGACGATCAAAGCTACACGGTCGTGGGCGTAATGCCGTCGTCTTTCCTCTATCCGTTTCGCTCCGTCTTATGGACGCCGCTGGAAGCCGACGAAGAGGCCGGAACGCTGCAGGACGCGACGGCGAACCATTACGAGATTATCGGCGCGCTCAGGCCGGGCGTGAACCTCGACTCGGCGGCGAAAGAGATGGCGACGCTCGCGCGGGCCGCGTCGCGACAGAAACCGGTGGGACAGCCCGAATTGACCGTGAAGGTGGCGAGGCTGCGCGATACGATCCCGGGTCTAACGAAGTATCGGACGCCCATATTCGCGCTGCAATTCGGCGTCCTCTTCGTGCTGCTGATCGCGAGCGTGAATCTTGCCAATCTGCTGCTGGCGCGTAATGCGACGCGACGTCAGGAGTTCACCATTCGACTGGCGCTCGGCGCAGGCCGGCGGCGGCTCGCGCGCCAACTTCTGGTGGAGAGCCTGTTGCTGGGGCTGCTCGGCAGTCTGCTCGGAATATTGCTCGCGGCGTGGGGAATGAACGCGATGCGCGCCGTCGGAGATTTTCGACTGCCCGGCGCGGGCGAAATCGAAATCAACCCGCCCGTGCTGCTCGTCACTCTGCTCGTCTCATTGTTGACGAGCCTCGCTTTCGGACTCGGCCCGGCATTGATGGCCGTGCGACAGGATTTGATCGAATGTCTCAAAACGGGCGTCACGTCGGCCGACCCGCGCCGGCGGCGTTTGAGCGGAATCCTGGTCGCTGCGGAGGTCGCGCTGGCCGTGGCGCTGCTCACAGGCTCGGGATTGATGATCCGCACCGTTCTCAATCTGACGAAGGAAGACCCCGGCTTCAATCCCAAACACGCCGGCGCGGTCACGCTCTCGCTTCCGCCATCCAACAGAGAGGGCAGAGAGGGCAGAGAGGGCAGAGAGGGCAGAGAGGGCAGAGAGGGCAGAGAGGGCAGAGAGGGCAGAGAGGGCAGAGAAGGCAGGGACGGGCGCACGGACGATGAAAGTCTGGCTTCATTTTTCGACCAGGCCATCCGGCGGATTCGCGCTTTGCCCGGAGTCGAATCGGTCGGCGCTGTGGCCTACTTGCCGCTCGTCGGCTACAACCCCGGCGTGGATTTCACGATTGACAGGCGCGCGTCATCGCCACTGAGAGCCGACATCCAGCCCGTCACGCCGGATTATTTTCGAGCCATCGGCGTCCCGCTCCTGCGCGGGCGACAGTTCACCGAGGACGAGATGAAGCCGCAACCCGAAGCGGCGATCGTCAATAACGCCTTCGCTAAAAAGTTCTTCCCCGAAGAAGATCCGTTGGGCAAAAACGTTCTGTTGCAGGGCGACAAGTTCCCGCGCGGGCCGCTCGTCGTGGTCGGCGTCGTCGGCGACGTGAAGCAGTTCGGATTGCACACCGAGCCGCGCCCTGAAATCTATCTGCCGACGCGCCGCCATTCGATGACGCTGATCGTTCGCACTAGCGGCAATCCGGCTCAGTTGGCCGCGGCCGTGCGCGAGACCATACAAAGTCTGGATAACCGGGCGGCGATTAGTATGAGGAAGATGGAGGACGTGGTCAGTCGTTCGACCTGGTCACGGCGCAACCTTGCGTTGCAGATGGGAGTGTTGGGGGCGGCCGCGCTGCTGCTGGCCGCGATGGGAATTTACGGCGTGATCTCTTACCTGGTCGCGCAGCGCACGCGCGAGATGGGAATCCGTTTGGCGCTAGGCGCGCAAAGACGCGACCTCCTCAAACTCGTACTGGGACAAGGGCTGACGCTGACGATGATCGGCGTCGCCGCCGGCCTCGCTCTCGCGCTCGCCCTGACGCGCTTTCTTTCAAGCCTGCTCTTCGGCGTGGGCGCCGCCGACCCGATCACGTTCGCCGCGATCGCGCTGCTGTTGGCGGTCGTGGCGCTGGCGGCTAGTTTTTTGCCCGCACGGCGAGCGACGAAGGTTGATCCGATTACGGCGCTCCGACACGAGTAACTCGGAAGCGTCCCGGGTACGCATCGCTCCCAGCGCGCAGTCTCGGCGAGAGACGTATTTATCGGGAAAGGACACTCCCGATGTCGCCGCGCTTGCGTTGAGTGATTTTCGCTTGCAATCGTGAGCATCCGGCCCCGAGCGCGCTGCTGGCCTCCGATGGGTCTCCCCGCCCACGCCTGCGCGCCGGAAGCGATGCGTTCCCAGGGATTTCAGAGGAGATTTTTTGAGACCGCATCTCTGGCTGATCAAATTCATTGGCGTTCTCATACCGCGCCGATTGCGCGCCGATTGGCGGCAGGAGTGGGAGGCCGAGTTGCGCCACCGCGAAGAGCTGCTGGCCGAGTGGGACAAGCTCAACTGGAAAACCAAACTCGATCTGCTGCGGCGCAGCGTGGGCGCGTTTTGGGACGCGCTGCTGCTGCAGCCACGAAGATTGGAGGACGAAATGTTTCAAGACCTGCGTTTCGGACTGCGAATGATGCTCAAACAACCGGGCTTCACGGCGATGGCCGCGCTGACGCTCGCGCTTGGGATCGGCGCCAACACGGCGATCTTCAGCCTGGTAGACACCGTGTTATTGAAGACGCTGCCCGTTCGGAATCCGGAAGAACTGGTCTTCTTTACGCATTTCGGACGGACCGGCGATCGGGATGAGCGGCTCGGTTCGAACTATCCGCTTTATGAACATCTACGCGACTACAACCAATCGTTCGCGGGACTGAGCGGTTTCTGGACGATAAGTTTCAAAGTACGTCAGGAATCAGGCGTGGAGATCGTCCCAGGGCAATATGTCACAGGGTCTTATTTTTCGACGCTAGGAGTAAGCGCCCTGCTTGGCCGAACCATTTCGACCTCGGATGACTCGGACGCGCTGGTGGCCGTCATCAGCCATCGGTTCTGGGAACGAAAGTTCGCCAAGGACCCGGCGGTGATTGGAAAGCCGCTGGTCGTCAACGGGAATTCGCTGACGATCATCGGCGTCACTCCGCCCGATTTCCTGGGCTTGCTGCCCGGCGAACCGACAGAAGTTTCGATCCCGCTGGCTGCGCAACCGAAAGTCTCGGCGGAGTTTGGCGACCGGCGCGAGATGCGTGACGGATCGTGGGGCCTGACGATTCTGGGGAGATTGAAACCGGGGGCGCATGTGGAACAGGCGCGCGCCGATCTCGATACGCTGATGCGGCAATGGATGACCGTGAACAAATTTCCCCAGGAGATGATCGACAACGATTTTGCGCGCGCCGACCTGCTGCCCGCCGGGAAGAGGCTGGATGGGTTGCGGTTCCGATTTTCCAAACCGTTGCAGGCGTTGATGGGCGCTGTCGGCTTGTTGTTGCTGATCGCCTGCGCAAACATAGCCGGCATGCTGCTGGCCAGATCAGCGACCAGACAGAAAGAGATGGCCGTGCGCCTGGCGATGGGAGCGTCGCGCCGGCGGTTGATTCGACAGCTTCTCACTGAAGGCGTTTTGCTGGCCGCATTTGGCGGCGTGGCCGGCGTCCTGTTCGGCTGGTGGGGCAGCGATCTGCTGGTTGCGTTCATCTCCAGCGGGCCGGTTCCGGTGAAGCTCGATGTTTCCCCCGATCTGCGCGCGCTGGGGTTCACGGCAGTAGTTTCATTGCTGACCGGCATCGCCGTCAATCTTGCGCCGGCGTTGCAAAGCGCGCGAATCGATCTGACGCCGGCGTTGAAAGAGAGTGTCGCGACAGTCGGTTTTGGCAGGCGCTGGCAATCCGGTCGCGCGCTGATCGCGCTACAGGTCGCGCTGTCATTGGTTCTGTTGATAGGGGCGACGCTGTTTGCCTTCAGCCTGCGCAACATCATTCGGCTGGGCGCCGGATTCCAAACGGAGAACCTACTGCTCGTGGATTTCGACCCGGGCGGCGCCGGGTATGACCGCAATCGCCTCAACGCGTTTTATAGCGAAGCGCTTGAACGCGCCAGAAGACTGCCGGGGGTGCGCTCCGCCAGCCTGTCCACGAATATGCCGCTCAGTGACGATGACAGCACACGCGCGCTGATTGTTTCCAGATCCGGCGAGATCAGCCCGGAAGACCTGAAGGTTCATGTGAATTGGGTCTCGACGGCCTTCTTCGAAACGATGCGGATTCCATTGTTGAAAGGCCGCGAGTTCATGACAAGCGACGACGATGGCGCGGCGAAAGTGGCGGTTATCAACGAGACGCTTGCTCGATTCTATTTCGGCGATAACGACCCTGTCGGCAAAGTCGTTTGGATCCGGGGCGAGCTGAACGAACCTCCGATTCAAATTGTCGGCGTAGCCCAGGATTCAAAGCATCAGGACCTGCGTCAAGCGCCGCCGCGAATGATCTACCTGCCTTTCCTTCAGTACCATCAAGATTACATGACGCTGGAAGCCCGCACGGCGATGAATCCCGCCACGCTTATCCCTGCGGTTCGCCAGGCGCTATTGGAAGTCAGTCGCGATATTCCCATCAGCGAGATAAAAACGGGGCAGGCCCAGCTTAATGGCGGACTGGTAGCGGAGCGGCTGATCGCCACGCTGTCGAACTTTTTCGGAGCGTTGGCGTTGTTGCTCGCCGCGATCGGCCTTTACGGCACGCTGTCCCATTTTGTGGCGCGGAAGACCCGTGAGATCGGCGTCCGCATGGCGCTCGGCGCTCAGCGGAGTGATGTGTTGCGGTTGGTGATGCGCGAAGCGTCGTGGCCGCTATTGATCGGAATATCGGTGGGGCTGCTGACCGCAATGGCCATTTATCGCTTCGTGACCAATCAGTTTTCCGACTTGCTCTTTGGGGTGACCGCGACCAATCCCGTTGTATTGTCGCTCTCCGTCGCGGCTCTGCTCGTGACGGCGGCGCTGGCGGCGTATCTGCCCGCGCGTATGGCGGCGAAGGTAGACCCGATGGTGGCGCTCCGCCAAGAATGAGGGCAACTATGAAACCGCATCTGTGGCTGATCAAATTCATCGGCGTGATCGTGCCGCGCCGCTTGCGCGCCGACTGGCGGCATGAGTGGGAGGCCGAGCTGCGTTACCGCGAAGAGTTGCTGGCGGAATGGGAGCGACTCAATTGGCGTAGCAAACTCGATCTGCTGCGACGCAGCCTGGGCGCGTTTTGGGATGCGCTGCTTTTACAACCAAGAAGATTGGAGGACGAGATGTTTCAAGACCTGCGTTTTGGTTTGCGGATGCTGCGGAAGAATCCAGGCTTCACGGCTATCGCTGTTTTCACGCTGGCGCTGGGCATCGGCGCGAATACGGCGATCTTCAGTGTCGTCAACGGCGTGCTGCTCAAACCACTGCCTTATCCCGAACCGGAACGTTTAGTGCGAGTCTTTCAGAACATCTTGATCATGAGTTCCCCGAAGGCTCCGATGTCGCCCGCCGATTTCCGCGATTTCCGCGAGCAGAACACCACCTTTGAAACAATCGCGGGATATTTCCGCCAGGATCTGGAACTCGCGCAGGAAGACAGAGCCGAGCGGTTGCTGGGAATGCGCGCTTCATCGGGCTATTTCCGAACGCTCGGTTTTCAGCCAATTCTGGGACGCGAATTCACCCGCGAAGAAGAGATTCCGGATGAAAGCGCGGTCGTCATATTGAGTTACGGTCTGTGGCGGCGCCGTTTCAACGGCGATCCGGCGATCGTCGGAAAGACAATCAGGCTATCGGGTAAATCGTTCACGGTCGTCGGCGTAGCGCCCGCCGGGTTGCAGCACGTCGGCGGCGGCTATCGCCCGCTGCCGCACGGCGAGAGCGTTGACATCTGGTGGCCGATGAGGCTTGGACCGCACAGGCCGCGCGGCGCGCAGATCGTGAACGTCATCGGCAGACTCAAACCCGGCGTCACGCGCCGGCAGGCCGAAGTGGAATTCGATTTGATCGCCGCGCGATTGGCTAAGCAATACCCCGGCCCTTATCGGAATGAAGCAAAGACTCTAATCCAGCCGCTGCGCGATGAGATTGTCGAAGGCTCGCAGAGAACTCTGCTCCTGCTGCTCGCGGCGGTTTTCTTTGTGCTGCTGATCGCGTGCGTGAACGTCGCAAACCTGACGCTGGCGCGCGCCGCCACGCGTGAGCGCGAGATCGCCGTGCGCCTCGCATTGGGCGCAGGCCGCGCGCGCATCCTCCGGCAACTGCTGATCGAAAGCCTGACGCTCGCTGCGATGGGCGGATTGCTGGGACTGCTGCTGGCGAAGCTGGCGATCAACGCGCTCATCAAACTCGGGCCTGAACAACTCCCACGGTTGCAAATGATCCGTCTCGATTTGCGCATCCTCGTCTTCACGCTCCTTATAAGTCTGCTGACCGGATTGTTGTTCGGAACGGCTCCGGCGCTTCAGAGTTTGAAACTCAATCTCAACGAGTCTTTGAAGGAAGGCGGTCGCGCGGCGCCCGGCGGCAGACGGCAGCGCCGGACGCGCGGAGCGCTGGTAATCGCGGAAGTCGCGCTGGCGCTGGCGCTGCTTCTCGGCGCGGGCTTGTTGATGCGCAGCTTCCTGAAATTGCAACAGACCGATCCGGGCTTCAATCCCGAAGGCGTGCTGACGATGAGCGTCGTTCTCCCCGGCTCCAGATACGCATATGGGGAACCGCAAATCTCTTTTTTACAGCGACTGGTCGAGCGTGTCTCCGCATTGCCCGGCGTCCGTTCGGAGGGCGTGACTTCAGACCTGCCCTGGACCGGCTATCAGAACGGCGGCGGCGGCTTTACGATAGAGGGTAAGACCTTTCCGCCGGATCGGGGGCCACAGGCGCAATATCATTTCATCAGCGCCGATTACATGCGCACGATCGGCGTGCCGCTTCTGTCGGGCCGTTGGTTCGATGCCCGCGACACGCGCAAATCGCAACCGGTCATCCTGATCAATCAGGCAATGGCTCGCAAATATTGGCCGGGCGAAGACGCCGTCGGAAAGCATATAACTTTCGGCGACAGCTCGTTCAAAGACTGGACGCAGATCGTCGGCGTCATCGGCGATGTGAAAGACTATCCCAGTTCCGCCGAGGCCGAGCCTGCATATTATTACCCCGTCACACAGGAACCATACCCGGAGATGTCGCTAGCCATTCGCGCTGGCAAAGATCCGCTGAGCATTGTCGAAGCAGTGCGCCGTGAAGTCAGCGCGCTCGACAGAGAGATGCCGGTTTCTGAGGTAAGGACGCTGGAAACAGTTGGGGCGGCGGCGGTGGCTGGCCGGCGATTTATGCTGCTGCTCGTAAGCTCTTTCGCTCTGACGGCGCTCGCGCTCGCGGCCATCGGGATTTACGGTGTGACCTCCTATCTCGTCGCGCATCGGACGCATGAGATCGGCATCCGCATCGCGCTCGGCGCGAATAGCTTCGACGTGTTGAAGCTCGCGCTGCGCCAGGGAATGGCGCTCGCGCTCACTGGCGTGGTGGCAGGGCTGGCGCTGGCCTTCGCGGCGACGCGATTGATGGCGAGTCTGCTCTACGGCGTAGGCGCGACTGACCCGGCGACCTTCGTGGCCGCTCCGGTGTTTCTGATCGGCGTGGCGTTCGCGGCCTGCTGGATTCCGGCGCGATGCGCGACGAAGGTTGATCCGATGGTCGCGCTTCGATTCGAATAGATGTCAGATGTCAGATGTCAGATGTCAGTAGCAAGTGAGGCGAGTGGTTTCCTCGCTGACATCTGACATCTGACATCTGACATCTCATCTTGGAGGAATTATGCAAACACTCTGGCAAGACTTGCGGTTCGGCGTGCGAATGCTGCTGAAGAGGCGCTCTTCAGCGTGGTCTACGGCGTGCTGATCAGCCCTTATCCATACGCGAAGCCCGAGGGCATTTGGACGCCCGGCCTGCGCACGGCGCAATCGAATCAGCGGATGCGACCCTACCGGCTGAACGAATATCTGGAAATGGCCAGGCTGCCTCTCTTCGCCGATGTGATGGCGACGGCGCCGGGGCGGGCGCTGCTGACGGGAGAATACGCCCCTGAGACCCTTCAGGCCAATAGAGTGTCGGGCAACGCGTTCAATTTTCTCGGCGTGCCGCCGCTGTTGGGCCGCACGATTCAACCTTCGGATATTCGTCCCGACGGCGAGCCGGAGCCGGTCACGGTGCTCAGCTTTCGCCGATGGCAAAAACTCTTCGGGGGCGATCCCAACGCGATCGGCAAGACGCTGCGGTTGAACGATCAGCCGCACACCATCATCGGCGTTATGCCGCCGCGATTCGGCTGGTGGACCGACAACGGCCTGTGGCTGCCGCTGGGAACTGTTTCCCGCGACCCGCAAGTGGTCTTTCCCATCACGCGATTGAAGCCGGGAGTGTCGCCCGTCGCCGCCGAACAGCAACTTCACTCGCTCCAATTGGAGTTGGCCAAAACGAATCCGTCCGGCTTTCCGAGGGATGCGTTCACTACCCAATTGACGAACTATCTGGACATCACTGTGGCCAGCGGGACGATGCAGCGGAGTCTGCAACTGCTCTTCGGGGCGGTTGGCTTCCTGCTGCTGATCGCCTGCGCCAACGTCGCCAACCTGCAACTCGCCAAGGCCACGGCGAGAACGCGCGAAATGGCCATCCGGCTTTCGATGGGCGCGCGGCGTGGCCAGATCATGCGGCAATTGCTGACAGAAAACGTCCTGGTTTCGCTGCTCGGCGGCCTGCTCGGTCTGCTGTTCGCTTATTGGATCACGCAATTGATGGTGGCGTTGATGCCGAGTTTCTTCGTGCCCAACGAGGCGCGGATCGAGGTGAATCGTTACGTCCTGTTCTTTTGCGTGACGGTTTCGGCGCTGACCGGAATCCTCTTCGGCCTGGCGCCGGCGCTTCAGTCATCGCGGCCCGATCTGGTCGCGGCATTGAAGGACGACGCGCGCAGTTCCGGCGCTTCAGCGGGCGGGCGGACGCGCGCGGCGCTGGTGGTCATCGAGGTTGCGTTGTCGGTGGTGTTGCTGGTGGGCGCCGGCCTGACCATCCGCAGTTTCGTCGCGCTGCAACAGGTCGATCTGGGTTTCCGTCCTGAACGGGTGATGTCCGTCGGCTTGCCTCTGCCGCCCCAACGCTACGCGACGTGGGAGCAGCGCAATCGCTTCGCGCGGGAACTGCTGGAGCGCGTAAAGGGACTGCCGGGCGTCCAGGCCGCGACGATCGGCGTCGGCGGGCTTCCCTTCGGAGGGCCGCAATCCACATTCGCTCTCGACGGACAGGCCGACGCCGAGACGCGCCGCATCACCATGAACCTGGTCAGCGCCGATTACCTGAGCGCGCTGAGCATTCCGCTCCGGCAGGGGCGGATGCTTGCCGAGCGTGAGATCGCCGCCGCCGAGCCGTCGGCCGTCATCAACGAAGCCGCGGCCAAACTCTGGCCGGCGGGAGAAAATCCCATTGGCCGGCGACTCAAGCTGGATGCGCTCGAAAGGCCCGGCTCGCCGGACGTGCTGACGCCGCCGAACGCCTCGCCTTACGTCACTATCGTCGGCGTGATCGGCGACACGCGAAATGACGACATCCGCAGCGACCCCAGGCCCGCAGTTCTTATCCCCTACACACTGTTGGCGCCGTCGCAGCGCTTGCTGGCCGTTCGCATCCAGGGCGACTCGAACTCGCTCGTCAATGCGTTGCGGGCGCAAGTGCGCGCGATGGACAAAGAGCAACCCGTCAACGGCCCGACCACCTTCGACGAAATACTCGGTTTTCGGACGGCGCAGCCGCGTTTCATTATGGCGCTCTTCAGTCTGTTCGCGGCGCTCGGCCTGGCGTTGGCGATGGCCGGCATCTTCAGCGTCCTGTCCTACCTGGTCTCGATGCGGACGCGCGAGATCGGCGTTCGCGTGGCTATGGGCGCGCGACCGCGCGACATTCTTTACCTGATCTTCCGCGCGGGCGGCAAACTGGTCGTCGTGGGATTGGTCGTCGGGATTCTCGCCAGCCTGGGCGTGACGCGACTGCTGGGCAGCCAGTTGGAATTGTTCCGGGCGAGAGCCATTGACCCCGTCTCGTTCCTTGGAGTGGCGGTTCTGCTACTCGCCGTCGCCGCGGCGGCCTGCTTCATTCCCGCGCGCCGCGCGACGAAAGTCGACCCCGTGGTCGCTCTACGGCAAGACTGAACGACTTGGGCTAGTTGAACCTCGCTGGTCACTCGAACCAGCAGAAGACGGTGTTGAGAGTACCGGCTAAAGCCCAATGAGGTTAAGTTAGCGATTAGTGGCGCGGACTTTAGTCCGCGCTGATGGCTGGCGCGCGGACTAAAGTCCGCGCCACTAATTGCGCCAGATGCCTAACTTAACCTCATTGGGCTTTAGCCGGAAGGACTCGGCGCCAAACCATTCCGGACGCAAGCCGGCGCTCTAAACACCGTCTGACGATGTTGAGAGTTACTTCCAGGCCAACTAGCGCAAATCGTAACCGAGATTAATGGCTGATGCGACGCAAACAACTCGCTTTCGCTTCTGGCTCTGGCTGATCGCCGTGATCGGCGTGATCGTGCCGCGCCGCTTGCGCGCCGATTGGCGGCAGGAGTGGGAGGCTGAATTGCGCTCGCGCGAAGCGTTGCTCGCCGAATGGGACAAGCTCAACTGGAAAACGAAGCTCGATCTGCTGCGGCGCAGCCTGGGCGCGTTCCGGGATGCGTTGCTGTTACAACCACGAAGATTGGAGGAGGAAATGTTTCAAGATGTGCATTACGGCATGCGAATGTTGGCGAAGAACCCCGGCTTCACGCTGGTCGCCATAGTCACGCTGGCTTTGGGCATCGGGGCGAACACAGCGATCTTCAGCATCGTCAAATCAGTTTTGATCCGGCCTTTGCCTTTTACGCAGCCTGACCGCTTGATGCTGGCGCGTTATCTGGAACAGCCAGGCATTCCAGAGGGGGATCATCTCAGTTGGATCGCCCGTCGTGATCTGGTCGATTGGCGGACGCGCAGCCACAGTTTCGAGCGCATCGGAGGCTACGGTTATGGCAGTCTCGTTCTTTCCTGGGAGGGCACGCCGGAGTTCATTCGTGGAGCCAGCGTCACGCAGGATTTATTGCCTATGCTCGGCGTACAACCCGCGCTGGGGCGATATTTCCTGCCGGAGGAAGCAAGGGCGGGCGGTGAACGCTTGATCATTTTGAGCGATGAACTGTGGCGGGGGCGCTTCGGAGCCGATCCTGGAATCATCGGACAAACGATTCGAGCGATTAACGGTATTTACGTTGTTGTGGGAGTGATGCCGCCCGGCTTCAATTTCCCGCTCAGACAGCAAAGAGAAGTTGTGCGATTCCCTTTACAGATGGGCTTCTGGACGCTGTCGGACGACGATCTGAGCAGAGAGGGCCGTGACAGACAATATAACGCGATTCTGCGACTCAAGCCCGGCGTCGCGGCGGAGCAGGCTCAGGCGGAATTGGAAACGCTTTTTGCGCAAAGCGCGCAGGATAATTCGCAATCGCGTGGACAAACCATGATCGGCGTCAGGCTGATTTCGCTGAAAGATCAAACCGTCGGCGGGGCGAGCGCAATCCTGTCGATCCTGCTCGGCGCCGTCGGCCTGGTCGTTTTGATGGTCTGCGCCAACATCGCCAATCTGCTGCTGGCGCGCGCTGATGGACGGCGCAAAGAGATGGCGATTCGACAATCGCTGGGCGCGACCCGCTTCAGACTCGTGCGACAGGCGTTGACTGAAAGCTTGTTGCTGGCTCTGGCGGGAGGAACAGCAGGAAGCCTGCTCGCGATCTGGTCGCTCGGGCTGCTATTGAAGATGAGCCCGCACTACATTCCACGGCTGAGCGAATCGCGGATTGACGCCGGGACACTTTTGTTTACGCTGGCGGTGACGGTGATCGCCGGACTGCTCTTCGGCGCCTTGCCGGCGTGGCGGTCAGCGCGCGTCGATTTGAATGAAACCTTGAAACAAACGGCGGGCCGCGCCGGCTCATGGCGCCGCAGCGCCGCCGCGCCCGGCAATCTGCTCGTGACTTTCGAAATCGCGCTCGCGCTCGCGCTGACTCTCGGCGCCGGCTTGACGCTCAATAGCTTTGCGCGCCTGGTGAGGGTCGATCAGGGTCTGCGCACAAACGGCGTGACGGCGGCGGTCATTCCGGCCGGCGCCGCATTCCTTCACCGGGTAATTGAGCGCCTGGAGGCGACGCCGGGAGTCGAAGCCGCCGGATCGAGCAACGGGCTGCCGCTGACGGAGCATGGAAACGTCGATTTCCATCTTAAGATTGAAGGCCGACCGCAGACCGCGCCCGATGATCTGTCGACGTTTACCAGAGTGCATGTCGTCAGCGCGGATTATCTGCGCGCTTTCGGCGTGCCGTTGCTGCGAGGCCGGCTCATCAGCGCAAACGACACAGCAGCCGCGATCCCGGTGGCTGTAATCAACGAAACGGCCGCGCTACGATTCTGGAACGGCGCCGACCCCATCGACAAGCGCCTCGGCCTGAGTTACGGCCTGGGTGTGTGGCGGCAAGTCGTCGGAGTCGTCAAAAGCACGCGTCACCTGGGACTCGATCGAGCGCCTGAGCCGGAAGTTTATATTCCGGTCGAACAGGAGCCGTTTCCGCAGACCATACTGTTCGTGCGCTCGTCCCTGTCGAAGGCGGAAATCGCCCGCAGCATCCGTCAGGCGGTCGCGGCGGTAGACAAAAATCAACCGATCCAGCTCATCATTCCGATGGACGATCTGCTCGCCGATTCGGTTTCCGCGCGGCGCTTCACCATGCTGCTGCTCGGTGGATTCAGCGCGCTGGCCTTGATGCTCGCAATGATGGGAGTTTATGGTGTGGTCTCCTATACAGTCGCCGAGCGCACGCCGGAGATCGGCGTTCGGATCGCGCTCGGGGCTCAAGGCCGTGACGTACTGCGATTGATACTGGCGCAAGGGTTGAAACCCGTTGTCGTCGGCTCCGTCATCGGGCTGATCGCCGCTCTGGCTCTGGGCCGTGTGTTGTCGAGTTTGTTGTATGGCGTGACGGCCACCGACCCGGCGACCTTCGCCATTGTCGCCTTGTTGATTTCGCTCGCGGCGCTGCTGGCCTGTTACCTGCCCGCGCGACGGGCGACGAGGGTTGATCCGATGGTGGCGCTTCGATTCGAATAGATGTCAGATGTCAGATGTCAGATGTCAGTAGCAAGTGAGGCGAGTGGTTTCCTCGCTGACATCTGACATCTCATCTTGGAGGAATTATGCAAACACTCTGGCAAGACCTGCGTTTCGGTTTGCGAATGTTGCTGAAAAATCGCGGCTTCACGCTGATCGCCGCGCTCACGCTGGCCCTCGGCATAGGCGCGAACACGGCCGTGTTCAGCGTGGCCTATGCGACGCTTCTGCGCCCGCTGCCATTCAGGGATCAGGAGCGGCTGGTCGTCGCGTGGAAGAGCGACGAGACGACCAAACACCAGTTCGTCGAAATATCCATACCGGAGTTCAACGACTGGCGGAGTCAGAATCGGGTCTTCGAAAATCTGGCGGCGATGACGACTACGATTTATGGCTTCAACTATACGCTGACCGGGCGGGGCGAGCCGGAGCAGATTCACAGCGCCAGAGTCTCGGCCGATTTCTTCCCTGCGCTCGGCGTAAAGCCATCGATCGGACGCGCCTTCACGGCGGATGAAGACCGTCCGGGCGCGGCTTTTGTCACTGTCATCAGTCACAGTTTATGGCAGAGGCGTTTCAACGCCGATCCCAATCTGGTCGGGCAAATGATCACGTTCAACGACGGCGGAAATCAGTCGGCGCTGGAAGCGGCGGTGAAACCCGACCAAACAATTAAGCTCAACGACGTCGGCTTCACCGTCGTCGGCGTAATGCCCCCGGATTTCGAGTTTCCCAAAGGCGTTGATATGTGGGTCCCGCTCTCGGCCACTAGCGGAAAAGACCTGTCCGAGAGTCGCCTCGGCTTTCTGCAGGCCGTCGGGCGGTTGAAACCGTCAGTAACGTTGGAGCAGGCGAAAGCCGAACTCGACGCGATTATCGGGAGGATTGCGGCTCAACACCCTGAGATGAGGGCGAGCGGCGAGCGGGCCGTCATCAAACCGCTCACCCGACACATCTTCGGTGACGCGCGGCCCGCGCTCTATCTGTTGCTCGCGGCCACGGCGCTGTTGCTGCTGATCGCCTGCGCCAACATAGCCAATCTCCAACTCGCCCGCGCGACCTCTCGGCGCAGGGAGATCGCGCTGCGGGCCGCGCTCGGGGCCGGTCGCGGACGGCTCGCGCGCCAGTTGATGATCGAGAGTCTGGCGCTGGCCGTCGCCGGCGGCGGATTTGGCGTCCTGATGGCTTTTTGGATCCTTGACGCGCTTATAAGCCAAGCACCGGCGGACATCCCGCGCATCGAGGCCGTCGAGATCGATCTTCCAGCCCTGCTCGGCGCCTGCGGACTGACGCTGCTGGCGGCCTTCGTTTGCGGGCTGGCCCCGGCGCTCATCGCGTCGAAAGTCAACCTCACTGAAGCGCTCAACGCCGGCGGCAAGATCGGCGGGGAACGGCGGGGCAAGCGATTGCGCGGCGCGCTGGTAGTCGCGCAGATCGCCGTCACGCTGGCGCTGCTCATCGGCGCGGGCCTCGTCTCCCGCAGCCTCCTCAATCTGCAACAGATTGATCCCGGATTCGACCGGAGCAACGCCCTGACTTTTCAGCTTCAACTGCGTGGCGGGAAGTATCCGGACGTCGGGAAGACAAGAGATTACTTTCAACAGTTGCTCGAACGCATCGAGGCCCAGCCGGGAGTGGTCGCGGCAGGCGCGGTTCTGATGCGCCCGCTCGAGGCGCCGGTCGGGTGGTACGTGCGATACGCGACCGACGGGCAGTCGGTGGATGAGATGATGCGGAATACGATTCTGAACTGCGTATCAGTCACGCCACATTACTTGCGCGCCATCGGGACTCCGCTCAAAGCCGGTCGCGATTTCACCGAGCAGGACGACGGCGACGCGCCGCAGGTGGCGATCATCAGCGAAACGACGGCGCGTAACGCCTTCGCCCCGGGCGTCGATCCGATAGGCAAGCGCATCAATATCGGCGGCCAGGGATGGCGCACGATTGTCGGGGTCCGACGTCTTGCGGCTGGTGATCAGGCAAGGGATGGCGCTGGCCGGCGCCGGCGTGGCGATCGGGCTGGCGGCGTCGTTGGCGTTGACGCGATTGATGCAGAGCTTGCTCTACGGCGTGAGCGCGACCGACTTATTGACCTTCGCGGGCGCGGCGCTGCTGCTCGGCGCGGTGGCGGTCGCGGCCTGCTGGCTGCCGGCGCGACGGGCGACGAGGGTTGATCCGATGGTGGCGCTGCGGGAGGAGTGATTCGATCATCGATACAGTACGGGGAACGTGAGCGACCTGAGCATATATCGATAGGCCTATTGATTTATGTTCAGGTCGCTCACGCTCCCCGTACTGTACCGCCTGACGCCTCTCACACCTTCAAAGGATTTCTGGCGCGATGTACTTGGCTGTCGAAATGGCGATCAAGGCCCGAGGAAAAAAAAGAGGCGACCCGCCAGCGGGTCGCCTCAATTTTTATCCGACATCGAATTCTGTTTAGAACCCGACGCGGATGCCGAATTGGAAGGCGCGCGGGATGCCCGGCGCGAACGAGCCGGAGCCAAGTCCGTAGCGGTTGAATCGATTCAACGGAGTGGTATTGTTGATCGAACCGACCGAGCCGTCCAGGACGCCGTTCATCGGGTTCCGTTCCATAAAATGATGACAAATACGCCATCACCTTATTGCGACCGATTTTGTCGATTTGCCGGTCGCAGTTTCGCTCTTTGATTGACGCGGCGACTTGGTTTGGGCTATTGCCGCGTTCTAAAGTCTGCCCCGGAACGGTCGCCGTCCTGATCTTCTCATCCAAAGATGAGGCATTCCGGCGCTCCAATCGGGCATTTTGAGAGTGGCGATCAACCCGGCATCACTTGCACGTCCGCGTTTTAGACGTTGAAATATCTCGCCATCGCGATTTGCCTGATCCAAGTAACCGCAATTTTGATCTATTTGCGAAGTCTGAAGCCGGATCGATCTGCTTTCGATGGCAACTTGCCACCGGCGATTTTTCGCATTTGGATTTAATCACAGATGAGCGCATTTATCATCAAATATTTTAGCTGTTCTCAGCCCCGGCGAATCGAAGTTGGAGACGTTGAAGAGATTGAATATCTCCACCATCGGCTCGATGCGCACCCGCTCCTTGAAACCGAAGGTCTTCGAGATGCGGATATCGGTGTTGATAAACGAGTCCATCCCCACCTGGTTGCTCGGCGCCAGACTGACCGCCTGACCGTTGTTGATCGTCGCCCCCAGCGCGATTAACTGGTCCTTGGTGAACAGGCCCGCGTTAACGAGCGCCTGCGCCGCCGGCGTTAAGCCGCTTGCCACCGAGTTGTTAAAATTGGCGATCAACTGATTGAGTTTGGCCACTCCCACGTCACGTCCGAACGATCCCCTGTTAGTGCCCGGCAGCGGGTCACCGGTGACTCCGTCGCCGTCGAGATCAGTGAAGAAGATTTCGCCCACTCCGTTCGAGGTGACCGTCGACAAAAAGACGGATGACGGTAGCGCCGTCGCGATTCGCGTCGTTGAACTGACCTTGAACCCCAAGGGCAGGTCGGTCAGGAAGCTGAACGTCAACTGGTGTGTGCGGTCAAGCCCACCCGGGCCAAAGAACTTCGTCGGCGCGTCGTTGAGAATCGCGGGAGTGAGGAACCCGGCCTCGGAATCCCCGCCCGTGGCCTTGAAGCGCGAGAGCGAGTAGCTGACCGTTAAAGTCGTCCCCTTGAGTGGCCCGTAAGCGCCGAGCCGCCCGCGCAGCGACGCTGTAAGGGCGTTATAAAGCGACTGGCCGACCGGGGCGATCACGCCCATGGTTTTGAAGTTCGGGTTGTTACCATAGAAAGCGGCCCTGACATCGCCTGGCCCGTCGATGACCCCTTCGCCGGCGTCCAAACCGTTGCCCGCGAAGTCAAGGATGGAGCCTCCATTGGCGATAACACAGTTAATCGCCGGTGAACCGATCATTCCACTGCAAGGATCGAAGCCGTTCGCCGTCGCGGCGATGGCCGCTTGCGCGGCCGACACGTTGAGCGTATCGGCTGCTCCGTTGCGGTTGAGGTTGATGCGCTGACCGAAACGGAGGCTGCGGTTGCGCACATAATCGACGCTCAGTACCAATCCCGGCTTGATCTCGCGCTGGAGGCCGATGTTGAACATGATCGAGTACGGCCGTTTGTATTTGTTGTAAATCAAGACGTCGCCCGTGTCCAAGATCTGGTCGAAGAGTGGCGGAACGCCCGGCGGCGGATAATTCGCCGCCAGCCCCGCCGAGACCTGCTGATAGACCGCTTGTATGTTCTGCGCCGCCGCGATCACGTTCTTGAGCGGTTGGCCCAGCAGATTGACGCCGCCTGAGCAATTGCCCGGCGTCGAGTTGTATTGCCTGATATCGAACAGGCAAGCGCCGGTCGCCGGATTGGGCAATACCGTACCGGCGGGGACGGAGAGCGTCGGCGTATCGTTGCCCAACCCCGGCGGCAAGCTGAGCGAGCGGTCGAAGAGGGCGTTGTTGATAATGTTCGAGTCGTAAAAGATGCCCGCGCCGCCGCGAATGACGGTCTTGCCGTCTTTGAAAATATCCCAGGCGAAGCCGGCCTGCGGGGCGAAAAGGTCAGCCGGGCGGTCGACCTTCCCAGCCAGGTCCGGACTGAACTGGGCCAGCGTCGGCGTGCGCGCCAGGTCGTTGTTGGCGATGTTGGTGTCGAAGACGTAACGCAGCCCGAAATTGAGCGTGAAGTTGCGTTTGATCTTCCAGGTGTCCTGCCCATACAGGCCGAGCCGGTCGTTGAAGAAACCGCCGAAAGGCAGGTTGTGCGCCGGCTTCTCGCTGGCGAAGCCCAGGCCGTTGCCGAGCCGAATCGAAGTGAGCGGGAAATTGAGCGGGTCACGCTCCCCGCCATTCGCCTTGGCGAACGCCACGGATACGTCGTTGAAGGCGGAGCGGATGCGCGGCGCGTTGCCGAAGAAGCTCGCGAAGCCGTTCGCCACGATGTGGTTATAAGAAGCCCCGAAGCGGAATGTATGGTTACCGGTCGTGGTGCTGGCGTCGTATTTTATTTGCTGGTTGTCCTGAAAGGTAGTCTGGGGAGCGACCGCGTCCGGGCCGACTATCAACTGGCCCGTAGTAATTTCGAGCAGGATCGGGTTACCCGCCGGGTCGAGCGTTGCCCGCGTCCCGGCCTGCGAATTCGCATTCACAATGGCGTTGTTGAAGTTGAGATAACTGTAGCGCAGTGAGTGCGTCCAGCGCGCGGTGTTGTAATCGGCGCCGACCACATGGAAGTTAGTAAAATTGGCGTTGGCGAAAGCCGCCTGGTCGGTAAGGCCGAATCCGGTTACGCCGTTATTGTCATTGTGGTTGAAGCGGTAGAAGGTCTTCAGGTTCTGCGTGACGTTGAAATCGAGACGCCCGCCGACATTCGTCTCGCGCAACGGCACGGGGAAGTTCCCATCGAATCCATCGAAGTTCGGGACGCTGGTAAATTGCTGGCCGTTTTGCCGGGTGCGTTCTCCTTCCAGGCGCCAGAAGAGGCGGTCCTTAATGATGTAGCCGCCCAAGCCTCCGCCGAAGTTCTGGCGCTCGAAGGATGGTTTCTCCGTCCCCGGAGTTGGTCCCAAACGCAGGTCTGCTGCGTACGACTCATTGCGGAAGAAGCTGAAGCCGGAGCCATGAAATTGGTTGCTGCCGCTGCGGGTAACGATGCTGATTGCGCCGCTAGAAGTCAGATCGGTGCTCGGGTCGAGCGACGAACGGCTGATCTGGAACTCCTGGATCGATTCGTTGGAGAGGTTCGTC
>WNGF01003043.1_pt1 | contig 23074 bp, 25 predicted proteins | sample 5400641 | NCBI WGS metagenome assembly WNGF01 (sample SAMN13153371, study PRJNA577476) | soil metagenome | isolation source: 80 cm soil or saprolite under grassland replicate 2 | place: USA:California | collected 2016-06-15 | reverse complement strand
CGACAGATGGCGGGCTCGCGGCCGCTTCTCGCGCATTTCGCGTCCGCGCCTGTCGCGGCCGGTCTTCTGGCCGGATTCGCCGTCATGTACGCCACCGGGATGCTGGTCGGGTAACTCATGTCACACACTGCGCGCCTCGCCTCAATCGCCGGAACCGTCACGCTGGTCGCGCTGGCGTGTATCGCCCTCGCGCTGCTGATCCCTCAGCGCGCCTCGACCAGCTCGGGCGAGGTGCGCGTCATCCATCTCGTGGTGCGCGACATGGCCTATCACGTCAGCGGACACACCGAGCCGAACCCGACGTTGCATGTGCGCCGCGGCGAGCGCGTTCAAATCATCGTGAGCAATCAGGACCTCGGGATGAAGCACGATTTCGGCGTGGACGCCTGGCAGGCCCGGACCCGGCTGGTCGACGGCGCCGGCGAAACGCGCATCGAGTTCGTCGCGCCCGCAACCCCCGGAGAAGCTGTGTATTCGTGCACGCCGCACGGAGCCATGATGCACGGTACGATACGTATTGAATGAGCCCGTCGCTCCGCTCCGCGCTGGCTTCACCTGATTCCAAACGCCGCTACGTCCGCACGCTGTTCTCCACCATCGCCGATCGGTACGACCTGATCACACGGCTCCTGTCATACGGCCGCGATCGCCATTGGAAAGAGCAGCTGGTGAGGCTTGCCTGCCCTGAGCCCTTCGACGCGCCTGCGTTGGCCGCTCCCTCAGGCCAGGTCCGATCGTCGGTTGGTAGGAGGGCGCTCGATCTCGCATGCGGCACCGGCGACATCGCCTTCGGCCTGGCGTCGCGCGGCATGCGTGTCGTGGGCCTCGACATCACGCACCGCATGCTGGTGCTCGCAGTCGCCAAACGTCAGGGCGTGCCGTTCGTCGTGGGTGACATGCTGGCGCTTCCGTTTCCCGCGCGCACGTTCGACGTCGTGACGACCGGTTACGGGCTGCGCAACGTCCCCGACATCGCCGCGGCAATCGCGGAGATCGCGCGCGTGCTGAAACCCGGAGGCGTGCTGCTGTCGCTCGATTTCAACAAGCCGGCGAATCCGATCGTGCGCGGCGTGTACCTCGCCTATTTGACGATGGTCGGGTCGACGCTCGGCTTCTTGCTGCACGGCGACCCCGACACGTACCGCTACATCCCGGCATCAATTCGTCGTTATCCCGGCGCAGTCGCGGTGAACGACATGATTCGCGGGGCGGGGTTCTCGTCGAGCGAGTACATCCCAGTTCTCGGAGGGCTGATGGCAATCCATCACGCCGAGAAACGAGCGTAGGGCGCGGTCTTCAGACCGCGCCCTACCATCTTTAGACCGCGCCGAGCGCGGGGTCTGAAGACCCCGCGCTACACTCGCCCGGAGATGGAACTCGACACCACCGCCTGGTCCGGCGACGGCGACTTCACGGCGCGGCTGATCGAGGTGATTCGCGCGCTGCCGGAGGTCGCATCGTTGAAGGTCGAAGACGCACCCGCGACGCGCGCGGAGTCCGCGTTCAGCTTCATCAGCAATGAGCTGTTCGTCGCGTTCGCGCTGAGCGAGCGCACGGTGCGCACACGCAAGTTCGGGCTCATCCCGGCGTCCATCGTGGTCACGGAAAAGCGCATGACGCTGCCGCAGCTCGAATCCGCGCTCGCGTCGATTGACGGGGTCGGCGCGCCCGATTATTCAGACGAAGGGATGCTGCAATACCTTCGCACCGAGCGCATCATTCCCCCTTACCAGACCCGAGGCGTTAAACTGGTTGAACTCGTTCGTATCTTCGAGGCTGGCACAGCGCCGCGCCGCGACGCCTAATGGGCCTTTATCGATCGACCGAAACATAAGCGACACGTGACTCTTCTCGACTCACTCCTCGACGCGATTCTGCGCCTGGACGGCGAAGCGCTGGTCATGCACGCCGGCGAAAAGCCGTACGTCGTGCTGAGCTCCGCGTCGATGAGCACGTTCCGCGGCCCGCTGTCGTGGGGGCAGGTCGAGCTGTCCTCGCGGCCGCTCACGACCGACGCGGTCCTCGGCATGCTCACGCAGATGCTGTCGCCCGAGCAGAGCCGCGCGCTCGGCGAGCTCGGCGCGATCGAGCAGGAAATCGACGCACCCGGTGACGCCGGTGAGCGGTTCGTCGTGACCGCCGCCCGCGGCGGCGAGGACGTCTGGGTCGAAGTGCGCAGGCGCGCGAAAGTCGTCGAAGCGCCGCCGGCCCCCGCCGCGGTCGAGGAAGTGCAGCCGCTGCTCGAACTCCTTGACGAAACGGACCTGGAACCGCAACCGGAACCCGTCCTGCACCTCCTCGCCGAAGAGGAAGAGGAAGTCCACGACATCTCCGCGGTCGAAGACGACGTCCACGAGATTCAGGCGATCGACGGGGACCTTTCGGGGTTTGTCGACGAGGCGGCTGAAGCCGCACCGTTCGAGATTGCCTCAATGCCTGGCTTCACGGTCCAGACCGAAGCGGCGCGCGTTCCGGAGGACGACGAGCATCACTCGGGTGTTTTTCACATCGAGGCGGACGCTGCGTCGGGGTTCCAGATCGATGCGGACGCCGCGCCGATTTTCGAGATTGCACATCGTCCCGCGCCTCCAACCCCGCAATCGGAAGCCGCGCCGGTTATCGACAGGGAAGCGGAAGACATTCCGGTGATCGAGATGCCTCCGCAGCTCGCACCGGTCATGGAACGGATCGAGGAGGTCCCCCTCGAACAGCCGGCCGTCGCAGAACCAGTCCGCCTCGAGGACGCGATTGCGCAGGAGCCGGCGATCGTGCGGGCCGCGATTGCCGAGGAGCCACCGCCTGTCGCGGAACTGGAGTCCGCTCTTGGCGGGCAGGAGCTCGTCGTCGAGGAGCCCGAAGTCGTCGCACCGGAACCGGAGCAGGAGCCGGTTGCGCAGGAGCCCAAACCAGAGCCCGTCGTGCAGGAGCCGGAACCGGAGACGGTCGTGCAGGAGCCGGAACCGGAGCCGGTCGCGCAGGAGCCGGAACTCGAGCCCGTCGCGCAGGAGCCGGAATCGGAACCGGTCGCGCGGGAGCCGCAACCGGAGCCGGTCGCGCAGGAGCCGGAACCCGAGCCGGTCGCGCAGGAGCCGGAACCCGAGCCCGTCGCGCAGCAGCCGGAACCGGAACCCATCGCACCGGAGCCGCAACCGGAACTTGTCGCCGAGGAGCCGCTACCGGAACCAGTGGCGCAGGAGCCGCAACCCGAGCCCGTCGCGCAGCAACCGGAACCGGAGCCAGTCGCGCAGGAACCGCAAGCGGAGCCCGTCGCGCAGGAGCCGCAACCCGAGCCGGTCGCACAGCAGCGGCAACCGCAACCCGTCGCGGAACAGCCGCAACCGATCGCCGCAGAACGAGCGCCGGAACCGGAGCCGGTCTCCGTCGTGGTGCCGCACGCGAGGCCCGCGCTGAAGCTGCACCAGCCGCCTCCGCCGCCCCCGGCCCCTGCGGCGTCGAAGGAAGCCTCGCTCATCGAACTGCTGCGGGCCGCGGCGGCACAGCGGGCGTCGACAGTCTACGCGGTGGTGGACACGCGTCCGATGATGCGCGTGGAGGGTCAAATCTCCGTCGTCGGCACGCACCCGTCGGTCGCCGCGGGAGACGTGGAGCGATTTATCTTCGAGTTCGCGCCGCGCGAGCACGCCGGGGACACGGCGCCTGAATGGGCGTGTCACGTGCCGGGCGTCGGCCGCGTGCGATGCGTCACGTTCCACGATCACTCGGGCGCGGGTCTGATCTTCCACCTGCCCGTCGGCGATGCGAGCACGGCGGACGAGCTCGGCATCCCCGCGGAGCTCCAGGCGCTCTGTGGCGAGGCGGACGGCCTCATCCTCGTCTCGGGTCCGCGCTCCAGCGGCAAGTCGACGCTCCTCAGCGCGTTCGTCGATCTGATCAACCGGACACGATACGACCACGTGATCACGATCGAATCCGAGATTCGCCACGTGCACGAGAAGCGGCTGTCGTTCATCAGCCAGCGCGAAGTGCGCGGCGACGGCGATGCAATCGCCGCTGCCGCACGTGCCGCGCTGCGTGAAGGCCCTGACGTGCTGGTAATCGAGGATCTGCGCGCGCCCGAAGCGTTGATTGCCGCGCTCGATGCGGCACGCGCAGGCCGGCTCGTCTTCGGATCGATCTCGGCGCGCACTGCACCGGCGGCGGTGGAGCGGCTCATCGACGCATTTCCCGCCGATCGCCGTTCCCACATCCGTGCCTTGCTCGCCGGATCGCTGCGCGCGGTCATCGCACAACTGCTGGTACCAAAGGCCGCCGGCGGACGGATCGCGGCGCGCGAAGTGCTGCTCAGCAGCCCCGCGGTGCGAAAGCTGGTGCTGGACGGCGCGATCGAGCAGCTGCCGATCGCGATCGAGAGCGGCCGCAGCCTCGGGATGAGAACAATGGTCGACTCGCTCGGCTCGCTGGTGCGCGACGCCGCGGTCGAGATCCGTGACGCGTGTGCCTCCGCGCCGGATCGGCGGGCGCTCATTTCCGCGCTGGAGCGCGACGGCATCGACGTGACCGGCGTCGAGAGGCGGGCCTGATGGAAGTATCGGAGGTTCGGCGTCGTCTGCTGACGGCCATCGAGAAGGCAAAGCAAACGGCGGTGGAACGGCGTGCGCGCAACGACGCGGCGGCGCGCGATTACGAGGTGTTCCTCGCCGAACGCGCCACGCCAGTTTTTCATCAGTTCGCGACGGCGCTCACGGCGGAAGGGCATTCGTTCAAGGTGTTCACGCCTGCCGCGTCGATACGCCTGGCCGCGGCACGATCGCCCGAGGAGTTCATCGAGCTCGTGCTCGATGATTCATCGGATCCACCGGCCGTGGTCGGACGCACGACTCGCGGACGCGGGCGACGAATGGTCTCCACCGAACGCGCGGTCGGCGGCGGCGCGCCAGTCGCAGATCTGACCGAAGAGGATGTGCTCGCGTTCCTGCTGGAAGAGATTGTGCCGTTTGTCGAGAGGTAGGGCGGGGCTTCATGCCCCGCCGACGGCGGCCCGTAAAGGGCCGCCCTACACCACGCGCGTCGCGCGCAGTTCTTCGATCTCCTCCTCCGACAATCCGCAATCTCCCGCGAGAACCTGTTTCGTGTGCTGGCCCAGCGCCGGAGGCGCGGTTCGCACCGATCCCGGCGTCTCCGAGAGCTTGATCGGCACGCCGAGCACGCGCACGGCTCCCGCGGTTGCGTGCTCTACCGTTTCGATCATCTCGCGCGCGGTGAGCTGCGTGTCCTGCAGCACTTCAGCGACCTCGCGGACGGAGCCGCACGGGACGCCGGCAGCTTTCAGGTCCGCGACCCATTCGTTTCGCGTCCTCGATTGCAACCGCGTGACCAGCAGCGGCCGCAGTGCGTCGTAGTGGGCCACCCGCGCGCTGTTCGTTGAGAAGCGATCAGCACCCGCGAGCTCCCGCGCTCCGATCGCGCCGCAGAACCGCCGCCATTGCTCGTCGTTGCCGACGGCCACAACGAAATCGCCGTCACGCGCGGGGAATGTCTCGTAGGGAACGATGGTTGGATGGCGGTTGCCCATCCGGCCGGGCGTCTTGCCGGTCGCGAAGTAGATCCCGGCCTGGTACGTCAGCAGCGCCGCGGTCGCGTCGAGCATCGCCACGTCGACACGCTGCCCGCGGCCGGTCCGCACGCGCGCGAGGAGCGCCATCGCAATGCCCTGCGCGGCGAACATCCCGCTCACGATATCGGCGATCGCGACGCCGAGGCGGAATGGCGGACCGTCGGCAGCGCCCGTGATGCTCATCAGTCCCGCCTCCCCCTGGATCACGGCGTCATAACCGGGCTCTGGGCTGCGCGGACCGCTCTGGCCGAAGCCGGAGATCGAGCAGAAAACAAGCCGCCGAAAACGCTCGCGGAGATCTCCGTACCCGAGGCCGAGCCGCTCCATCGTCCCCGGACGGAAGTTCTCGACGACAACGTCGGCGCGCTGCATCAGCCGGTCGAGCACGTTCCGCGATGATGGATGCTTGAGATCGAGCGTCACGCTTTCCTTATTGCGGTTGATGCTGAGGAAGTACGCGCTCTCGCCGTTCACGAACGGAGGTCCCCACGCGCGCGTATCGTCGCCGCGTCCGGGCTGCTCGATCTTGATCACGCGAGCGCCCATGTCGGCGAGCAGCATCGTGCAGTACGGTCCGGACAGCACGCGCGTGAAGTCCACCACCGTCACGCCGGAGAGCGGGGCGTCGTCAGTCGTCATACAATTCATGGATGGCGCGCGACATCACGGTATACACCGGCTCGCATTGACGGTCCTGCGAGCAGGTGAAAGAGTTTCTTTCACGCGAGCGGCAGCCGTTCAGCGAGTTGAACATCGAAGAGGACGATGCCGCGTACGAAGCGCTGCTCGCGCTGGGGTTCAGGGTCGTACCGGTGACGGTCATCGATGGGCACGCGATCAAGGGATTCGACGAGCGCGCGCTTCGCCAGGCGCTTGCTGCCCGCGCCGAATCGTAACGAGATCGCTCAGCAGCGCATACGCGGTGTGCGTCAGGTTTCCTTCGAGCTGGCAAATCGCGAGCTCCCCGAGAAGATCGGTTCGCAACACCAGCGCGTTTGCCTTTCCGTCCAGACCTGCGAGCAGGTCCTCGCGCGCGAGCTCCACAGGCTCCACCGCCGCGGTCACTGACCCTCGTTGGCTGCGCGCGGCAGACGCGACCAGCTTCAGCCGTCGCCCGCGCGCGGCGGCGTCCTGCGCCCGCTTGCCGTCAGCCGGTCCAATCCCGGTGCGGCGAACGTCGTGCGGCGTGATGCGCGCGTCCATCAGGACGTTCGCGAGCGCCGCGGCCTTCGCGGCCGCGTCCCAGCCGTCGATATCGAGCGCCGGATCCGCCTCCGCGATCCCCTCGGCCTGCATGCGCGCGAGCGCCGCGGTGAAGTCTTCACCGCGTTCGAGCGCCGTGAGGATGTGGTTGGTGGTGCTGTTGATCACGCCGCGGAACCCGAGGACCTCCACCGCCGGCAGCGTTTCGCGGACCAGGTTGAAGATGGGGATGCCGTCCATCACCGCGCCTTCGAACAGGAAACTGACGCCTGCTGCCGCGGCGGCATCGCGAAGCTCGGCGTAGGCAAACGCCACCGGGCCCTTGTTCGCGGTGACCACGTGACAGCCGGCCGCAATCCCCGCGCGGACGTAATCGATCGCCGGCTGCCCGCTGCGAACGTCCAGTGTCGTCGTTTCAATGACGACGCGCAGCGCCGCATCGGATTGACCGAGACGCTCGATGATGTGCGCAACCATGGAGGCCTGTGCGCGCGGTTTCTCTCCATCGCGGTTCAGGTCGGCGAAGTTGATCCCTCGCGGATCGAACCGCGCACCGTGCGTGCGCGTGGCGACGCCCACGATGCGGTACTCGAGATCGCATTCGCGCGACAGCCATTCGCGCCGCTCCTCCAGCAGCGTCACGAACCGCCGGGCGACGTTGCCGCAGCCGATGAGCGCAAGATCCGCACGCGCGTGGCTCACGCGAGGCCGTCCAGCACCTCCGCGACGAGGTCGAGCGCGGAGGAGACGTGGGCGGGATGGTTGCCGAATCCGATCCGCAGATAGCGGTCCATCTCGAAATGATCGCCAGGTACGAGCAGGACGCTTTTCTCGTCACGCAGCCGCTCGATGAGCGTGGTGGAGTTGATGTCGTGCTGATAACGGACGAAGGTGATGGCGCCGGCCGCGGGCGGCACGTGCGAGAGCCGGGAGCCCCGCGCTTCTATCCACCGCCGCAGCAGCGGGTAATTCGCGGCCACGATGCCGCGGGTGCGCGCCAGGATGCGTTCGCGCCGCGACGGTTCAAGCGCGACACGCGCGAGGCGATCGTTCAAGGCGCCCGGCGCTATCGTCGTGTAGTCGTGGATGCCCCAGAGCTCCTCGACTAACGCCGGCGGCGCCACGATCCAGCCGATCCGCAATCCCGGAAGTCCGTACGCCTTCGAGAGACCGCTGGTGACGATGCAGCGGTCGTAGCGGCCCCAGATCGAGGGAGTTTCAACGCCGTCGAGCTCGGCTCCCCGGTAGATTTCATCCGAGAGGACCCACGCGCCGATGCGCGATGCAACGGCGCAGATCCGATCGAGCTCGATGGACGTGAGACGCGCCCCCGTCGGATTGTTCGGGTTGCAGATCGCGATTACCTTCGTGGCGGGCGACACGATCTCTTCGAGCGCTGCGAGATTCGGCTCCCATCGAGAGTCGGTCTCCACCAGCGGCCATGCACGGGCGGTCGCGCCGAGCCCGCGCGCGATGCCGCGGACCTGCATGTAGTTCGGCGCCATCATGACCATCTCGTCGCCCGGCTCGAGCAGCCGCCACAGGACGACCCAGTTCGCTTCCGATCCGCCGTTCGTGATCTCGACGTGCTCCGAGGCGGCGCCCGGATACATCGCGGCGACCAGCGCGCGGAGCTCGGGCGTGCCGTTGGTCTGGGTGTAGCCAAGCTCCTGCGCAAGGAGTGCATCGCGATCGGCCACGGTTTCCGCAAGCTCCTCGAGGCGCAACGGGTGGACACCGCTCTCCGCCAGGTTCCACGCGACGCGGTTCTCCCACGTAGACTGCAGCCGCTCCAACGCGAATGGCTCGAGCCTCATCAGCCACAGTGTATAGCCACGTTTGTCTGTGTTCATCAGTGGCTGTTATCCTGTGGCTCTCCTACTCGATGACTGCTGCTGACCTGCTGCCGGAGTTCGCGTTGATCCCGTCCGGCGAGTTCGTCATGGGATCCGACGACGCAGACGAAGACGAACGGCCCGCGCACCGGGTCCACCTCGATGATTTCCTGATGGGGGCGCATCCGATCACGCATGCGGAGTACGAGCGCTTCGTCCGCGAGACAGGCCATCGCGCCCCGGCGATTTACGAGCTGCCGCTTGTCGTCACCGCCGGCGGCCGTGAGCGGGAAAAGGCGTTCCGGTCGGCGGGCCAGCCGTACGTCTGGATCGACTCCGAGCCTCCGGGCGACCGTCTGGATCATCCGGTGACGCTCGTGCGGTGGGAAGACGCCATCGCGTATTGCGCATGGCTGTCGGGCGCGAGCGGGAAGACCGTGCGGCTGCCGACCGAAGCGGAGTGGGAGAAGGCGGCGCGCGGCGGCCTCGACGGGAAGCGTTATCCCTGGGGCGACCGGCTCGACCGCAATCTTGCCAACTTTCTGGTCGATCCTTCCCTCAAAACTGCATACGGCACGACGCGGTGCAGGAGTTATCCTGCCAACGGATTCGGGCTCTTCGATGTCGCGGGCAACGTGTGGGAATGGGTGTACGACTGGCATAGCCCGTCGTATTACGAGGTTTCCCCGTATAAGGCGCCGACGGGCCCGCGTGAAGGAACGCTGAGGGTGCTGCGTGGGGGGAGCTGGTTGTCGGCGGACGTGCGCATGCTGTCGTGCAGCCACCGGCACAAGGTGCCACCGGATACATATTCCTATGGTGTCGGTTTCAGGATTGTGGCCAATGCGTGATCCAGCCGCGGTTCGCGGTTCGAAAGACACGAACATGAAAAACACAGTTGCCGCGATGGCGGTGTCCCTGTTGTTCGCAGCAGGTGTGTCCGCGCAGACGCCTGTCACGCCTGCATCTGAAGGTCCGGTGATCGTGACGACCGGCGAGGGGGTCGTGAAGCTTGCGCCCGACCGGGCGTGGATCTCGATCGCCGCGGAGTCGCGCGCGAAAAGCCCCCGCGAGGCGCAGCGCACGAACGCGGACGCGATGAAAGCGGTGCTCGACAAGCTGAAGGCGATGGGACTGCCGGCCGATGCCATCCGCACGTCCGGTTACGACCTGCAGCCGGAATTCGACTACGCGAACGGACGGCAGACGCTGCGCGATTACCTCGCACGAAACAGCGTCGAGGTGCGGATCGATGACCTTGCGCGCGCCGGCGACGTGCTCGACGCGGCGGTCGGCTCGGGCGCGACATCGGTCAGCGGCATCCGGTTCGATCTCAAGGACCGCGACGGCGCCGAGCGCGAAGCGCTGCGCCTCGCCGTCGCGGATGCGCGCGCGCGGGCGAACGCGGCCGCGTCGGGCGCGGGCCTGCACGTCGAGCGCGTGGTGCGGATTGAAGAGCAGCGGGCGATGATCCCGCCGCCGCGGCCGATGCCGATGGCGCGGACGATGGCGATGCAGGCGGATGCGGCGCCGCCAATCACGCCGGGCGAGCTCGAGGTGCGCGCCAACGTGACGATGACGTCCGCCGTCAGATAGCTTCTTCGACCCGCGCGATCGTGCGCTCGCTCAGGACAGGCGCGGCGACCTCGTCGAGTACTTCCGCTTCGATCAGGGATTCCTGCACCGGGACGCGCAGCTCGGACGCGCGGAGCTCCCGCGTCTCGAGCGCGAGCGGCGTCGGATCGGGCATTTCCTTCGCCGCGCTCACCCCGAGATCTCTGAATCGCCGCGCCGTCACCAGCACGCGCGACTCGAGCGATCCAAGGAACTTGTCATACGCCGTCCCGGCCTGCTTCAGGTTCGCGCCAACATCCGCGACGTGTTCCGCCATCAACGCGAGCCGCTCGTAGAGCTCCGTCCCGAGCGACCGGATTTCTTCCGCGCTCTGCGCGAGGCGGTAGTGCTGCCACGCGGACGCGACGGTCCGCAGCAGCGCGAGCAGCGTCAGCGGCGATGACGGGATCACGCGCTGATCCGCCGCGTAGTCGAACAGCGTCGGATCGGCCTGGAGCGCGGCGCTGAACAGCGGCTCGCCGGGCACGAACATCACCACCAGCTCCGGCGTCGGCGAGAACTTCGCCCAGTAGCTTTTCGCGCCCAGCCCCTTGATGTGCATCCGGACCTGCTTCGCGTGGTTGCGCAGCAGCACCTCCCGCTTTGCGTCGTCCGTCTCTTCGATCGATGTGAGGTACGCATCGATCGGCACCTTCGAATCGATGATGATGCAGGCGCCGTTCGGCAGCCGGACGGTGACGTCCGGAACCGATCGATGGCCGTCTTCCCCTTCCGCCGCGTTCTTCTCGACGAAGTCTCCGCAGTATTCCGTCATTCCTGCGCGCTCGATGATGTTGCGCAGCTGGACTTCGCCCCACCGGCCGCGCTGGTTCGGCGATCGCAGCGCGCGCACGAGCTTGTTCGTTTCCGACTGCAGGGACTGGTGGCTTTCCTTCAGCGTCTGAAGCTGGGTGACCAGCTGCGCCTGCGCGCTGATGCGGCCCGCATCGACCTGCTGAAGCTTTGAGTCGACCTTCGTGAGGGACTCCTTGAGCGGGTCCACCAGTTTCTCGATCGCGCCGCGCTTCGCGTCGAGTTCCGTGTGGGCGAGCTGCAGGAACGTTTCGCTGTTGGCTTTCAGCGCATCCGCCGAGACGGCGCTGAACGTGTCCTTCAAGCTCTGCCGGGCCTGTTCGAGCAGTCTCAGCTTTTCGTCGACGGCCACCCGTTCGGCGTCGAGCCGCGCCCTCGCCGCCGCAAGCTCAGTCGTCGCGCGGACATAGAGCCACAGGAACACCGCGGCGGCGCCGGATGCGGCCAGAGCGAGGTAAGTCATGGGTGCATCGAAGTTTAGGCGAAAGTGGGGCGAATCTCAAGAAGCTTCGTCTGGCTACTTGCGTCGTACCCGCGCAAAGACTTAAAATAGGACTGTTCTGGTCGTAGATAGGACTGCGATCTGGATCCGGGACCATTCAACATGCTGCAAATCAGCGAAAACGCGGCCGCGTTGATCCGGAAGATGACGGCGAAAAACGGCATCCCCGACGGCGGCCTGCGGATCGGAATCAAGGCCGGGGGATGCTCCGGATTGAGCTACACGTTTGGCTGGGAGGCCGCGCCGCGCGAAGGCGATCACGTCTTCGAAGGCCCGCAGGGCTCCAGAGTCTACGTCGATCCGAAAAGCTACCGGTTCATCGAAGGCACCACGCTCGATTACGACACGGCGCTCGTCAGCCGCGGGTTCATCTTCAATAACCCGAATGCGAAATCGACATGCGGGTGTGGTACCAGCTTCAGCGTTTAGGACACGATGTCAACATCCACTGAAACCATCGAAGAACTTGCAACACGCGAGTACAAATACGGGTTCATCACCGAGGTCGAGACCGAGACGATCCCGAAGGGATTGAACGAGGACGTCGTCCGCGCGATCTCGGCGAAAAAGAACGAGCCGGAATGGCTGCTCGAGTGGCGGCTCAAGGCTTATCGCATGTGGCTCACGATGAAGGAGCCCACGTGGCAGAACGTCAAGTACGACCCGATCAACTACCAGGACATCGTCTACTACTCGGCGCCGAAGAAGAAAAAGGTGCTGAACAGCCTGGACGAGGTCGATCCCGAGGTCAAGGCGACGTTCGACAAGCTCGGCATTCCGCTCGAGGAGCAGAAGCTGCTCGCCGGGGTCGCGGTCGACGCGGTGTTCGACAGCGTCTCGGTCGGCACGACGTTCCGCGAGACGCTCGCGAAGCAGGGCATCATTTTCATGTCCTTCTCCGAAGCCGTCCGCGAACATCCGGATCTCGTGAGGAAGTATCTCGGCTCGGTCGTTCCGCACACCGACAACTTCTTTGCGGCGCTGAACTCGGCGGTGTTCAGCGACGGCTCGTTTGCGTACATTCCGAAGGGCGTGCGCTGCCCGATGGAGCTGTCGACCTACTTCCGCATCAATGCGAAGGACACCGGCCAGTTCGAGCGGACGCTGATCATCGCGGATGAAGGCGCGTTCGTGAGCTATCTCGAAGGCTGCACCGCGCCGATGCGCGACGAGAACCAGCTCCACGCCGCGGTCGTCGAGCTCGTGGCGCACGACGACGCAACGATCAAGTACTCGACGATCCAGAACTGGTACCCGGGCGACAAGGAAGGGAAGGGCGGGATCTACAACTTCGTGACGAAGCGCGGTCTGTGCGCCGGACGTGGTTCGAAGATCACGTGGACGCAGGTCGAGACCGGTTCGGCCATCACCTGGAAGTATCCCGGCTGCATTCTCCAGGGGGACAACTCGATCGGCGAGTTCTACTCCGTCGCGACGACCAACAACTGGCAGCAGGCGGACACCGGGACGAAGATGATCCACCTCGGGAAGAACACCCGCAGCACGATCGTCTCGAAGGGCATCTCCGCGGGGCACGGGCAGAACACGTATCGCGGGCTCGTCCGCGTCGGAAAGAACGCGAAGAACGCGCGCAACTACTCGCAGTGCGACTCGCTGCTCATCGGCGACAAGTGCGGCGCGCACACGTTCCCGTACCTCGAAATCAAGAACACGTCGGCGCGCGTGGAGCACGAGGCGTCGACCTCGAAGATCGGCGAGGACCAGATCTTCTACTGCCGCCAGCGCGGGCTGACGACGGAAGACGCGGTCAACATGATCGTCAGCGGCTTCTGCAAGGAAGTGTTCCGCGAGCTCCCGATGGAGTTCGCTGTCGAAGCACAGAAGCTCCTCAGCGTCTCGCTCGAGGGATCCGTCGGGTAACGCTTTACAAAGTCATAGACAGAAATGTAGGGCGGGATCTTGAGACCCCGCCAACCAACAACATGCTCGATATCAAAAATCTGCAGGTCAAGGCTGAAGGCAAACAGATCCTCAAGGGGATCGACCTTCACGTGAACGCCGGCGAGGTGCACGCCATCATGGGGCCGAACGGCTCCGGGAAGAGCACGCTTGCCCGTGCGCTGTCAGGGCATCCCGAATACGAAGTGACCGGCGGCACGGTGCTGTACGAGGGAAAAGATCTCCTCGACATGGACCCGGACGAACGGGCGCGCGACGGCGTGTTCATGGCGTTCCAGTATCCCGTCGAGATCGCCGGCGTGAACAACGCGTACTTTCTGAAGGCGGCGCTGAACGCGAAGCGGAAGCACCTTGGCCAGCCGGAGCTCGACGCGATGGAGTTCATGCAGCTCATTAAGGAGAAGTCGAAGCTCCTCGACATCGACCAGAGCATGTTGAGCCGCGCGGTCAACGAAGGCTTCTCGGGCGGCGAGAAGAAGCGCAACGAGATCTTCCAGATGGCGCTCCTCGAACCGACGCTTGCGATTCTCGACGAGACGGACTCGGGGCTCGACATCGATGCACTCAAACTCGTCGCCAACGGCGTCAACGCGATGCGAAGTCCCGATCGCGCGATCATCGTCGTCACGCACTACCAGCGGCTGCTCGATTACATCGTGCCGGACTTCGTGCACGTGCTGAGCGCCGGGCGCATCGTGAAGTCGGGCGGCAAGGAACTCGCGCTGGAGCTCGAGAAGAAGGGCTACGGCTGGATTGAGGCCGGCGCGCAGCCGGTGGGAGCGCAGTAACGTGGCGCAGGTGGCGGAAAAGGTTCAGCCCTGGGCGGCGGCGCTGGAACAGCGGCCGCACGGCGCGCCGCGCTGGCTGCAGGATCTTCGCGATCGCGCGGCGGCGCGCTTCAGCGCGCTGGGATTTCCGACGGTCCGCGAAGAGGAGTGGCGGTTCACCAGCGTCGCGCCGATTGCCGCGGCGGAGTTCAGGCCGACCGGCGCGGATGCGGTCCAGGCGAACGAACAGGAGATCGCGAATTACCTCTACAGCGATGCCGAGTATCGAATCGTGATCGTGAACGGCCGGTTCGTCCCCGGGCTGTCACGCACGCAGGGGCTGCCGGCAGGCGTTCGGGTCGGCTCGCTCGGCGCCGCCGTCACCGAGCACGCTGACGTCGTGCAGCGCTATCTCGGCCAGCTCGCTGACTTCGGCACGAAGGGATTCACGGCACTGAACACCGCGCTCGCGGTCGATGGCGCGTACGTCTACATCCCGGACGGCGTGATCCTCGAACAGCCGCTCCACCTGCTCTTCGTCACCACGACCTCGGCGACGTCTGGTCCCATCATGACGAACGCGCGGGCGCTCGTCGTCGCGGGCGATCGGACGCAGGCGCGCATCGTCGAGACGTACGCCGGCCCTCGAGGCGCCGCGTACTTCACGAACGCCGTCACCGAAATCTTCGCCGGCGAGAACGCCGTCGTCGATCACTACAAGGTGCAGGAGGAGAGCTTCGACGCGTTCCACATCGCCAGCCTGCACGTGCACGCGGCGCGAAGCGCGAACCTCTCGTCGCATTCGTTCTCGCTCGGTGGAAAGCTCGTGCGCAACGACGTCAATGCGCTGCTCGACGGCGAGGGGGCGGAGTGCACGCTGAACGGGCTGTATCTCGCCGATGGCGAGCGCCTCGTCGACAACCACACGCTGATCGATCACGCGAAGGCGCACTGCCCCAGCCACGAGATCTACAAGGGGATCCTGGGGGGCAAGGCGCGCGCGGTGTTCAACGGAAAGATCATCGTCCGTCAGGACGCGCAGAAGACCGACGCAAAGCAGACGAACCGCGCGCTCCTGCTGTCCGACAACGCGTCAATCAACACGAAGCCGCAGCTCGAGATTTTCGCCGACGACGTGAAGTGCACCCACGGCGCCGCAATCGGGCAGCTGGACGACGACGCCATCTTCTATCTTCGCGCGCGCGGCCTGACGTACTTCGAGGCGCGCGACATGCTCATCCACGCGTTCGCCGGCGACATCCTCGACCGCGTGAAGGTCGAGTCGCTGAAGACCGCGCTCGAAGGCGAGCTGTACGCGCAGCTCGCGAAAGACCTCGCGGAGCTCGACGCGGCATGACCCCGACGACTGCCACCGCCACGCGCATCGCGTTCGATGTGCTGAAGGTGCGGGCCGACTTTCCGATCCTCGCGGAACGGATCCACGGCAAGCCGCTCGTGTATCTCGACAGCGCGAACACCAGCCAGAAGCCGCAGTCCGTCATCGAGGCGATGGACAGCTACTACCGTCACGCCAACGCGAATATTCATCGCGCGACGCATCTCCTCAGCGAGCGTGCGACCGGCTTGTACGAGGGAGCGCGAAAGAAGGCGGCGGCGTTCATCAATGCGGCCGATCCGCACGAGATCGTGCTCACGAAGGGGACGACCGACGGGATCAACCTCGTGGCGCAGAGCTACGGGCGCTCGATGCTGCGTCCGGGCGATGAAATCCTCATCTCGTGGCTCGAGCATCACTCGAACATCGTGCCGTGGCAGCTGCTGCGCGAGCAGACCGGGGCTGTGCTTCGCGTGGCGCCGATCAACGACGTTGGCGAGATCGACGCGGACGCCCTCGCGGCGCTGCTCTCGCCGCGGACGCGGATCGTGGCGGTCAGCCACGTCTCCAATTCGCTGGGGACGATCAATCCGATTCGCAACATCATCGAGCAGGCGCATCGCGCGGGCGCGGTCGTCCTGATTGACGGCGCGCAGGCAGTCCCGCACCTCCCGGTTGACGTGCAGGCGCTCGATTGCGACTTCTACGCGTTCTCGAGCCACAAGATGTACGGACCGACCGGTGTCGGCGTGCTCTACGGCCGCCGCGAGCTGCTCGAGGCGATGCCTCCTTACCAGGGAGGCGGCGACATGATTGCGTCGGTCACGTTCGAGAAGACGCAGTACAACGTCGTCCCCTACAAGTTCGAAGCGGGCACGCCGAACATCGGCGGGGTCGCCGGATTCGGTGCGGCGGTGGACTACCTGGCGAGGATCGATCGCGAGGCGGCGCTGGCGCACGAGGATGCGCTGCTCGAGTACGCGACCGCGCGCGTCCGCGAGATCCCGGGGACGCGGATTATCGGCGAAGCGCGCCACAAGACGGGGGTGCTCTCGTTCCTGATGGAGAACGTCCACCCGCACGATGCGGGCACGATTCTCGACAGCCAGGGGGTGGCGGTCAGGACCGGCCAACACTGCGCGCAGCCGGTGATGGATCGCTACGGAGTCACCGCGACCATTCGTGCGTCGCTCGGGATTTACAATACGCGCGAGGACATCGATACGCTGATCCACGCGCTCGCGCGCGTGCGCGAGGTGTTCGGGTGACGTCGGAGCTGAGCGAGTTGTACCAGGAGGTCATCCTCGACCACAACAAGCGGCCGAGGAACTTTCGGACCATCGAGGCGCCGAGCCATCATGCCGAAGGGTACAACCCGCTCTGCGGCGATCGCCTGAGTCTCTACGTGCAGGTGGATGGCGACGTGATCACCGACGTCGCGTTTCAGGGTTCGGGCTGTGCGATTTCGAAAGCGTCGGCGTCGCTCATGACGGACGCGGTGAAGGGGCACACGGTTGCGGAGGCGCGATCGCTCTTCGAGCGCTTCCACCATGTGGTCACCACGCCGCCCGATCAGCCCGTCGAGGATCTTGGAAAGCTGTCGGTCCTTGCGGGTGTGCGCGAATTCCCCGTGCGCGTGAAATGTGCGAGCCTGGCGTGGCACACGCTGAAGGCCGCGCTCGAGCGGCACGAACACACGACCACGGAATAGCGATGAAGCCTTTGCCCATGATTCCGGAACCGACACCTTCTCTGCCCGACTCGACGCGAACGCCGTTCACGCCGGACGCGCAGAAGACCGAAGAGCTGAAGCCGGTGATCGTCGCGGCGATCTCCACCGTTTACGATCCCGAGATCCCCGTGAATATCTGGGAGCTCGGGCTCATCTACGACGTGGCGGTCGATGCCTCGGGGACCGCGCTCGTGACAATGACATTGACGGCGCCAGGCTGCCCGGCGGCGCAGTCGCTGCCGTCGGAAGTCGAGCGCAACGTTCGGGCAGTCCCGGGCCTAACGGACGCGAAGGTCGACGTCGTGTGGGAACCCGGCTGGACGAAGGATCGGATGTCGGACGCGGCGAAACTCCAGCTCGGACTGTGGTAGATGTTCGGTAGTGACCGCCTTCAGGCGGACGAGAACGCTTATGCTCCGCTTATCCAAGAAAGCCGACTACGCACTCATCGCGATGAAGCACCTCGCGACGCGGACGGATCTCGCGTCCGCGAGCGCGCGCGAGATTGCGGAGCAGTACGACATCCCCGTCGAGCTGATGGCGAAGGTGCTGCAGCGCCTCGCGCGCCGCGGGCTGCTGACGTCGCACCAGGGGACGCGCGGCGGGTATCGCCTCTCAAAGGCATCGAGCGCGATCTCGGTGGCCGACATCATCCAGGCGATTGACGGGCCGCTGACGGTCACCGCCTGTTCGACCAGCGACGAGAACTGCGGTCAGTACGCGAAGTGCAGCGTGCGCGACCCGCTCTGGCGAATCAAGGACCGGATCCTGTCGGCGCTTTCCACCTGCTCGCTGCAGGAGGTCTCGGCGGAGCCGCCAGCCGCGGAGCCCGCGATCCCCATGGCCTTCGGCAAGTCCACGCGCGGCTGACATGGGCCGGCCGCTCTATCTCGATTTCCACGCAACCACGCCGGTCGATCCGCGCGTGCTCGAGGCGATGCTGCCGTACTTCACCGGGACGTTCGGCAACGCGGCGAGCCGTCAGCACGAGTACGGCTGGGAGGCACAGAAGGCCGTCGATGGCGCACGCTCGCAGGTCGCCGCGCTGATCGGCGCCAGCACCTCCGAGATTGTCTTCACGAGCGGCGCCAGCGAGTCGAACAATCTCGCGATGAAAGGGGTCGTCTACGCGAACCGCGGGCGCGGCGATCACGTCATCACCGCCGCGACCGAGCACAAGTCGGTGCTCGACTCGTGCAAGTGCCTGGCGCGCGACGGCGTGCGGATCACGACGCTCGGCGTCGACGCGCAGGGGTTCATCGATCTCGACGAGCTGCGCTCCGCGATGACGGATCGCACGGTGCTCATCTCGATCATGGCGGCGAACAACGAGATCGGCGTGCTGCAGCCGCTCGCCGAGATCGGCGCCATCGCGCGCGAGCGCGGAGTCCTCTTTCACAGCGATGCCGCGCAGGCCGCCGGCAAGATCCCCATCGACGTGGCCGCGATGAACATCGACCTGCTGTCGCTGACCGCGCACAAGTATTACGGGCCGAAAGGCGCAGGCGCGCTGTTCGTGCGCCGGCGCAAGCCGAAGATCGAGCTGACCTGCCAGATCGACGGCGGCGGCCACGAAGGGGGCTTCCGCTCCGGCACGCTCAACGTCCCGGGGATCGTGGGGCTCGGCTGCGCCGCGGAGATCTGCCGTCAGGAGATGCCGACGGAGTCGGCGCGGCTCGCTGCGATGCGCGATCGACTGCTTGCGGGACTGCAGCGAGATCTCGACGGCGTCCGCATCAATGGGCCGCTCGACGGACGACGGCTGCCGCACAACCTGCACGTGAGCTTCGATGACGTCGAAGGGGAGGCGCTGCTGATGGCGCTCGGCGACATCGCAGTGTCGACCGGCTCCGCGTGCAGCTCCGGCAGCCAGGCGCCGTCACACGTGCTGCAGGCGATCGGCGCCATCAGCGATCGAGGCGGCGCGTCGATCCGCTTCGGCCTCGGACGTCCGACAACCGAATCCGACATCGACTTCGCAATCGAGCGTGTGACCACGGTCGTGCGGAGTCTGCGCGCTGCGCGCGTGCGCGTGTAGGCCGGGGCTTTACGCCCCGGCATCGCGTGGCGGCCCATAAAGGGCCGCCCTACGCCCCGCCGCGATCCAGGTAACGTGTCGTCCTCGTCTCGCGTAGCCGCTGTGCCGCTTGCTCTGCGGTGAGATCGCGCTGCGGCTCCGCCATCTGCTCGAATCCCACCAGGAACTTTCGAACGGTCGCTGAACGAAGCAGCGGCGGCATGTACGTCGCGTGCAGGCGCCACGCGGGATCGGGGTCGCCCAGCGGCTGCCCGTGCCATCCCATCGTGTAGGGAAACGACGTCTCGAACAGGTTGTCGTAGCGGACCATCAGCTCGCGCATGATTGCCGCGAGCGCATTGCGTTCCCCACGCTCGACCGACGGCAGATCTGACACACGACGCCGCGGGACGATCATCGTCTCGAACGGCCATACCGCCCAGAACGGGACGAGCACGACCCAGTCGTCGTTGGAGGTCACGATCCGCTCGCCGCTCGAGAGCTCGCGTTCGAGATAATCGCCCAGCAGATCGCGACCGTGCGCGTCGAAGTATGTCTGCTGCGATGCGGTCTTCCGCGCCGGCACGACGGGCAGATGTCCGGTTGCCCAGATCTGGCAGTGCGGATGCGGATTGCTCGCGCCGATCATCTCCCCCTTATTCTCGAAGATCTGGACGTATTTCAGTTCGCGATTCTGCGTGAGCATCTCGACCTCCTCGGCCCAGGCGTCCACGACGACCGCGATGTCTTTCACGTCCATGCGCGCGAGCGTCAGCTCGTGGTGCGGCGAGAAGCACAGCACGCGGCACACACCGCGCGCGGGTTCTGCGCGAAACAACGCATCGGTGGTGCTGGCCTTCAGGCCAGCCAAATCAGCCGCGGTGCCGGCGTCATGGCTGGCCTGAAGGGCGGCACCACCGGAGTCTTGGCCGACCTGAAGGTCGGCGCCACCGGAATCTGGCATCAGCAGCGCGGGGAAATCGTTGTCGAACGCGTAGACGTGCGTGTACTGCGGGTTCCCGTGGCCGCCCGCGCGCGCGTTGCCCGGACACAGGTAGCAGTTCGGATCGTAGCTCTTCTCGGCTGCCGCACCCGCGTGCTCGATGCGCCCCTGCCACGGCCGATCGAGCCGATGCGGCGAACACAGCACCCACTCATCCATCAGAGGGTTGTATCGACGATGAGGCGATCGAAATAGAGACTTGGAAATGTCCGTAGCCATCCGTGCGCAGTCTACGTCACGCAAGAAACAAGATACCTGCCTTTCTCCCGTTCTCGTGTTTGCTCGTGGAAGCGAAGGCGGCGTGACAGTGGAGTGCGCTACGATACTGAGATGACCGAGCAACGAATTACCGTCGCCCATAGCCCGGACTCGGACGATGCGTTCATGTTCTTCGGGCTGGCGAGCGGAAATGTGGACACCGGCGGCATCGTCGTGGACCAGGTGCTCTCCGATATCGAGACGCTCAACCGCGCGGCGTTCGAAGGCAAGTACGAGGTCACCGCGGTGTCGTTTCACGCGTATGCGCACCTGGTCGACAAGTACGCGCTGCTGCCGCACGGCGCGAGCATGGGTGACAAGTACGGCCCGATTGTTGTGGCGCCCGCCGCCGCTCCGTCAGGATCGTTGCGGAGCTCCGGCGAGGCAAGCGTCGGAGTAAAAGGGGTGAAAGGGACGCGCATCGCGATCCCGGGCACGCTCACCACCGCCTACCTCGCGCTTCGGATTTACGAGCCTGATTTCCAGTACGTTGTCGTTCCGTTCGATGAGATTCAGCAGGCGGTGCTCGATGGCAAGGCGGAAGCGGGGCTGCTCATTCACGAAGGACAGCTGACGTACCAGGATGAAGGGCTTCGCAAGATCATAGACCTCGGTGAGTGGTGGTCGGACCGGACGGGCGGACTGCCGCTGCCGCTCGGCGGCAACATCATCCGGCGCGATCTCGGACCGGACATGATCGCGAAAGTGTCGAAGCTGCTGCACGACAGCATCGCGTACGCGCTGTCGCACCGGAAGGAAGCTGTGGAATATGCCCTGCAGTTCGGCCGCGGCCTCGATCGCGCGAAGACGGATCGGTTCGTCGGGATGTACGTGAACGACCTGACGCTCGCGTACGGCGAGCGCGGCCGCCGCGGCCTCGAGCGCCTACTGAACGACGCGTTCGAGCGCGGACTCATTCCGCAGAGAGTGTCCGTGGAATTCGCGGCGTAAATCTACTCGACAACTTTCGCTGAAAGATCAAACAGGAGTAAGGGAGTGAATTTTTTTGAGCGCTGCAACAAAGCAGGTGCTCTCGCTTGAGTATGCGTGGACCTGTAGCAGTCGCTGCGCGAAGCCCGAATGACGGCCTGAAAACTTGAAGCCGAAGGGGCTTCGCGCCGGGGCTGGATAAATAAACACTGCGCGACGTACGAGGACTTATCTGCGCGGCGACTACTTCTTCCCCTCGGGATTCCAGTTCGTCAGCAACGTGATCGGCGCGGTGGCACTGTTGTCGAGCACCGTGTTGATCAGGAAGCGCCCATCGGGCGCGACGTCGTATTGCCGACCCTGGGCATTGTCCACGCCGCCGAGCGCCAACGGCCCGCTCGGCGGGTTGGGTCCAGGCGAGGCGTGCGATCCATTGCCGGTGCGCGCGCGTCCAGTTGCGTCCGGGGTAATGCAGGCTGCGGCGCAAGAGTAACTTGCCCAGGCGATGGCGACACCGCTGCCGATTTTCGCGGGCATCATCGCGGGCGCGACACAGGTCGCGGACTGCTTCCTCCTTGAGCGTCGGCGGCCGGATTGCGGTCAGTAACCCGCGCGCAGCAACGTGGCGAGCTTGCGCGCGTCCCGGCGATTAGCCGTTCTTTACATTGTGCACCTTCATGATTTGAGGCTGGCCGGGGTCAGCGCCGAGCTTTTTCATGATGGGCACCAGCGTCTCGCCGAACTTCTGGAACTGTTCCATCGAGTCCCACACATCGAAGACCGAGACCGCACCGTCAACCTCCATGGCGCAATGGAACCGGCGACCTGGAACCTTACCGAAGCCAGCGCCCGCCTGTTCGAGCTGCTTGATCACGTTGTCGTACACTGCCGGCGTAAAACCTGTTGGTCGGAAATACATACCGAATGCCATCACACCCTCCTCACGAAAATGAACCGACATGATTTCTCGAAGGATGATAGCCGGATTAGGGCTCGCTGGGTTGTCACAGTCGACGTTTTCGGACCAAGGAAGGCGCCGGTGCTGGGCTAATGGTGGGCTAGGCGTGGGCTAAGCGGAGGTCAGGACGGATAGGTCCTGATCAACGCCGCAGTGGCTTTCGAGCGTTCACCCGTTCAGAACCCGCTCGACGATACTCGCAAGAAGTCCGGGCCAGTGACGGTTCGATTTCTGTTGGCTCGGGCATCAGCAGTGAAGCGAGGGAAGGAAGGATATGACGATTAAACGGATGGACAACGTCCTCATCGTTGTCGACGATCTCGAAGCCGTCAAGGCGTTCTTCATCGAACTGGGCCTCAAGCTGGAGGGCGAGACGACAGTCGAAGGGCCTTCGGTCGGGAGCCTGATCGGGCTCAAGGATGTCCGGGCCACCCTCGCGATGATGCGGACTCCCGATGGTCAGGGCATTGAGCTGGACAAGTTCCACACGCCCAACGCGATCAGGTTTGGGCCGGTGGACGCGCCGATGAACACGCTGGGCATCCGTCGCGTCATGTTCGCCGTCGATGACATCGACGCTGTCGTTGCGCGCATGCGCGCCCACGGGGCCG
>WNGF01003134.1_pt1 | contig 23086 bp, 19 predicted proteins | sample 5400641 | NCBI WGS metagenome assembly WNGF01 (sample SAMN13153371, study PRJNA577476) | soil metagenome | isolation source: 80 cm soil or saprolite under grassland replicate 2 | place: USA:California | collected 2016-06-15 | reverse complement strand
ATGCGCGGGCGATCTTCGGGCTCGAGCAATTCCATTGTTCCCAACAGCGAAGCGAAGACACCGCCGCGGTCGATATCACCCACCAGCAAGCAGGCGGCATCGGCGGCGTGGGCCATGCGCATATTGACGATGTCGTGTTCCTGTAAGTTGATTTCCGCCGGCGAGCCCGCGCCTTCGAGCAGCATAAGATCATAACTCGCGGCTAAGCGCTTGTACGCGTCCAGCACTTGGGGAAAGAGCTGCTCGACGCGCCGCGTATGATAATCCGACGCCGTAACCTGTCCCCAAATCTTTCCCAATAGGATCACTTGTGCGCCGGTGTCAGTCGAAGGCTTGAGCAGGACCGGATTCATCTCTACACGCTTCCGCTTGCAGCGCCTGGGCGCGGCCGATCTCGCCGCCGTCCGGCGTCGCCGCGGAATTGAGCGACATATTTTGCGCCTTGAAAGGCGCGATGCGATGGCCGTCGTCGGCAAGAACGCGTCCCAGGCCTGCGGTGATTATTGACTTCCCCACGTGCGACGAGGTGCCCAATATCATCAAAGCATCTTTGCGTTGGGTTGCGTTCATTTCTACTCGTTCACGTTTATGAGCAGGACCCGACGAGGTAAAGCCATTTGATCCAGTCGCCGTTCTTTACGAGATACCGCTCAGCAGGAACATTAGAGCTACGGCCGTTGACCTCGAAGCGCCAGCCGCGGTCGCTGGCGAAGTCATTTCTGACTCCGTCAATTTCCTCGACAAAATGTTCCATGCCATATCGAGGCGACGTTGTTACCGGCGACCGGTTTAACAAGACGTCAAGCACCGTACTCTTATCAGGAACGGTGACCAGCGCTTCGACCGGCCGCTTGCCTGCGGGTCCAAAGTCGATAGTCACCGTGACTTCGATCATTTGCTTCTCAAACTTCCCCGGCGTTGAGGTTTTGACTATAACGCCGGAGAGTCAACGCATTTAACTACCGAAAATAGCCCGAACGCCGAGTAAAAAATTCAGCGGTCGAGCACGGAACCCGTCGGCTTCTTCGTATTTCTTGTTGAATAGGTTTTCGATCTTGCCGAACAGCGTGAGGTTTTTTACTCCCGCTACTTTCCAGGGCAGTGAATAATAAGAAGCTAGATCGAAAATTCCGTAACCGGGTTTCGTGATGTCGCCAAATGGAGAGGCGGCCCGGAAATCATCTCGGCTGCCGACGACATTTGCACTGAGATTCACATTCAAATTCTCATAGAGATAATTCAGGTTCACATTGCCCCGATGTCTTGGCCGGCGGCGAAGTTTGCCATCCGCCGTATCCCAGTCAAGATAAGTATAATTGGCGTTCACGGTGAGCGATGTGAGAAGTTTGATATTCAAACTCCACTCTACACCGTCGAAACGCGCCCTGCCGACGTTTTCGGCACGAAAACAGCCGAACGGGTCCCCGGGGATCGGCCGGCCCTCGATCAAATCTTGCACCTCGCGATGAAAGTAGGTCACTCCCAGCTTTACGCGTTCGCTCAAAACGGTTTGTTCAACTCCCGCGTTCAACTCCCAGCTTCTCTCGGGGTCGAGATTGGGATTGCCGAAGGCGGGACAGCCGAAGCCCGGCGGAAAGAATAATTCATTCAACGTTGGTGCTTTGAAGCCTTTGGCGTAACCTCCCTTCAATTTTGTTCCGGTTTCCCGGAAGAGGTACGCGGCGGAGAATGAAGGTGTCCATGCGGTACCGAAGCTCTGGTTGTCGTCCAGGCGAATGCCGGGAATCACGATCAAGCGACGGTCAAGAAACTGGAATTGTTCCTGCAGGTAGTAACCGAGATTTCTAATCGCTTTATCGATTCCACCACTGGTGCTCGCCGATCTACGCTTGTACTCGACTCCGAAAGTCGTGGTGCTCCAATCTTCAAATCGATAGTTAGTCTGGAATTCCCCCGTATCGATGCGCGGACGAAAACGATCCCTCGTGCGCGAGTCACAAGGAAAACCGAAAAAGGTGCACGCGTCGACATCGTCGCTGTCTTTGATGTGCTCCTTAAACATCGATCCCGAAATTCGGTAATCCCAGTCCTTAAAAATTTTCTGCTCCCACTCCAATTTACCCAGATATTGGGTGCTGGCCTCGCGCGCGTTGGGATCGGGCTGCGAAGCGAAGTTATTGTTATTGAACAATCCCAAATCGGTTTTGACGAAGTGAAAGATTCCTTTGAGGCTCGCGTCCTCCGTCACTTGGTAGTCGAGCCGTGCCGACGCCGCGAGGTTGCGGTAGTCGTCGTTGACGCTGTGAAAACCCTGGCTCTCGATCCGAGCCGCGCTGAAGGAATAGCCAAGTTTGCCCGCACCGCCTCGCAGACTCAGGCTCTGACGATGGGTCGAGCCGTTGCCGCCTTCTAGAGATAGGTCGGCTTCCAGCGGGCCCTGGCCTTTCTTCGTGATGATGTTGATCACTCCACCGATTGCTTGCGAGCCGTAGAGAGTTCCACCCGCGCCACGGAGAATTTCGATCCGCTCGACGTTGTCCGTAGTCAGGTGGGCGAAATTAAAAGCGCCAAGAGTCGTACTGTTGACCTCGACGCCGTCGATCAGAACCAAAACATGATCCGACTCAGAGCCTCGAATGAACACGGACGTAGCGGTGCCGCGCGAACCTGACTGGACCACATCCAGCCCAGGCACATTGCGCAAGGCCTCCAGGACCGTCTCTGCCTGCTGGTCCTGAATGTCCTTTGCCGTGATCACGGACGCCGACGTTGTCACTTGCTGCAGGGGAGTTTCCGTGCGCGTGGAAGTCACGAAAACCGGCGGAAGCGTGGGCTCCTGCGGTTCTGCGACAGGCAGTCTAGAAAACGACAACCAAAATAGAAATAAGAGAAGTAAACCAACCTTCATGGAAACCTCCTTTTCCCGCGAAAGGGGAGTTGTTGTGGCAACACGGACAGGTCTCCTGGCTTGAGCTTCGAACCTACTCGCCGCGCCTTCCCATCCTTCGCTCGGGCTCGGGACAGTGGCTATTACGTGCGGCTTTCGTAGCTCCTACAGTTGCGGGGCAGCAGGGGAATTCTTCCCCCCTCAACTTCCCCCATCCAATTTTGGATTTTGGATTGCTGATTTTGGATTGAATCTAAGACCCAAAATCTAAAATCAAAAATTGGCGGCGGGTTAGTGAGGAGGTGAGTCACCCCTTTCCCTTGCATCCGTCTGCGGTTAATAAGACTGGGCTTTATGACCTCCTAAAATTGTTTACCAAGATTTCGCATCCGCGAGGCGAAACTCGATGGGAATGCGCAGCCAGCTTTCGACTGGCTTGTCGCCGTGACGCGCCGGATGAAAGCGCCAGCGTTTTATCGCTTCGGCGGCGGCGCGGTCGAGCGCATCGCTGCCGGAGCTGTTGTTGATTTCCACTTGTTTAGAACGGCCTTGATCGTCGACGAGCACGCGCAGGAGCACGCGACCTTCGCGGCCGTCGCGGCGCGCGCTCTCCGGATAATCCGGTCTAGGCGTTTCGCGATAGCGCGCTTGCGTCAGAGCGATGCCAGCGCCGAATGAACCTGATCCATTGCCGTTACCGCTGCCTCGTCCAAAGCCAGTACCGGACGAACCGAAACCGTTACCGTTGCCGGTTCCGGTAAGACCCGTACCGGAGCCATTCGCATCGTTTCCCGCGGGACCGGAAATCGCCGCGCCGACGGTCTCGGCAGAGCTTGCTATCGCCGAAACCAACGCCATGCTGCTGTCGCTGACCTTTGCAACAGTTTCAGCAGGCAAAGTTTGCGGCTCCGGATTGCTAGTTGTCTTCGATTCGAATCTTAGTTCGACTGCAGGCGGCGTACTGCGATGCGATTTCGCATCGCCTGGGCCAAGGGGTTTTCCTTTACCGCTACCGCCTTGACCGCCCGCGCCTCCCTCTTCTTGCTCTATCGGCAGAATTTTCACCTGAATCGTGTCCACCTGGCTTCGACCGCCAAATGAAACCGGATACACCAACGCGGCGGCGTGCAAAGACAAAGAGAGAACAAAGAAAAAGACCAATCTCATGATCATCGATTGGCCTCAACCGAATTGAGGAAAGAGATATGGAAACCTTTCTCTCTTCTCCGGAGAGGCCGGTCGTAACGCGCTAGGCAGGTTTCCTGACTCAGGCTTTTTTCTACTCGCCGCGCCTTCCCATCCTTCACTTTAACTTAGGACAGTGGCTGGTTGCGGCTTTCGTAGCCATCACAGTGGCGGGACCGCGCCGGATTTACACCGGACTTCCCTATGAACCTAGCGCTGTGATTTGATTCAGGCGGAAATTACAACGGGTGTCAGATGCTGTCAAGAGTTACGTGCACCGTTTGACGATTCTCGATTCACTCTAGAGAATTAGCCAGAACACGATCGGGATCGTCAGGATCGAGATCAACGTGCTGATCACGACGATGGATGCCGCCAGTCCTGGATCTTGGCGATATTTTTCGGCGAGGACGAAGGTAACCACTGCGGCCGGAAGAGCGCCGTATAAAAGTAGGACCTGTCGGTTTACGCCCGCGGCGCCGGTTAGATTTACGGCAATATTGGCCGCCGCAAAGCCGCCAAAAATTCGCAACAGCGCTCCGCCCAGCGCGTGGCCCCATTGCAGCGATGCCACATCGTGAAGGCGATAACCCAGACTTATCAGCATAATCGGAATCGTCGCCTGTCCGAGCATCACGACAGTCTGGAGCAAAAGCTCGGGAATTTGTATTTGAGTCAGGTTGCAAATGAGTCCGGCAATTGCCGCGTAGATCAATGGCAGACGAAAAATTTCGGTCCAGTTGCCGCGCCCGCTCAGAATATAGATTCCTAGCGAGTATTGCAGCAACGTCAGCATAACGAACATCAACGTGGCCCGTTGCAGGCCGGCCTGGCCGAACGCGAACAGCGCCAGGGGAATGCCCATATTGCCGGCGTTCATGAACAGCGATGGGAGCGCAAAACCGCGCGAGCTGAAATGAAAAAAGAAAAAGTAAAGTCGAATGAGCAAGCCCACCGCGGCAAAAATGATCAGGATGCCGCCGAATAAAACGGCGATATCGCCGGCAAAAAAAGGCTTGCTCGCAAGCGAGCTAAACACTAACGATGGCGTGCCTAAATAGACAATGATTTCGGTTAAAGAGGTAAGGTTGATCCTTTTCCATTGGGCAAAGACAAACCCGCAGGCAATAAGTATAAATACCGGAATAACTGGGGAAAGGGCCCTAAATAGTTCCATGTTGCAGGAGGCGGTCGCCGGTCTTTAGAGCGAGGCTAACAGGATGAGGCTAATCACCTCCCCGAGCTCGACGATGGCGCCGAAGTTCTCGTGTCTCAGGACGGCGTGCCGCCGATGTAGCAGAGTCCGTGTCATCAAAGTAAAGAGCGAAAGCAAGAATCCGACCCAAAGTCCCTTGCGACCAAGAAAATAGACGATGAGCGTTAGCGTCCCTATTGTCGCGAGGATGAGATGCCAAAATTTTACATTTTCCGCGATGAGACGCGGCGCTTCCTCACAGCGGTCATGGTAACCGTAGATGAAAATTACCAGCGACCATCGCGCCAGCACCGGCGTTAGCAACAAACTCAAAGTGAGCTTTTCATCCATGCTGTCTGCAGCAGCAACCTTGAAAAAAATCACCAGTACAATCGCGACAAACCCCAAACTTGCGTTCGCTTGCCTGTGTTCGGCGGGCGTTTTTATCGTGATTCCGTCAAAAGTATGTTTCACTCCTTCAAGATGAATGCCGCCGGTGGCGACGATCAGAACCGTGATCAAAACAACACTGAGAATTTCAGGATGCAGGTAGGGTATGAGAGCATAATTTGAAACGGCAAGTAACAAACCGAGTACCAGACCGACGGCGGGAAAGTATGCGGCGGCTGACCCGATCAGTTCTGCAGCTGGTTGGATAGCAGCAATACGGCCCCAAATCGTTAAATACTTGAGCGCAGTTGCGAGACTTTGCACCGCATTCTTTTCGCTTGTCCACCCGAAGCTGTCAACATGTTTTACGGGCAAAAGCGAGGTTTTCTAGTCGGGCGCGGAGGAGGTGCCAAAAATCCAGAAATTATCTTTAAAAATCAAAGGCTTATGGAACGCTTTGAGCTTTACTTTTTGAGCTGTTTCAGGTATTATGTAAAACAGTTTAAAGCTTCCTAACTCCATAACTTTACAAGCAAAAATTCTAGCTCTGCATTGGGCGAAAATGGCTGAATCTAAATTCCCACAAGGATCCGAGTATAATGCCGACAACATCAAGGTCTTAGAAGGCTTGGAGGCGGTCAGAAAACGACCGGGCATGTACATCGGCGATACCAGTGAGCGGGGTCTGCATCATCTCGTTTTTGAAGTCGTTGATAACTCCATCGATGAAGCGCTAGTGGGACATTGCGATTCGATCGAAGTCACCATTCACATCGATAACAGCGTCACGGTGATCGACAATGGTCGCGGCATCCCCGTCGACATCCATCCCACTGAAAACGTTTCCGCCGCCGAAGTCGTGCTCACCAAGCTTCACGCCGGCGGCAAGTTCGACAAAGCTTCTTACAAAGTTTCCGGCGGTCTGCACGGCGTGGGTGTCTCGGTCGTCAACGCATTGTCCGAGACTTTGGAAGTCGAGATCAAGCGCGATGGAAAAGTCTATCAGCAAAGTTATAAGCGCGGCGACCCGCAGGAGAGTCTGAAAGAGGTCGGCAAGTCCAAAGAGCGCGGCACGCGGGTGACGTTTAAGCCCGATAGTAAAATTTTTGAAACGACCGAATTTAGTTTCGATATTCTCTCGCAAAGATTGCGTGAGCTGGCGTTCCTTAACCGCGGCGTCAAGATCACCATCGAAGACGAGCGCACACAAAAAAAACACGAGTTCTTTTACAAGGGCGGTTTGGCGTCCTTTGTCGAACATCTCAATCGCGCCAAGACTGCGATTCATTCAAAGGTGGTTTATTTCGAGGGCGAAAAGGATGGCGTCGACGTCGAAATCGCCATGCAGTGGAACGACGGCTACTCGGAAAGCATTTTCTCTTTCGCCAATAATATCAACACCATCGAGGGTGGCACGCATCTGATCGGGTTTCGCTCTGCTTTAACGCGCACGATCAACAATTACGCGCTGAGCAGTGGCCTGCTAAAAAAGGACGAAGAGAATCTCCAGGGTGAAGACGTTCGCGAGGGGCTGACCGCGGTGATCAGTGTGAAAGTGCCCGAGCCTCAATTCGAGGGACAGACAAAGACCAAACTCGGTAATAGCGAGGTCAAAGGTATCGTCGAGGCGCTGTTGAATGAAAAATTCGGGAGCTTTCTCGGCGAGCACCCAAGTGAAGCGAAAAAAATCGTCGCCAAAGGCGTCGAAGCTGCGCGCGTCCGCGAAGCTACCCGAAAAGCCAAAGATTTGGCACGGCGCAAGGGCGCGCTGGATTCCGGTTCGCTGCCGGGCAAACTAGCAGACTGCCAGGAGCGCGATCCAGCCTTGAGCGAACTCTATCTGGTCGAAGGCGATTCCGCCGGCGGTTCGGCAAAACAGGGCCGCGATCGGCGCAATCAGGCGATCCTTCCCTTGAAGGGCAAAATTCTCAACGTCGAGAAAGCCCGCTTCGATAAAATGCTTTCGTCCCAGGAGATTCGCCTGATGATCACCGCCTTGGGCACGGGCGTGAAAGAAGACTACGACGCGGCCAAGCTGCGATATCACTCGATCATCATCATGACCGACGCCGATGTTGATGGCTCGCACATTCGCACCTTGCTGCTGACTTTTTTCTATCGCCAGATGCCCGACCTGGTCGAGAAGGGCTATCTCTTTATCGCCCAGCCGCCGCTGTACAAGGTCAAGCGCGGCAAGCAGGAAAGATATCTAAAAGACGAGCAGATGCTCGAGGACTACCTCATCGAGCTGGGCACCGAAGATATCCGCTTGCGCGCGACCCATGATGGCAACGGACTTGCCGGACAGCCGTTGCAAACCTACATTAAAAAGATCGTGCGCTGGGATAAGCTCATGGATTTGCTCGCCCGCAAAAGAAAAAACCGAACGGTGGTCGATGCCTTGCTGTTGGAAGACGGCTTTAGCGAGGAGACATTGAAAGACCAGAAAACACTCGAGCAGCTCGAGAGCCGCTTGGCCTCTTACGTGGCCCTAGTAGCCCCGGAACAAGCGCCGCTGTCCTGCACTCTGGACGAAGACGCCGAGCATAATTGCTTTAAGCTGATCGTTACCACGCGAGCCAACGGCACAGGCTTCCAAACGGTCATTGATCGAGAATTTCTCACCAGTCCGGAATTCAAAGAGGTGAAAAGACTCTTTGGTGACCTCATCAGCATTGGTATGCCGCCCTACGCTATCGAAAACGGCGAACAAAAGGCGCAGTTACGCTCGCTCCGCGAAGTGCTCAACTACTTTATGGAAGGCGGAAAAAAAGGGCTCGCTATCCAACGCTACAAGGGTCTCGGCGAGATGAATCCGGGTCAATTATGGGAAACCACGATGAATCCCGAAACTCGGGTGCTGTTGCAGGTGCGCATCGAAGACGCCGTGGAAGCCGACGAAATCTTCTCGACGTTAATGGGCGACGAAGTCGAGCCGCGGCGCAAGTTTATCGAAGAGAATGCTCTGACGGTCAAGAATCTGGACATCTAGCAGACTGCTGAAAAAGACTCATATGCTTCGTTGCGCTCAATTGGCTCGCTCCAACGTACTAGATAAGTACGCCTGCGCTCGCCAATTGTTTCGCGCGCCTCGCCTCTGAGATCTTTTTGAGCAGCCTGGACGACGAAGTTTTTCAGCCACCTGCTGAAACACAAAAGCGTTCAAGCCGTTTGAACTTTCAAGATCCTTAGACCACTCCGACAGCGAAAAATACATGGAAGCCACCAGCAAACCGCAAAAAGTACCCGTCTACATCGAAGAAGAAATGCGCGAGTCGTTCATGGCCTACGCCATGAGCGTGATCATCAGCCGCGCGCTGCCCGATGTGCGCGATGGGCTGAAACCCGTCCATCGGCGCGTACTCTACGCCATGTACGATGCGGGCAACACGTCGGACAAAGCCTACAAAAAATCGGCCCGGTTGGTCGGCGATATCATGGGTAAGTACCACCCTCATGGCGACACGGCGATCTACGATACGATCGTGCGCATGGCGCAGGACTTTAACCTGCGTTACCCGCTCGTTGATGGCCAGGGCAACTTTGGCTCCATCGATGGGGACAATCCAGCAGCGATGCGGTACACCGAGATCCGCATGACACCACTGGCTGAGGAAATGCTCGCCGACATCGAAAAGGAAACTGTCGACTTCATTCCCAACTACGACGACTCACTAAAAGAGCCGGCGGTTTTGCCGGCGCGGATTCCGAACCTGTTGATCAATGGCGCCGCGGGCATCGCCGTGGGCATGGCGACCAATGTTCCGCCGCATAATTTGACCGAAGTCATCGACGGCTTGATCGCCCTCATTGAAACGCCCGAAATGACGATCAAGCAATTGATGAAGCATATACCGGGGCCGGATTTCCCGACCGCCGGATTCATTCACGGCACTGAGCCGATTGTCCAAGCCTATAACGAAGGCAAGGGCGTCATCCAGATGCGTGGCAAGGCATTCACCGAGACTGTTAAACGCACTGGTAAAGAGCAGATCATCATCAGCGAGATTCCCTACATGGTCAATAAAGTCCGGCTGATCGAGCAAATCGCCGGATTAGTTCAGGAAAAAAAGATCGAGGGCATCGCGGATCTACGCGATGAATCGGACCGCGAAGGCATGCGCATCGTAATCGAGCTCAAGCGCGACGCCGTATCGGAAATCGTCATCAACCAGCTTTACAAACACACCGCGCTACAGGAATCCTTCGGTATCAACATGCTCGCCATCGCTGACGGTAAGCCCAAGCTCCTAAATCTCAAAGAAGCGCTCAAAGCGTTTATTGATCACCGTAAGGAAGTCGTTACGCGGCGTACGGCCCATGACCTTCGCAAGGCTCAAGAGCGACTGCATATTTTGGAAGGCTATCGAATCGCACTCGACAATCTCGATGCGGTGATCACCTTGATCCGCAATTCTTCCGACCCGAAAGTCGCCAAAGAGGGTTTGGTGGCGAACTTCGGGCTAAGCGAAATTCAAGCCCAGGCGATCTTGGATTTGCGGCTCCAGCGTTTGACCGGGTTGGAGCGCGACAAGATCATGGAAGAGCACCGCGAAACCCTCGAGCTCATCGCCAAGCTGCGTGCTATTCTCGCCGACGAAAAAGAAATCTACAAGATCATTGTCGAAGAACTGACGGAGATCAAGAAAAAATACGGCGACGAGCGCCGCACACAAATTATCGACCGTACCGACGAGATCTCTATCGAAGACACGATCGTCGACGAAGACATGGCAGTGACCATATCGCACGATGGTTATATCAAACGCAACCCGATCACTCTTTACCGCGCGCAGCGGCGCGGCGGCAAAGGCAAGATCGGCACGACGACCAAGGAAGAAGATTTTGTCGAATACCTTTTTATCGCTTCGATGCATTCGTACATTTTGTTTTTTACTACCATCGGCAAAGTCTATTGGATCAAAGTGCACGAACTTCCTCAGGCGAGCCGCGCGGCCAGGGGAAAACCGATCGTCAACCTGCTCAACCTCGAACCGGGCGAGAGAGTTTCGGCTTTCCTTACCGTACGGGAATTTCAGGAGGGCCGATATATCGTATTCGCGACCAAGAACGGGCTGATCAAGAAAACCGAATTGATGGCCTACTCCAACCCGCGCGCGTCGGGAATTCGCGCCATTGGGCTTGAAGACAGGGACGAAGTGATCGGCGTGCGTCTCACTGACGGCCAGCAGGAGATTATTCTCTCGACGGCGGACGGCCAATCGATTCGTTTTAAGGAAGAACAGGTTCGTCCGACCGGGCGCGGCACTTTCGGCGTCGTCGGCATGAAGCTCGATCCTGGGGACAAAATCGTCAGCATGGAAATACTCACTCTTGGCTTTGATGTTTTAACGGTTTCCGAAGGCGGCTTCGGAAAGCGCACCGCGATGGATGAGTACCGTCTGCAGTCGCGCGGCGGCAAGGGCATCATCACGATGAAGACCACGGATAAGACCGGCCGGGTCATCGGGGTGCAGCAGGTAACTGAAGAAGATCAGCTGATGCTGATCACTAACATCGGCAAAATCATTCGGCTGCGCATTAAGGATATTCGAGTCATCGGCCGCAACACCCAGGGTGTGCGCTTGATTGAGATCGAGGAAGGCGAACGGGTCGTTTCGCTGGCACGCTTGGCGGAAAAGGAAGAAGAAGGGGACGAGGAAGAGCCGAAAGTCGAAGAATAGTTGCCTGCCTCTCCGGGAAGTTTCGCAGTGCAAAGTTCGCAATTTTGTCTATCCAATATATCTTCCGCATAATCGGTCATGCCTAGTGGGATCGGAGTTGTTGGCGCTGGCGCTTGGGGAACCACGCTAGCCAAGGTCCTTGCCGAAAAGGGCGAGCAGGTGGTGCTCTGGTGTCATGGCGCCGATAGCTTCCGGCAAATAGCCGACAAGAGAGAAAACCAAGCCTATCTTCCGGGCATCGCGCTCCCGCCCAATATCGAAGTTACTCAGTCCCTCGACGAAGCTGTCGAAAGCAAGTTTCTGGTGATTTGCGCGGTGCCGTCGCACGCAGTGCGGCAAGTTTTTACCAAATCCGCAGCCAAGATCGAGCCGGAGACGGTGCTTCTCTGCGGCACCAAAGGGATTGAGGAAGGAAGTATGAAGACGATGGGGGAATTGTTGTTTGAGATTCTTGGTCCAGAACGGAAAAATCGTCAGGCGTTCCTTTCCGGTCCAACCTTCGCGATTGAGGTGGCGCGCCGGCTTCCTGCGGCTGTTACAGTTGCGGCGTATGACGAAGGAGTGGCGAAAACGATCCAAGAAATTTTCAGCACGCAGAACTTTAGGGTCTACACGTCGCCGGACATCATCGGCGTACAGATGGGTGGCGTCGTGAAAAATGTTATCGCCATTGCCGCCGGCATCAGCGATGGTTTGAGCTTGGGGCAGAATGCGCGTGCAGCGTTGGTCACGCGGGGATTGGCGGAGATGACCCGCCTGGCAGTGCGCATGGGCGCGGATCCGATGACGCTTGCGGGGCTACCGGGATTGGGCGATTTAATTCTCACTTGTACGGGTGACCTGAGCCGAAATCGCACGGTCGGGTTACAGATCGCTAGCGGTAAAAGCTTGCAAGAAATCACGGCATCGACCCGTACGGTGGCCGAAGGCGTGCGCAATACCCGCTCGCTTCATTCCTTGGCCGCGCGCCTCAGAATCGAAATGCCTATTGTCGACCAGATGTATCAAGTGCTTTATGCCGGCAAAAAACCCGGCGCGGCGGTGCGCGACTTGATGCAGCGCTCATTGAAGCCCGAAGCGGGCTAAAATTGACATCACTGGGTCGGTATGATTCATATAACTACTTGGCTGTTTAGGCGGCCCGAGGGAGCCTTATTACTATGAAACGAACCTATCAACCGAGCAATATACGGAGAAAACGGACGCATGGTTTTCTCGCCCGCATGCAAACACCCGGTGGGCGAAATGTGCTCAAGCGCCGCCGCGCCAAAGGGCGCAAAAGACTGACAGTAACCGTACCACCGAAGCGCGCACGTACGTAATTTCGTCACTGGAGATGTCGCTGAAAGGGACGGAACGGTTCCCGAAAACGGCCCGCCTGAGAAGTCGAGCGGAATTCTTAAAACTGTCGCGCGCCGGCAGCAAGGTTCAAACCGCAAATTTCGTCGTTATCAGCAAGTCGAACGACAAGAATGAGACCCGGTTGGGGATCACTGTCAGCGGCAAAGTCGGCAATTCGGTCGTTCGGAATCGAATCAAGCGACAGGTCCGTGAGGTTTTTCGCCGACGCCGTGCCGTTTTTCCGCCGGCCACCGATTTTGTCATCATCGCGCGCAGAAGTGCCGCCGGCCTCCTTGGGAATGCGATTGCCAATGAACTCCAAAGTGCTCTGACTGATCAACGCAATCGGCGAAAATTATGAGTGAAATGGTTCGCAAGCTTTTGGCCATGCTGCTCTCGGGTTATCACCAGTTCGTGTCGCCTTTACTGCCACCTGCCTGTCGGTTTTATCCCAGCTGTTCAGCATACACGGGAGCCGCGATTCGGCGATATGGAGTGCTCAAAGGAATTGCCAGCGGCGTCTGTCGGATCGGTCGTTGTCACCCGTGGCATCCTGGTGGATACGATCCGGTGAAATGATTTTAATCGATGGATAAACGCGCAATCATCGGCATCGCACTTTCGATCCTCGTGCTGGTCGTCTATCAGCAGTTGGTGACGCACTTTTACGGCCCGCCATCTAGCACTTCCGCTCCAGAGACGGAAAAAGGTGTCCCGGAAAAAGCTACGCAGCCGTTGCAAAACACCGCGCCATCGCCGGCGCCGTCAATGCCTGCCGCACCCGCCGACGTTCCGGCCTCGCGATCGGCTAAAGAAATTACGGTCGAGACCGACAATTACACGGCCGTGTTCACGACCCAGGGCGCGCGGCTTAAGAGTTTCAAGCTCAGAAGGTTTCGCAGCTCCGTCGACGAAAACAGCCCGCCATTGGAAATCGTCCAGACTGCGCCCGGCGTGCCGCTACCGTTGGGAGTTCGATGGCAAGCTCCCGCACCGTTCGAAGACAACGAATTGGTTTACTCGGTTCAAGGCGGCGATCTTAAATTAACGGGCGAAGCCAAAGCGACGCTGGTTTTTCAAGGACAAACTTCCAGCGGCACAGTGATCACCAAATCATTCGCCTTTTCCGGTTCCGCTTATCCGATTCAACTCGAGGTTTCGGTGAAAGCCGCCGACGGCACGACGCCGATTCCGGAGCTCTTATTGACTGACAAGAGCGATCATTCCGTGCCAAATCACGGCGCTCCTTTTGAAGGATTTATCGCGTTGGTCGATAGCAAGATCCGGCGTGAACCACCAGCGGAGGCGGCGAAGGGACACGAGTTTTCCGGCGACGTCTCGTGGGCCGGGTTCGGGCACACTTATTTTTTCTTTGCGTTGCTGCCGGACAACGGGGCACAACATAAACTGGCGGTCCATCAAGACGGCCCAGCGCTAACGGGAGCCATCAGCGGACCGGCAGGGAGCGACCGCTATACGCTATTCATTGGGCCAAAGGAACTCGATACTTTGAAGCCCTTGGGCAGAGGCTTTGAACGTTCGATCGACTTCGGCTACTTCGGGTTTATCTCGATCCCGTTTCTTTACGTGCTTCATTTTTTTCATCGTTTTACGGGAAGCTACGGCCTCGACATTATTTTGCTGACGTTCCTGATCAAGCTCTTAATGGCGCCATTGACCCACAAGAGTTTCGTTTCGATGAAGCAAATGCAAAAGCTCCAGCCGCAGATGGAGCGGTTGAAAGAAAAATACAGCGACGATAAGGAGAAGCTGAACAAAGAGATCATGGAGCTTTACCGTCGCAACGGCGTCAATCCGCTCGGTGGCTGTTTGCCAATGGTTCTCCAGTTTCCCGTCTTCATCGGTCTATACAACGCTTTGAGCACGCCCATCGAACTGCGCCACGCGCCGTTTATGTGGATCAAAGATCTCTCCCGCCCCGACTGGGAATCACTGCCTTTTACCTTTGGGAGTTGGCACCTTGGCATTCCCATCCTCACCATACTCATGGGAGCGAGCATGTTCTTGCAGCAATGGATGACCCCCTCGGCCGGCGACCCCAATCAACGAAAGATGATGATGCTGATGCCCTTAATGTTTACTTTCATGTTCGTGTCATTTCCAGCTGGACTGACGGTTTACTGGCTGGTCAATAATCTTCTCAGTATCGGCCAGCAATATTGGATCAATCGCAACGTCAAATAGGCCGATTGAGGAAAGGTTTGAGTCATGGATTTCGTGGAAACCGAAGGCGATACTATAGATGACGCCATCGAAAATGCGCTCAGATCGCTCGGCGTGGCGCGGCATAGGATCACTGTCGATATCGTTTCCGAGGGACGAAAGGGAATCTTCGGGTTCGGCTCCCAAAAAGCCAAGATTCGTGCGGCGCTGACAAAATCGACTTTCGATTTGAATGCTTCCGAAGCGACATCGACCATTAGTGACGAACAGACCGTACCGGTCGATGATTCAATAGCCGTCGATAAGGCGAAGACTGCTCTGCGGCAAATCTTGGACCTGATGGGCGTCAAGGCAACGATAGAAGAGAAACTAGCCGCGACCGGCGACGAAACGGTCCTGGAAATCCAAGCCGAGAACAGCGGCCTTCTGATCGGACGCAAAGGCCAGACTCTGGAAGCTTTACAGTACCTTATCACTCGCATCGCCGGCGAGCGCCCGGGCCATGAAGGACGCCACCTCGTAGTCGACATTGAAAATTACCGTGCGCGACGCCGTAAGTCACTCGAGGACATGGCGTTGCGCCTGGGCGAAAAAGCCAAACGGCAGCGAAAGACGGTAACCGTGGACGCGCTCAGCGCCGCCGATCGGCGGATCATTCACGCAGCGCTGCAAGACGATCCCTGGGTGTCGACCAAGAGTCTTGGCCAAGGCTCCTATCGCCGGTTGCTGATCATTCCGGAAGGGGACCGCAAGAAAAAGGAAGCAGCGAATCCAGCTACAACAGAAAGACCGGACACCAGTGCGCAAGAAAAAGCTGGAAAACCCACTCCCGCTCGCGTCACCGAAAACGAGGGGTAGCGGAGCTGCAAATGTTCTGGAACACGTGACACTCCAATAACGCTTTGTTGACCGACTTCCGTCCGTTCTCTATAGTGAATCTATGATCAACCGCCGCAAGACTAGACAGATTCAGCTCGGCAAGTTGAAAGTGGGCGGAGACGCACCGATTACCGTCCAGTCGATGACCAAAACCGACACCCGCGACGTGCGCGCCACGGTGCAACAAATTTGGGATCTAGAGGCGGCGAGCTGCGACATCGTGCGCTGCGCTGTGCCGGTGCGCGAAGCGGCGGAAAAACTCGGTGAAATCAAGAAAAAGATCCGAATCCCGCTGGTCGCCGACATTCACTTTAACTACAAGCTCGCCTTAATCGCGATCGAGCAGGGGGTCGACGGCTTGCGTCTCAATCCCGGCAACATCGGCGCGCGAAAGTACGTCGAGGAAGTCGTCAGGGCCGCCTCCGAGCGAAAAATTCCGATTCGTATCGGCGTCAATGCGGGGTCGTTAGAAAAAGACCTGTTACAGAAATACAAAGGACCAACCGCCGAAGGCATGGTCGAGAGCGGGCTACGCCATATCCACATTCTCGAAGACGTCGGCTACAACGAAATTAAAATCTCGCTCAAGGCTTCCGACCCATTGATGATGATCGAAGCCTATCGCACCCTCGCCGGCAAAGTCGATTATCCACTTCACCTCGGCGTCACGGAAGCCGGCACGCCGACTGTTGGCACGATCAAGTCCGCAGTCGGCTTAGGCACGTTACTGGCCGAAGGCATCGGTGACACCATCCGCGTCTCTCTTGCCGCCGATCCGGTGGAAGAGGTGCGCGTTGGCAGGGAGATACTCAAGGCACTCAAACTCAAGACGGAAGGGCTTACCTTCGTGGCTTGTCCTTCTTGCGGCCGCGCCGACGTTGATCTAGTCGCCCTGGCCAAAAGTGTCGAAGAACGAATGTTGCCCTACAGCAATCTCGATATCCACGTCGCGGTGATGGGTTGCGAGGTCAATGGTCCCGGTGAAGCGCGTGCGGCCGATCTCGGCGTTGCCGGTGGCAAGGGCATCGGCTTGATCTTCAAGAGAGGCGAAGTCATCCGCAAAGTCCCCGAAACGGACATCGTCGACGCTTTGATGGAAGAAGTCCAAAAGTTCGCCGCTGAAAAAAAGGCTGAGCAAGCCACGGTTGTGGCGGACGCCTAGCTTTTACTATCTCGCTTCGCTAAGTTCTCCCAGTCACATCATGCGCTGGAGCAAATCACTCATACCCACACTCAAGGAAGACCCTGCCGATGCCGAAGTGATCAGCCATAAACTCCTTGTCCGCGCCGGCTTCATTAGGCAAATCAGCCGCGGCATCTATGACTACTTTCCGCTGGCGCTGAGAGTCATTCGCAAAATCGAACAAATCGTGCGCGAGGAAATGAACCGGGCCGGAGCGCAGGAACTACTCATGCCGATCTCCTCTCCCGCCGAACTTTGGCAGGAGAGCGGCCGCTGGGAAATGTACGGCAAGGAACTGCTGCGCTTCAAAGACCGCCACGAGCGCGATTTCTGCCTCGGCCCGACGCACGAGGAGATCGTGACGGATCTGGTGCGTCGTTCAGTACGGTCTTATCGCGAGCTGCCATTCAATCTTTATCAGATCCAAACCAAGTTCCGCGACGAAGTGCGGCCGCGGTTCGGCTTGATGCGCGGCCGTGAATTTATCATGAAGGACGCGTACAGTTTTCACACCGATGTCGAAGACTGCCGGCGCGAATACGACAACATGTTCCAGACCTATAACCGCATCTTCACGCGTTGCGGTTTACGCTATCGGCCCGTGGAGGCCGACACGGGCGCCATCGGCGGAAGTCTATCGCATGAATTTCAAGTGCTGGCGGAGTCCGGCGAAGATGCGATTGTCAGTTGCAATAGCTGCGACTATGCCGCGAATATCGACAAGGCCGAGGTAAAGGCGCGGCGATCTACCGGTCGTGACATCGCCCACGAGTCGCTGCCATTGGAAAAAGTTCCGACGCCGGGAAAGAAAAGCGTTTCCGATGTCGCGGAGTTTCTCAAACTTCCCGCAGACAAATTCATCAAGACACTCGTCTATAAAACCGAAGATGGTGAGCTCGTCGCGGCGCTGGTACGAGGCGATCACGAGACCAATGAGCTCAAGCTTCGCACCGTGTTAGAATGCAAACGCCTTACCTTAGCTGACGAAGCGGCGGTAGCGTCGGTGGCTGGTGTTGTGCCCGGATTTCTCGGACCGATCGGGTCGAAGCTGCGCACGGTGGCCGATCTATCCATCCAGGGCATGCGCGACGCCGTTACCGGTGCCAATGAGGTCGACGCCCACTTCATTCACGTCGATCAAGAGCGCGATTTCACTCCATCGGTTTTTGCCGATCTGCGATTCGTGATAGCCGGCGATGCTTGTCCGCGCTGCGAGCGCGGAGTGCTCGAAGCCCACCGGGGCATCGAAGTAGGCCAGGTATTTTATCTGGGTACCAAATACAGTGAAACGATGGGTGCGACCTATCTCGATGCCGAGGGGCGCGGACGGCCCATCGAGATGGGCTGTTACGGCATTGGCATCAGCCGTTTGGTCGCCGCCGCCATCGAACAGAATCACGACGTCAATGGCATCATCTGGCCGTTTTCTATCGCGCCGTTTCATGTTCTGTTGCTGCCGATCAACTACAAAGACAAAGTCATTCGTGAAGCGGCCGATAAGCTCTATCAAGAATTACAACAACAAGGCGTCGAGGTATTGGTCGACGACCGCGACGAACGGCCGGGAGTAAAATTCAAAGACGCCGATCTGGTGGGGATTCCCTTGCGCGTAACCATCGGTGCCAAGGGTTTGGAAAAGGGTTGTATCGAACTGCGCTGGCGCCACGATGGTAAGACCGACGAAATTCCCGTCGCCGATAGCGCAAATAAACTGCACACGATCCTGACACAAGCACTGCAGGCATAAACGATGGCTTCCACGCTCGAGCTGGTTCGTAAACGCGGGTCCATGCACGAGCGTTTGATCGTCGCTCTCGACGTCGACGATCTGGAGCAGGCCAAAGAGTTGGTACGGGTTCTCGCCGGCGAAGTCGGTATGTTTAAAGTCGGCAAGCAGTTATTTACTCATGCCGGTCCCCAGGCGGTGCGTTTGATTCAGGAACTCGGCGGGGAAATTTTTCTCGATCTCAAATTTCACGACATTCCCAGCACCGTCGCCAAGGCGGCCATCGAAGCGACTCGCTTCGGCGTCAAGATGTTCAATGTCCACGCCTCAGGAAGCCTTGAGATGATGCGCACGACGGTGAAAGAAGTGCGTCGTGTTTGCCGGCAAGAGCAGCGGCGCAGGCCGATCATGTTGGCGGTGACCGTGTTGACGAGCTTGAATCAAGACGATCTCACGCGAGTCGGCGTCGAAGCTAAGGTCGCCGATCAAGTAGTCCGTTTGGCGCTGCTCACCAAGCAAGCCGGAATGGACGGCGTCGTTGCCTCGCCCCATGAAGTTGCCGATATCCGTGAAGCCTGCGGCCGCCGTTTCGTTATTGTCACTCCCGGTATAAGATCCACGGCAGCGAACCGGAACGATCAGCTGCGCGTGATGACTCCCGCCGAGGCCGTGCGTGCCGGCGTCGACTATATCGTCGTTGGCCGGCCAATTCTGGAAGCTAAAGATCCGGTCGGCGCCGCGCGCGCGATCGTCGCCGAGATGGAGACACGGCGGTAAGGGGGTTTGTCGAGGCCCGCGTATTATCCTTCGCGAATCCAATCACCCTTCCCGCCAAGATCATGAGTCCTTGTACCGGTCACGGCGTGACAAACCACTGCTATTTCCAAAAACGATGAAAGTGATGCACGGGGCTATGACCGGCGCCGACCGCGAAACCTTTTCGAATTGCCTCGGTGATGTATTTCTTCGCGAGAGCGACGGCTCGTTCGACCGATTCACCTTTTGCCAGATAGGCAGCAATTGCTGCAGAAAAGGTACAGCCGGTCCCGTGCGTGTTCTGAGTGCGAATGCGCGGCGCGACCAGCGCCGAAAATGTTTTTCCGTCGTAAAACAGGTCGACAGCAGCACCTTTGCGATGACCGCCTTTAATCACGACGCTTTTCGCCCCCAACTTAACAATTCGCCTGGCGGCCTCTGTGATGTCCTCGGACGTGCGTAGCTCCATGCCTGTGAGCTCTTCAGCCTCGGGAATGTTCGGCGTTACCACCGCCGCTAAAGGAATCAGACGAGACAACAGCGCGGCGACGGCTTCTTGCTCGATCAACAGATCACCAGAAGTGGCTACCATGACTGGATCGACAACCAGATTTTTCAGACGATGCCCGCGGATTTTTTTCGCGACGGTGTCAATGATTGCCGTGTTGGCCAGCATGCCCGTCTTCACCGCACGCGCGCCAATATCGTCGATCACGGCATCGATCTGAGCACCGACAAGACTCGGGCTCAATGCCAGGACTTGCGTTACGCCGACCGTGTTCTGCGCCGTGATCGCAGTAACCGCCGACGTGCCGTAGACACCTAGGGCCGCAAAGGTCTTGAGGTCAGCCTGGATGCCCGCGCCAGCACCGGAATCAGAGCCGGCGATAGTGAGCGCTTTGCGAATGGAGTTCATCGAGGGTAATCGTAGCAAAGCCGGGCGGCCGTTACGAGGGTGTTTACTTCAATGTTCCGATATCAGCTGTGGAGTTGCTGCGAAACCGAGGCAAGACCAAAAAACGTGAGCGGTGATTATTTGAAATCTTTCGACAACAAAAGGACGAGTTCGGCTGTTCGAGTAGAGAAAATTTCAGCCAAGAGCGATCTAAGAAAAGCCTTTGCTATACGCATCCGCGTGTTTGTCAAAGAGCAGGGGGTGCCAGCGGAAATTGAGCTCGATCGTGACGATAAGCGTGCGATTCATTTCCTGGCTATCAGTGCAGGAAAAGCCATCGGTACGGCGCGCATCGTGATGCGACAGGAGACCGTGAAGATCGGGCGGATGGCGGTGTTGAAAAAGTACCGAGGCAAAGGCGTGGGGATGAAGTTGTTGGAGCGGGCGGTTGTTGTGGCAAAGAAATTAGGCGCGCGCAAGATTTATCTTCACGCACAGGTTCCAGTGATCGGTTTTTACGAAACTTTCGGATTTCATTGCGTTGGTCCCGTGTTCGACGAAGCCGGCATTCCTCATCGAAAAATGATTTTGGAAGAGGGCAGTAACCGCAAAGGCATGTCCTGATCCCTTCGACGGAGTCTATCCTGAGCGCGTCGAAAAACTCAGGATAGATTTCGTCGAAGGAACGCAAAGGGCGCAAAGCAGAGAACCAAAGAAATCAGAGTGACTCGCGCAAAGGCGCGAAGGCCGCCAAGGGGGAGCTTGTCATTTCGACCTAAGGGAGAAATCTTTCTCCGATCCCTCACATTCGTTTGGGATGACGGGGTTTGGCCCGTCACTTTGCGTTCTTGGCGTCTTGGCGCGAGAGTAATCCGAAGCACCCGGCTACGACTGCTTGGAAACGAGGACCATCGGACCGGTGGGCGCTGCGGTTGTGCCGACGGGTTCGAGGGTAACGGCGAAGGTTTCCACTGGCAATTCACTCCGTGTCGTTTTGATGTGTAAGCCGCCTTGGCCTTTTGGATTTGTCTCCACCGTGCCGACGTAGCGCGGCGGAGACTGCTGCGCGATGGTCCACACGGCATACATCTTCCCTTCGGGTGCCGAAGGTAAATCGCTGACGAAGATGTGACCCTCACCCGATTGATTCCAGAGAAAGCGCCCTTTCGCGGTCGGTGTCGGTCCTGCTCCGTAGAGCGGCAAATCACGCGTTGCCGGATCGCGCAGAAGATTGACGACGGAGCTGTAAACCGAGTATCGATAGTCATAATAGGTCCCAGTTAGAACCACGCCGATGATGCAAGCCGCAATGATTCCCGTAATTCTCTGCCAGCCGCGCGTTTGTTTCGGTTGAGCGACTGTAATGGGAACGACTTTGTCGCCGGCGATCTGCTGAAGGATTCGGTCCTTCACCGCCGGCGAAGGAGTCATGGGTTGTAGCGAGCGGTGAAGGAGATTGAGCGTTTCTCCGGTCTCACGCAGGTACGCGTCGCAGAGCGGGCAGCCCGCCGCGAGATGAGCTTCGAAATCCTTTAACTCTTGGCCGTCGAGCGCGCCGAGAGCGTAGATTTCGCCCTGCTCGCGCCAGTATTCGTGTTCCGCCGTGGCCATCACCCTACCTTCGTTCCCAACATGTCCCTTAGGCGCTGAATGCCCGAGCGCATTCTGGTTTTCACCGTACCTAACGGCTCTTTCAACCGATTGGCAATTTCGCTTTGGCTCAGTCCGTCAAAGTACGCCAGTTCCAAGACCTTTCGCTGCGCTTCCGGCAAATTGGCCAAAGCACTATTCATCGTAAGCTTGGTTTCGGATTCCGCCGCGCTGGATTCCACATTATCGCTGGACTCCGCCTTGGCCGGATCATCCGTCAAGATAAAGCTTCTTTCCATTCTACGTATGGAACGGAGCTTATCGATTGCCCGGCTGCGCGCGATATTGACAATCCATGCTTCCGGGCTGCCGCGCTCTTCGTTATATCGATTGGCTTGGTGCCAAACCTGCACGAAAACTTCCTGAAGAAGATCCTCTGCATCCGAGCTCATCCTGAGCATGCGCATCGCCAAGGTGAAAACCAGGGAAGAGAAATGGTCGTAGAGCTGGCTGAATGCCTCGCGATCTTGATTCGCAGTTTGGCGAATTAGATAGACGGGTGAATTTTGAGAATCGGCGCTCAGGGATGTTTCCCTCGCTCGTCAATGGATAGTCGACATCGATAAACGGCGGCATTCTAGCCCCGCCAATCTTCTAGCACAAACCCTACCCTATTGAATTACGCTCCAGCCAGGTCGTTCGGATTTACCGCACCGAAAATTTATTTTTTTTAACGACTGTTCTCAAAATCAAATCCAATTCTTCAACCGGGACCGTAAAGCAGCACAGAAGGTCGAACATTCTAATCAACGATTTGAAAAGAAGGAGAATCTAAAATGAGATCGATCAAGAAGCATCCAATCCATCGAGGGATGGCGATACTGTTGGGCGTGCTCATGGCACTCACGAGCGTGTCACCGGTGGCAAAGGCGGCAAGCCATCGGGAGGCGCCGCTGATCGCACTCGATCCGGCGGCGAATAACACCGATACTTATGCCTTTCGAAGCTGGCAGGACCCGAGCAAGGTAGTCTTCATTATGAACGTGATCCCCGGCCAAGATCCAGCCGACGGCCCCAACTATTTCAACTTTGACGACGAAGTCCTCTACGCTGTCAACATCGATAATAATCAGGACGGCAAGGCTGAGGACATTGTCTACGAATTCAGATTCAAGACGGAAAACCGGCCGGCCTTGGGACAGTTGGAGTTTCCCCTCTCTTATGTCGGTA
>WNGF01003178.1_pt1 | contig 23087 bp, 22 predicted proteins | sample 5400641 | NCBI WGS metagenome assembly WNGF01 (sample SAMN13153371, study PRJNA577476) | soil metagenome | isolation source: 80 cm soil or saprolite under grassland replicate 2 | place: USA:California | collected 2016-06-15 | reverse complement strand
GACGCCCACGACGCAGTGGCAGGAGCGCAATCGCCCGTACCCTTGCTATCCGCAACGGTGCGCCGATTGGAGCGCCGCGCCGCCCAGGCTCCGGCGCTGATCGAACCGGCGGTGAAGGCGCTCGATGCCGCGCTCACGGTGCTCGATGACGCGCGCCGACATCTCGATGCGGCATTGCACACGGCCAACCACGACCCGAGTGAACTCGAGAAGATCGAGGAGCGCTTGTTCGCGTTGCGGGCAGCGGCGCGCAAGCACAATGTTCCGGTCGACGCGCTTAATGCACTTGCGGCCCGGTATGCCGCCGAGCTTGGCCTGATCGATGCCGGCGCCGAGCGCCTCGCCGCGCTCGAAGAGGCCGCACGCGCGGCCGACGCATACTATCGTGAAGCGGCGGCCGCCCTATCCCGGGACCGTAAGAAAGCAGCCGAGACTCTCGACCGCGCCGTCAATGACGAGCTCAAGCCGCTCAAGCTCGGGCGCGCGAAATTCGTGACCGAAATCGTAACCAACCCGGAGGCGGGAGGACGCTCGTTTTCGACGAGGTCGATACCGGCGCCGGCGGCGCAGTCGCCGATGCCATCGGGGTGCGCCTGGCGCGGCTTTCCCGCCGCGCGCAGGTCATCGCCGTGACGCACGCGCCGCAGGTGGCCGCGCGCGCCGACCGACACTATCTCATCAGCAAAAGCGCGCTCGACAAAGGCAAGCGGGTAGCCACCCGCGTCGCCGAGCTCGCCGCCGACAAGCGCCGCGAGGAGGTCGCGCGCATGCTTGCCGGCGCCGAGATCACCGCGGAGGCTCGCGCCGCCGCCGCGCGTTTGATCAAAGCAGCGGGATGATTTGACGACGAGAATGCCGGATACCAGCAATATCCCGGTCGCCGATCTCACCGCGGCGCAGGCCAAAGCCGAGCTCAAACGCCTCGCCGCCGAGATCGCCGCTCACGACAACCGCTACTACCAGGACGACGCGCCGACGGTCTCGGACGCCGCTTACGACGCGTTGCGCTGGCGCAACGAGGAGATCGAGGCGCGCTTTCCCGAGCTGGTACGCGAGGACTCGCCCTCGCGCCGCGTCGGCGCACAGCCGTCGCAAAAGTTTGCGAAAGTTCGGCACGCGGTGCCGATGCTCTCGCTCGGCAACGCGTTCTCCGATGCCGAGGTGGCCGAGTTCGTCGAACGCGTGCGCCGATTTCTGCGTCTGCCCGCAGACGAGAAGGTGGTGTTCACGGCCGAGCCGAAGATCGACGGCTTATCCTGCACGTTGCGCTACGAGGCCGGCCGCCTGGTGCGCGGTGCCACCCGCGGCGACGGCACCGAAGGTGAAGATGTGACCGCGAATGTAAGAACGCTCGCCGACGTCCCGAAGGAGCTGCGCGGCAAAGGCGCGTCCGACGTGTGCGAAGTGCGGGGTGAGGTGTACATGACCAAGTCCGCCTTCCTGGCCCTGAACGAACGGCAGAAGGCAGCCGGCAAACCGATTTTCGCCAACCCGCGCAACTCGGCGGCGGGCTCGCTGCGCCAACTCGATCCGTCAATCACGGCTTCGCGACCACTCGGCTTCTTTGCATACAGCTGGGGAGAAATGAGCGAGCTGCCCGCGCAAACTCAGTCCGGCATGGTCAAGTGGTTTGCCGCCCGCGGCTTCAAGACCAACCCGCTGATGCAAATCTGCGACTCGATCGATGCGATGCTCGCGTTCCATCACGAGATCGAGGCACAGCGCGCAACGCTTGATTACGACATCGACGGCGTCGTTTACAAGGTTGATCGCCTCGATTGGCAGCAGCGGCTCGGTTTTATCTCACGCAATCCGCGCTGGGCGATTGCGCACAAGTTTCCCGCCGAGAAGGCGACCACCGTGGTCAAGGCAATCGAGATCCAGATCGGCCGCACCGGGGCGCTCACACCGGTGGCCAAGCTGGAGCCGGTCACCGTCGGCGGCGTCGTCGTGCAAAACGCGACGCTGCACAATGCCGACGAGATCGAGCGGCTTGGCGTGCGCATCGGCGACACGGTGACTATCCAGCGCGCCGGCGACGTCATCCCGCAGGTGCTGGGCGTGGTTGTGGAGAAACGCCCGAAATCGGCGAAGCCTTACAAGTTTCCCAGCCGCTGCCCATGTCCCCTGCATACGGAGGTGGTGCGCGACACCACGGCGAGCGGTGAGGAAGGGGTCATTGCGCGCTGCACGGGGGAGTTTGCGTGCCCGTCTCAGAAGGTCGAGCATTTGAAACATTTCGTCTCCCGCCGCGCCTTCGACATCGAAGGGCTGGGCGAGAAGCAGATCATGCTGTTCTTCGAGCGAGGCTGGGTGAAGGAGCCGGCCGACATCTTCACGCTCGAGGCGCGCAACTCGCAAATCAGGCTGGAGGAGCAGGAAGGTTTTGGCGAAGTGTCGGTCCGCAATCTGTTCAATGCGATCAGGGCGCGGCGCGAGATCACCCTGGAGCGCTTCATCTATGCGCTCGGCATGCGGCATGTAGGAGAGACGACCGCGCGGGCGCTCGCGCGCGGCTACGGGTCATGGAGGGCGTTGCACGAGGCCTGCCTGAGAATCGCCGCAAGCGACGCCGACACGCGCGCCGAAATGGACAACCTCGACCAGATCGGCGACACCGTGATCGAGAGCATCGCCGCCTATTTCGGCGAGAAGCATAATCGCGGTATCGTCGAGCGGCTGACGGCGCAGGCGAAAATCCTCGATGCCGAAAAGCCGGCGGCCGACTCTGCGGTCGCGGGCAAGACTGTGGTCTTTACCGGCTCACTAGAAAAGATGACCCGCGACGAAGCAAAAGCCATGGCGGAACGGCTCGGCGCCAAGGTCGCGGGGTCGGTATCCCAGAAGACCGACTACGTGGTCGCGGGTCCAGGCGCCGGCTCGAAGCTCGGCAAGGCCAAGGACCTCGGCGTGGCGGTGCTCTCCGAAGACGAATGGTTCGATCTCGTGCGTCATGGCGCGTCCTAGTGTTATACCTCGGCGACGCGCTCCCAACATCAGCCATCATGCCGGGTCCCGAGCGCAGCGAGGGAATCCATAATCACCGCCTGTGGTCCTGGATTGCGGGCTCGCCGCAACGCAGTCAAGCTAGAGTCACCGGCACGATCCTTCTCGCATGAACGATCCCAACAAACGCACTTTCATCGGCCGCTCGCTGCCGCGTCGCGAGGACCATCGCCTGCTGACCGGTCGGGGACAATTCATTGCCGACCTCGATCTGCCGCACATGCTGCACGCGGTCTTCGTCCGAAGCCCGCTCGCCCATGCGCGCATCCACGCCGTGGATCTGGCGCGTGCGAGCTGTGCGCCGGGCGTCGCCTGTGCCCTGAGCGGCGCAGATCTCCTGCAGCTCCTGCCGCCGGTGCCGGACACGCAGCTCTCGCTGCCGAGTAAATGGACGGCGCTGGTCCAGCACAAGTTCATCAACCCCCAGCAACCCCTTCTCGCCCACGACAAGGTCCGCCATGTCGGCGAGGCCGTCGCCGTCATCGTGGCCGAGAGTCGTCATGCGGCGGAAGACGCGGCTCAGCTGGTCGGTCTCGATCTCGATCCTCTTCCCGCCGTCGTCGATCCGGAGCAGGCGTTGCGCCCCGGCGTGCCGATCATCCACGAAAGTTTCCACACCAACCTCATCGGCGCATTCACCATTGGTAAGGGCGACATCGATGCCGCGTTTGCGCGCTCCCCGCACAAGTTGCAACGCCGCTTTCATCATCACCGCTATGCCGCCGCGCCAATGGAGTGCCGCGGCGTCGTCGGCGTCCACGATCCGCGAACGGATTCGGTGACCATCTGGTCGGCCACCCAGGTCGTACATTGGGTGCGCCGCGAGGCAGCCGCGGTGTTGCGGCTTCCGGAGGCGCGCGTGCGCTGCGTCGCGCTCGATGTGGGCGGGGGCTTCGGCCTCAAGGGCCACGTGTACCCCGAAGACTTGTTGATTCCTTTCCTGGCGCGCCGGCTCGGGCGGCCGGTGCAATGGATCGAGGACCGCCGCGAGCATCTGATGTGCTCGTGTCATTCGCGCGACCAGATGCACGAGGTCGAAGTCGGGTTTGACGACGAAGGGCGGATCCTCGCGTTGCGCGACCGTTTCATCGTCGACTGCGGAGCGTGGAACCCCATCGGAGCTGGCGTGGTTTACAACACCGCGGTCCATTTGACCGGTCCCTATAAAATCGACGCCGTCGCGATCGATGCCAGGATCGCCGCAACCAACAAGGTTCCGAACGCGCCTTATCGGGGGGCGGGCCGCCCGGAAGCCGCCTTTGCAATGGAGCGAATCGTCGATCTCATTGCCGGCAAACTGCGGCTCGAGCCGGCTGACGTGCGCTTGCGAAACATGGTCCGCCCCGACGAAATGCCCTATCGCGTGGGCATTCCCTACCGCGATGGCGAGCCGATCGTCTATGACGGCGGGGATTATCCGCAGGCGCTACGGCAGGCGCTGGCGGCGGTTGGCGGCGTCGCGGCGTTCCGAGAACGCCAGCGCGCAGCACGCGAAGAGGGCCGCTACCTCGGTCTCGGGATCGGCTGCTATGTCGAGGGCACCGGGGTTGGCCCTTTCGAGAGCGCGATGGTGCGGATCGATCCTTCAGGCAAGATCTTCGTGTCGTCCGGCGCCTGCCCCCAGGGCCAGGGGATGGAGACGATTTTTGCGCAGGTCGTGGCCGATATCTGGCGCGTCGATCCGGACGATGTGGTGATGTCGCTTGCCGACACGGCGGCGATTGCCATTGGGTTTGGCACCATCGCAAGCCGCAGTACGGTCACCTTGTCGGCAGCCATTCACGGTGCGAGCGAACGGCTGCGTGGCAAGGTGTTCGCCATCGCCGCCAATCTGTTGGAGTGCGCGGTCGGCGACCTCGAGCTCCGTAAGAACGGGGTCGGCATCGTCGGTGTGCCGGGCGCCGAAGTCTCGCTCGCCGATGTGGCGCGCGCGGCCCGCCCCGGCTGGGATCATCGGCGGCCGCCGGGCACGGATGCCGGACTGGAGGAGACTTATTACTATGAGCCGCCAACCGTCACTTGGTCCTATGCGGTGCATGCGGCGGTGCTCGAGGTCGACGTGGAGGTGGGACATGTGACTATCGAGAAATATGCCATCGCGCACGATTGCGGCGTTGTGGTCAATCCGATGCTGGTCGAGGGCCAGATCATCGGCGGCGCCGCCCAAGGCATCGGCGGCGCGCTGCTGGAGGAATTCAACTACGACGCCGAAGGCCAGCTGCTCGCCGGCTCGTTCATGGACTATATGGTACCGACTGCGTGCGAAGTACCGAACATGCACCTGATCCACCAACATTCGCCTTCGCCGCTCAATCCACTCGGCGTCAAAGGCGTTGGCGAAGGCGGGCCCATTGCGCCGCCGGCGGTCATTGCCAACGCCGTCTCCGACGCGCTGCGCCCCTTCGCGGTCGAGTTCAATCGGTTACCCGTGAAGCCAGAGCTTATCCAGCAGGCGATCGCATCGGCGACACGCCCCCGCTGATGCCGCAGCGACGGGGCTGGCGCCGAGACAGCAGCTAGACTAAAGCTGAGTTCGCCGTGCCGCGGGAATGCAAGCACAAGCCGACGACGCGGCCGGCATTCGAGTGGCGGATGCTTGAGTTGCGAAGGGCGTAGTTGATTGAGTGGGGCGGCTCATTGTCTTGCCGATTAACGCGTTAGTGCAAGTTTTCTCTGGCAACCCGAGCATGATCGAAAAACTTCGCCGCACGCTTGCGCCGTGGCGCAATGAATGGGCGAGACGATCCAAAGAGGCTCTGCAGTCCGGGGTGTGGGTCGCTCCCGGTTTGGCCTGCGTCGGTCACGCTGGCGCCGCTCATTTCGTCCTGGCCGAGCTGATCCACGATTTTGCCCCGTCAATCCTGTACAACACGGCCATTTTCTGCGTGGCTGTGTGGGCAGGAATTCCTGCTGGCCTTGTAGCGCTTGGGCTTAGCACGTTGTTGATGTTGTTGATGTTGTCGGGCTTGAATGCATTCGGTTTGGGAAGCGACATCCCGGCGGCACCGCAGGCGATCGATCTCACAATCTTTGCTTTGGCAGCGATTCTGATCGTCTGGATCGGCGGGCGCTATCGCGCTCTCAGTGTGCCCTGCCTGCAGCGGGGAAACGAATACCGATCCGGCAGTGGCTTGTTCCTCAAGCTGCATAGATTTCTTCTCGAGGGCGTACCTCCGAACTCGTTTTCCGCCTACATTTTCGCGGTCCTGTGTATCGGCGTCGCGACGCTCATTCGTTCTGGTTTTGCGGTGTCCAGCGGCAACATCATGCCGCTGGTGTCCTATTATCCGGCCGTCCTGCTCTCAGCTCTCATTGGTGGGGCGGGGGCCGGACTATTTGCAATCGTGGCCAGTCTCGTTGCAGTCTGGTCGGAATATCCCGGTCCGGTCTTTTCTGCCGGCGTACCCGCTCGTGACGAGAGCGTCAGCCTTGCCGTTTACGTCTTCGGCTCCTTGCTTTCAGTGTGGATTGCAGAGAACCATCGACCCAGCGTTCACGGCGAGCTTGCACAACAGCCCCGCACGCTGGAAGCGCTCTCGTCAGTTTTAGTCGCTGTCTCCGCTATCCTCCTGACGTCCGTCGTGCTGCTCGCGGTCGACTCATTTCTGGACGCAAAGCCGCTGATATTTGTGTATCTGCTGCCGACGGTCGTGATCGCGATGCACTACGGCAGCACTCTTGCCGTGCTGACGTCGTTTGCCAGCGGGTTGGCGGCGGCGTATTTCTTCTTTCCTCCCAAATTCAGCTTTTACATTGCCGATCCTCTCAACGTTGCGGAGTTGGGATTTTTTCTGTTGCTCGCAGCTATCGCGAGCAAGGCCGTCGCGGCCGTGACGCATGACGCTCGGGCGAGCAAGGCCATCCGCGCCCGCGCCCGGAGCCGGTAAGAACGCGGCTAGCGGATGGGCTGAGCTTACCGCCGCACCAGGGTGAAAACCGCGGCTGCCGTCGCCAGTCCGAAAATCAGCATGAGCAGCAGCATCGGCAGGGCATCCGTTGCCTGCGAGATGACGTGGCCGCCGAGCTGGGCGGCGATGGCGGCGATCCCCATTTGAACAAAACCGGTGACTCCTGATGCGGTACCTGCAACCTGCGGCCGGATGCTCACGGCGCCGGCGATCGAGGTCGGCAGCAGCAGACCGTTGCCGAACCCGATGACGATTTGCGGCAGGAAGATGGTGAACATCTCCCAGCCCGGTAATGCGACGTATACCGACACGTTCAGCAAGCAGCCGGCGATGGTGAGCGCGATCCCCCACCGGATCAAAGCGTCAATGCCGAAGCGCGTCGTCAGCCGCGAAACCGCGAAGTTGCCGGCCATGAATCCGATCGAGGGAACGAAAAACCATAGCCCGTACTCGGCCGACGTACGTCCCAGCATGCTCACCACGACGTGGGGCGCGGCGCCGAGGAAACTGAAGAATGGCGCGGATCCGAGCCCGGCGCAGAGCGCGTAGCCGAAGAAGCGCGGGCTTGCCGCCAACGCCGCGAGGTCGGCGCGAAAATGACGTTCCGAGTTCGGCGCAAGTGAGAGATTGCGGGTCTCCGGCAAATCCAGCAGCGCCCAGGCGCATATCGCGAAACTCAAGACCGCCGTGAAAGCAAAGATCGCCTCCCATCCAAAGAGTGTGTCGAGGATACCTCCGATGAGTGGCGCGACCATCGGCATGAGCACCACGACCGAGGTGACCAGCCCGATCATGGAGGCCGCGTGTTGGCGGTCATAGAGATCGCGGATGATCGCGCGGCCGATGGTCTGTCCGGTCGAGGCGCCGAGCGACTGCGCGACACGCGCGATGACGAGACTTGCGATGCTGGCCGCGAAGATGGCAGCCGTGCTGGCGATTGTCGCCAACGCAAGGCCCGCGAGCACGACCGGCCGGCGGCCGAAACGATCCGACAGCGGCCCAAACACGAGCTGCGCCGCCGCCAGGCCCAGGAGATAGAGCGAGACCGTAAGCTGCACGCGGGCGGGATCAGCCGCGAGCTTGGTCGCGAGCCCAGGCATCGCCGGCACCAGAATGTTGAGCGACAGCGAGCTCATGCCCGCCATCGCGATCAGTAGCGCCAGCAGCCGCCATGGCGTGCGGCGGGCCTCGCTCCCGTTCTTTCCCGCCGGCTCGCGCAAGGGCTCGGTCCAGCGGCTTCAGCTTGCGCGAAGCGGACGGCTTGCGACGGCAAGCCAGGCGCGCGTATCGGTATCGAGCAACGGCGCCAGCGTCTCAAAGACCCGGGCGTGATACGCATCGAGCCAGGCGGCTTCCTCCAGCGTGAGCATCTCGGCCACGATCAGCCGGCGATCGATGGGTGCGAGTGTGAGCGTCTCGAACGCGTTCAGCGGTTTCTCCGCGCCGGCAACCGGCGCGGCGCGAACCACCAGCACCAAATTCTCGATGCGGATCCCGTAGGCGCCGGCTTTGTAGTAACCGGGCTCGTTCGACAGAATCATGCCGGGCTTGAGCGCGGTGGTGCCGAGCTTAGAGATGCGCGCCGGGCCTTCGTGCACCGAGAGATAACTGCCGACGCCGTGGCCGGTGCCGTGATCGAAGTCGAGACCCTGGACCCACAAGAACTGGCGCGCAAAGGAATCGAGCTGCGCACCGGTCGTTCCCTCGGGAAACACCGTGCGGGCGATCGCGATATGGCCCTTGAGCACGCGGGTGAAACGGTCGCCCATCTCGGCGGTTGGCTCACCGACCGCAACGGTACGGGTGACGTCGGTGGTGCCGTCCTCGTATTGCCCGCCGGAGTCGATGAGAAACAACTCACACGGTGCGATGACCCGATTACTCTTTGCCGTAACGCGGTAATGCACGATCGCGCCGTCGGGGCCGGCTGCGGCGATGGTCGGAAAGGAAATGTCCTTGAGCAGACCGGTGTCACGGCGAAAGCTTTCGAGCGCCGCCACGGCGTCAATTTCGGTGAGCTTGCCGCGCGGCGCCTCCCGATCGAACCAGGCGAGGAAGCGGGTGACCGCGGCGCCGTCGCGGACGTGCGCCGCCCGGGCGCCGGCGATCTCGACCTCATTTTTAACGGCCTTCATCAACGCGATCGGACAGGCTCCACGGCTGACTTTGCCGCCGTGGCTGGTGATGAGGCGCGCGAGTGCCTCGGCCGCGGTGCTTTGGTCGAGCCGCACGCTCTTCTGTTGCCGGCCGAGCTCCTCGAGCGCGCGCGCGAAGTCGGAAGGTTCGCAAACGTCGACGAGTGCCTCGAGGCGGTTGCGTACCTCGTTGGAGAGCTTTCGGCCGTCGATATAGAGCGAGGGCCGATCCGCCTGCGGAACGATCGCGAAGGCGAGCGGAAGCGGCGTGTGAGCGATGTCGGCGCCGCGGATGTTGAACGTCCAGGCGACGGCGTGTGGATCCGACACGACCAGCGCGCCGGCGCGTTGTTTTGCCAGCTCGGCACGAATGCGGGCGAGCTTTTCATTGGCGGCTTCGCCGGCAAAGCACGGATCGTGCAGCTTGACCGCTCCGAGCGGTGGGGCTGGGCGGTCGGTCCAAATGGCATCGATCAAGTCGGGCTCGACCGCGATCAGCTTCGCGCCGACAGCGGCGCAGGCCTTCTCCAGCCGCTCCACGGCCTCGATGGTGTGCAGCCAGGGATCGTAGCCGAGCCGGTCGTCCGCCGTGAGATTCTCTCCGATCCAGCGATCCGGTGGCATCTCGACCAGATGTTCAATCGCAAAGATCGAGGTATCTACCTGGTCGCGCACCTGCAGGGTGTAGCGCCCGTCGACGAATAGCACCGCGCGATGCATGAGGACGATGGCGACGCCGGCGGAGCCAGTAAAGCCGGTCAGCCAAGCGAGGCGTTGCTCGCACGCCGGCACATATTCGTTCTGGTGGCGGTCGGAGCGCGGCACAATGAAGCCGGTCAAGCCGCGGCGCGCCAGTTCGGTGCGCAGCGCGGCAACGCGAGGTTCGCTGGCGGCGCGTTCGGCGTCGTCTTCGAATGACTGGAAATGGGCCTCGAACATGGCGGCAATCTATTGAGCCCATGGCAGCCGGGCAATGCTCTCGCGATCCGGCTGCCGAAGACTGCGCGTCAGCCAGCAGCACGCCCGCGCTTCGCCGCGCGCCGCACCGCCGGGCGCACGAGAATGAGCGTGGCCCAATTCTCGAGCGTCAGGCGGTATACGAGGACGAGGCCGCGGGCGCGATAGATGGCGAGCGCGGCGGCGGCTTGCGGCACGAGCAGGCCCGAGAGCACCACGTGCCCTTTGGGCGCAACGAGCCGTGCTATCGGCGTTGCTAGCTCTCTGAGCGGATCGAGCAGGATATTGGCAAGGATCAGTCGGTAGGGGGCGCGGACGCGGAAGGCTGCAGCGCGCAGACCGGCGGCATGGATGACTTCAACCGCACCACCCACCCGGTTGATGCGTGCGTTGCCGCGCGCAATGGCGACGGCGCGGCGATCGAGATCGCTGGCAAGCACCGGTCGATGCAATGACTTAGCCACCGCGATGGCGAGCACGCCGGTGCCTGTGCCGACGTCAAGCGCGACAGTTTGCTTGCGCCGTCGGCGAGCATGGGCCGACGGGCGGCTGGCGGCAGGCCTGTGCCTTCGCGCCTTCACGATCCGGTCGAGGGCGAGCAGGCAGCCGCGCGTGGTCCCGTGGTGGCCGGTGCCGAAGGCGAGGCTTGCGTCGATCTCGATGCCGATCCGGTTGGCCCGCACCCGCGCGCGCGCATGCGCTGCATGCACGAGGAAGCGGCCGGCCTCGACCGGCTCGAGGCCTTCGAGGCTCTTGCGCACCCAGTCCGTCGGCGCGAGCGTCTCAAACGTTAGCGCGCGGGCCGCCGCCGCGCCGGCGGCGGACGCGACCAGCGCCCGCACCGCCGCCTCATCGGGCCGGTCGCGGAAATGGATGGCGAGCGACCAGCGTCGAGCACCTTCCTCGAAGGCCGAGACCGCGAATTGGTCGGGGTTCTCGGCGAGGGCATCGGCGATTTTCCGAGCGGTCGCAGCATCGCTGACGAGCCGTGCGACCACGGTGGCAGCGTCAATGCGCGCAGGCTCGGTCATGGGCTCAGGTCCTTCGGATCATCCCTGATATTCACCGCCTCTTATGCAGAGGCGGCAGGCGCCGATTCACAAAATGGTCAACAGCTTATTCGGCGGTTGTCCACAGCATCGCCGGTTTGGCGAACTCGGCTTCGGGGCTCTGCCTCGGGTTCTTTTCAAGCTCGGCAGTTGTTTTGCACAGTGCTGTCCACCAGCGTTGCGGCCTCGCAGCATCACGGCGAAAGCAGTAGATTTGGCTCTCAGAACAGAAGACTAGGGACGAGCGCCTGACATGTTCCTGAGCCGCGGCCTCTCGCCGCCTCAGGCCCTCTCTAAGAACATCAAAAAGCGTCGGCTCCGCGGTGGCAGCGATTGGCGCGGTGCCCAACAAGGCACGACCGAAGAATGCATGAACGAATAGGCGTGCCGTCCGTCGAAGCCCGGTCGTCGTGGCTCGTCGCGACCGTCGTGCTGGTGATCCTGGCGCTGTCGTTCGGCGCGCCTTGGATCACCATTGTGGCACTCAAGCTGATCGCCGCCGAACTGGGCGACCTGCGCTCGGTCCCGGCTTTGGCGACCGCGCTCGCATGGATCGGCTTCGGCACCGGCGGCCTGGTTATGGGCTACGTCGCCGAACGCGTCGGGGTGCGCTCGACCGTCATCTTCGGTGCCGTGATGATTTGCATCGGGCTTGCGCTGTCGACCGGCGGCGAGGCCTGGCAGCTCTATATCGGCCAAGGCCTGTTCGTAGGTTTTTTTGGCGTCGGCGGCATGAACGCGCCGTTCTACGTTTATATCAGCCGCTGGTTCGATCGCCGCCGTGGCTCGGCGCTGGCGCTGATTTCGAGCGGCAGCTATGTCGCCGGCGCGCTCTGGCCGCCGATCTTCGAGCGCGCCGTCGCGTACGGCGGTTGGCGGCAGACCATGCTCTATTATGGTCTGCTCGAAGTCGCCGTGGTCGTCCCGCTGGCCGCGATATTTCTGCGCCCGCCGCCCGAGCTGCCGCTGCCAGTCGGCGCGTTCGGCGTCATGTCCGCCGCCAACAGCGTAACGGGCTGGCCGCCGAATCTCGTCTTCGCGCTGATGGCCGCGGCGAGCATCTTCTGCTGTGTTCCGATGGCCATTCCGCAGGCGCATTTGCCCGCGTTTTGCAGCGATCTCGGCATCCTCGCATCGCACGGCGCGGCGATGTTGTCGGTGCTGTTGGGCACTGCCTTCGTCAGCCGTCAATTTTGGGGCTGGGTCTCCGACCGCATGGGCGGCCTCAACACCGTGCTGACGGGCTCGATGTTCCAGATCATCGCCATGGCGGCGTTCATGTTCACCCAGGATGAAATCGGGCTGTTCACGGTGTCTGCCGCCTTCGGCCTGGGATTTGCCGGGATCATTCCCGCTTATGTGTTGGCAATCCGAGAGCTGTTTCCGGCGCCGGAGGCCTACTGGCGCATCCCGACGCTTCTCTTATGCAGCGGCAGCGGCATGGCGCTCGGGGGGTGGCTGGCGGGCGTGCTCTACGATCACTTCGGTACCTATGCGCCGGCCTTCGCCGCCGGCGTCGCTGCCAATGCCATCAACCTGGCGATCGTCGGCATGCTGGTGTTGCGTCAAAGATCGCGCTCGGTATGGCTTGCTTGACCGGGCCGCTGCGCCGTTTCACTCTCCGGGGCAAAGACTGAGACGGTAAGCGTCAAGCAGGAGCGAGTCCCATGACCTTCCGCATTGCAGTGGTGCAACCGATCTGCCATCCGCCGGGCAGCGACGCCGCGAACATCGCCGACGCGGAGCGCGCCATCGCACGCGCGGCCGGCGAAGGCGCCGAGTTCGTCTGCTTTCCCGAGACATACCCCGGACCGTGGCGCATGCCAGCGACGTTCGATCCGACTGCGGCCATGGTCGAGGCGGCGGTAAAGCATCGGACCCACGTCGTGTTCGGCACCATCGCGCCGATCGATACCAAAGCCGCCTACAACCTCATCTGCATGGCCTATCCCGACGGCCGCGCGCCCGCGCGCTACCGCCGCACGCATCCGAACGGTCCGTGGATCTATACCGGCGGCCCGGCGTGGGAATTCCAGTGGGTGCCGGGCGACGAATTCCCGGTGTTCGAGACTGTACACGGCAAGGTTGGGCTCGCGATGTGCAGCGAGGTCTATATGCCCGAGGTCTCGCGCGCGCTCGCCTTGCGCGGCGCCGAGCTGATTTTCATGCCGGCAGGCAAGGACAAGCGCAAGCTCTGGGCGACCTGGCGCACGCTCATTTGGGCGCGCGCGATCGAGAACCTTGCGATCGTGGTCACGACGCAGAACCTGTTCGATCATTCCGAGCGCGGGTTGGCCATGGTCGCGAGCCCGGAGGAAATCCTGTACGAGAGCACCATTGCCGGCACCGCGGTGGTCGACGTGAGCCTCGAGCGCGTGCGATATCTGCGCGCGAGCCGTGACGAGGTGGGCTCGTCCGAGACCTGCGCGACCAAGCAGGGCGTGCTCGGCCCGCAATGGCAGCGGCCCGAGCTCTACGATCGCATGTATCCGCGCCCGCTACGCGAAGCGGCAGAGTAGACCGCGCGACGTTGCGTTTTCGCAACCAGCATGTCCGGACAATGTCGGGGCAGCGTGAGTCGACGCGTCCATGGGACTGACTTTAACTCCGGGAAGCTTGGTCGTCGCGTCCGCCTATCCCGATCCTCCTTTTGATCTCATCCAGGACGGGTCGGCGACCGGCTTCGACATCGAACTGATGCGCGCGGTTTGCGCGCAGCTCGGCCTCGCCTTGCAGCCGGTGCGGTATGCGGGCGATGACTTCAACGGCATCTTCGATGGCCTCGCAAAGGGCAGCTACGACGCCGTCATCTCGGGAACGACCATCACCCCGGAACGCGCCGCCGTCGCGCTATTCTCGCAGCCCTATCTCGAATTCAATCAGGGCGTGGCGGTAAATCGCCGATCGACGCCGAGCGTCGCCTCGCTCGGCGATCTGCGCGGCCTGACCGCGGGTATCCAGTCCGGCAATACATCCGATTTCGTGGCCCAGCGGCTGTTGGTGGAGGGCACGATCGCCGGCATCAAGTACTATCCCTATCACGGCATAACGACGGCCCTCGACGATCTCGAGGCGGGACGCATCGGGCTCGTAATCAAGCTCTTCCCGGTCATCTCGTGGCTGGTGAGGGATCGTGCGCAATTGTCGGTCGCGCTCGAGGTCCCTACCCGCGAGAAGCTGGGGATCTCCTTTGCCCAGCAAAACCAGTCGCTGTGCGAGGCGGTCAACCGCGCGCTCGCGACGCTGCGCGACAATGGCGAATTTGCGCGGCTGCAGGCGCGCTGGTTCCCGCGCAACGGCGGCTCGTGAGGTGCGAAACCTCGTTGAGGCAACACTCCCAGATGAGCCGCACTCTGGTCATGCTCAAGCCTAGCGCGGCAGCTCATTGGTCGTTGGCGACGGGAGTATGACTGTCGAGGATCTCGCGCAATTTCGCCGCGAGCTCATCCGGCCAATACGGCTTGCTCACCTTTTCGATTCCGGGGTCAAGCCCGCGGCGCAGCACCGAGTAGTTCAGATAGCCCGATGCGAACAAAACCTTTAGTTCTGGTCGCAGACGCCGCGCCTCGGCCACGAGTTGAGGGCCATGCATTCCGCCGGGCATGAAGAGATCAGTGAATAGCAGATCGATGCGAGTGTCTTGACGCAGGATTTCTAGTGCGTCGCGGCCGTTACTGGCCGATAGCACATGATAGCCCAAGCTCTCGACCAGGCTTACAGCAGACGGGCGCACCAGGTCGTCGTCGTCGACGATCAGGATCGTCTCGCCGCGACCTGGAGGAAGTTTCATAACCTTCACCTTTCGAGGAGAGGGGCGCGCACCGCTTCACGCCTCACAATCCGGTGGCAAGACCGAATTACCACACGGAAGCGTACTTGGAACGGCGCGGTTGAGGATAATTTGTCGCAACAACATCTCTGTTAATCGGCTCCATGCAAATCTGGCGATCCATTGCGGCGAGTCCGTTGCCGGTGAGATATATCGTGCGCGACTTGAGACCGCCGTTCTTGACGATCCAGGCGCGAACCGGCTCCGGATACGTGCTGATTAAAAACCGCGTGCCGGCCGGACTGTCAATTTGTCGTCCATTGTCGTCAAGGCGCCAAGCGGCATGGAATCCGAAGCTCGCCCGCGCTGTGACGCAGAGACGGGCGGAGGGAATGATTCCGAGAATCAAGGTGCATGCCGAATCACATGGCCCGTCAATGATGACGCGGGCGCCGGAGCGCTCCAGGGCTGTAAATTCCACCAAGTATTGGACGATCTCGCCGCCGCGATCGGAGACGATCCACACATCGGCAGGTACTTCAACGCGGGCGCCCACCGTTACATCCTGTGCAGGTGAGTGGACTGGCGCGAATGCCAGCGCCAATGCGCCGATTACCAAGAGGCTTCGCATAGTCCCCTCGAAACCCGTTTCCGATGGAAGCTTAGACTCCTCCAGATGCATTGATTTAGGTCAAACCAGCAAAGCTACTTACGTAAATCTACTGATGTGCGCCGGCCTAGCAGGTTATTTACGCCTCTTTGCGGGGAATACGCTGCCGCACATTACCGGGCCTCAGAAAATAAAAGGGGCCGTCCTACAAGGACGGCCCCACGCTCACGCCGCGGTACAGCTAACTGACCATCACTGTCGTTCGATCAAAAGGTCGTCGCGAGGGATGACGTCAGCTGCTCATAGGTGAGGTCCCGCGATCTCGCCCTCACGGCGCTCGCGGCGCTGCTCGCGCCACCAACGACAAGCGTCGCGCGCCATTGCGAGCGGGACCATGCCAGCCGGGATGAATATGCCAAGCGCCAACATTACCCAAAACCAGTCGTAGTCCATCGCCATCTCCCCGTGTCTACGAGCTCGATCGATCGCCTTGTGAGGCGATTCGGTAGGGTCGAATTCGTGCGCAAGGCTCGCGAGATCGGGGCGCCCAATCGGAGCACATCAGTAAGCCCGCCAGCCCGGCGTGACGGTCGCCAAATGCCCAAAATCGCAAAAGGTTCCCGGCCACTACGCCAAACTGGAATTGCTAAGACCCTGAGACTACATGTTTTTCCGCAATTGCAGGGCTGCTATGCTTTGGTAGAATGCCGGAATCGTGAGCAATGCACTGTGGAATGCACACCCTGCGAGGGGCGTTCTTGAAATGATCCATATGGGCAAGGGCTGGACGGAAGGAGGTCAGATGCCCGTCAGCATAATGCATGGCGCGCATTCAGGGCGTCGCCGACGCGCGCTGGTTGGCATTCTGGCGGCACTGGCATTGCCGCTTGGTTGCCCGCTCTCCCATGCCGCCTATCCAGAACGGGTCATCACGCTCATCGTACCGTTTCCGGCCGGAGGTCCGACCGACATCATTGCCCGCATCGTTTCGGTCGGTTTGCAGAAATCGCTCGGTCAATCGGTGATCGTGGACAACCGGGGCGGCGGGGGCGGCAATCCCGGCATGGCCATCGCGGCGCGCGCGCAGCCCGACGGCTACACGTTGCTGCTCACCTCGACCGCCATTGCCGTCAATCCTGCGCTCTACAAGAACCTGCCATACGATCCGCTGAAGGACTTTGCGCCGATCTGCGAACTGGTCAACGCGCCAAACGTGCTGTTCGTGCGCTCGGATTCCGGCATCAGGTCTGTTGCGGATCTGATCGCGCGCGCCAAGGCCGCGCCCGGTGCGCTCAATTATTCGAGCCCAGGGGCGGGCACGAAATCACATCTTGCGGCCGAACAGCTCAAGTTGCGCGCCGGCATCGATATGGTGCACATCCCCTACCGAGGCGGCGGTCCCGCGACCATGGCGGTGCTCGAGGGCACCGTGCAGGTCGGCTCGGTCGCGCTGGCGCCAGTCGAGCCGCTGATCAAGGAAGGGAAGTTCACGGCGCTGGCGGTGACCGGGGCCGAGCGCTGGTTCTCGCTGCCGGACGTGCCGACCATGATCGAGTCGGGCTTCCCCGGCTTCGTCTCCGATACCTTCAACGCGCTGTTTGCACCCGCGGGAACGGCGCCCGAAATCATCGCGCTGCTGTCGCGGGAGACGCGGGCGGCGCTCAAGACGCCGCAGGCGCGCGAGCAGGCGCACCGCGCCGGGTATCAAATCGTCGGCGGGACGCCGGAAGAACTCGCGGCGCGGCTTGCGTCGGAGATTCCGGCGGTCAAGGAGCTGGTCGCGCGATTGGGAATCAAGTTGGAGGAGAAATGAGCATGTACCGCTTTGCATTGGCGGCGTTGGTCTGCTCGGCGGTGCTGGCGCCGTCGGTACTGCGGGCGCAGAGCTATCCGAGCAAACCGATCCACTTTGTCTTGCCTTACGTTCCAGGCGGCATCATCGACACCGCCGGTCGTCATCTCGCACTTCGGCTGAGCGAAGGGCTGGGACAGTCGGTCGTGCCCGAGAACCGTCCGGGAGCGGGCGGCATGGTCGGCGCCGACGTAGTCGCGCGCGCGGCGCCGGACGGCTACACGATGCTGCTGACCGACCCCGCCCTCGTCACCAATCCGACGCTGCAAGCGGATGCCCCCTACGATCTGAAGGCGCTGCAGGCGGTTTCCATCATCGGCTCCTCGCCAGCGCTGATCGTCGCGTCGTTGACCTTGCCGGTAAATACGTTCGCCGAACTGATCGCGTATGCCAAAACCAATCCCGGCAAACTCAATTTCGCATCGGCCGGTGTCGGAACCGCGCCGCATCTCGCCGGTGAAATGATCAAGCTGCGCGCCGGCATCGAGATGACGCACGTGCCCTACCGCGGCATTGGCGCGGCCTATCCGGACGTCATGAGCGGAAAGGTGCAGCTCGCGTTCTCCAGCATCGCTGGCGCGGTGCCTTTCACCAACCGCGTGCGAGCGCTTGCGACGATGGGTTCGGTGCGCAGCCCGGTTTATCCCGATGTGCCTACGGTCGCGGAGTCCGGTCTGCCCGGCTTCGATGTCGACCTTTGGATCGGGATTTACGCGCCGGCTGGGCTTGCGCCGGAGGTGCTGGCGAAGCTCAACCGCGAGATCAACAAGGCGCTCGAGCGTCCCGAGCTCAAGGCGGCCTTTGCCAAGATCGGGGTCACGCCACGCGGCACCACGCCGGAGGAGGCTGCGGCCTTCACCCGCTCGGAATTCGAGAAGTGGAAGAAGGTGATCGTCGAGGGCAAGATCAAGCCGGAATAGCAGCGCTCAGCCCATTCCGGATGCGGATGTCGGCTCGATCTCGCACATCAGGCGCACTTCGCCGGGCTGAGCATTGGTGTACTTGTCCTGCCCGAGATATTTCTTGGCGAGCGAATCGATGTGCGAAACGGCGCCGTCCTCGGTGACGCGCCGGACCCGGCCGCGAATCTGGACGTAGCGGTAGGGATTGCCGGGGTCGACGATCGCCAGCGCAACGGGGGCACCTTTCTTCAGGTTGCGCGCCTTGACGCGGCCCCGCGCGGTATTCACCCGAACGAGACCGTCGGTGTAATCGAACCATACCGGCGTCACCTGAGGCGTTCCGTCCGGGTTGACCGTGGCGAGATTTGCAAAGGCCTTCTTCTGCTGCAGCAGGTCGAGATATTTGTCGGGAACCATGGCCATGACACGAGCCTCCTTGCGCAGCATAGCGGGATGCGCGCGAAAGCGCATCCTGCAAAGCTAGGACGCATGCACATTAGCGCGCAGACCGAATTCCTTTCTGGGTCTATTCATTCCGACTTGACCGCCGCCGCCTTGATGATCGGCGTCCAACGCGCGATCTCGTCCTTTACCAGCGCGGCAAGCGCCTGCTGACCGCGTCGGCTCTTGTCCGGAATCTCGCTGCCCAGGTCGAACAGGCGTTTCCGCGTCGTCTCGTCATCGATCGCCTTCTCGAGCGCGTCGCTGAGCTTGTTGATGACCGGCTTGGGCGTTCCCTTAGGGGCAAACAAGGCGTTCCAGGCCGATGCCTGGAACTGCGCAAGCCCGGCCTCTTTCGACGTCGGCACGTCCGGCAGTGCCGCATTGCGACTGGAGGTTCCAATTGCATAGGCTTTGAACGCGCCGCCGCGAACGTGCTGAACGACGTCGGGGGTGACGTTGCACATGTAATCGACTTGGCCGCCGATCAGCGCGGTGATGGCGGGCGCGGCACCGTTGAAGGGCACCATGGTCGGCTTCACGCCGAGTATCGAGTTGAGCAGCAGGCACGTGAAATGCGTGATCGAGCCGACGCCTGCATGCGCCATGTTCAGCGTCTCGGCGTTCGCTTTCACGTACGCTGCGAATTCCTTCAGGTCGTTGGGCGGAAGGTCCTTTTTTCCTACGATCACGACGGGAAGGCCGGCGACCATGCCGACTGGAGCGAAATCGACTTCCGGGTTGTAGGCGAGGCTGGGATAGAGCGCCACGGCAGCCGCGTGCGTGCCCATGTTGCCCAATTCAATGGTGTGTCCATCGGGGCTTGCGCGCATCGCACGCGTCGAGCCGGTGGTGCCGCCCGCGCCGACGACGTTCTCGACGATGAACTGCTGGCCGAGCGTGCGCGACATGTGCTCGCCGAGAATGCGGGCAATGACGTCGGTCGTCCCGCCTGCAGAGAACGGCACGATGATCGTGACAGGCCGCGACGGATAGACCTGCGCCGTTGCATGGTTCGCAGCGCTTATTGCCAAGGCAAAGGCCGTGGTCGCGAGAATAATCACACGCTTCGTCACCATGCTTTTCCCCTCTCGGTGCCGGGCCCGCGGCCGCGACGCGAATGAAGAAGGGCCGCCCTCGCGGGCAGCCCTTCCATTGTCGAGCCGTGATCCGGCTCATCCCGCAGAGCGCCGTTTGGGCGACGCGTCAATTCGCTGGGCCCCTCAAAGCGGGAAGGATCCAGCTCACGGATGCCGGTAATCGCGGCGATGGACAATGAGACACTGGATCACCTCCTTTCGGTTGTTGACGACGCGCGTAATCTAGCGAGCCCTTACAGATTGTCAAAGCGAGCACATGCGACCAGGATGAGCCTGCGCGATCGCCCCGCGTACAAATCATAACTCCGGGAGGTTGACATGCGATTGCCGCTGCAATTGAAGACGACCCTGGCCATGGTGCTCGCCGCGCTATCTTGGTTGGCGGCCGCGCATGCTCATGCGCAGGACTTTCCGTCCCGCGTGATTCGCGTGGTCGTGGCGTTTCCGGCGGGCGGTCCAACCGACTTCGTCGCACGTCTGCTTGCCGACAAGCTCAAGCCGCTGCTCGGGCAAAACGTCATCGTCGAGAACAAGCCGGGCGCGAACGGCGCGATCGGCGCCGAATACGTCGCAAAAGGCGAAGCGGACGGCCATCTCCTGTTTCTCACTACGATCGGCGCGGTCGCAATTACGCCGCATCTGAGCAAGCCGAACTACGACACGCTGCGCGATTTCGCCCCGATCACGCTGGTGGTACGCCCCACCACGATCCTGGTCGTCAAGCCGGAGACGCCGGTGAATTCGGCCAAGGAACTCGCCGCCCTTGCCAAGGAGAAGCCCGGATCGATTCCGTTCGCCTCGACCGGCTCGGGCAGCACGACCCATCTCGCGCTCGAGCTTTATCAATCGGCGGCGAACGTGAAATTCCTGCACGTGCCCTATCGCAGCTAGTGGAACCGCGTGGAAGTTGGCGAGAAACGCGCGCCATAGGGGCCGTTTCCTTGCGCCAAGTTTCGTGGGGTGTCGCCATAGTGTCCCGATCCGCAGAAAACCTACGAGCGGCCATTTGTGTGCTTCCTGGAGGCATCCTCGGCGGAAGGGCGGGCGCTGAATTTTGGCGCTTCGAGCTTCCTGCCGCACTGGTCCCCAGCATACGCGCGGCGACTGCATCTCGCGGAGGCGCTGACATTAGGCTTCACCACCCTGTGCCACTTGGACGAGCTTGAATGGCAAATGAAGGTAGCGATGATTATCCTCAATCCAACGTTTCTGGTTTTCGTTCAGCTTGTCGCGCCATGATTTAACTTCAGCCAAAAACCATTGATTTGCCCGATACACCAGCAGATCGGGCCACCCTGAGTAGTGCCCCCAGTAATTCAGGACGAGATAGCCAAGCACGGTTTTGAGAACAACTGGTGGAATGAGCTCGATCAGCTTCCTCGCCGTCTCAATGGACTCGCGGCGATGTGCCCAAAGGTATTGTCTCAGGCCGACACTCGGCGCGAGCCAATTGTCAAACAGTCCAAGCAGCTCTGCGCTCGTTTCGGCGATGGCTGACAGATGCTTGGTGATGGCCTTGGCCCGACGACGTGAGTAATCGGGCGTCCCAAAGTCGGACGGGAGTCGTATCCATATCACCTCGCTGGATCGCCGCTGATCGTAGGCATGGCGATCCAAAATACCGACAGTTCGGACTCGACGGTCGCAGCGATCTTGAATCACCGACCAGAAATACACACCAAACAACACGTGAAATGGCGCGCTTTGGAGGAACGTTGCCTCAAACCCCAAGCGACGAAAATGGCGTGCGGCAAACTCCTCGACCCGACAAAGTTCGGCCCCGTCGAGGATTGCAGCCGACTTAATCCCGGCATTGCGGACATAAGTGCCTTTCAGGCCAACAATTTCGACATGACATTTATCTATGAGTGCGTGAGATTTCATGCGAGGGCCTGAAGTCGTGGACATTTGCTCGTCTCTGCGGGCAACGTCCGAGTTGGGGCCTATCGAGCGGGCGATGGTGGTTGCAGCGGCCAATCAATGCCGCCATGCCGCGACCCGCAAGCATCAGCCTTGGCGCGATGTTGGTCCAACTCAGAAATGCGATTGCCCTGTTGCAGTCCAGCGGGCCGATACCGCTACCGAGGGCCTTCCGGCCGGTGTTACGGGTGATCGAGGGCGGACTGTCGCGATAGTTAGCTTGCGCGCTTTGCCTTCTTTCGCTTCGCCTCGTTCGCTTGACACCGCATAGCAGGCTCGCGGGCTTTCGCTTTCGCTGGTCGGCCAGTACCGCTCGCCTCGACGCTTCGGCGTAACGCCTCCATGAGGTTGATCACCCTCGCAGGTTCGTGCCGCTCAGGTCGCTCTATCGGCTTACCCTCCTGTTTCCTTCGGAGCAGGTCCTTCAAGGCATCCTCGTAGCGGTCATCGAATTTGCTCGGCTCAAAGTGCGCGGCCTTCGTTTCCACGATATGCAAGGCCAGATCAAGCATGTCCTTGGGAATTTTCTCATCGAGGATATCGTCGAAATATTCCGCTTCGTTTCGAACCTCGTATGGGTACCGGAGCGTGACACCCAGCAGTCCCTTGCCACGCGCTTCCAATGCAATGATGTGCTCGCGCGACGTGAACACGACCCTGCCGATGGCGACCATCCCCTCTTTGCGGATGGCTTCGCGGATCACGGCGAACGCCTGCTGGCCGACCTCTCCGTCGGGCGCGATGTAATAAGGGCTGTTCAGGTAGAGTTCGTCTATCTCCTTCTTGGGTACGAACTCGTCGATATCGATCACGCGCTTGCTCTCGATGGCCACCGCTTCGAGTTCCCCGGGATCAAGTTCGATGTACTCGCCCCGGCCGACCTCGTAGCCCTTGACGATGTCGGCGGAGTCGACCTCATCGCCGGTCTCCGCATCGACCCTGCGGTATTTGATGCGGTGGCCGGTGTTCTTGTTGATCTGATGGAAGCTGATCTTCTCGCGCTCCGACGTAGCCGGAAAGAGGGCGATAGGACAGGAGACAAGGGAAAGCTTGAGATAGCCCTTCCAATACGCACGCGGCGCCATGACGAACTCCAACACGAATAAATCCAGGAAGCGCTGTTACGGTATCAGGGCACCCCAGCGGCTCCACTTTTTATGATATCCCAAATTATGAAAAGGTCAATACGGGATATCCCGAAAAGGAGAGGTCGGCCAAAGACAACCGGTCGCGGGGAAGGCGTTTTGGTGCGCCTGCACAAGCATCAGATTGTTGCGCTGGAAGAGTGGATCGCCACTCTAGAGCCCCCACCAACGCGCCCCGAAGCCATCCGGCGCTTGATCGAACATGCGCTTCAAACACTAAAGAAAAAGAGTCGCTGATCGAGCGTGCGCTCGCTGGACATACTTGGCCCAAAGCTTTCCATCAGTGCGGCAGT
>WNGF01006191.1_pt1 | contig 23089 bp, 20 predicted proteins | sample 5400641 | NCBI WGS metagenome assembly WNGF01 (sample SAMN13153371, study PRJNA577476) | soil metagenome | isolation source: 80 cm soil or saprolite under grassland replicate 2 | place: USA:California | collected 2016-06-15 | reverse complement strand
GCGAACGTGAGCTCGCTCGACCGGGGCTTCCACTGGACGTCCGGGTCCTGCCAGGCGATGGGGTGCGGCACGGTGTCCCGGACGGCCAGGCCGTCAGCCCCCAGGAGTTCCTCGACCGGCCGACGCATCTTCGCTGCAAGGTAGGGGTCGGGACGGAGGGCGAACTCGGGGTAGATGGTCAGGCGCTCCCTGAGCTCCAGGCCCCGGTCGGCAGTCCGGGCTGCCAGGACCTCGATGGCCGGCCACGGCTTCTCGGGGTTCACGTGGTCGGGCGTCAAGGGAGACACCCCGCCCCAGTCGTTGATCCCGGCATCGAGCAGGCGGAGCTGCATCCCTTCGTCCGAGAGGTTCGGCGGCGCTTGCACGTTCATGCGGGGCCCGAGCAGGATCCGGGCGGTGGCCACCACGGCCAGGAACTCCTCCTCGTCCGGCTCCGGGGCCCGGTGCATGGCCGTCCCCGGTTTGGCCCGGAAGTTCTGGACGATGACCTCCTGCACATGCCGGTACCGGCGATGGAGGTCCCGGATCGCGAGCAGCGACTGAGCGCGCTCTCGAAGTCTCTCCCCGATACCCACCAGGATGCCGGTGGTGAACGGGATGGCCAGCCGGCCGGCGTCCTCGATGGTCCGCATCCGCACGGCGGGGACTTTGTCCGGTGAGCCGATGTGGGGCCCGCCCTTCTCCGAGAGGCGATCTGACGACGTCTCGAGCATCAGGCCCATCGACGCGCTCACATGCTTCAGGCGGGCCATCTCCTCCCAGCTCATCACGCCGGGGTTCAGGTGCGGCAGAAGTCCGGTCTCCTCGATGACCCGTATCGCCGCCGCCCTCACGTAGTCGAGCGTGGAGTGGTACCCCCGCGAGGCCAGCCATTCCCGCGCCACCGGGTAGCGTTCCTCTGGTCGGTCGCCGAGGGTGAACAGCGCCTCCTTGCAGCCACGCGTCCGGCCAGCCTCGGCGATGGCCACGACCTCCTCGAGGGTGAGGAACGGTCGCTCCAACTTCGCGGGCGGCTTGGCGAAGGTGCAGTAATGGCAGTGATCCCGGCAGAGCATCGTGAGCGGGATGAACACCTTGCGCGAGTACGTGATCGTGGAGCCGTGGCCGAGCTCGCGGAGCCCCGATGCCACCAGCATCAGTCGGTCCAGGTCCCGTCCCCTCGCCGCGACCAGGCCCTCGGCCTCGTCGACCGACAGCGTCTTGCCGGCTTCCGCTCGTGACAGTGCTCGGCGGATGAGCGCTGCGGGCGGGCCGGACGAGCGATCGGGCCGGGTCCGCTGGGGGGTCGCCTCCGCCATCGCGAGCGAGCCTACTACGCTATCCGTGATGCGATTGACGGCACTGGCGGGAGGGATCGGCGCGGGGAAGTTCCTGCGGGGACTGGTCCGTATCGTCCGGCCCGAGGACGTCACCGTGGTCGTCAACACCGGGGACGACGTCCAGATGCATGGGCTCCACGTCTCGCCGGATCTCGACTCGGTTACCTACTGGCTGGCCGGGGCCATGGACCGCGAGCGCGGATGGGGCCGTCGCGACGAGACGTTTCGGGCCACCGAGGAGCTCGCCCGGTTCGATCCCGAGCAGGCCTGGTTCAACCTCGGTGACCTCGACCTGGCCACCCACCTGTACCGGACGAACCTGCTCCTGGCGGGCGCCACAATGTCGGAAGCCACGGCGCTCGTTGCCCACCGGTTCGGCGTAGGCCCCCGCATCCTGCCGATGAGCGACGACCCGGTGGCCACACGCGTCTCGGTGATGGCGGACGGAGAGGAAGTGGACATGCACTTTCAGGAGTACTGGGTCAAGCGCCGGGCCCAGGACGAGGTCAAGGCAGTCCGGTACGACGGTGTCGAGGCGGCCCGCCCCGGGCCGAGCGTGCTCGAAGCGATCGAGTCCGCCGACGTGCTCGTGCTCTGCCCATCGAACCCCATCGCGTCGCTCCGGCCCATCCTGTCGGTGCCAGGTATCGGGAAGGCCGTGGCCGACCGTCGCGATGCCGCGGTCGGCATCTCGCCGATCGTCGGAGGCGCGCCGCTCGCCGGCATGGCCGACAGGCTGATGCCGGTGGCAGGGTACGCGGTGACGGCGCTCGGAGCCGCGGAGTGCTACCGCGGACTGCTCGCAGGGTGGGTGGTGGATCATGCCGACCGCGAGCTGGCGTCCCGCATCGAGCGCGAGCTCGGCGTTCGGGTCGCTGTCACCGACACGGTCATGGCCGATGACGCGAAGGCCGAGAACGTGGCCCGCACGGCCCTCCACCTGGTGCGTTGAGCGTGGGCATCGAGATCATCCCCGTCGAGGGCCTCGGAGAGGTCCGTCCCGGCGACGATGTCGCCGCACTCCTCGGGCCCAAACTCGCGGAGCTCGGCGTCCGGCATGGCGACGTCGTCGCGGTTACTCAGAAGATCGTGTCGAAGGCCGAGGGCCGGGTCGTTCCGGACGGGGGCGAGAGCCGGGCAGCGTGGGCCGAACGAGAATCCCGCCGCATCGTGGCTCGGCGGGGGGACCTCGTGATCGCCGAGACCCGGCACGGCTTCGTGTGCGCCAACGCGGGCGTGGATGCATCGAACGTCGAACCGGGATTCCTGACCCTCCTTCCGGAGGACCCGGACGGGTCGGCGGAGTCGATCCGCAAGGGCCTCGAACAATCCCTCGGGATCTCCGTCGGGGTGGTGGTCACCGATACCTTCGGCCGCACGTGGCGGCGTGGAGTGGTGAACGTGGCCATCGGATGCGCGGGGCTTCCCGCCCTGCTTGACCTTCGGGGAACGCCCGACCAGCACGGCACGACCCTCGAGGCGACGATCGTGGCCCTGGCCGACGAGGTGGCGGCGGCAAGCGGGCTGGTCATGGGCAAGGCCTCGCACGTCCCTGCAGCGATCGTGCGGGGCGTCGACACGAACGCCCCAGCCTCACCGGCCGCCGAGCTCGTGCGCCCTGCTGAGGAGGATCTGTTCCGGGAGTCGCCACTCCTGTCGATCTCGGCGCGGCGCACCATCCGGGCCTTCGGCCCCGGGGCGGTGTCCCGCGAAGCGGTGGAGGAGGCGGTGCGGGCCGCCTGCACGGCGCCCGCCCCGCACCACACGCGGCCCTGGGCGTTCACGGCACTCGACGGCGAGCCGGCGAAGCGCGCACTGCTCGCAGCGATGGCGCAGGCGTGGAGAGACGACCTGGAACGGGACGGCGTCTCGGAGAATGTGATCACGCGCCGGATCGACCGGAGCGACGCCGTGCTCGGCACGGCTCCGTTGCTCATCGTCCCGTGGATCCGGTTCCAGGGGGCCCATCCCTACCCGGACGAGGAGCGGGCCCACGCCGAGCAGGAGATGTTCCTGCTCTCGGGAGGTGCGGCCATCCAGAGCCTCCTGCTCGCCCTCCACGCCCAGGGGATCGCGTCGTGCTGGATCTCATCGACGCTGTTCTGCCAAGAGGAGACCCGGGCGGTCCTGTCGATGGGCGACGAGTGGTTCGCCCTCGGCGCCGTTGCCGCCGGCCCCATGCCGCCCGGCTTCCCGCCGCCCCGGCCAGCCCTGGACCTCGGCGAGCACCTTCGTTTCGCCTGAGCCGAGCGGCAAATCCGGGACGCGGGCGGACGCTCGGGAGCGTGCTCCCGGGCGCCCCACTCGCTTCTGGCCGGCTAGACCGTCCCGTGGATGAAATACCACGCGAACACGGCAGACACCACGTACATCAGCGGGTGCACCTCACGCCACCTGCCGCGGAGTATCGCGATGATCGTGTACGACAGGAATCCGGCTCCCACGCCATTTGTGATGCTGAACGTGAATGGCATGAGGCCCATCGTGAGAAGCGCCGGGATCCCGATCCCCGGGTCGCTCCAATTGATGTCCTTCACGATCGTCATCATGAAGTAGCCCACGATCACCAGGATCGGTGCCGTGGCCTCTGGCGGGACCACACCTGCGATGGGCGAGAAGAACAGCGCCAGCAGGAACAGGACGCCGACCACCACCGACGTGAGGCCGGTCCGGCCGCCCTCGGACACGCCAGCTGCGCTCTCGATGTAGGTGGTGTTCGACGAAGCCGACGCCGCGCCGCCGGCGGCAGCCGCCAGCGAGTCGACGAGCAGCACCCGGTTCATCCCCGGCAATCGGCCCCGCTCGTCCAGCAGCTTGGCTTCACCGGCGATCCCGATCACGGTCCCCATCGTGTCGAAGAAGTCCGACAGCATCACCGAGACCACGATGGCAACCGCGGTCCAGAACCCGAGTGCCGAGAAGAAGTCGAACGAGAAGTTCCCGACCAGCGCGAAGTCGGGGGCCTCGACAATCTTGTGCGGCACGGCGGCGATGCCGTTCCCCCAGAGCGAGAGGTCGGCGATCTCGTTGATGATCGTCGCCAGGACGGTGGTGGCGATGATCCCGATCAGCAGCGCCCCCTTCATCCGCCTGGCCACCAAGGCCGAGGTCAGGACCAGCCCGAAGGCGAAGACCAGGATGCTCCAGTGGCGAAGGTTCGTGTTGAGCGTGACGATCGGGGCTCCGGACTCGGGGTGGACCACGATCCCCGCGTTCACCAAGCCGATCAAGGCGATGAACAGGCCGATCCCGATGCCGATCGCACGTTTGAGGTCCATGGGGATCGCGTTGAGGACCGCCTCCCGGAACCCCGTCACCACCAGCACCGTGATGGCCAGACCTTCGAGCACGATCACGCCCATGGCCTGCGGGTAGCTCAGGCCGTGGCCGACGACGAGCGTGAACGCAACGAAGGCGTTCAGCCCTAAGCCCGCGGCGAGCGCGAACGGGTAGTTGGCGAAGACCCCCATGGCGATCGTCATGACGCCGGCCACGAGGGCCGTCACGGTGAGGACTTGCTTGAACGGAAGGCCGAGCGGCTCCAGATCCTTGATGCCGATGAACCCCAGGATCTGGGGGTTCACGAACAGGATGTAGGCCATCGTCAGCCAGGTCGCGAGTCCCGCGATGATCTCGGTGCGTACGCTCGATCCACGTTCTGAGATCTTGAAGTACCGGTCCAGCCCCGCCGTCGGGGTCACCGTCGTCGCCATGTGCGCCTCCTTCGCACCGGCCCCGGCGGGCTCCGAGGCGTCCACTGGGGAAGAACGGCCGAAGCATAGAGAGGTCGGGGGAACACGCGCAACGGCGCCTCGCCGACCTCCCGATATCCTGAGGGGTCCTGATCGAGCATCGGATCGCGCATCGGAACGAGTGAGGAAGAGACGTGGCGGGACGAGGGACCGGGCGCACGCAGGGCCCCACGAACGAGCGGCAGACCAAGGCCCAGCGGAAGCAGGAGGCCAGGCGGGAGCGCCTGGAGATCCAGCGGCGGATGGCCCGCACCCGGCGCACCCGGTGGATCGCGGTGGCCGTCGCGGTCCTGCTGGTGGCCGCCGCGGCGACGTATTACGTGCTCCGCCCCCGGCCGGAGGTTCAGGACCCCCAGGAGCTGCTGGCGGCCGCCCCCCAGGCGGCCAAGGCCGCGGGGTGCACGGACGTGAGCGACGTCGGTCCGTACCAGCCGGAATCCGCCGACCGAGTACACATCGGGGTCCAGGGCGGCCCGGCGACGATGCCGCCCCTTTCCACTTATCCATCGGTGCCGCCGGCATCCGGACCGCACAACCCCGTTCCGTGGAGCCGTGGCGTCAACTCCACCCCTCCTCCCATCGACCAGGTGATCCACTCGCTGGAGCACGGCGCGGCCGTCGTCTGGTATGCGCCTGATGTCTCGGGCGAGGAGTTGGCCAAGATCCAGGACTTCTATGGGGATCCGTCCCACGGCCCGAAGGTCATCGTGGCCCCCTACGACTATCCGGATCAGGGACGCGAGGGGACCCTCCCGGGAGGGGCCACCATGGCCCTCGTGGCCTGGCACCACGTAGAGACCTGCTCGAGCGTCTCGCTCGCTGCGGCGTTCGGGTTCACTGCGCGCTATGGCGTCCCTCCGTTCGGGACCCAGTCCTATCTCGGCGACGCCCCCGAGCCCCAGACACCGATCTGATGGCCAAGAAGAAGCGAAAGCAACCTCACCGCCCGGCGGCGGGGCCCGGGCGAGATCGACCGGACACCACCGAAACGGCGGAGCGCGGACGCACGGCCCGGTCCGAGCGCAAGGACCAGGTCCGCCGGGCCAGGGAGACGGCCCTTCGCCGGATCCGCCGGCGCCGGGCCATCAAGCGGGCCGCGTGGATGGGCGGCCTCGGCGCGGTCACCTTCGTCGCATTCTTCCTGCTGACCCGGGTGGGCGGCCCCAAACCCATCCCCGAAGCGGCCCTGGCGGCCGCGAGCGACGCGGGGTGTGGCGACGTCCAGACCCCCGCGGCCTCCGCGCCGGGGGGCATCCATCTGTCCCCCGGCGAGAGCCACACCTATGCGGAGCACCCCGCGACCTCGGGGCCGCACGACCCCAGCCCGCTCCCGGGGGATCCGCATGTCTACGACTCGCCGGTGCAGGAGACCAGGGCCGTCCACAACCTGGAGCACGCATACGTGCTCATCTACTACCGGGCCGGTGGGCCCGACGCCCTCCCGAAGGCGGTGGTGGACCGCCTCGCTTCGCTCGCTCGGACGCAGGACAAGGTGATCATGGCGCCCTATCCGGACCTCCCGAGCGGCACGTCGTTCGCACTGGCCGCGTGGAACAAGCTCTGGGAATGCCCGGCCGCGGTGACGGCGGACCAGGCGCGAACCATCGCATCGGGCTTCATCCAGGCCTACCGAGGCACGAGCAACGCGCCCGAGCCACGCGCCGCCTGAGTTTCGGGTTCAGCTCGCCCGGCAGGCTCCCGAGGTCGAGCACGTGATCTTGCCCCGCTCGAACGTCGCCAGGGTGGCGCCGTTCTTCAGCCTCATCAGATCGCTCGTGGGGAACCCGAACCTCCCTTTCGGGCCGCTCTTCTTCAGGTAGAACTCGAGGACCGAGCCCGACAACATGTGCGGGCCGATCCCTGGCTTGAAGTAGATGGCGCCCCGTTGGAACTGCTGATGGACCCCCCCGGCCACAGGCACCTCCGGCGACGTCGCCAGTCCGGCGCGGCAATTCGTCGCGTCGTACTTCTGCCGGATGCTGCCGGTGATCTGCCGGTTCGCGTTCACCCATACCCGGTCGTCGGGAAGGTCCAGAGCCGAGCGGAGGGTCGACCCGCTCACCTCGGCCGTGCCTGACGCTCCGTGGACAACCGTTGTGACGATCCGCCCGGACACGCCTCGCACCGTGTCCGTGAAGCCGGTGACCGGCCCGATGCCCAGGCGGAGCCTTCGAGTGACCCGGTCGGCCGGAAGCGAGAGGTCCCACACCGCGTTTGGGTTGTCCGACGTGTAGTCGCCGGGATCGCACACACCGCGCAGATAGGGGATCGGCGTTCCGCCCCACACGTTCTCGTTGTCCTCGGTGAATCCTCCGCTCGAGGACATGTAGAAGGCCTGAATGGTCTGGCCCTGGTACGTGACGACCTGTCCGGCGGTCGCATCGACCGCAGCGACCCATCGGTCGCCGTCCAGCCCGGCTTCCTTGTCCCAGCCCGCGTACACCTGGTCGAAGGAGCTGGCGAACAGCGCGCAGTTGCACACGGGACGGTTCTGCCCGGAGGTGGCCGCTTTGGTGAATGCATAGGTTCGGGCGGCGACAGCCTGCGCCTGGAGGGCCGGGACCGGCCAGCTGCTGGGGACCTCGGACAGGCCGTAGAGGTACTCCTCGGCTCCCACCACGAGGATCATCCGCTCACGGCACCCGGATTCACAGTTGTACAGGTTGAGCTCGATGAATCCCCGGCTGTAGGCGTGACCCGCCTCGGGAACCACGACGCGGGCGCCGTTCGCGTACGCCACGTACAGGTTGTTCGCGGGACCGCCCACATCCTCCCCCACCTTCGTCCCCGTCCCGTCGAGGATCCGGTACGCCTGGCCGGCCACCTGCACGGTCCAGGTTTCGCCCTCTGGAACCGTGGCCACCACCTCGCCGGAGTTCGGGTCGCCGAGTCGCAGGTCGGCCGGTCCGCCGGTCGGCGCCAGCCGCACCTTCTGCCTGCCCTGGACCAATCCAACGCGGAGCTTGCCCGGCGGCGATGGCGCCGGCGCCACCTTGGTCCCCGAGTAGAAGTGGGTCAGGATGCGGGCCTCTCCCCACCCCTGCTTGGCCAGCCCGTACGCGCCCCACTGCGACATGCCCAGGCCGTGGCCCCAGCCGGAGCCGAAGAACCGGAACGAGTCCCCGGCATACCCGGCTTCCGCAGGCAGGATGGTGGCAACGCACAGGACCAGGGCGAACGCAAGCGCTTTCTTCATGACACTCCGGGGGTCCGAACGGGGCCGCACCCTAGCACATCGGCCGGCCCGGTTCCCCACGTTACCCTTCGGGCCCCTCCTCGCCGGCGGAGATCCTCGCCCCGCGCACGCTCGTCCCGGGGCGAACCCGAGCCGATGCCGCGAGTACGGATTCGATGACCGTGGCCCCCACCCCCACCACCGAGCGAGGGCCGAGGATCGAACCGACCACCCTCGCTCCCTGCTCAACGACGGTGCCCCCGAGGAGCACGGAGTCGTCGATCTCCGCGTCCGGGCCAATCGACGCTCCCGCGCCCACGACCACCCATCGGCCCAGGTGCGCGCGGCGATCGACGATCGCCCCGTCGGCAACGAACGGCGCCGGATAGCGTTCGCCCCCCACCTTCCCCTCGAGGATGTCGAACTGGGCGCGGAGATAGGTCTGCGGCGTGCCGATGTCGAGCCAGTACGCCTCGGTGACCAACCCGAACACGCGTCGCCCCGCATCGATGAGCGCCGGGAAGATCCGGCGCTCGATCGAGACGTTCCCGCTCCCCCTCCATCCGGACAGGGCTCCCGGTTCGAGGACGTAGGTTCCCGCGTTCACGTCGCCGGGTATCGGCTCCTCGGGCTTCTCCCGGAACTCGACCACCCGGCCGTCGGGTCCCGTCCCCACCAGTCCGAACGCCCGCGCGTCCTCTACGTGGTGGAGCGCGATGGTGGCGTCGGCCCCCCGTTCCCGGTGGAAGGCGGCCATGACGGTGAGATCGAGGTCGGTCAGGATGTCGCCGTTCAACGCGAAGAACGGCTCATCGCCCAGATGCTCCATCGCGTGCACGATGGCCCCACCGGTGCCGAGCGGCTCCCGTTCGGTGATCCACGTGATCGTTGGGTCGCGGCGGGCCTCGATGAAGTTATGGAACGTCGACTCGAGGTACGGGGAGGACAGCACGACCTCGTGGACCCCGTGGCGGGCCAGGTGGTCCAGGACGTGGTCCAGGCTGGGCCGGTCCATGAGCGGAAGGAGCGGCTTGGGGATGGTCTCGGTCAGGGGACGAAGCCGGGTCCCTTCCCCCCCGACGAGGACGACCGCTCTCATCGGCGGCGCGTCATCTCAGCCGTGCGGCGTCCGGGAGACCAGGAAGATGCCGGCGACGATGAGCGTCACCCCCGCCCACCGGAGCGGCGGAACGGTCTCGTCCAGGATGAACAGGTCGAACAGGAGGATCAGCACGTAGGTGAGGGCCGCGAACGGGTAGGCGAAGGAGAGGGAGGCCCGGGACAGGACCACCAGCCAGACCAGGGCGGACAGCCCGAACAGGAACAGCCCGGCGTAGATGGCCGGGATCCGGACCAGCGCCCCGAGCGACCGCGCGTCGACGCCGAACCGCGCCGGAGCCAGGTCGTCGTTCACCGCGTTCATCCCGTGCTTCAGGGTGAGCTGGGCCACGGCGGCGAGGGTCACCGACAGCAGGATCAGCGCGATCAGCATGGCGAGGTTCCCTTTCTTCGAAGTCGTATCCACGTGGTCGAGGGCGGTCACAGGTCCTCCACCTCCACGTCGATGGGCACGTCGATCCGATCCTGGACCAGGACGGCATCGACGACGTCGAATCCGTACCGTTGGGTCTGGACGTGGTAGAGCCGGCCGGTCTCCCGCGACGACAGGCCGACGGTGACCCAGTACTTGCCGGCGGTGTAGGGGAACGAGCCGATCCGGAACCGGACCCGCTTCTTCCCGTCGAACCGGGCGATGGCGATGCCGTGGGCGGACGTCCTGGCATCGAGCACGGGGTAGTTCGTGGCTCCGTCGAGGATCTGGAAGTCGACGTCGAGGTCCGCGATCGGCTCGTTCGTCCGGACGTCGACCTGGACGGTGAGGCCGTCGCCGCGGCGCAGCGCGATCTCCCTCGCGCCCGATCCCCAGATCAGCTCGACGCCATCGATCTCGGCCTGACGCGTTCCCTCCTCCGGCACGAACCCCGGATCGGTGGTTCCGAGCAGGACGTGGCGCATCTCGCGGACCACGTCCGCGGGCGCACCCGCCGCGTGCACCTCCCCATGGTGCAGCATCACGGCCCGGTCGCAGATCTTCGTCACCGTGTCGAGGGCGTGGGTGACGAGCACGATCGTCCGGCCCTCCCGCTGAAACTGGCCGATGCGATCGAGGCACTTCGCCTGGAAGGCCTCGTCGCCCACAGCGAGCACCTCGTCGATCAGCAGGACCTCGGGGTCGACGTGGACGGCCACCGCGAATCCCAGGCGGACCAGCATCCCCGAGGAGTAGAACTTCACCTGGTTGTCCATGAAGTCCTGGAGCTCGGCGAAAGCCACGATGCCCTCGTAGGCCGCGTCGGTCTCCCGCCTGGACAGCCCGAGGAAGGACGCGTTCAGGTACACGTTCTCCCTGCCGGTGAGCTCGGGGTGGAATCCCGCGCCCAGCTCCAGCAGAGCGGCCAGCCGCCCCCGCTGCCGCATGACCCCCGAGGTCGGACGGAGGATCCCAGCCACGATCTTGAGCAGGGTGGTCTTTCCCGAGCCGTTGTGCCCGATCAGGCCGAGCGAGCTTCCCTCGGGGACGTGGAAGGACACGTCGCGAAGCGCCCAGAAGTCCTCGGCCCGCATCCGGGAGCGGAGGACCCTGGCCTTGAGGGAGGTCGGCCGCTCCCGGTACAGCCGGAACTTCTTGCTGACGTCGGCCGCCTCGAGTGCGGGAGCGGTCACCCCTACAGTTCCTCCGCGAAGTCGCCCGACAGCTCGAAGAACCGTCGCCACGTGTACAGCAGAAACACGAGCGATGCCGCCAGCACGATGGCAAGCACCCCCGACAGCCATGCCAGGCTGACGTCGGGCAGGACCGGCCGTTCGCCCACCACCGGCCGCACCACTCCGTACAAGGCCCGCTGGAACCCCAGGGCGATCGATGCGAGCGGGTTCGCCAGATAGAGGCCCCACAGGCTCACACCGAGGATCTTCCTCCCCGACAGCTCGTCCTTGACCAGAAAGCCCGAGTACACGATGGGGGTCATCCAGAACCACACCAGCAGCGCGATGTTCAGCAGGTGCTGGACGTCCCGGTACCGAACGTTCAGTGCGGCCAGCCAGAACGTGAGCGCCAGCGTGAATACGAGGAGCGTCGCGAACGCCAGCGGGTAGATCGCCAGCTCGGGGAGGTGGAACCCGTACCCCGATACCAGGATGAACAGCAGGAACACAGCCGACTGAAGGACGAAATCCACGAGGGCCACCCCGACCGCCGAGAGCGGGAGCACCTCACGGGGGAACGAGACCTTCTTGACCAGGTTGGCGTTGTCGATCACCGAGCGCGCGCCGCCGGCGAGGGAGACCGAGAACATGTTCCAGGCGAGGAGCCCGGCGAGGAGGTAGACGGGGAAGTGCGGGAACGAGTTGTGCGTGACCCTCACCACGAACGTGAAGACGGCGAGGAACACGATCGGGTTGAGCAGCGACCACACCGCGCCGAGAATCGAGGCCGTATACTTGACCTTCAGCTCTTTGCGCACCAGGTTCAGGAGGACCTCTCGCCGGTCGTACACCTCCCGGACGCGCCGGCCCACCCGGAGCTTGGCGGGCTCGGAGGTGCGGACGACGGTCCCGGCGCTCTCGCTCACCGTCCGCGATCCCCCGGAGTGAGCTCCTCGAGGGCGCGCGCGTATGAGAGGCCGTATCCCCGCGCGAGGTGCTCACTCGTGACGCTGAGGTCGACCAGGGATCCGGCCCACCTTGCCATGGCCAGGTGGGACGGATCGCGCATCAGCCCCAGCGTCCGCTCGATGGCATCCACGTATCCCCGAGCGGTCGTTTCCTCGCGGGCCTGAACCTCCACGTGGGTTCGGGCCCGAGCGCCCATGCGGGCCGCGAGCGCCGGGTCCGCGGCCAGCCGCTCGATGGCCGTCGCCAGCTCACGGGGATCGGGTCGTCCGGAGGAGACCCGCACCACCAGGTCGTCCGGGATGTCGAGGTACGTGCCGGTCCCCGAGACGATGGCCGGCGTGCCGCACTGCATGGCCCGGGCCAGGGATCCGCTGACCTCGCCTCGATGAGGATGCCGGAGGTCGATGGCGATGTCCGCGGCGCCCATCCAAGCCAGGAAGTCGGGGTCCCGGACGTCGGCAAGGAGCGTCAGTCGCCCACCGAGCCCGCTCTCCCGGACCACGGCGTCGATGTCGTACCCGTCGATCCTCCGGCCCACAAGGACCAAGTGCACGGGCTCGGGGAGCCGGTCGACCGCCTGCCACACCACATCGATCAGCTTCGCCGCGTTCAGGTCGCCGAACACGCCGACCAGGGTCCGCATCCCCCTGGCCTCGAGCGGCCGGCGGAGGGACATCCGGCGCGCGAGCGCGCGCCGGATGTCCCCCTCGCTCTCCACGACGGGGTGCGGGACCACGAAGACAGGCGTCTTCGACCCAATCTCCCGCACGTACCGCCGGCCAAACTCCGAATGCACGACGATCCCGCGAGCTCGCCGGGCGACGTGCGCCGCCCATGGGATGCGGAGCGGCTCGCTCCTCACCGGGTCATGCGAACGCACCCGTTCGCTACTCCTCATAGCCTCGCGGGCCGATTGACGGCCCACCCAATCGCCCTGGGCGACCATTCCCTTCACGAAGTCGTCGAGGGCCAGGTCGTGGATCACGACGAGGCCCGGCACCCGGATGGCGTCACGGTAGATGTCTCGATGGAACTCGACGTTGTTGCCGAGGTGGTAGACGCACAGCGCGTACCATGGAAGGGCCCCCTCGTACCGGCGCGCCGCCGGCCAGAGGGCCTCGATCTCGAGGCCCTCGCGGAACCCGATACGGTGCAGGCCGTCGAGGACCGACCTGGAGTAGGTGGCGATGCCGGTCCGGGCGGGCGGCATCGGCGATAGCCAGGCGATCCGCTGGCGAAGCCGCTCCCCCCACAGGCGGCGCGCGATGACCTCCCTGACGCCGGCCACGTCAGTCGAGCAGCCGGGCCACGACCTCCGGCCACGCCGGGACCGTGGCCCGCAGTTTCTCGTGGCCGGCCGCCCCTAGCCGTCTGGCCAGCGCTCGATCCGTGAAGAGCCGATCAAAGGCCTCCGCGATCGCCTTCGGCCGGGGCGGGATGACGAGGCCGGATTCTCCGTCGGTCACGAACTCGAGCGGCCCGCCGCTATCGGCAAGCGTCACGAGGGGGCGTCTAGCGGCGAAGCCTTCCAGCGTTACGTAGCCATAGTCCTCGTCGAACGGCCCGTAGTAGACACCCAAGGCGCCCACGTACAGCCGGTGCAGGACCTCGTCAGGCACCCCAACCTGAAGTGAGACCCGGCCTTCTAGCCGGTACTTACGAATCTGCTCGCGGATGGTGGGCTCGTCGGGGCCCGAGCCCACGAGCACGAGTCGCACGCCGGTCCTGACGTGCCGCATGGCCTCGACCACCAGCGGCTGGCGCTTCAGGGCCTCCAAGCGGCTGGGGAACAGGATCGAGTCTCCGTACGGCCCTGATTCCATGGCGAGCAGCGCTTCGCTGATCGGCGAGAGGTGGTAGAGCACCTCCGAGTGCACCCGCGTGGAGCTCCACAGCCGGTCCTGGACGTTCCTGGAGCTCGTGAATACCCGCTTGGCCTCGCCAAGAGCGATCTGGTCGGACCGCCAGATCATGTCTCGGACCATGGCCCCTTCTTCCTGCTGGGACAGATCGGGATACTCGGGGCGGTCCCATAGTTCGTAAGCAGAGCGGTGCTGATGGATCAACCAGACGATCTTCCGCTCGTGCGGCACGAGGTAGGCGGGGAACTTTAGGGCGATTGCCACATCGATCTTCAAGCCGTTCGACTCAGCGATGTCCAAGCTCCGCCACACCGCCATTTGGTGGACGAGCTCAGTCCCCGGAAACCAGTTCCCGGCCACCGTCACAATCTCCGCCTCGTGGCCGGCCGCCTTAAGCGCGCGAACCAGAGACTCCGTGTGGGTCTCGGCCCCGCCCCGCACGAATGGTGTCTGCGGGTGGCAGACGGCGATGCGCATCAGCCTCGCCTCTCGCCGGGCCCCTTGTTCGGTTCTCGCTCATAGTGTTGGGCCCGGAGCCTCGCACGGGGCTTGAGCTCCCGCCTGCACCAGGCGCGGGCAGCGTTCGTCTCGCCCCTGCAGATGATCTGCCGCTCGTCCTCCCGCATGGGGACCACGAACTGGTGAAGTGCCTCTCCGATATCGGCCATGCCCAATCGGGCGCGGGGCGTCGCCTCCGCCGCCAAGTAGGGCTCGCGATCCAGCGCTTCATTCACACGTTCCGAGCTCCGACCTCAGGATCCATCGCCCGGGCAGCCTAGCACCCCGACCGTCGTCCGCGAGAGACTCGGTGCAAGCGTGACCGAACCTGCCACTGGAACGGGCTCGGCTGCCCGGCCGGTCTTTGGTCGAGCCCCGGGGGCCGAAATCCTCGGCTCAGCGCCAAGCATGAACAGTGAAGCGGCCCCCAGCGACGGCGCTCGGGTTCTTCCGTGGCGGGTTCGGACCCCACCAGTTCGTGGAATCGTTGTTCAGCTCGGCGTCTGGGTAGAAGACCATCGCAGGCTTCCTGAAGTCGAGGGCGGCCACGTGCGTGTCCAGGATCAATAGTTGCTCGGTCACACTTGCTACGCGCTCCAGCGCAAGCAGCGGGTGGCGCATGTGGTAGAGCACTCCCACGAAGAGCACTACGTCGAACGTACCGATTACTTCAGGCGATAGTTCGAGCACATCGACGTCCAGGTCCTCGACTTTCGAATGGAGCGCTTTCCGCGCGAACTCGAACCCATCCTTCGTCCCCCACCCCTCACCGCTCCAACAGAATGAGTCCGTCGCCAGAACCCTGGCCGCACCGCGACGCTCGCACTCGAAGGAGAAAGCACCGTCCCACGCGCCGATGTCGAGAACAGTCTTCCCGCTGAGGTTGCTCGGGAGCTCCAACTGCGCTACCCGTCTGGGCGTGTCGTCGATTCCCGGGGTCACGAGCCCGTGCCCCAGATCGATCGTGTGGTACCAGGTGATTGCGCCCATCCCAGACTTGACGTCATCGACGTTCATCCGCTCCCCCGAGTTCTCCTAGCATACCGGCGGTCTACGCGCGGCTCCCCGCTCTGGGGTACCCACGAACGGGGTCTGCGGGCGGCACGCGGCGATCCGCATCAGGCGCGCCCCCGGTCGTTGCCCTCGTCCGCCCCCGGAACCTCCCGCTGAGCACGCAGCCGCGCTACCTCGGCCTCCAGTGCCGCCACCCGGCCGGCCAGGATGGCCACCAACTCGCAGACGTCGCCGAGCAAGCGATCGTACCGACGCCGCATCGGTCGCAGGAAGTAGAAGATGCCCGCCTTCAGCCGCCGCCGCCATCGGTACGGTGAGCCGATCTGCGGCTCGTTCCGAGGGATGGGGGATCGCTCGTCGGCCCGCATTTCGGCGACGAGGTCCTGGAGGACGACCCGGAGCTCCTGCGCGTCCATGGTAGCCCGGGAGGTGGTCTCCTCAGCCCAGTAGAGCTCACGCTCCAGGGCCACACGCGAGGATTCCGCGTGCGGCGGATCCGGTCGCTTGGCCATGATGCGGGAGCGTACCAGTGCCTCGAGAGCCCCAGTCACGACGCCTTGGCCCAGATCGGGCCTCGGCAGTCCGTGCGGAGGGGAAGCGGGTCGGGAGCCCTCGGTTCACGGTCGAAATCGAAGTCGTAGCTGAGGTTCCGGGCCCGGCTATCCCGACGGGTCAGCCGCGACAGGCTCCAGTTGTCCTCGATGAATCGAAGCACGCTCGAGAACTCGCCGAGCCGGTGATCGACGTGACCCCTTTTCGCGTACGGCGAGATGAGCAGGAGCGGAACCCGGAACCCGAACCCGAATCGATCCACCTGCGGCGGGGGGACGTGATCGTAGAACCCGCCGTAGTCATCCCACGTCAGGAAGATCGCCGTGTCCTCCCACATGTCCGAACGCATGATCGCGTTGATCACCTTCGTGCTCCAGTTCTCCCCATAGCAGAAGTTGTACTCGGGATGCTCCGAGAGCTCGAAGCGAGGCGTGATCCACGTGACTGGTGGCAGCTCGTCCTGACGGATGTCCCGGATCACCTGGTCCACCGAGAACATGTGCCTATCCCATCGCCGAGGGTGCTCCCGGTAGCGTCGGATCGCCGAGTAGGCCGACCAGATGTATCCACTCTGCAACTCGGTGGCTGCGTAGTACGCCCATGGGATATGGGCAGTGTCCAGGAGGTCCCCCTCGGTCTTGAAGTCGAAGCACGGGCGGATGAATCGGACGTGGCCCTCCGAGTCGAATACCTCGACCCGCTGCTGCGAAGGCGCGTCGCATCCGAAGGTGTTGGAGAAGAACCCGGTTCGCCTGGGGTTGTCGACGGCGCCGCCCGACTGCGCCGCGATCGAGTACAGATGATTCGGAAACGAGGGACCCTGCGCCGAGGCAAAGAAGTTGTCGGCCAGGACGAATCGCCTCGCCCAGTGCCAGTAGTTCGGGAGCTGGGCCCGGTCCAGTCGCGTGAATGCCCATCTCGTAGACAGGCCGCCCTGGTTGAACCCGTCCATCCGGCCAGAGTCCCAGGCATGCAGCGCGCACGCGTAACAATGCGGAAGGTCACCCGGTAGCCGTCCGTCGGTCCCGCGGGTGAGCGGTCGGATCGTGCCACCATCGTCGGCGCTTGCGGCGCCGTTGGCGCCGGGGAACGTCCCGAAGAGGTTGTCGAACGTGCGGTTCTCCTTGATCAGGAACACGACGTGCTTGATGGGCCACCGCGTGGTGAACGAGGCCGCCGGCGGCCAGGCGGGGTGAAGCGTCGGAGCGACGGGAGCTGGGCGATCGGATCTCGTCGGGGGGGCGGATGGTTCATCTGCCCGGCTTCGCGGCGAGCACGCCACTGCCGACAGGGCCAGGATGGTGGCCGCCCCGAACGCACCGAGGCGGGAGGGAGGCCACATCACGGCGGAGTCTACCGCCGCTCACGGCGCGGCGGTGATGGAGACGGTTGCAGCCTAGACTGACCCGGATCACCCATGCGCATCCTGTTCCTGACCCCGGAAGTGCCGTACCCGGCGCGGAGCGGCGGCACCATCAAGACGATCAGCGTGCTCCAGCACCTGCGACGCCTTCACGAGGTCCATGTGCTGTGCTTCCGTAGGGGGCCGCTCAGTCCGGAGCAGGAGGCCTGGACGGCACAGGTCGGACCGGTCGTCACGGTTGCGCTCCACCGCGGCCGGTCCGCATGGAACCTGCTTCGAAGCTACGGGGCCGGGATCCCGATGAGCGTGCTGCGCAACCGGAGCCGGCGCATGTCCCGACTCGTATCCGAACGGCTCGCCTCGGAAGGTTTCGACGCGGCCTTCGCCGACGGCTGGTTGATGGCGCAGTACGTCCCGAACAGCTTCCACCGCCTGCGGGTGCTTCACGAACACAACGCGGAGCACGTCATGTGGCGCCGCCAGGCCGACCTGGAAACGAACTTCGTGCGGAAGGCCCTCGTCCGCATGGAGCATGCGCGTGTTCGTGCCTATGAGTCGGCAACCGTTCGGCGCTTCGACGTGGTCTTCGCGGTCTCCGAGGAAGACCGCCGTGCCCTCGACGAGTTGGGGCCTCGGCCCGGCTCGGTGCGCCTCCTCCCCAACGTCGCGCAGGCGGGCCTGCTGGACCGGCCCCCGCTCCAGCCCCCAGCCGAGCCCATGCTCCTCTTCCTGGGGACGCTGGGGTGGCCGCCCAATGCAGAAGGCCTCCGTCGGTTCCTTCGGTCGGGCTTCCCCGCCCTTCGGGCCCGGCGGCCGGACGTCCGACTCGTCCTGGCCGGTGCCGGGGCTCCGAGCTGGCTGGTCCGGCTGGCCTCAGACACCTCGGGCCTCGAGCACATTGGGCCGGTCTCCGACCCCGAGCCCCTGTATCGGCGGGCCCGGGCCTTCGTTGACGTGGGGTCCGGAGGAAGCGGCACCCGGGTCAAGGTGCTGAACGCCATGGCCCGCGGCCTCCCGGTGGTCAGTCTTCCCTGGGGTGTCGAGGGATTGAACGCGGTGCCGGGCGAGCACGCGCTCGTGGGCCGGAACGAGGCCGAGCTCGTCGATCTCCTCGGTGAGCTCCTGGACGACGATGCGCGATGGCTGGTGCTGTCCGAGGGCGGCCGCAGGCTGGTGAGAGAGCGCTATGTGCCCGAGATCGCGTTCGCGTCGCTCGACGCGGCGCTCGCCGCGTCGAGTGACGACCTCACTCGGTACCCCGGCCAGTAGGGCTGCCTTCGACCGGCTTCAGCCGCGCCACTCGGGTCGGGCACGATGCTCCCGCTCATGAGCTGCGATTCGGCCCGCGACTAGCGAGCGACTCGCTCGCGCAGTGCGCGCCAGGGGAACACGATCGTGGCCCGAACGATCCTCGGGAGCCGGCTGGGCTGTTGGGCGAGTCGCCAGAGCCATTCGAGGCCCAGGCGGTGCATCACACGGGGAGCTCGGGGAAATCGCCCGGCCCACATGTCGAGGGTTCCACCCACACCCATGATGATCCGGGCGCTCGGGACCTCGGCGCTGTACCGGTCGATCCAGCGCTCTTGCTTGGGCGCTCCGAAGGCGACCAGGACGATCCGTGGAACAGAAGATCGAATCGACTCGATCAGGGTCCGGCCATCTTCGGGTGAGATGGCGACCCCGTCCTCGCCGATCTGGACACCGGATCCGGCAGCGTTGACGGAGAGGCCAGGGAGCTCCGCCCGCCAGCGGGCGGCCGCCCGGAGACCGACGTCGCCCTTCCCGCCGACGAACATCACGGGATCCCCTCGCGCGGCGGCCAAGCGGACCGCAGCCTCCGCCACGTCGACGCCGGGCCACCGTCGAATCCGGCGTCTCGTCCGAACGAGCTGCACCATCGCGAGCCCGGCGCCGTCCGGAAGTGCGAGGTCAGCCTGATCGAGGAGCGACCTGAAGTCCGGGTGGTCCCACGCGTAGAGGAGGATCTCCGGGTTGGGCGTGAACACGCGGCGGGTAACGTCGCCGTCCAGGAACACTCGCAGGGTCCGACGCACGTCCTCCAGCGTCTTCCGCTCGTGCAGCCGCACGCCAAAGATCGCGGACGCGTCCACCCCGGGCGTGCCGACCCCTGACAGCCCTTCACCCCACCTCGTGATCGGGCCGGGCCTTCGTGGGCACATCCACCTGCCGCACGAGCTCGACGAGCTCGCCATCGGTATGGAAGACGGCGTCCTTGGGGCCGGCCTGCTCCTCCATCCCCCCCACCGCCGCGACGAATGCGCGCGTTCCAAGCTTCTGTGCCCGCGCCAGCGCGCCAGAGGACCACGCTCGGCGGTACGGCAGGACGAACACGTCGGCCCCGGTGATCCACATGTCGAACCCCTCGTCGGACACGTATCCCTCGATCAGCGTGACGCCCGGCGTCCTCTCGCACAGCTCCCGGAGCGCTCGCACATGGCTCAGAGCTTCAGGCGTTGGCTGCCGGACGGAGCCAACGACGACCAGCCGCCCCGGCGACCCCGCCTGGTGGAAGGCTCGGATGGCGCGCTCGAAGCCCTTCGCCGGATGCAGGAACCCGGCACACAGGAACAGGCACTCGTCCGGCTCGATCCCGAGGATGGACCGGGCCTCGCTCCGAGCGACTCGCCTGCCGATTCGTACGCCGTTGGTGTGGGGCACGATCGTGCCCTCGACCCCGAGCCGATACGCGTGCTCTAGGGCCTCACGCTCCCGATCCGAGTGAAACAGCAGGCTCGCTCGGGCGAAGGCCGACCGAAGAATGACGTGGTCCGGTCGCCACAGCAGGCGCGGCCGGCTGGCCGCCTCGTGGACGAGGACCTCGGTGCCCGGCCGTCGACGGGTGAGCCACCACAGGCCGAGAGAGGACATGACCTTAGAGACCGGCGCGCGTCGCCGGAAGTACAGCCCGGGCTCGAAATGCACGAGGACCCGGTCGAACCCGGGGGCCAACCGAGCCGCAGTGAGGAAGGGCCGCCCTCCGAAAAAGGGCACCCTGACGTCGCCGTACCCGTCAGGAGGCGAGACCACGACGACCTCGTGCCCCTCGGTCCTCAGCCGTTCGACGTCGGCAGCCGCGTAGCTGCCGATCCCGCAGTGACGCGGCGGGTACGAGCTGATGACGAGGATCCTCACCGTTGTGCGACCCAGTCTAGGGACGCTGAGCGCACGCTACCCGGGCTCGCCGGCTTCGTGGAGGACCGCGGCGGTCCTTCGGGCGGTCTCGGTCCAGTCGAAGCTCGAGGCCCGGGCCAACCCGGCTGCCCGCAACCGGCCTCGCACACCGTCATCGATCACAAGGGTCTGGAGCCCCTCGCGGATGGCGTCGACGTCGTGGGGGTCGACCAGTAGGGCCGCGTCGCCGGCCAGCTCCGGGAGCGACGACGTGTCGGAGGTGAGCACGGGCGTCCCGCAGGCCATGGCCTCCAGCACCGGGAATCCGAACCCCTCGTACACGGATGGGAAAGCGAGGCCGATCGCTCCGCCGAGCAACGCAACCTTGTCCGGCTCCGGCAGGTAGCCGACGAGCCTCACGGCCGCACGAACGTCTCGGGGCAACGCTCGGAGCGCGTCGGGCCCCGGGTCGGAGTCGTCCGGGCTCCATTCCTTGGCCCCCGCGATCACGAGCATGGGCCTGACGTCGCCGGGGAGCGCCGCGAAGGCCGCGAGGAGCCGGGGGAGGTTCTTCCGCGGTCCCCGTCCCAATGCCACGAGGTAGGGACCGTCGATCCCGAACGCCCGCCGCACGTCGAGGATCCGTTCCTCGGACGGCGGACGGTACATCTCGCAGTCCACGGCGAGCGGGATGACGGCCACCTTCGCCTCAGGCGCGCCGTAGAGCTCCAGGAGGTCGCGCTTCGTCCACTCCGACGGTGCGATGAGCCGTGCCGCGCGACGAACCGTGTGCAGGACCGCATCGCGCCACCACGTCACGGCCTGCGGGGCGGTCTCTGGGAAACGGCGGAAGGCGAGGTCGTGCACGGTGGCCACCACTCGACGGGCCCGTGTAGGGGGCGGGACGAAGTTCGTGGCGAACAGGACGTCGAAGCCTCCGAACCACTCGACGCGAGGGAAGCCGTGTCGGGCCGTTCGCTCAAGCAGACGGCTGGGATAGAGGATGCCGCGCTCGCGGAGGTTCGGCGCGCCGACATCGTCGAAGTGCCGCCACCGGCGGATGGCCGCCTTGGAATGCACGTACCACGCCACGTAGCTCGCTTTCGGGTCCACCTCGGGGAGCCGGCGGATCAGGTTCCACGCGTAGTTCCCCACCCCGGTCCGCTCCCGGGCGACCGCCGGACGGGCGTCGATCGTCACCCGCAGCATTGGTCACTCACGAGCAGTTCACGGGACCGGACGTGCTGGGCGGCGGCAGCCGGAAATGCGATCCGATGACCACCGCGATGCTCACGTCAGGCAGGACGCCCTTCTTCACCGGCACTTCGGGGAGGTTGGACAGATATCCGTGCACGACGTCGGCCATGGCCTTTCCGTCGGTGGCGCCCCCCTTGTACAGGATCGCCGAGCCCTTCACCGGCGGTGGGCCGAGTGCCGCGATGTCCTGGACCGGGATCGAGGTGTCGAACCCGCCCTCGGTGAGCGTCGTGTACACCCGCGGGGCCATCCCGGCGGAGCTCCGGTCGTACACCGCGACCTTGATCACGGCCGGCGAGGGCGGGGTCTGCTCCTGTGTCAGGCCCACGTCGCCGAGGGGCCGGCCGTCGCGAAGCCTGGTGAAGAGCTCGTCCGCTTCCGGCTCGACCATCCGGACGATCGAGAGGTACTGACCGTTCACCGTGATGCCGGCGGGCGTGCTCGGCACTACGCGGAAGTCCACGTTGCCCGCGTTGACCCCATTCAGCTGGCCCGCGAGGTATGCGAGCTCCGCAGGGTTCAGGCCCCGGTCCACCCGGACGCTCTTGAGTATCGCGGGGACGAGCGACGGGAGATGGATGAGCTCCCCCGGCGACAGCATCTTGGCAATCACCGCCCGTAGGAACTGTTGTTGCCGGCTGATCCGGGCGAAGTCGGGGATGAGGTCGCACGGCTGGTGCCGGGTCCGCACGTACGCCAGCGCGGTCCGGCCGTCGAAGTGCTGGCAGCCCGCTTTGATGTCGAGCTGCGTGAGCGGGTCCTGCATCGGGTATGGGACGCACATGTCGACCCCGCCGAGGGCGTCGACCACGGACTGGAAGCCGGCCAGATCGACGAACAGCGAGTGGTTGATCCTCAGCCCGGTGATCGACGTGATCGTGCGGGCCACCAGCTGCGCACCGCCACCCTCGATCCCACCCTCGAACGCCGCGTTGATCCGGTTGAAACCGTGGCCCGGGATGTCCACCCACAGGTCCCGCGGGAAGGAGAGGAACACGGCCTTCTTCTCGCCCGGCTCGATGTGCACGACGATGATCGTGTCGGAGCGGAAGACTCCCCCGATGTGCTGGTCGGTGCCGAAGACCTGCTGTTCCTCCTTGGTCAGCCCGGCCCGGCTGTCGCTCCCGAGCAGCAAGTAATTGCAGGCGTGGCGAAGGCAGGGGCCCCCGATGTCCGGGTTCGCGCCGGGGGAGGAGCCTGAGTCGGGCGCGTCGGGGATGTACTGGATCTGGTTCTGGGTCCAGTAGTACAAGCCCATCGCCCCGCCGGCGAGGATCGTGACCAGGAGGGACAGGGCGGCGGCCCCCGCCAGCAACGTCCGGCGCAGGTGGGGATGGCCGGCAGGCTTTCCCTGCAGGGCGTCGTCGTCGGACATAACCTTGGGAAAGAGTACCCAGGTGTCCGTTTCGGCAGGGGGCGGGTTCATGGCGATCGTGTGGAGGCCCAGCCAGGAGTACGTGGACCGGGCCAACGTCACGCGGTTCATGCGA
>WNGF01003036.1_pt1 | contig 23103 bp, 20 predicted proteins | sample 5400641 | NCBI WGS metagenome assembly WNGF01 (sample SAMN13153371, study PRJNA577476) | soil metagenome | isolation source: 80 cm soil or saprolite under grassland replicate 2 | place: USA:California | collected 2016-06-15 | reverse complement strand
GTTCTCGGCCGCGGCGCTCGACGGTCCCGGCACGCAGACGGTGACTGTGCGGGTCACGGACGACGCCGGCCAGACCGCAAGTGCCTCTGCGCAGATCATGATCGTGAACGTTGCGCCGACGGCGACCCTCAACGCTCCGTCGTCGTCGCCAGCGGGATTCCCGTTCACGCTCTCGCTCACGAGTCCGAACGACCCCTCCGGGGCCGACAGCGCAGCCGGGTTCACGTATGCATTCGACTGCGGGAGCGGCTACGGCTCGTTCGACTCGGAGTCCAGCGTGTCATGCACGACCACTGGCAGCGGCACGCGCTCGGTGGGCGGGAAGATCCAGGACAAGGACGGTGGCGTCACCGAGTACAGGGCCACCGTCCAGCTCTTCGTCACGTTCGCAAGCCTCTGCGACCTCGTGCGCTCGTACTCGAGCGACCCACAGGTCGCGGACGTTCTCTGCGCCAAGCTGGCCGCTGCGGAGACCGCGCCTACGGATACCGCCAGGGCGGGCCACCTGAACGCCTTCCGAAACCAGGTCGACGCGAAGACGGGAACCGAGCCGGGGAAGGCATTCAGCGCGGCTCAGGGCGTCGAGCTGAAGCTGTTGTCGACGAGCCTCTAGCGTTTCGCCACCGGCCTTCGGGGCTGTCAGGGCGCTCAAAGGCCCTGGCTATACTGACCGCCGCTCATGGCGACGGAACAAACCGAGCAGCGAATCGCAGGCGACGGCGTCTGGACCACCGGTCCGGACGGCGAGCTGATCCCGGACTACGAGTCCACGTTCCCGACGATCAACGAGGGCGAGGTCGTCCACGGCACGGTCGTCCGCGTGGACAAGGACGAGGTCCTCGTGGATATCGGCTACAAGTCGGAAGGCGTCATTCCGGTGGCCGAGCTCTCGATCCGGCGCTCGGTGAATCCCGCCGACGAGGTCTCCATCGGCGACGAGATCGACGCGCTCGTGATGACGAAGGAGGACGCCGAAGGCCGGCTGATCCTCTCCAAGAAGCGCGCGCGCTTCGAGATGGCCTGGAAGGCGATCGAGAACGCGGCCGAGTCCGGTGAGCCGGTCAACGGACGCGTGATCGAGGTAGTCAAAGGGGGGCTCATCCTCGACCTCGGTGTGCGCGGATTCCTCCCGGCCTCGCTCGTCGATATTCGCCGCGTGCAGGATCTCGACGAGTTCATGGGCAAAGAGCTTCGCTGCAAGGTGATCGAGCTCAATCGTTCCCGCAACAACGTCGTCCTCTCCCGGCGCGCCGTTCTCGAGGACGAGCGCAAGGAGATGCGCCAGGCGATCCTCGACCGGCTCAATCCGGGCGACGTCGTCGAAGGCCAGATCTCGAACATCGTCGATTTCGGCGCCTTCGTCGACCTCGACGGGATGGACGGCCTCATCCATATCTCGGAGCTTTCCTGGTCGCACGTGAACCACCCCTCCGAAGTGCTCGAGATCGGACAGACAGTCAAGGTGAAGGTGCTCGACATCGACCGTGAGCGCCAACGCATCTCGCTGGGTCTCAAGCAGACGCAGTCGGACCCGTGGCAGCAGGTGCTCGAACAACACAAGGAAGGCGACGTCGTCGAGGGCAAGGTGACGAAGGTGGTCACGTTCGGCGCGTTCGTCGAGATCCTCCCGGGTGTCGAAGGGCTCGTGCACATCTCCGAGCTCGCGCAGCACCACGTCGAGAATCCGCGCGAGGTGGTCGCTCAGGGAGACACGGTGCCCGTGCTCATCCTCGAGGTCGACGCGGAGCGGCGCCGCCTGTCGCTGTCGCTCAAGCGCGTCGATCCCGAGCGTCGCGCGGAGAGCGAGGCGCCGATCGAGGGCACTCCGCACCTCGACCTGTCCGAGGACGTGTTCGCGGATGCAGCAGCCGCTCCGCCGCTGACGCCGGAAGAGGATGCGTCACTCGAGTCGCCACCCAGGGCCGACGAGGCCGTCGAGCGCGAGGCGGTGACAGCCGGTGACGAGGTCGATCCAGCGGCGGCCGACGAAGTCGCTCAGGCCGAGTCCCCTCCCGACGAGCGCTAGCCGACCACTCGCCGTCGCCGTCACCGGTGGGATCGGCGCCGGGAAGAGCGAAGCCCTCGAGGCATTTGCGCGTCACGGCGCGACCACGATCTCGAGCGACGAGATCGTCCACAGGTTGCTGCGGGAAGATCCGGAGGTTCGCCGGGAGCTCGTCGAGCGGTTCGGGACCGAGGTGGTCGGCCCCGACAGCGTCGACCGTGCGGCGATTGCGCGCATCGTCTTCGACGACCCCGCAGAGCTCAACTGGCTGGAGGAGCTCCTGCATCCCCGAGTCGTCCGGGAGCACTCGGCCTGGCAGGCGGAGCTCGCCGGTCGTCGCGATCCTCCGCGCGTGACCGTGACCGAGGTGCCGCTCCTCTACGAGACGGGCGGCGACAAGCGGTTCGACGTCGTCGTCGTGATCACCGCGCCCGAGCAGCTACGGGCGGAGCGGCGGCCCCTGCCGGACTCGCGCGAGACGCGGCTGCTCCCGGACGAGGACAAGGTGCGGGTCGCGGATTACGCCTACGTCAACGACGGGACGCTCGAGGAGCTGGACGCGTTCGTCGCCGACGTGATGGCGCAACTGACGGCGTGAAACGCCTTCTCTCGGTCGTCGCGCTCGCCGGAGGGGTCCTGGCCGCGTTCGCCGTACTCCAGGCCTCGAAGCCCGGCTGGTGGGAGCGACTGTGGTACCCGCTGCCGTACCAGCAGATCGTCCGCGGTCATGCCCGGAATTACAGCCTGGACCCCGCGCTGCTGGCCGCGGTGATCTATCAGGAGTCGAAGTTCAAGGCCGACGCGCGCTCCGACTCGGGCGCGATCGGGCTGATGCAGCTGCTGCCGGCGACGGCGAAGGGAATTGCTCTCCACACCGGAGGCACCCGGTTTCGGGTCGAGGATTTGTACGAGCCCGAGATCAACGTCCGCTACGGCGCGTGGTACCTCCGCCACCTGATGCGGAAGTACGGCGACGAGCAGACCGCGCTCGCCGCTTACAACGCGGGGCAGGACAACGTCGATCGCTGGCGCCGGGCGGGCCGCGGGATCCAGTTCTCGGAGACCCGCGCCTATGTGAAGCGAGTGGAAGAGCTGAAGAAGATCTATCGTCGCGCCTACGGCGCGGAGCTCGGGACCTGAGGTGGGCAGCCGTTCTCGCTACTCATGTCGTTCGCGATCGTGAACTGTTGCACCGACTCCGACTCGTTTCCCCGCATGTCGCTTACCTGCACGCTCACCTCATAGTTGCCGTTGGGATAGGAGCGCGTGTCGATCAGGCCGCCAAGGCTGTAGAGGAACCGTCCCGGCATGAAGTACTGCCGATTCGAGAATCGCGGGGCGTTCTGGTAGCTCCCACGCGCATACACCGTCCAGAACCGGCGCACCGGTGGGAGTGTCGTGCGGAAGTCTGCGGCCGGAATGCCGGGGACGTAAACCTCGCTCGCAATCTTCTCTAGCGAGTACATCACGAAGGCGGGCGAGACGGGAAAGCCCGCGAACGTTCCCGGTACGCGGAGTGGCGGAGTGTCGTGCGCCGCCGCCACGATGGAGACCGTTCCGCAGAGATGCTCCGGGTCGATCGGCACGAGCGAGGCGGCGGGGCGAGCAACGATTGCGTCCACTTGAGGGACCGTCGCGTCGCGGTACGGCGTGATTCCCCCGCGTGCAAGTGGATTCCAGACGCGGCCGGCACGGATCTCCGTCAGATGGACGTGCTCGAAAGCCTTCAGGACGTAGCCGATGACAGTGCGACGCGCGACAACGTGGTCGCCGTTCACCACCGTTGGGACGATGTGGAAGTACTGAAACACTCCGTGTCCCTTGGTTCGGACGGAGACCGCGGTTCCGTCGATGAGCCTGGCCGTGCCGGAGATCACCGGGTACACGGGCGTCCCCTCGGGCGCGGAGATGTCGATGCCGTTGTGGAACTGGAACATGCCCGGCCCCTGGAGGCCGTCGGTGAGGAGCGTGTTCCAGAAGCGCGTGCGCGGATCGCCGAAGTTGGCCCGGATCGGGTGCTGCTTGTCGAACGGCCTGATCGGCCACGGATAGGCGGACGCCGCCTGTGCCGAGAGGCAGGAGGCGACGACGAGAAGTGGGAGGATGAGGCGCAGGCGCACGGCTCGTTAGACGGGTCGGCCCGGCCAAGGTTAGCCGGGCCGACCGACGACACAGATTCCGTTTACCGCTTCGTGCAGCGCTCCTGCGCCGGCGGGCCCTCGTGCACGGCGTCGAGCTGCTCGACCGCGAAGGTCGTCGGAAGCAGTCCGAGCCCGGCGAGCATCTTCGGCAAGTCCGTCTCGGCGTGCATCGCCTCAGTGTGCGGCCAGTCTCCGACGAATTCGTCGACGGGCGCGTGCGGGTTCATCCGCCTGAGCGTCCGGAACATCCGTCCCGACTGCTGCGCCGAGTCGAGCACCGTCTCGTCCGTCTTGCTCCACCAGATCTGCACGGGAACGCATGACTTCGCGATCGTCCGCGCGTAGCTGAGTGGGCTCCGTGCTGCGTACTTTGCGGGCACGGTCGCCGGCGTCCCGCCGATCTCGCGCCGCGCCAGCTTCTGCTTCGCGAGACCGATCGGGCCCCAACCTCTGGACAGACACTCCGCGTCGCACTTCAGTCGCGGGAAGTTGCGGTATTGCAGTGCGAAGTCCGCAGGGCCGTCGACGGCGACCGCGCCTGCGAGCAGATGCGGATAGCGGCCGGCGAGCAGGAGGGTCTCCTGGGCGCCCATCGAGCCGCCGATCGCGTAGAGGCGGCTGCGGTCGACGTGCACCCACGGCAGCTTCGCCTCGACGATGTCCGGCATCCGGGCGAGGTCGGCGATCTGGCCGCTGTAGCCCCAGGAGTGGAGGGGAAGCAGGCGGCCGAAGCCGTCGGGATTGACGACGGCGAAATTGCCCGCGGTGGGGAGAGTCCCCCAGCGGCGGGTGTTGATCTTCCCGGTCACGGCGCGGCCGTGCGGCGAGATGACGAGCGGGATAGCCGGGTTGTGTCCCGGCGCGTAGTCGTGCGGAAGGAGCACGTAGGCGTTCCGGCGGTGACCGTCGTGAGTCCTGTAGGTGATCGTGATCTGCCGAGTTGCCTGTGCTTCCGTCGCCGGCTGGCGGACCTGCGCCGCCGGCATCGAGCTCTCGAGGGAGATCGCCTCGGCGGGTAGCGCCGCGGCGCCTGCAGAGACCAGCAGTGCTGCGAAGGGGCAGGCCCGCAGCAGGCCCGTTTGGAGAAGCGATGTGGTAGCCATGCGGCCACCGTCGAAGGGCTTCTCAACGAGATCCTCAGCGGCGCCTAACGGGCCGCTAACGCGAGCGAGGCGGGATTAGGAGCCGGTTAGAGCGGGGCGCGACAGTGCGAGCTCGGCCTCCCTCGGCCGGGGTACGCGCCGCTATTCAAAGGATTGAATCCGTGTTACAACCGTCACATGCCTGACTTTCGGATCTTGGGTCCGCTGGAGGTCTCGGACGAGACAGGGCCGCTCCTGCTCGGCGGACAGAAGCAGCGCGCCGTGCTGGCCCTGCTGCTCCTGGATGCGGACCGGGTCGTTTCCGTGGACCGCCTCGTCGAGGCTCTCTGGGGTGAACAACCGCCGCGGACGGCCGTGACATCCCTGCAGAACTTCGTCTCCCAGCTACGGAAGTCGCTCGGGCCCGAGATCCTGGAGACCAAGCCGCCCGGTTATCGCCTGCGTGTCCGCAAGGGTGAGCTCGATCTGGACCGCTTCCGGGTTGCGGTCGAGAACGCTCGGGCATTGGAGCCGGCGCAACGGGCCGCGAAGCTCTGTGAGGCCCTAGGGTTCTGGCGCGGGCCTCCCCTGGCCGACTTCGCGTTCGAGTCGTTCGCGCAACCCCACATTGCGCACCTCGAGGAGCTTCGTCTGGCGACCCTCGAGGAGCGGGTTGAGGCGGATCTCGAGGCGGGGCGCCACGGCGAACTCGTCGGCGAGCTCGAGGCCCTCGTCGAGGAGCATCCTGTGCGGGAGCGGCTGCGGGGCCAGTACATGCTCGCGCTGTACCGCTCGGGTCGGCAGGCGGAGGCACTGCAGGCCTATCAGGAGGGACGCAGATTTCTCGTCGAGCAACTCGGCATCGAACCGAGCCGCGACCTCCAGCAGCTGCATGGTGCCATTCTCAGACAGGAAGCAGGGCTCCAGGCTCCCGGTGCGGCTCTTCCGCCCGAGGATCACTTCGACCAGGTGCTGCGCGCGCTGTTCGAGGGTCGGCTGGTCGCGGTGCTCGGCGCGGATGTCGCGGACCTTGCATCGCGCCTCGCCCATCGATTCGACTACGCCGAAAATGGTTCCGGTCTTCCACGGGTGGCGCAGTACATCGCGGTCATGAAGGGGTCCGGCCCGCTTTACGACGAGTTGCACGCGCTGCTCGACGCCGACGCCTCACCGACACCCATCCACCGCTTCCTGGCGTCGCTGCCGCCTCTGCTTCGGGAGCGAGGCGTTCCGCATCAACTCCTGGTGACGACGAGCTACGACCTCGCGCTCGAGGCTGCGTTCCTCGAGGCCGGCGAGGAATTCGACATCGTCTCGTACGTGGCCGCCGGCGCAAATCGCGGCAAGTTCTGCCACCTCGCGCCCGACGGCACCGGCCGGCTGATCGATCTCCCGAACACGTACGCCACCGAGCTCTCGCTCGAAACCAGGACCGTGATCCTCAAGCTGCACGGGCAAGTCGACCGCGCTCCGGACCGAGCGTGGGAGAGCTTCGTCGTGACGGAGGACGACTACATCGACTATCTGGCGAAGAGCGACGTTGCCGGTGCCGTGCCCGTCGGGCTTGCGGCCAAGCTTCGACGGAGCCATTTCCTGTTCCTCGGTTACACGATGGCCGACTGGAACCTCCGAGTGATCCTCAACCGGCTCTGGTGTGATCAGCCGCTCACCTACCGGTCGTGGGCCGTCCAGCCGGACGCGAAAGCGCTCGAGCGCGAGTTCTGGCGCCGGCGAGACGTCGACGTGCACGAGATGGCGCTCGACCGCTATGTGGAGACGCTCGCCGCCTATGCAGGGCTTGCACCCATGAAGGCGCTCGTATGAGTGTCGTCGCCGCAGCGCCGCCTTCCCCGTTCAAGGGACTTGCGCCGTTCGAGGACTCCGACCGCGACGCGCTCCTCTTCTTTGGACGCGAGCGCGAGAGCGAGGTGATCGCCGCCAATCTCATTGCCGCACGCATCACCGTCCTGTACGGACCGAGCGGAGTCGGCAAGAGCTCCGTCTTGCGCGCCGGAGTGGCACACCGGCTTCGCCGGGAGCAAGAGGCCGAGGTCGTCGTCTTCTCGACCTGGACGGGCGAGCCGGTGACTGCACTGATCGAGGCACTCGAAGGACGCGGACATTCACTCGTGGACGCGCTCGCAGACGCGGCGGATCGTGCCGGCGGCGACCTCTACCTCATCCTCGACCAGTTCGAGGAGTGCTTCCTCTACCACCGCCGCGGGGGCCGGTTTGCCGAACAGCTTGCGGAGGTACTTCGGCGTCCGGGTCTGCGGGTCAACGTCCTGATCGGCATCCGCGAGGATGCGCTCGCGCGGCTCGATGCGCTCAAGGCGTCGATTCCAAATCTTCTGGCGAACCGCCTGCGCCTCGAGCGCCTCGACCGCGCCGCAGGAATGGCGGCGATCGTCGGGCCCGTCACTCGTTACAACGAGCTCGTCGGGCCGGCTGACCGCGTCGACATCGAGCTCGAGCTCGAGGATGCGATCCTCGACCAAGTGGCGGCTGGTCGCGTCGAGCTCAGCGTGGCGGGTCGCGGCGTCACAGTTGGAGGCGCAGACGAGGGCCGCATCGAGGCGCCCTACCTCCAGCTCGTGCTCTCTCGTCTCTGGGAAGTGGAGGCCGAGCACGGCTCGCACACTCTCCACCTCGCGACGTTGCACGAGCTCGGCGGGGCGGAGCACATCGTCGAGGACCATCTCGAGCGGGCGATGGCGGAACTGTCTCCGCGGGAAAAAGGCGCCGCAGCTGCGATGTACAACTTCCTCGTCACGCCGTCGGGAACGAAGATTGCGCACGGCGTGCGCGACCTCGCCGGCTATGCGGCCGTCCAAGAGGACGAGGCCACCGAGGTGCTTCAGCGCCTGACGGCGGAGCGCATCGTGCGGGCCAGCTCGACGAACGGACCCTCCACGACGCGCTACGAGATCTTTCACGACGTCCTCGCGGACGCGGTGCTCGCGTGGCGCACGCGTTTCGAGGCGGAGCGCCGGCTCGTCGAGGAGCGGACTCGCCACGAACGGCGGCAGCGGCGCCTCGTCGCGATCGGAGCGGCCGCGCTGCTGGGGCTCGCCGTCATGGCCGCGATCGCCGTGTACGCGTTCGCGCAGCGGAGCAACGCCCGGCACCAGACCGCCGTGGCACAGGTCGAGCGCGCGAAGGCGCAGAGACAGGCCGGGATCGCCGAGGATCGCCGGCGGGACGCGGATCGACAGAAGCACAACGCACTGCATCAGGCCACTGTGGCCCGGGGGCAGAGGGCGAAGGCCCGGCTTGCAGAAGAAAGGGCGCAGCGAAGCGCTGCCGAAGCCGACGCGCAGCGCCTGAACGCGCTCTCCCAGAAGGCGATCGCAGAGGGCAACAAGGCCGAGGCGCAACGGTTGGCGGCGCTGGCCGCGCAGGCCCAGAGCCGAGCGGAGGGTCAGGCCGCGCTCGCAAAGCGGGAGGAGCGGAAAGCCGTTCGCGCCGAGGCGCAGGCGACACGTCAGAAGAACGTCGTCCGCGCCGAGCAACTCGAAGCGGATGCACGCGTCCTGCTGGCCGCGGATCCCGAGGCGAGCGTCAAGAGATCCCTCGAGGCAGTCCTGGCGTTCCGGACCGCGAGGCGCACGTCGCCCGTCGCCCTGGAGGACACGCTCCGCGAAGGATTGCTGGGGCTCCGCCTCGAGACGGTCCTTCCCGGAGGCGGTCGTGTCCGCGTGACCCGGTTCAGTCCGGACGGTTCGCTGCTGCTCGTTGCCGGGAACGGCGGCGCACGCTTATACGACCGTGCTCACGCCTTCCGCCTTCGCCGTCTCGCTCCGACCTCAACGCTCGCCGATGCGGCCTTCAGCCCCGACGGCCGCCTTGTCGCCGGCGCGGGGATCGGCGCGGATCACGCAGCCCATGTCTGGGACGCGCAGACGGGACTGCAGCTCTACACGCTGCCCCACGACGACGGCGTCCTGAGCGTCGACTTTTCACCGAACGGCCGGTACCTCGCGACCGGAAGCATCGACGGGAAGGCGAGAGTCTGGAACGTCGCCGGTGGCCTGCTCCTGGCGACCTTCGACCACCCGCGCGGCTCGCGGAGCAATTTCGTGCAAATGGTCTCCTTCAGTCCCGACAGTTCACGTCTTTTGACTGTGGGAGGAGACAGATTCGCGCGCGTCTACGACCTGACGAGACGCGAGCTGGCTATGAGCGTCAACAACACCGTCCTCGTCAACAGCGCTCGGTTCAGTCACGACGGAACGTTGATAGCCACAGCGGGATCCGATCTCTTCGTTCGGATGTGGGATGCCTCGACCGGTCAGTTGCGATACGCCCTGCGAGGAACGGGTCGAGTCAACGACTTGACGTTCAGCCCGGACGACGCGTTGCTTGCGACCGCCGGAGGCAACGACACCATCGCTCGAGTCTGGGACCTCGCCGAGAGGAGCTCCTCGGCGATCATCACTGCGCACAGGAGCGGGATCGAATCCGTCGCATTCAATCCGGACGGGCGGTCGGTTCTCACCACGGGGCGCGACAGAAACGCCTACGTCGCGGCAAGCGAGGGGGGATTCACTCAGGCCTCGCTGCTCGGACATCGAGGACCGGTCACCAGCGCCGCGTACAGTCCCGACGGCCAGACGATCGTCACCGGCAGCGAGGATGGATCGGCGCGCCTGTGGGACGCACGCGTGGATCGTTCCGGGCCGACTACGGCCGGCATTCCGCGCCTGGTCGGAGCTCACGCTCTTGCCGTCAACGTGGTGGCATTCAGTCCGGACGGCCGACATCTCCTCAGTGCCGGCGACGACGGCACCTCGCGCCTGTGGGGTCCCGGCGACCGTGTCGTGGTTCTGCGGCAGGCGGGGCCGGTGAATTCAGGGTCGTTCAGCCAGGACGGCACGAGAGTCGTGACGGCTAGCGACGACGGGACTGCCGCAGTGTGGCGGGTGGCGGACGGTCGACTCATCTCCCGGCTGGCGCACGGCGGTCACGTGACGGCAGCGAGGGTGAGTCCTGACGGACGACTCGCCGTGACGGCCGGAAGCGACGGAACCGCCAAGCTCTGGAACGTCTCGAGCGGAGTCTTGCTCCATCGGCTGCAACACGAGGCGGCGGTGAACGACGCGAGGTTTAGCCCGAATGGCCAGCTCGTAGTGACCGCCAGCGCCGACCACACGGCGGCGGTCTGGCGGGTCGCGGACGGAACGCGACTGAGGACGCTAACCGGACACGCGGATTCGGTGATCGCTGCGGTCTTCTCGCGCAACGGACAGCGGGTCGCGACGGCGTCTGCGGATGCGACCGCCAGGATCTGGAACGTGCGCTCCGCAGAGACAGAGCATGTGCTTACGGGACACACCGATGCGCTCACGTCGCTTGCGTTCAACCGCGACGGTTCGCTCCTGGCGACTGCGAGCAAGGACACGGACGCACGGGTGTGGAACGTGCGCTCGGGCAGTCAGGTGGCCCTGCTGCGGATCCACGTGAGCGCCATCAACGACGTCGCCTTCAGTTACGACGGCCGCTGGCTTGCCACGGCCGGACCGACCGCGATCGGCATCTGGGAGACGAGGACCAAGGGGACGTGGCCCGCCCTCCCGCTGACCCTCGTCTTCGGCCCGACCCGGCCGATCAACGTCGTTGCCTTCTCGCCTCGAGGCTGGCGCATCGCCTTCGGCAGCCGCGACGGTTCGGTACGGATCTACAGCTGCAGCCTTTGCGGGGGCGTCAAGCAGCTGACCGCGATCGCTCGGGCACGATTGGGCGAGATCGTGCGGGTGAAGCCCTAGCTATCCCTCGACGCGAACTCGCCTCGCCCCGTCGTGGCGGATTCGCAGCACAAAGTCCCCGCCGTCGAGGGAGTCGACGACGTAGCCCTCCCCACGCAGGTCGGGCCGCGCTGACAGCGTCGCCGCGCCTGCGAGCACGCGGCGAGGCCGGTAGGAGAGTCGGAGCACTTCAACGGCGTGCCGGTCGAAGGTCCGGTAGTCGAGATGTCGCGGGCGGTAGCGAACCGCTTGCACAACGGAGGTCGAGCCGAGCACGTGATCCCGCCGCTTCGGCGCGAACTCGGGCATCGCCGCCATCGCCCAGTTGAAGCTGCGGAGGTAATCACCGTACCCGTCGCTGAACCAGTAGACGTTGTAGCCGCGCTGCCCGCAGCAGGAGATGCGTCCGTCGCTCGAGGCGAAGTAGGTCGCGTAGTTCAGCGCGCGAACGGCGAGCTCGCGGGCGTGGGTATCGCCGGTTCGGGCAGACAGCAGTGCGTTCACCGCCCCCCAGCGCGACGTCGTGCTGCCGAGACCGGCGGGTGAACAGCATCCCCGCCGGCCCGGTGCCCGCTGCTCGTCGATGGCCCAGGCCCCGAAGAACGGACCCTGTCCAAACGACGAACGGACCCACTCTTGAAGCGAGTCTGCATGCTCGCGCCACGCAGGATCGACGGCCGGACCGCGCGACGCGAGGTAGTAGGCGGTCATCGTCGGAGACGCCTGGTTGCGGCTGGAAGGGTTGTGCGGAACGTCCTCGTAGAAATCGTTCCAGCGGTTCCACGCGGTGCTCTTCGGATTCAGCTGGCCGTCGAGCATCCAGGACCACGCAAGGTCGCGTGCCCGCCGATACGACGGCGTGTTTCCGGCGCCGATCCGGATTAGCTCATCAAGGAGTCGCACGGGCGCGACGACCATTCCGCCGAACTGCGAGCCATCGAGCACTGCACCGGTCCGGAAGTCGACCCGAAACGGCCAGGGCGTGTGCCTCGCGTCGCCACGCCGCACGTGTGCAGCGAGCGCCCGTCCGGCGGATACCGCCGCGCGGAGGTATCGCCGCTCGCCGGTCAGCTCGTAGAAGCGGAGATAGCCGAGGCCAAGCAGACCGACCTTGTCGGTCTCTCCGCCCCCGTAGAAACGGCGCGGCAGGCCGGCGAGGCAGCGGCCGTACGAACGCTCGCCGGCACAGCTGGTCGCGAAAGGCACGCGCGACCACGCCCAGGATCCCGGTGTAGTCCCATGCGCGAGTTGGTACTCGAGCATCGCACGAACGGTGGCCACCGCGCGCCGGTCTCCCGAATACGCGTACCAGGAGACGAGCGAATCGACGAAGGACGCGTACAGGAACGCCGGGTTGTGCTGCCAGTAGAGCCCTTGCAGCGTCCGTTCATGGAAGACCGGATAGAGCAGGTAGACCTTCACACCGGTCCTTCGGTCGGGCGGCACGCGTCGTTCGATGAAGCGCCAGCCGAGACGTAGCACGTGGTCGTAGCCGAGTCCGTCCTGCGGCCGATACCAGGCGAGCAGCTTGCCCTGTTCGTCGAGCACGGCGCGGTGCCAGGGCAGGAGCGGGTGAACGAAGGGCGGTCGTGACGCGTCCGCACGCATGCTCGTGCCGACGGCGAGAGACGCGAGGACGGCAGCGATGCAGAGCGCCGCTCGCCGACGGAGAGGCATCGGACAATGATGCCCGAGCGTTAGCCCTTGTGCGTCGCGTACGCCTCGTACGGAGGCCGCCGCGTCGGCCGTTCGGTCACGACTGCCATCGAGGCTACCCTTCGACCGGATGCGCGAGTTCAAGACAGCCGACACCTACCGGCCTACCGGCGACCAACCCGTGGCAATCGCGACGCTTGCAGAGGGGCTCACGTCCAGCGAGCGCTACCAGACGCTGATCGGCGCCACGGGAACCGGCAAGACGGCGACGATGGCCTGGACGATCGAGCAGGTGGGCAAGCCCGCGCTCGTGATCGCGCACAACAAGACGCTCGCGGCGCAGCTCTGCAACGAGTTTCGGGAGTTCTTCCCGTACAACGCCGTCGAGTACTTCGTCTCGTACTACGACTACTACCAGCCCGAGGCCTACGTCCCGCAGGCCGACCTGTACATCGAGAAGGACTCGTCGCAGAACGACGACATCGCGCGGCTGCGGCTCGCGGCGACCTCGGCGCTCTTCACCAGACGGGACGTCGTGGTGGTCGCGTCCGTCTCCTGCATCTACGGGCTCGGATCGCCGGAGGAGTGGCGCGAGCGGGTGATCATCCTCGAGGTCGGCGAGGAGCACGACCGCGACCTGATGCTACGAAAGCTGATCGACTCGCAGTACGTCCGCAACGACACGATGCTCGGCCGGGGGCGCTTCCGCGTGAAGGGAGACGTCGTCGAGGTGCAGCCGGCGAACCAGGAGACCGCCTACCGGATCTCGTTCTTCGGCGACGAGGTCGAGCACGTGACGCACTTCGATCCGCTGACGGGCGAGATTCTCGCGAAGCTCGACAACATCGCCATCTGGCCCGCGACCGAGTACGTCACCTCGCGCCCGACGATCGAGCGTGCCGTGCAGGAGATCCGGCACGAGATGGAGGAGCGGGTCAAAGAGCTCGAGCTCGAGGGGAAGATGCTCGAGGCGCACCGGCTGAGGCAGCGCACCGAATACGACCTCGAGATGATGCAGGAGCTCGGCTTCTGCAACGGGATCGAGAACTACTCGCGCATCCTCGAGGGCCGTGGTCCGGGGACGCACCCGTTCACGCTGCTCGACTACTTCCCGTCCGACTTCGCCGTCTTCATCGACGAGTCGCATCAGACGGTTCCGCAGATCGGCGGCATGTACGAGGGAGACCGGTCGCGCAAGCAGACGCTCGTCGACTACGGCTTCCGCCTGCCGTCGGCACTGGACAACCGGCCGCTCCGCTTCGACGAGTTCCTGGAGAAGGTGCCGCAGATCGTGTTCGTGTCGGCGACGCCGGGGCCGTTCGAGCTCCGCCACTCGAAGCGGATCGCGGAGCAGCTCATCCGGCCGACGGGAATCGTCGACCCCGAGGTCGAGCTGCGCGCGACGCGGAACCAGATCGACGATCTGCTCAACGAGGTCCGCCGGCGCGAGGAAGTGGGCGAGCGCGTGCTCGTCACCACGCTCACGAAGAAGATGGCGGAGGATCTCACCGACTATTTGCTCGAGTCAGGCGTGAAGGCGCGGTACCTCCACTCCGAGATCGACACGCTCGAGCGGATCCAGATCATCCGCGAGCTGCGGCTCGGGGACTACGACGTGCTCGTGGGCGTCAATCTCCTGCGCGAGGGTCTCGATCTCCCGGAGGTGTCGATGGTTGCGATCCTCGACGCGGACAAGGAAGGCTTCCTGCGCGGCAAGACGGCGTTGATCCAGACGATCGGGCGCGCTGCGCGAAACGTGAACGGCAAGGTGTTGATGTATGCGGACAAGATGACCGAGGCGATCCAGGGCGCCCTCGAGGAGACAAACCGGCGCCGCTCGGTCCAGCTCGCCTACAACGAGGAGCATGGGATTACCGCGGAGACGATCGTAAAGGGTGTCTCCGACATCGCCGAGTTCCTGACGCTCGAGTCGCCGACCGTGCCGAGGTCGAAACGCCGCCGCGGCCGCAAGGACGTCGAGGGCATGGCGCCCAGCGAGCTCGAACGGCTCGTCATCGAGCTCGAGGAGGAGATGTTTGCGGCCGCGGAGGAGCTGCGCTTCGAGTACGCGGCGAAGCTCCGTGACGAGATCAAGGAGCTTCGGCGCGAGCTGGTCGCCGCCGCGGCACAGGCTCCTGCTTAGACTCTTCTCGTGCTCAGCTCCGTCGTCGCGATCATGGTGCTCGGGTTCGTTACCGGCGGACTCGCGCGCCTAGCCGTACCCGGGCCCGATCCGATGCCGGTCTGGCTAACCGTTGCGATCGGTCTGGCCGGGTCGTGGGGAGGTGGTGGGATTGCCGCCGCGATCTGGGGATGGAACGCCACGACCGCGGTGTCGTTCTTCGGCTTCATCGCGGCGATACTGCTGGTGGTGGCCTACCGGCGCCTCGTCCAGAAGCGTCCGATCACCGGGCCCGAAGCATTGAAGTTTCCGGAACGGGGGTTCGGGATCGACCGCTTCCGCGAGCGCCGGCAGAAGCTGGAGGACCTCACCCGCCAGCACCAGGAGCAGCTGCGTCCGCAGGGAGACTCGGTGACAGAACAGCTGCGCAAGCTGGGCGACCTGCACGACGCGGGCGTCCTCACCGACGAGGAGTTCGAGACGAAGAAGGCTGAGCTGCTGGCCCGGATGTAAGGGGGGTTTCCGGGTCGTCAGACGGGGAACCGAGGCTTTATGCACTGGGTATGGGCAATCATCGTGGGCGCCGTTGTCGGTTCGCTCGGCAGGCTCTTCCATCCGGGAAGCGACCCGATGGGACTGATCCTGACGATCCTCATCGGCATCGCGTCGCTCGTCATAGCCGACATCATCTTCAACAGCACCGTGCTGGTGTTCGTCGTCGGCGTTATCGTCGCGGTGATCCTCGTTGCACTCGTCGGCCGGTTCTATCGAGGCCGGGGCGCGCTCGCTCGAGGCACCTAGGCGGGTTCGGATTCGAGGGGTTCGCGGCCGCGAGGAAATTGCCTCTCGGCCGTGAGCCCCCAATCGGTGTCGCGCCACACATACGTCTCTATCCGCAAGTAGCGCTCCTCGATCTCGTAGACGTGCAGGCCGCGGGCCTCACCCTGCCGTTTCGGGCGCGGCTGGCCGAGGCCGGGCGCGATCGAAACGACGACGCCGCGCTCGCCGCCGCGCGAGATCTCGAACTCGTGGCGCTCGCTCACGGCCGCCTGGTGAATGTGCCCCGCGAGGATGAGGTCCGCCCCCGCGGCGACAAGCGCTGAGAGGACGTGATTTCGGCGGGCGACGGGCTTCTTCCGCGAGCGCCAGGGCGCTCCGATGAGGTGGTGATGCAGGACGACGACCTGAAACGCGGACGGTTGCGCGTCGCGCAGTCGCTCCTCGGCACGCACAAGCTGGCTCCCACGGATTCCTCCCGACTGATGTCGCCAGGGGCGGACCGAGTTGAGGCCGATCACGTGCAAGGTCGGGGAGGAGTAGGTCGGCTCGGTCGTCTCCCACTGGCGCTCGAACTCGCGGAACGACCGGGTGAAGCGAGCGGGAAACGAATACGGGATGTCGTGGTTTCCGGGGATGGCGAGGACGGGCCGGCCCAGGGCGCGCAGGAACCTCGACGCGTTGGCGAGCTGGTCCTGACGGCCGCGATGGCTGAGGTCCCCGCTGGCGATGACGAGCTCGGGCTGAAAGCGCTCGATCAGGACCGGTGCGCCGCGCTCGATTGCGTCGTCATTCCCCGACCCGAAATGCAGGTCGGAGAGGTGTAAAACGCGTGTAAGCACCGCCGGGGCAGGCTATAGACTGGATCGCGTGACCGAAGAATCTGCCGAGATCTTCGACGACCTCTATCTCGGTCTGCGAGCGGGCGGCGCCATTCGCAAGCAGCGCCGTGGCGAGCCTCTGACCCAGGAGGAGCGCGACGCGCTCGGCCGCTGGCAGCGGCTCTCGAGCTGGCGCAAGGCATTGGCCATCGGCGGCTTCGCAGTCGGCACCTTCGGCCTCGGCTTCACCCTAGGCGGCTTGATATTCGGCCGCTGGCGTAAGGCTTAGAGCACTCCTACCTAATTCATTCCGGGGTAGAGCCCGTCCCCATTCGAGGGGATCCGATGCTGTGCGTGTCAACCACGAAAGGACTGACACGCATCATGTTCAAGCACCTCCCACTGACGAAGATCCTCCTCAGCATGGCGGCCGTCGCGGTTGTCGCGGTTGCTGCGGTGGGAGGGACCTTCGCGAACTTCACGGCGACCCCGACCACGATCGCGTCGAACGCTTTCGCCTCCGGGACGCTCACGATGGACCGCTCCGGCTCGGGAGCCATCTTCAGCTCTGCGGCGATGAAGATCGGCCAGACCGCAACCGGCTCGGTCACGATCACGAACACCGGGTCACTGGCCGGTGCGTACACGCTCTCGGGCTCGAGCTCGGGCAGCGCGGCGCTGGCGGCTCAGCTGCACCTGACGCTCTACAAGGACACCGACGGCGGCACGGCGATCTACGACGGCCCTCTTGGTTCCTTCTCGGCCTCACTCGGCACGTTCGCCGCGAGCGGCGACGCGCACACCTTCTACTTCCATGTCAGCCTGCCGACGACTGGATCGGACGCCGGAGACAACGCCCTTCAGGGCCTGTCGGCGGACGAGAGCTTCACCTGGTCGGCGACGCAGGCGTAGGACGAACGAATGCGGCGTTCCTTTCAGACGATCGCGCGGACGGCGACCGGCCTCGTGGCAGGGTCGGTCGTCGTCCTCGTGGCCGCCTATGCCGCGCTCCTGGTCGCCGGCTACAAGCCGGTGGCTGTGTATTCCGGCTCGATGGCTCCGACGCTCGGCGTCGGCTCGCTGGCCGTCGACCGGGTCGTCGACGCGCGTGAGGTGCGGGTCGGCGACGTGATCACCTTCAACGACCCCTATGCCAGGGGCCGGCTCGTGACGCATCGGGTCGCCCAAATCTTGCACACGCGCCACGGTCTCGCCTACCGGACGAAGGGAGACGCGAACGCGAATCGCGATCCCTGGACAATTCGGCTGGCGGGTCACGTCGGGCGTGTTTCCTTCCACGTCCCCTTTGCAGGCTACGTCCTCTTCTATGCGCATACGCGCGAGGTTCGCGGGAGCCTCATCGCGATCGCCGCTCTTCTCGTCCTCGCAGGTCTCCTGCGGCGAATCTGGCGGACGGAGACCGCCGAGCCCGCGGGCGTCTAGCGAGATGAGACGCCTCGTCGCCGTTGCATGTCTGGGCCTCGCGGTCGCGGGGCTGTGCGCACGCCTGAGCGCCGCCGCCTTCACCGGCTCGACGGCGGTTCCCTCGAATGCCGTCACGGTCGACAAGCTTGCCAACTACTTCTCCGTCGTTCCGGGAAGCGCCGTGCAGGCGGGAACGTCCACCTCCATCGCGAGCGGCAACGTGGACAGCCTGGGCCTCGACTTCGGCCTGGTTCCCTCTGCCCGGACGTTCACGTCGGTGTTTCGCGTCACGAACGTGAGCGGGTCGACCCAGACGGCGACGCTCACCCTCTCGAACGTGGCGCAGGTCACCTCTGTCGTCTTCGCTTCCGGCGGCTCCGGGTCGGCGACGCTCGCCGCTGGGGCATCGACGACCGTAACCGTCACGACGTCCCCGACGGTGGCCGGTCGCGGCAGCGGCTCGGTTCGTCTCGGGCTCTCCGGGACGAGCTGGCTCTATCGCGACTACGCGCTTCACATCGACGAAGCGCCCGAGGCACCCGGGGCGCCGAGCGCGATGCAGAAGCCTGCCGGCCGGCTGGACCTTGCGTGGAGCGCCTCGTCGACCGTCACCAACCTCGCGGGCTACGACGTCTACCGCTCGAGCGGGGGCGCGTACACCAAGCTCAACGCAACTCCGCTCGCGGGCACGACCTACAGCGACACGGCAACGACGGACGGGACGACCTACACGTACAAGGTGCACGCCGTCTCGAGCGGAACGCCGGTCCTGGACAGCCTCGACAGCGCTACGGTGACGGCCACCGCCGACGCGACGCCTCCCGGGCAGCCGACGGCTATCACCCTCGCGAACGGCGGAGGCGCCGGCAGTGCCTACGTCAACTCGGCGAATGCATCGAATCTCTCCGTCTCCGTCAGCCTTCCGGCAGGGTCGCTCACAACGGACATCGTTCGCCTGACGATCTCGAACGGCTCCAACAGCGTGTCGGCGACGCAGGCTGGTTCCGCAGGGGCGGGCACGATCACGTTCACGGGACTGAACGTCTCCGGCATGGGCGACGGGACCGTCACGCTCAGCGCGAGCTCCACCGACGCGGCCGGGAATGTCTCGGCGTCGTCGACGGCGACCGCGCCGAAGGACACGGCTGCGCCGGGAGCGCCTTCGGCGGCGTACACGGACAACAACAACGGCGCCGATCAAGTCTCCGGCTCGGCCGAGGGGAATGCAACCATCACGGTCGCGAAGACCTCGCCGGCCCCGACCGCGACCTACTCCACGACGGCGAACGGAGCGGGCTCGTACAGCGTCCTCGTCGCCACGACGAACGGCAAGACGAACGCGCCCATCGTCGTGACGTACACGGTCACGGCGAGTGATGCGGCCGGCAACACCAGCTCCGCGACCACCCTCACCTACAGCGATACGCGCTAGGCTCAAGTTCGGCGGTCGTCGCTGCCGATAGGCAACTGAAGGACGTGAACGCCGCCGCTCTCCGTTCTGTGTCGCTCCCGCGCGCTTATCTGGCCGCAGGGCTTGCCCTGGTCGGGCTCTATTACGTCCTTCCCTGGGACACGTTCGGCCAGAAGCTCGTCTACGACGCCATCGGCGCGTCTTCCGCCGCCGCGGTCGTCGTCGGCGCGGCGATCTACCGGCCGACCCTGCGTCTGCCGTGGTGGCTGTTCGGCGCGGGCCTCTTCGCCTTCACGATCGGCGACGTCATCTTCAACCTCTACGACGACGTCTGGCACCGAGATCCGCCGGTGCCGTCGCTCGCGGACGCCTTCTACCTCGCCGGCTATCCATTCCTCACCGTCGGCCTGGCGCTTCTCGTGCGACGTTTGCGCGCGGAGGAGCGCCGCGCGGGAACGCTCGACGCGACGCTGTTCATCTCCGCCTTTGCGCTGTGCCAGTGGATCTTCCTCATGGACGACGTCGTGCAAGAGTCCGGATCGGTCGCGGAGAAGGTCGTCGCGCTCTCCTATCCCTTCATGGACATTGTGCTCCTGGCCGCGCTCGTGTTCGTGGCACTCACGCCGACGTGGCGAAACGTCTCGTATCGCTACCTGGGCGCGAGCATCGCCCTGCTGCTCGTCGCGGACGAGATCTACGGCGTCGATCCGGAGAAGTATGCGAACACGACGTGGGTCGACTCCTTGTGGCTGCTCTCGTATGTGCTCTGGGGCGTCGCCGCCCTCTCGCCCTCGATGGTCGAGCTCTCGAAGCCGCGGCGCTCGAGGCGCCCGCGCCTCTCGGCTCTGCGCCTGGCGGTTCTCGCCGCTGCGCTCGCGACGGCGCCGGCGATCCTCCTGACCGAGCGATTGTCAGGCGGCGGGATCGACACAGTGGCAATCGCCGCCGGCGCCGCGGCGCTGTCTGCCCTCGTGCTGGCGCGGCTCGCCGGCCTCGTCCGCGCGCTCGATCGCCTGCGCGAGACCGAGAGGCTCGCGCGCGCCGAGGCCGAGACGGCTCAGCGTCTTTTGACCGAGCAGAACGAGCGTTTGCGCGAGGCGGACCGCCTCAAGGACGAGTTCGTCGCGCTCATCTCGCACGACCTCCGCACGCCGCTGACCTCCATCATCGGGTACGTCGAGCTCGCGCTCGAGGAGGACCTCACCGATGACCTGCAGCGCTATCTCGAGGTCGTCGACCGTAACGCGGAACGCCTAATGAGATTGGTCAACGATCTCCTGTTCGTCGCTCGGATTCAGGCGGGAAAGCTGCGCTCGAGCCGGACGAGGTCGATCTGGGCGCTGTCGTCCGTCGGTCGGTCGCCGAGTTCGAGCCGAGGGCCGCTACCAAGGGAGTCGCGCTTACGTGTGTCGTCGAGCCCGTCCCTGCGGTCGTTGCCGACAAGGGCCGGATCATGCAGGTCCTCGACAACCTCGTCTCGAACGCGCTCAAGTTCACGCGGGAGGGCGGGACCGTCCACGTCTCGCTCAGCCACGCAGACGGTGTCGTTCGCCTCGGCGTCACCGACACGGGGATCGGGATCGCCCCCGACGACCAGCGACGCCTGTTCGAGCGCTTCTTCCGCGCGACGAACGCGGTCGAAGGTGAGGTCCCCGGAACGGGTCTCGGGCTCTACATCGCACGCGCGATCGCCGAGGCACACGGAGGCTCGATCACCGCGCAGAGCGAACTCGGTCGCGGCAGCACGTTCTGCATCGAGCTTCCCGCGGCTCGCGCCGAGGCCGCCGTCGCCTAGCTCGTCCTGTAGCGGTAGCCGAAGCCCCGCACGGTCTCGATCGGAACGCGATCAGGCTGCTCGGGATCGAGCTTCCGACGCAGGTAGCCAACGTAAAGCTTCACCTGATCGACGGAAACGCCATACGCGTCGCCCCAGACGAGCTCCAGCAGCTGGTCGCGTGAGAGGACCTGACGAGGATGGCGAACGAACACCGACAGGAGCTTGAACTCGAGGGGCGTTAGCGCGATCTCCCTGCCGTCGAAGGTGACGGCGCGCTGTGCGAAGTCGATCGTGAGCCGACCGTCGGCATAGGTCTCCTGCCGATTCTCACCGCGGGAGCGAGACCGCCTCAGGAGCGCGTGGACGCGAGCAATTAGCTCCTGCCGTCCGAAGGGCTTGACCAGGTAGTCGTCCGCACCCGCCTGCAGGCCACGCACACGCTCGAGCTCGGCGCCGCGGGCCGTGAGCATGAGCACGGGCACATCGGACAGATCGCGGATTCGCTCCAGTGTCTGCCAGCCGTCCATCTCCGGCATCGACACGTCCAAGACCACGAGATCAGGCGGCGATTGGTGCAGGGCGCGGAGCCCTGAGCGTCCGTCGCCGGCTTCCTCGGCTCTGAGCCCTGCCCGACCGAGGAGCTCGACCACGAGCGCTCGGATATCCGAATCGTCGTCGATGACGAGGACGCGGGCGTCGTTCATACCGTCTTCATACTGCCTCGGCGACGGCTTTGCTACCGGCGCCGCCGAAGATTGGCCCATGGCACGGATCCTGATCAGCGAACCCCACCCAGACGTCAGGGTCCTCCTCGAGGCGGTCGTCAGGAGGGCCGGCCACGAGCCGGTCGGTCATGGCGAGCTGACCGTCGACGAAGCGCCCGAGTTGATGATCCTCGAGCCGGCCTCTGCGGACGGCCTGGCAGCGGCAGCCGGGCTACGGCGCCGGCTCGAGGATCTGCCCATCATCTGCACGAGCATCGAGCCGCCGAACGCGGCGACCAGGGAGCTGGAGCCGGTCGTCCATCTCATCAAGCCTTTCCGGCTCGGCGAGCTCGAGGCGGCAATCGCCGCCGCCCTTCCCGCACGGGTCTAGTTCTCCGCCTCCTTCGCGGGGAACAGGACGGTCGGCACGTCCTCCTCCGCCGGATCCTTGTCGCGGACGAACACGTCCAGCAGGGTCACCAAGACCGCCACGAGGGGCACCGCAAAGACGACGGCGAAGCCCCCGAAGAGAATCCCGACCGCGGTGATCGAGATCAAGACGAGCAGGGGGGACATGCCGACCGCGTCGCCCAAGACGCGGGGGATGATCAGGTAATCCTCGAGCATCCGGACGACGAGGACGCAGAGCCCGGCTGCCAATGCAACGCGCCACGACTCCGTGAACCCGACGCTGACCGCGAGCACGCCGGCGGTGATCGGCCCGATCACGGGCACGATCTCCACGATGCCGGCAAAGGCGCCGAGGAGGATGAAATACGGCTCGCCGACTCCCCAGAACGCGAGGGACAGGATCGTCCCCACGAGCAGGATCAGCAGCCCTTGTCCCCGCACGAACGCGCCGAGCTTGAGATCGATCAGATTCCAGGTATCCCGGATCCGCTTCCGCTTCGGTCTGGGTAAGAGCGACGCCGCGTAGTCCACGGCACGGTCGCGCTCGAAGATCCAGTACGCCGCCGTCGCGAGCACGAAGAAGATCCCGAGAACGATCTCGAACGCCTTGATGGTCACCTCGAGCGCGGGGTGAAACAACGAGCTGGCCTTCGGCAGCTCCCGCAGGCGCTTGTCGACGGCGGTGAGGATCTCGTGCTTGATGCCTTTCGACGTCTTCGCCTCGCGATGAATCTGCGCCTTGGTGGTGCCGCCGAGTGCGCTCTGCACCTGGTCCACCGCACGCGGTACCACGATCCACAGGAAGAGCGTGACGAGTCCGGCGAACGCCAGGTAGTGGAGGAGCAGGCCCACCGGTGGAGGGATTCGATGTCGCTGCATGGCATCGATTCCCGGTCTCATCGCGGCGGCGAGGATGAAGCCCAGGAACACGAGTGCAAGCACGAGCTTCAGCTTCCACAGCGCGAGGGCGATCGCCACGATCGCGATGACGATCAGGGTCGCGACGGCGACGCGCTGCGCGGTTTCT
>WNGF01003035.1_pt1 | contig 23107 bp, 24 predicted proteins | sample 5400641 | NCBI WGS metagenome assembly WNGF01 (sample SAMN13153371, study PRJNA577476) | soil metagenome | isolation source: 80 cm soil or saprolite under grassland replicate 2 | place: USA:California | collected 2016-06-15 | reverse complement strand
CTCCATCTATGGCGGCGACGACGGCAAGATCGGCCATGTGTCGGCGGTGCTGATGGACCCCAGCAGCAAGAAGATCGATCGGCTCGTCGTTACCTCCGGGGGCGTCCTGGGCGTCGGCGGCCACCGCGTTGCGATCCCGGTCGACCAGTTCTCCTGGGATGGCGATCGCGGGGTCTTCAAGCTCGGGATGACCCAGGCTGCGCTGAAAGCGATGCCCGAATGGGTCGAGGTCCACGAAACCGCGACGGGATCGAGCCTGCCGCCTCAGGGCAAGGCGCTGACTCCGTCGACCTCCACCACCACTCCGTCGACCGGCGCCGGCGACTCGTCCCGCTGATCACGGATAATAAGCGGCACAGCCCCTCATCCTGCCGCCGTGCCACGGCTGGCGCGGCAGGGCGAGGGGCCTGTCATTTGAACTCGATCTGCGGCGTCTCGCCGGGCGCGGCCTGCGGCACGTCGATCTGAATCTTGGTTGGATCGATCTTGGTGCCGGTGTCGAGCGAGGCGAGAACCATCGCCGGGAACGCGATCACCATCGCGACCATCGCCAGTTGCAGCACCACGAACGGGACGCTGCCCCAATAGATCTGCGCGGTCGTCACCGGCTGGATCAGCTTGCCGGTGACGCGGTCGATCGTCGCGCGGAGGGGCGCCACGCTGCGGAAGTAAAACAGCGCGAAGCCAAAGGGCGGGTGCAGGAACGAGGTCTGCATGTTGACCCCAAGCAGGACGCCGAACCAGACCAGGTCGATGCCGAGCTTGTCGGCGACCGGGCGCAGCAACGGTACGACGATGAAGGCCAGCTCGAAATAATCGAGGAAGAAGGCCAGCAGGAAAACCATGACGTTGACGACGATCAGAAAGCCGATCTGACCGCCCGGCAGGCTCGTCAGCAGGCTCTCCACCCAAAGATCGCCGTTGACCCCGCGAAACGTCAGGGTGAAGACCGACGAGCCGATCAGGATGAAGATGACGAAGGACGACAGCTTGGCGGTCGAATTCATCGCCTGACGCAGCAATGACCAGTTGAGCCGGCGTTTGGCGAGGGCCAGGATCAGGGCCCCGGAAGCGCCCATCGCTCCGCCCTCGGTCGGCGTCGCGATCCCGACAAAGATCGTGCCGAGCACGAGAAAGATCAGTGCGAGCGGCGGCATCATGACGATGACGACCTGCTGCGCCAGCCGGCTCAGCACATGCAGGCGCAGCAGCCGGTCGGCGACCGCGACGAGATAGGCGCCGAGCCCGGCGAGGCCGGCGGCCCAGATCGCGGGCATCCGATAGGTCAGCAGATAGCCGGCGGCCACGGCGAGGAGCGCCATCGCCGCCAGCGAGGGATAGCCGGCCCGGCCATCCTCCTCGCGCAGGGTCAGCGCTTCGGGTGGCAGGGCCGGCGCCGCCTCCGGCTTGACGATGCTGATCACGAACACAAAGACCGCGTAGAGCGCCGCCAATGACAGGCCGGGAATAAAGGCGCCCTCATACATGTCGCCGACCGAGCGGCCGAGCTGGTCGGCCATCACGATCAGGACGAGGCTCGGCGGGATGATCTGGGCCAGCGTGCCGGAGGCCGAGATGACGCCGGCGGCGAGACGCCGGTCGTAGCCATAGCGCAGCATGATCGGCAGCGAAATGAGGCCCATCGAGATCACCGACGCCGCCACCACTCCCGTCGTCGCCGCCAGCAGCGCCCCGACAAAGACGACCGCGTAGGCGAGCCCGCCGCGCACCGGCCCGAACATCTGGCCGATCGTCTCGAGCAGATCCTCGGCCATGCCGCTGCGTTCGAGAATGAGCCCCATGAAGGTGAAAAACGGGATCGCCAACAGCGTGTCGTTGCGCATGATGCCGAAGACGCGCTCCGGCAGAGCCTGCAGCAGCTGCGGTTGCAGCAACCCCAGATCGATCGCGACGATGCCGAAGAGGAGGCCGTTGGCGGCCAGCGAGAACGCTACCGGGTAGCCCAGCAGCAGGAAGGCGACCAGCGCCGCGAACATCAACGGCGCCAGGTTGGCGATCAGAAAGGCCGTCACTCCGCCGGTCTCTCGGCCATTTTCTGCATTTCTTCGGCGTAGGGATCGCGGTGCCTTTCGAGCGGGTCGGGGATATGCCCGCGCAGGAAGCCGACCCGCTTGATGATTTCCGACACGCCCTGCAGGGTCAGCAGCAGGAAACCAAGCGGGATCAACAGCTTGACCGGCCAGCGCAAAAGGCCGCCGGCATCGCTCGAATACTCGTTGCGCTCGAAGGATTCGACGACGGCCGGCCAGGACAGCACCATGATCATCATCGACATCGGCAACAGGAAGAACAGGCCGCCCACCAGATCGACCCAGGCGCGCCCGCGGGGCGACAGACGACTGACGATGACATCGATGCGGACATGCTCGTTGTGCAGCAACGTGTACCCGGCGGCGAGCAGGAATACCGCCGAGAACAGATACCATTGCAATTCGAGCCAGCCGTTGGAGCTCATGTCGAACGCATAGCGCACGCTGGCATTGGCGGCGCTGACGACGACAGCGGCCAGGATCAGCCAATAGACGGCCTGCCCAACCCGTTCATTCAGCGCGTCTATGGCGCGGCTCAGGTGCAACAGCAACGACAATTCCCGACCTCCCAGAGCCTTATCCGATCAGGTTTATCCGCCTTTCCCATTCGTCATTCCCGCGAAAGCGAGAATCCAGGAGCGACCGCTTTATCGCTCACCCCTGGACCCCCGCCTTCGCGGGGTGACGAGAGGATGATCGATGACGTTCAAACGGATCATGTTTTAGCGGCTCGACCGCGGCACGCCACGCCAAAAAAGCGATGCCGGTCCGGACCGCGTTTCGCCCGCCGGCACCGGCGAATGATAGGGATTTGGTCGCATTGCGCCAATCGCCGATCCGACGAAGCCGCGCGCTCCTCGCCGGTGGTCGATCCGCGCAAACGGCGCGTCGATCATTTTCGTTGTGAGGTTCCCGACCCGAGGTTTAGCTTGAATTGCCGAGCACGGAGTAAAGCCGCGGTGAGCGGGGCCAAATGCCGGGACGACTCGCCAGTCTCGTGTTTCTAGCGGCGCTGTTCTACGACGGCGGCGCGGCTGGGTTGGCGCAAGGCCGGGCCGCCCCGGTGATTCATTCAGTCGCACCGCGCTCCGGCCCGGTGGGCACGAAGATCACGATCACCGGCGCCAACTTCACCGCCGCCAACAACACCATCCGGTTTGGCGGCGGCGTCATCCAGTGGCTGCCGGCATCCTCGGGCGGCGGCAATCAGACGATCGTCTTCACCTTGCGCCCGGTAATCGGCGCTATAGCCTGTCCGGGCGCCGCGCGCTGCCCGACCGCCGCCTATTTCGTCCAGCCCGGCGGCAACCCGGTCAGCGTGCAGAACGCAAACGGCACCAGCAACACGACGATCTTCACGGTGACCAACTGAGCGGCGAGGAGATGTCGCGGCGCTTGCCAAACCGTGCGGCCCGGCCGAGGCTCAGCCCATGACCGACCGTGACGCCGAGGCGCGCTACCGCGCCAATCTGCAGGGCGAGGTTGACAGCGCCGGGCTGTACCGCGCGCTCGCGGACGCGGAGACCGACGAGCGCCTGAAGCAGGTTTATGGCCGGCTTGCCGCGGTCGAGGAGGCGCATGCCGAATTCTGGAAGAAGCAGCTCGACCGCATCGGCGCGCATGCCGGGCGGTTGGGGCTCGGCTGGCGCACCCGGGCGCTCGCCTGGCTGGCGCGTCGCTTCGGCCCGCAATTCGTCTTGCCGACCGTCAATACGCTCGAGCAGCGCGATGTCGGGCAATATGACGCGCAGGCCGAGGCGGTGGCCGGTGGGCTGCCCGCCGCCGAGCGCTCGCACGCCCGCGTCGTCCAGGCGATCGAGAGCTCGGCCCCGGGCGGGCTCCAGGGCAGCGCGCTGGCGAGGCTTGAAGGGCGGCACCGGGCGATCGGCGGCAATGCGCTGCGCGCCGCGGTGCTCGGCGCCAATGACGGCCTCGTATCCAATCTGAGCCTGGTGATGGGGGTCGCCGGCGCCGCGGTGGCGGAGAAGACCATCCTCTTGACCGGGCTCGCCGGGCTGGTCGCCGGCGCCTGCTCGATGGCGATGGGCGAGTGGCTGTCGGTCAACTCGGCGCGCGAACTGGCGCAGAAGCAGATCGCGATCGAGAAGGCCGAGCTCGAACATGCCCCCGAGGAGGAGGTCGAGGAGTTGGCGCTGATCTATGAGGCGAAGGGCCTGCCGCGAGAGCAGGCCGAGTCGCTGGCCCGGCAGATGATGGCGAACCGGGAGATCGCCCTCGATACCCTGGTGCGTGAGGAGCTCGGCATCGACCCCGACGAGCTCGGCGGCTCGGCCTGGACTGCGGCCGGCTCGTCCTTTCTGTTGTTCGCATTCGGCGCGATCTTTCCGGTGGCGCCGTTCTTTTTCCTAGGTGGTCGGGCGGCGGTGATCGCCAGCGTCGTCGCGAGCGGTGTTGCCCTGGCTGCAATCGGCGCCGGCACCTCGCTGTTCACCGGCCGCAGCATCGGCTTCTCGGCCTTGCGCCAGCTCTTGATCGGCTATGCAGCAGCGGCGATCACCTACACGATCGGCATGTTGGCCGGCGTGACAATCGGCGGCTGACCCGAAGGGCGGGCCTACTCGGCCGCGGACAACACCGGCCGCTCAACCACCTCGAGCCGCAACTCGATATGCGCCGGCGTCATCAGCGGTGGGTCGCCGGCGCGGCGATAGCGGCCCTCGCCGGCCGCGGCAAAGCCGCAGCGCTCCCATAGGTCGCGGCACAACAGGTTGGCCGGGGTGAGTTCGAGGGTGGCGCCGTATTCGCCGATGCCGCGCCCGTCGAGCGCCTGCAGGACGCCGCTCACCGCGGCGATCTCGACATCCATGCCGACCACCCGGCAGCTCATCACGAATTGCCCGATGTCGCCGCCCTGGACCAGCAGCACGCCGACGATGCCATAGGCGGTGTATTGGTCGGCGACCTCCAATGCGAAGATGGAGCCGCCGTCGCGGAAAAAGCCTTCGAATTCCTGCAAGGTCCAGCGTTTGCCGGTGGTGTTGAACTGATTGGTCTTGTTGATCAGCTCCAGGGCCCGCGGGAAGCGCCGGTCCGCGCTCGACGTCACCTCGGACAACGTCGCCCGCACTCCCAACGAGGCGAGGAATTCCTCCCGGCTGAGGCGCTGGCGTTGCTCCTCGCGCTCGACCTGCTTCTGCACCATCTCGGTGCGCCCCGCCGACTCGGCGGTGATCGTCGCGACCTGGGTTTCCGGCGACCACAACAGGATGCGGCGCCACAGATAGGGGTTGGGGCCGAGGACGCGGATGTCGGGAAAGGCGGCCTTGACCGCGGCCCGCTCGACCGGGTTGTCGTCGATGAACACGACGCTCTTCGGCAGCAGGTTCACCTGGGCCAGGATCTCCTCGATGTTTTCCGCCTTGGGCCGCCAGTTGATCTTCACCGCGGCAAAATCCTCGAGGCGGATCAGGCTGCCGTAGATCCGTCGCCAAATCTCCCGCACCCGGGTTTCGTCGTTCTTCGAAACGATGCCGAGCAGCACGCCGCGCCGCTTCAGGAACATCAGCGCCTCGGCGAAGCCGAGCGGCCAGCCCTCTCTTGCGACAATGCTCGGCACTTCGGCTTCTTCGGCGGCGACACCGCGCCACAGCGTGTCGTCGAGATCGACCAGCACCAGCTTCACCATGTCGGCCTGGCGGATCGTCCGGACCATCGCAATCAGTTCGGCCCAGGCATGCAACACGAAGTCGTGGGTCGATACCGGGTAATACCGCGATACCTTGTCGACGGGTTCGAGCCTTCCGCGGTCGTCTTTCCAGCCGGTGTCGCTGAGCGCGGCGCCGTGCGACATCATCAAGACCGCGTCGTCCTGGAAATGGCGGCGGCCATAGGTGCTGGCGAGCTGATCGAAGTCGAACAGGTAGGCATTCCTGTATTGGCGCAATTCCTGATCGAGCACCTCGTTCAGGCGCTCGACGAAATAGACGAAATTGCGCAGATCATAGCGCCGCAGCAGACGTCCCATCGGGTTCTGTTGCGGTACCAGGAAATTGCAGGCAAAGGTCAATATTCCGTGCGCCTTGTTCCAGCGCATTAGTTCGGCAAGCTGATCCGACAGCCGGTCGCGCGCTGTCTCGAACAGCCGCTCGAAGGCGCTGGTGTCGGAATAGGACAGCCGGAAATGCAAATGCTCCGGCAGGACCTGACGCAGCGGGATTTGGATCAGGTGAAAGTCGTATTCCTCGGGCGGATAAGGTGGTTCTTCCGGCAATACCGACGCGTTGTTGACCAGGAAATGGTCGGCACCACAATCGGGGTATTTGCTCTGCAGCACCTTTGTCCAGCCCTCGGTCAGGCAGGAACCGATCACCATGACCCGCTTGGGCGGGGTCTTGCTCACCGCAAGGTCGGTCGGGCAGCGGTATTCGCCGTCCGCGACCGCCTGTCCGATGTGAACCGCCGCGAAGTTGTCGGGTAGCGACCCTGCATTCACAAGACGTTCTTCTGCGTTATGGAGCCGCTCGACCGCCGCCGGTTCCCCGGGAAAGCGGTGCACCAGCTCGGACCAGATGCGGACGGCCTCGGCGGGGTCGCTGCGCTCGGCATCGAGGCGCGCCACCCCACAATTGGTCCAGAACTCGTCGGGGAACCGTTTGAGGGCGTCGCGCCGCATCCGTTCCGATTCGGCGCGGTGCCCGAGAGTCTCGAGAGCATCGGCCGCTTCGGGCCATGCGCGCCAGGAGGCCGGAAGTGCTTGCCGCATTCTCTCGGCGCGGCGCAGGACTTCCGGCCAATCCGCCCGCCGGCGCGCCACGATGACATGCCAGAAGGCCGTCCACTCGTCTTCCGGGAACCGCCCGAGCGCTTCGCCGAGAACGCGGTCTGCCTCTTCAAACAACCCGATCTCGCAATAGGCCCTGCCGGCTTTGTACCAGCACTGCGGATCGTGTGGAAAATCGGCGCGCAACCCGTCCCACAGCTCGGCCGCGCGGTGCCATTCCCCAGCCTCGCCCGCCGCATTCGCGGTGGCCAGCCGGGACCCCAAACCTGGTGCGGACGTCGCATAGGGCGGGCTCGCTGTCAGGTTCATCTCGAATCTCTCACTGGGATCGGATCGTGATTTAAATCCCGACCACTCGGGCACAAAACAGCTTCTCGGTGCGCATCAGCAACCTGGTCGGAATTGGGAGGCAGCGGGCTTCGCCGGGGCGCGAATCTATTTCACTCGGCGTCGCCGGCGCCAGGGAAAGCCGCGGCTCAGGCCGGCTAAGGCTCCGGGTGGGCGCGCTTCGTCACCGGCCAGCGATGGCGTGTCGGGATGCCCCGAGGAACGCTGGCGCAATGGATGCCGGGCGGCGTCCCGCGCCGCGTGCAGCGCTTCGGCGGCATCCAGCTGGTCGGGGAAGCGCGCCGCGAGTTCCGACCATATTCGCACCGCACCCTGCGGGTCGCTGCGCTCGGCTTCCATGCGCGCCATATGGAAATTCGTCCAGAACTCGTCCGGGAAGCGCTTCAGCGCCTCGCGCCGTATCTCCTCGGCTTCGCCGCTGCGCCCGAGTGCAGCGAGAGCGTCGGCGGCTTGGACCATCGGCCGCCAGGAATCCGGGAACGAACCCCCCATTCTTTCCGCACGCCGCAAAGCCCCGGCCCAATCCCCCTGGCGGCGCGCGACGATGATGGGCCAATAGGCCGCCCATTCATTCTCCGGGAAGCGAACCATCGCTTCGTCCAGAATACGGTCCGCCTCTTCGTACATGCCGGCATGGCAATAGGCCTCCCCGGCTCGGTTCCAACAACGGGCGTTTTCCGGGAATTCGGCACGCAATTCGTCCCACAACTCGGCGGCGCGGCGCCACTCCTTGGCCTCACTCGCCGCCTCCGCCGCGGTTAGCCTCGCCTCTCTGGCGGGGGCGGATGCTAGTGCTGTTGTGCTCGCTGCCATCTTTCTACCAAAGCTCCTGATCCGTGCCCGGGCGATCTTTCATTGGCGTCATCCGGGTGGCCGGCAAACCCCGGAGCCCCGCGCGGTGGACGCCGCGCGCGAGGCGCGATAAATAGTCGCCAGCCTGATTTGAGTTTCTCAAGTTACCGTAAATCGGGCATCCGGTCGAGTGGCAGTATTTGGCGTAGGCTTGCATCCGATGTTGCCCGGTCCGATGTCGGGAGGCTCGCGCCATTTACGTCAAGTTTCCGATTGGTGGTCGATAACGCTTGAGATCCGTGCGGATTTCGGCTCGCTCGGGGAGTGGGAGCAATGGGCAGCCGAGCCCAGCCACTCATTTACAGGGTGGCGAGCGAAGGTGTTCGCTAGACGGTCATTTCCGACTCCTCTAGCCGTTGAAGTATGTGAAAAGGAACCGAAATTCATGAAGAAGTTTGTGCCCAGAGATCGCGACCCTCTATTTTTTTTACATATCCCCAAGACAGCTGGCTCAAGCATGCGGCTGTATTTACGAAATCAATACCGCAAAGAAACCATATGTCCGATAACCATGAACTCCTGGGAAGATGTCAAATCTATTGATGTCAATGAATTGAAAACCTTCCAACTTGTACACGGTCATTTCGGGTTCAATTTGCGAGAATTATTGTACCCAGAAATGAAAACCTTGACCATACTGCGACATCCGTTCGATTTAACGATCTCTCTGATCAGGCATTTACAGCGCGATCCGGATTTCCATCCCCTTCATAGTGTAGCGAGGGGTTGTAGTATAAGGGAGATAATTGGCGGCCAGCAGTTTGCCTTTCCCTTCGCGAATATTCAGACAGCTTTTCTGTCTGCGTCCGTGGATCCCTTTAGAGTTTATGCATTTATGAAGGAGAACAGCAGCGTCGGAGAAAATTGGAATCCTACAGGATTGGAGAATGGTCCGGACATGGACGTGGCTATGAGAAACTTGGAAAAAATAGACTTCGTCGGTCTGGTCGAGCGGTTAGATGATTTTCTTCCGATGGTCAGCAACGATATGTCGTATCACCCGCCGACGGTTTTCCCGCGCTCAAACGCGGCGCCGGGCGACCGGACTGATTTCCATACGTTAGCCTCGGATGATATTGAGGCCATCGAGGCATGCAACCAGCTCGACCTGAAGCTGTACGGGCAATTATAACCTTGACTCAGCAAGCCCCGTAGTGGTAAAAATCTTCTACCAAACGGGAAAGCCGGTCATGGCGAAGCGCAACGAACTCAACAACGCCACTTTTCAGGACGAAGCCAAAGCCCGCGAGTGGCTTGAGGCTCAGCTTTGGCCCACTGGCCCGGTCTGCGGTCATTGCGGCACCCTAGGCGAAGCGACAGCCATCAGCACGCGCGCCGGCTGGTATCAATGCAACGCGTGCCGCAAGCAATTCTCGGTCACGGTAGGAACGCTGTTTGAGCGCTCGCATATCCCGCTCAACAAATGGTTGATGGCCGCTTTCCTGATCTGCGCCAGCAAGAAAGGCATGAGTACCCATCAACTGCATCGCATGCTCGGCGTTTCGTACAAATCCACTTGGTTCATGATGCATCGCATTCGTGAAGCGATGCGCGAAGGCACTTTCCCCGGCGGACTCGGCGGCGCAAACAAGGTCGTTGAGATTGATGAAACCTATGTCGGCGGCAAAGCCCGAAACCGCAAAAACAAGGTGCCGCCCAAGGTCGCCGTTCTGTCCTTGGTCGAGCGCGATGGGTCGGTTCGTTCATTCCACGTCGCCAACGTAACGGCGCAGATGCTGCGCCCGATCATCGTTACTCAGATTAACCGCGCCTCTTTTATAATGACCGACGAAAGCACGGTCTATCCCGCGATCGGCCGCGAGTTCCACGGGCACGGCACCGTCAACCACAGCGCCGAGGAATATGTTCGCGCACAGTTCTGGCATACCAATACGGTTGAAGGCTATTTCAGCATTCTCAAGCGCGGCATTCTCGGCACCTATCATTGGGTTTCCGAGGCTCATTTGCACCGCTACACCGCAGAGTTCGATTTCCGCTACAACCATCGCGTCGGTCTTGGTTATTCCGACCGCGAGCGCACAACCATCATGCTCAAAAACATTACCGGCAAGCGCCTTACCTATCGGCGGACTAACGAAGCCGCGCACGCCTAAACAGAAGGCGAAGCACTTTCAACGCTGGCGCAATCGACTCGACAGGAGATAGCTAATGACGGTCACGGTTAACGTCACAGACATCAAGGATTTGCATCGCGCGGCCGGATTTTACGACGGCATCGTCGTCGTGGAAGTTGACTCCGATCTCGGAAGGCTAGAACTCAGAGTAGAATTTGAAAAGCAGCCCACCCTGGATGACGCGCTTAAGTACGCCTTCGCTCAGGTAAAGAATTTTGCAATCGCCTTTCAAAACTCCACCGCGACACTAGGGTGATCACGGGTACAGGTTTGCCGTCCCTGACTTCTACGGAGGTCTCAAACCCCACAATTTCGTTTGGATCTTCCGCCGTTTGCGCGCGCTCAGTTTTCTGTGTCATCCCGCTACATCCTTCTTCTGGCTGCCGCGCTTCGGCTTCCCCTCAGCCGCCCCATCAGCGGGCTTCTTCGCGGGCCGATGCTGCGGGCCAGCCTTGGCAATCTGTTTGACAAACTTTTCGAATCGATCCCACGCGTCGGGATGCAGTTCGATTTCGTCGGCCTTAAGGGTCGGCTTCGCTTTCATGTCATTTAGTATACCATGGCAGCGGCGGAATCGCACCCAGCTAGCCAAGCCGGTAGTGACTCAGTTTGAAATCAACGGCCTTAGTTTGAGGCTGACCATGCCTCCGGCTGGGCAAGCGAGAGATTATAGGTGGGCGTCACGGTCCAGCGCGAATAAGCGACAATGAATGCGAACACGACGGGCCCTAGCAGCGGAATGATCGCCAGCACGCTCCACCAACGGGTCTTGCCGATGCGCCTGCAAATCGTGAGTGACGGAATAACGGCGAGCGCGGACCAAATCAGCAGAGGTATGAACTGTGCGAGGGCGGCAGTATCCATTGCTAAATCCCCCTTCTCTTGTGCCACAAAATTAGGACACTACCCATCGATGGTTCGGGCTGCCCCCCATATCAACGAACCGAAGTGCGCTTCAGCCTCCACGCATTTCACAAACTGCGGGGGACCATAGTAACGCGGGCTCTCGTCACGCTCGCCCTCCATCACGACGACAGGCACATCGGAGGGCCGACCTTCCCGCGCAAGCGCCTCGATCTTGAGTCGATCGGCGTAACAGCCGACCGCTCCCTTGGAGACCTTGGCTAGCAAGAAGGGTGTCCGTTCAGCGTCGTTCATGAGGGCGACGGTAAGCTCAAAGGCCATCGTCTACCGTCCTAGATTTGTTCCAGCTAATCCCTTATATGTGCTTAGCGTCAAGCAATTCGAGGGCGACAATGATCAGGAATGTACGCGAGGCAGCCGCCAGCTTGGCGCAGACCCGAGATGAATGGGCCGAATGCCTCTCCAAATTAGAAGCGGACGGGCACGGCAACTCCGATCTCGCTTGGAGGATACGGGATTATGTGAGCGCGGTTGACCGGCTTGCGGCCTCCACTCCTCCCGCAAATTGGGCTTGATCAAGATGCCTAAGGGACCGCAAGGACAGCGCCGGCCGGCTGACACCGTAGCCAACGCGATCCGCGTCGCCAAGATTCTGACGGGCGAGATCGAGGAGGATACCGGCGCCGACGACGGTAAAGACAAGGGCGCCCAAGCGCTCGGTAAGAAGGGTGGCAAGGCGCGCGCGGCTAGCATGACCGCTGAGCGCCGCCGCGAGATCGCGCGAAAGGCAGCCGCCGCACGCTGGCGAAAGTAGCCCAAACCGTACAGTCGCCTCAGTCGATGGGAGGAATCATCGACTGAGGGCGACTGTGCTCTTGTGTGCCTCCCGCTGCGGCGATATAACGCGCGGCATGCCTACCCCACTTCGCGACATACGGCGAGATATTAACGATCGCCTCGAAGCCATTCAGGAAGAGCGCGCGCAACTACACGCGCAACTCAAGAGCTTGGACGAAGAGGAGGCGGTCTACCGCCGCATCCTTGATCTAGAAGAGACCTATTTCCCGCTCGACGCTCAGCGGCATAAGGAATCTCCCGGTGACTTCATTGTGAGGTCTCTCCAAGGCGGCCCGCGCTCGAAGGAAGAGATCAGGGATCTCGTCTCGCATGCGGGCTATTTCAGCGATTCGCCTAATTTCGGCCGCTCACTCGCGGCGACCTTCATGAACCTTCACAATGCAGGGCGCATAACTACCGACCCGGACGGTAGGATTCGCGCTAGGCAAATCACACAGGCCGCGTGAGGCGCTGAAACGATGATCAGATAACGAAACGGCCGGGCTGTCACCCGGCCGCTCCGCCCGCCGCTCTCGCGGCAGATACCTGCTGGCTAGGGCTACTAGCCTCACAAGCGCACGAGGATTCTAGCCCATAGCTGGCCCGCCTTTCAATGGAAAGGGCCAGGATGAATCCGACCGATTTCATTAACGCCTTCGAGCGCAACCGCCCCCGGCCGCATCCGCGACGCTGGCGGAAGCCATCGATTCCCGTCCGCAAGGTCTGGCAGGATGCACCGCCGCCGCGCCCACGAGAATGACCGAAGTTACTTGACGCTAAGCAGGAAAGTTTATATCATGCGGGGCATGAACAAGCTGCCCATCGCCAAGCGCGTCCAAATCCTGTCGATGCTCGTTGAGGGATCGTCCTGCCGGTCGATCTCTCGCGTCGCCGACGTGAGCCTCAACACCGTCTACAAGATGCTGATTGACGCCGGCAAAGCCTGCGCCCGGTTCCATGACGCGACCGTGCGCGGCGTCGCTAGCAAGCGCGTCCAATGCGATGAGGCGTGGTCGTTCTGCTACGCCAAGGCGAAGAACGTCGCGACTGCGAAGGCCGCTCCGGCGGGCGCTGGCGACGTTTGGACGTGGACCGCGCTCGACTCGGATACCAAGCTGATCCTGACCTGGCAGGTCGGCGGGCGCGACGCAGAATACGCTCTAGCGCTGATGGACGATCTTCGCGGGCGGCTGGCGAACCGAGTGCAACTGACGACGGACGGACACCGCGCCTACCTGCAAGCGGTAGAGGAAGCGTTCGGAGCCGATATCGATTACGGCATGCTTGTGAAGCTGTACGGCGCGGAAACCCACGGGCAGGGGCATGAGCGTAAGTACAGCCCGTCAGAATGCGTAGGTGCTCGCAAGGACACGATCACCGGCAACCCGGACCCGAAGCATATCAGCACGTCGCACACCGAGCGGCACAACCTCACAATGCGGATGTCGATGCGCCGGTTTACGCGGCTGACGAATGCGTTCTCAAAAAAGGTCGAGAACCATTGCCACGCACTGGCGCTCTACTTTGTGTACTACAACTTCGTTCGCCGGCATCAGACCTTGCGTGTATCGCCCGCGATGGCGGCCGGCGTTTCGGATCGGCTTTGGTCGATAGACGATATCGTGGCGCTGATCGATGCGGCCGAAGGCGAGCCGAAAAAGCGCGGCCCATACAAGGCGCGCCAGCCGGCTCAGATTTCAAACTGAGTCATTACCGCCAAGCCGGTAGTGGGTCAGTTTGATTGTAACAGGCCGCCGCGCCGGGGCGATCACTCGATGGTAGCGACAAAGGCTCTAAGGTTAGGCTGCTGCCGATCCAGCTGCGTCTGATTAACCGAGATCTCTCGCCCATTCATCCTCTTTGTTCCGGCCGTTAGAACGCAAATGGGTATGCCCAATGCGCTCGATACGACGGATGCTGTATTGGCGTCATTGATTTCTGCCTGAAACATGGACTTGAAATCTCTTTTGTTTGCGGGGGCGCCGGCGCCGGTCGGATGAATCGCAAAGGTTTGTGGGTTGCTATTCCACACGCTCCATATTTCTTCGCCAATTGAATTTACGACGGTTCGGTATGCCTTCGCCGACGCGCTATAAATCTGGGTGAGCCGATTGCCCACGTAGCAATAGATGCGTGGTACTGTCAGGCGAAAACGTCCGGAATTGATGAAAAACTCTGATTGCTGCGCCCCTGGCATCCGCGCTACTCCGTACAGAAGCGCGAGAACTGCACGCACAGCACGCTTTGAAGACCCATCAGCCGAAAACGGTATAATGAGTCTGTCCGAGGCGGACATGGCAAGTTCAGTGTAGATACTGAAGCTCGGGTTACAGTCAATGAAAACGGCTGAGTCCGTCACATCCCATGACTGCCTGATATCTCCTATTAAATCGCTTACCCAGCTATGCACAATCCGCCACGCGTCTGTTGGGCCGGGGTTGGTTGCATTTGACACCCGAGAAGTTTGTATTTCAAGCTCTTCGTCCCCAACAACTAGGTACAGATTAGACGGCACGGCAGAGTTAATTTCGGATATGTGGGTTAAATATGACGCTCCTGTTTGTGGGCTCACATACGGACTGCGAATTCTGTCCTCTATGTACCCAGCAATAGTCCGCCTGGGGGCCGTTGTTGATATCCTATCGAGATGCCGTTCTCCCTGCTCCATGCCGCCTAGTAGCATACTTGAAGCATTTGCTTGAGGGCATAGATCAATAACCAACACGTTTTGGTCGCGGTGAATGCGCGCGTATTCGCACGCTACTTGGAATGTCAAGTAACTCTTGCCGACTCCGCCCTTATTATTCCATAGCGCGTAAATAGCCATCGTTCAGCCCCAACCACGATGTTTTCGGGGACGAGATTGGCAGATTCCGGTCTAGTAGTGGTACAAAATCTGCGCCCTTCGGCTAACCGCCGATCAGGCGATCCCCCGGCTTCGATGCGCGATCCGCTTCCCAATCCTCGATAACCCGCACCATGTCCGTCAATGACCAAAGCTTGGCCGTGACGCCTGCTTGTCCTTGCGGGCGATGACGCCACATTGCAGCAAAAACTTGCCGAGGCAAAAGTCGAAACCCAGAATCCGCCTCATCAAGGTAGCCAGAATCCTCCAAAACCTGAATTCCAGCCGCCTCCATCTGAGGAGTGATTTCAATCTCTGCCCCGGCATGTAGCTCATGATCGTCGCGTTCGCGTTGCATTTGTACCCCGCACGATTCTGCTGAGTCAAGGTTATAATTGCCGCTGTACGCTCATGCACAACAGATTTTTGAGGAACGGAGAAATCGAGCCGCCGCACGTGCACAGATTACACGGCTAAGAGATTCTGAATTTTACCCGATGTATTCAGAGAGCTTTGAGTTGGATATTTCAGCTCCGATGCCCGGGAATGGCTGGTATGATCCCGAGCATGGGACGGCGAGGAGTTTTCGTTGGACGGGACCCGAGCGCGAATTCACCATAGAGGTGCCGCTGGAGGCCGGACTCCAGTTTCGCCTTCGAGTCAGAGCGGCTTCACCGTTTCTTGCCCTGTCAGAAGATAATCTTATCCTGAGCATGAATGGCGAACGGCTTCGACCTACCCTTCAGGTTAACGGTGAAGATTTGGAGTGTCTTGTCGAATTGCCGGAGGATCTTATTGCCCGAAATCATGGTGTTTGCTCGTTGAAGTTTAACCTGCCAGGAACCAAAAGACCTACTGACCTCGGGCGCGGCGACGAACGAAACCTCGGTATTGCCGTCCGCTCGGTTTATTTCGAGAAATTATGAGCGGCAGCGGAGACAATGCCCAATAAGTGGGCCAGCTAAAAGGCCGGACCCTCGGTGATTGGCCAGAAAGTCTCGGATTATCGCTCCGGGATGACGCGCGGCGTAGGCTGTACCGTCGGAATTATGCTGCGGCATTAAAACCTGCAAGTGCGGTAAGGATGGAGCCTGCAGGCGGCCGGGAATGGTTTCATCTTGCCGGTCCAAAAAACCGGTCCAATAAAGATGAACCACCTGCCGTCACTGCGTTAGCGCGATGACGCTGCGAGCGCGTCATCACGTCTCCGCGTGGATTGTGTGGCATCCCGGTCACACCATATAGATCGGCGAAGGGCCGCGGGGGCTGCCTGATGGGGGCGCTGCGGCCGGTTCGTCGGAGGCAGGCGCATCATGGAACTCGAAAAATACACCGAGCGGTCGAAGGGCTTTGTCCAATCGGCTCAGAATCTCGCGTTGCGCAGCGGCCATCAGCGGCTGACGCAGGAGCATCTGCTCAAGGTCCTGCTCGAAGACAAGGAAGGGCTCTGCGCCAACCTGATCCGCGCCGCGGGCGGCGACCCGCAGCCGGTGTTGTTGGCGGTCGATGCGGAACTCGGGCGGCAGCCGCGGGTCGAGGGCAGCGGCGCCGGGCAGGTGTATCTGAGCCCTGAGCTGGCGCGGGTTTTCGACCAGGCGGAGCAGATCGCCGAGAAGGCGGGCGACAGCTATGTCACGGTCGAACGGCTGCTGCTGGTGCTGTCGCTAGCGTCGGATACGCCGGCCGGCAAGGCACTCGCCGCCGGGCATGTGACGCCGCAAAATCTCAATGCCGCGATCGAGGAATTGCGCAAGGGGCGCAAGGCCGAGAGCGCCTCGGCCGAGGAAGGCTATGACGCGTTGAAGAAATACGCGCGGGATCTGACGGAAGCGGCGCGCGAGGGCAAGCTCGACCCGGTGATCGGCCGCGACGAGGAGATCCGCCGCACGATCCAGGTGCTGTCGCGGCGCACCAAAAACAATCCGGTGCTGATCGGCGAGCCCGGGGTCGGCAAGACCGCGATCGTCGAGGGGCTCGCGTTGCGCATCGTCAATGGCGACGTGCCGGAGAGCCTGAAGGACAAGCGCCTGCTGGCGCTCGACCTCGGCGCGATGGTCGCCGGCGCCAAATACCGCGGCGAGTTCGAGGAGCGCCTCAAGGCGGTGCTGTCCGAGATTACCGCCGCGGCCGGCGAGATCATCGTCTTCATCGACGAATTGCACACCCTGGTCGGCGCCGGCAAGGCGGAAGGCGCGATGGACGCCTCCAACATGTTGAAGCCGGCGCTGGCGCGCGGCGAATTGCATTGCGTCGGCGCGACGACCCTCGACGAATACCGCAAGCACATCGAGAAGGATGCGGCGCTGGCGCGACGCTTTCAGCCGGTGTTCGTCAGCGAACCGTCGGTCGAGGACACGATCTCGATCCTGCGCGGCATCAAGGAGAAGTACGAGGTGCACCACGGGGTGCGCATCACCGACAGTGCGCTGGTCGCCGCCGCGACCCTGTCGCACCGCTACATCACCGACCGCTTCCTGCCCGACAAGGCGATCGACCTGATGGACGAGGCGGCCTCGCGGCTGCGCATGGAGGTCGATTCGAAGCCCGAGGAGATCGACGAACTCGACCGCCGCATCGTGCAGTTGAAGATCGAGCGCGAGGCCTTGAAAAAGGAGCACGACCCGGCCTCGCAGGATCGCCTGCAAAAGCTGGTCAAGGAATTGGAGGAGCTGGAGGAGCGCTCGGCCGAGTTGACCGCCGAATGGCAGGCCGAGAAGCAGAAGCTCGCCAGTTCGCAGAAACTGAAGGAGCAGCTCGACCAGGCGCGCGCAGAGCTCGACCAGGCGCAGCGCCGCGGCGACTGGGGCCGCGCCGGCGAATTGACCTATGGCGTGATCCCCTAACTCGAACGCCAGCTGAGGGAAGCCGAGGGCGCGGAGAAGAGCCGGATGCTCGAAGAGGCGGTGACGCCCGAGCACATCGCCGGCGTGGTGTCGCGCTGGACCGGCATCCCGGTCGACAAGATGCTCGAAGGCGAGCGCGAGAAGCTGCTCCACATGGAGGAGAACCTGCGCCGCCGGGTGATCGGCCAGGAGGAGGCGGTCATTGCGGTGTCGAACGCGATCCGCCGCGCCCGCGCCGGGCTGCAGGACCCGAACCGGCCGATCGGCTCGTTTCTGTTCCTGGGACCCACCGGCGTCGGCAAGACCGAATTGACCAAGGCCTTGGCCGAGTTCCTGTTCGACGACGAGAGCGCGATGGTGCGCATCGACATGTCGGAATACATGGAGAAGCACTCGGTATCGCGCCTCATTGGCGCGCCGCCGGGCTATGTCGGCTATGACGAAGGCGGTTCGCTGACCGAGGCGATACGGCGCCGGCCCTATCAGGTGATCCTGTTCGACGAGGTCGAGAAGGCGCATCCCGACGTCTTTAACGTGCTGCTCCAGGTGCTCGACGACGGCAGGCTGACCGATGGGCAGGGGCACACGGTCGATTTCCGCAACACGCTGATCGTCCTGACCTCGAACCTCGGCAGCGAGGCGCTCGCGAGCCTGCCGGATGGCGCCGACATCGAACGGGCCCGCCCGGCGGTGATGGAAGCGGTGCGCGCCGCCTTCCGGCCGGAATTCCTGAACCGGCTCGACGAGGTGCTGCTGTTCCGGCGGCTGTCGCGCCAGGACATGAAAGGCATCGTCGAGATCCAGCTGCGGCACCTGCAGAAGCTGCTCGCCGACCGCAAGATCACCCTCGAAATCGATGGTGCGGCGCAGGCCTGGCTCGCCGACAAGGGCTACGACCCGGTCTATGGCGCCCGGCCCTTGAAACGGGTGATCCAGCGCGAGTTGCAGAACCCGCTGGCACAGCAGATCCTCGAAGGCCGCATCCCGGACGGCGCCACCGTGCATGTGTCGGCCAGCCCGCTCGGGCTGGTGATCGGCGAGGTGACCGCCGCGCAGGCGGCGTAAACCGCCGCTTTAACGGCGGGCGCTCGATGCCTACTATATCGCCGGCGATTGGGGGCGCGCGTTGCGCCAGTTCGAGGAAGCGCTGGTGCTGCGGCCCGACGACAAGGCCGCCTCGCTGATGGCCGGGCGCTGCCGAGATTTTTTCGCGACCCCGCCCGAGAATTGGCAGGGGGTCATCGATCTCGATTGATCCTGACCCGGCAGCGATGAAGGCGATTTTTTGCCTAGTTATTGATCAGGCGCACCGGCGGCCGGCGCGTCCGCCGGCGGGTTCGCTTCCAGCGCATCGGCGGCCTTGTCGAGGGTGCCGGCAATGTCCCAGTAGCGCGCGCCGCTGACCGGGTCGGCCACCTTGTCCGCGAGATCGCGATAATAGATCGCGCGCCGTCGCAGATAACGCAGCGTGGTTGAGAGCTCGGCAGGTTCATCGCCGACCCCCGCTCGCCCGAGGGCCCCATCCGGGCTCGACGTTGCGGCGCCGGGCGGCGGCCGTGTCCCGAGATGGAGCCAGACGACGCCGGCCAGGGCCGCGAGACCGAGCACAACCAGCAAAGGAACGAGCCAATCCATGCCGAAGGTTTGCCGGTCGCGAGCGAGCCCGTCAAAGCCATTTCGAGATGCAGGTGACGAAGGCCGCCCGCTGGTTTGGTCGGATTTCTTCTGCTTTTGAATCAAATGGCGAAGCTGCGGTCAAGCAGACCGTGCGGGAGTGCGCCGGTCCCCTGGCGAACAGCCGGCGCCGCGCTCTGGCATGTCGGCGCCATGTCGCTATTTTCCGGTAATATTACTGTAGAAGTCGCCGAGTTTGTCGGAAAATCTTAAGTATTCGTCGCTTGCCAGCGTTATCGATGGTCTGATAACGTTTGGGTAATCGCGAACTACCGTCGTGTCGTCTTTCAAGGACGCCACGCGGTAGGTACATAGAGGGGTTCGCGATGGGATCATCGGATTGGTTCGAATTGGAAACGCTTAACGGCGAAATCGCTCATTCGCAAACCCGGCTTGCCGCGGCGCGGAAGACGCAGAACCACGGGCTGGTCAGGCTGCTGCAGCGGGAACTTGCCGAGGCGGAAAAGTGGCGCGCCCGATTGCTCGGCCATATTACGACGCGGCTCGGGTCGCCTGAGCCTGCTGAGCCGGGTGATCATGTCGCGGCCTGGGAAGTTCAGCCAGAAAAGGCCGAGGCGGAACCGGAAAACGCCGAATCGGAACAGCAGAATACCGAACCGGTCGGTCAAATCACCGAAGAAACCGGCATGGCCGTGGCCGATCCGGCTCCGTGTGCCGCTACGATAGAAGGAGACGCCGTCGTGTGGGATCAATTGTCACGCGCCGATCTCGAGCGCCTGAAACACGAGCTCGGCACCCGTCGCGATGTGATACTGGCCCGACACGCCGAAGAGCTCAAAGACCTGGAGGCCGACCAGGCCGAGATCGATGCCTTCGAGCAGGCGATCGATGCCTTCGCCCGGAAATTCAAGGTTGCCGGCGGCGAAGTGGTGGTGCCGTTCGAAGGCGACCGCGGCTTCCGCGGCCTAGGTCGAAGCTGACCTGCCTGCGGCCCACAGCGCCGCGCTTCGCCTTATTTCCAGGACTTGGATTAGCTGACGTCCGGCGACGGCCTCGGGCGGGTATCGATCGATGATGCCGGCCTTCAGCATATCGACGTAAGTACCGCTCTGCGCGTCGAAGCCGTGATTGGGCTCGCTTGTCCAACAGCTTGCCGACGATGACCGAGCCCTCTGCTCGGCATTTTCAGCAATCTGCCGCGCCGCCGACCGCATGCCGAGGGGGAACGCAGCGGCGCTCGACGGCAAGCCGGCCGCTGAGAGCGTCAACCTATCCTGACAAGCCGGTTCAGGTTTGGCGGCCAGCCGCAACCGGCGCAGCCACCATCGCCGCCAAGACCTTGTCCGGCCGGGTGAACGCCAGATATTCGCTGGCAAAATCCGGCGGCAGGATCTCGACCATCGTCTCGTTTTCGACCCAGACTTCCATGACATGGAAGGGGCCGCGGTTACACTGAAAGCATTCCCAGCCGGCGCGCTGGGCAATCTGTTCAACCGTGTGCGCATCCGTCGCGACACTGAGCGCGAAGTGGGTTGCCCCATAGGCTCGACCGGCTTCCCGGCGCTTGACAAAACTTCCGCCGACGGCGCCGTTCGGCTGCAGCTCGGTCCCCGCCGGATAGACCTCGACACCCGACCCGTGCTCGTCGAGTTGCAGCGCGAAGAAGCTCCCCGGATTCGGGGGAAACGGTACCGCCTTGCCGCCCATCAATTCGGCCAGGACTTCGGCGGCACGCTTCGGATCGCGAGCGGCGATCGACAGATGGTGGATCATGGGTGGGCTCCCGGATTATGCGGTTGACGACGCATAGCATGCCGAGCGTCTCGCGGGCGACCGGCAAAAGCCGGATCGTCGTCCCGCCTGAAGGCGGTTGAACCGGTCACCCGTCAGCCGAGCCAGCGGGCGGCAGCGGCATAGCCGGCGCGCTCTGTTGGTGGAACGGCGCGGGTCCGGGTTTCGTGGGAGATGACTTCGGCAACGATGTCGCGGCGGCTCGCCTTCATCGCTGCATCGGCCAGCATCTGCACGAACAAATCGCGCTGCGCATTGCTGCCGCCGAGCAGCCGGATCTGTTCGCGCCGCGGCGCCAGCAGTTCGACGACTCGCACGCAATCGCCTCGGCGATGAGCCAGCGCCGCCTCGCAGGCCGGGAGAATCACATCGGCGATTGCCGGCGCGGTCCATGACGCCGTGTCGGCCGCTGCCTCGCGCAATGCGCCGAGAAAGCGTTCTGCCGCTTCTTCTCGGTCCGTCGCCGCCAAGGCCATCATCAGATGCGGCACCAGCAACGGATGACCGACATGGCCAATGCGCGCCTCGGCCTTGTCAGCCAGTTCCTGCCAGCGGTCGCCGACATCGACGCCCATCTGCTCCAATCGCCACAAGACCGCCGGCGCATTTTGCAGATCGATGAAATGGTCGGGCGTCGCCTTGGTCATCGGCTCATTGAGATTGCGGATCTCGCGGTCGTAGCTCTCCAGCACTGCATCGAGTTCGCCCAACTCCAGCTCCATCAGCGCGCGGTGCCACCACAGGTGATGGATCAGCTGGTTGCCGAGCGACCAGTGGGCGGTCTGGCTTTGCAACCAATCCCGCCCCTCGCGCGGCCGGCACTCCATCTCCAGCACATGCGCCTTGACGTGATGGGCGAAATAATTGGTGCGGTCCTGCGCCATCGCCTCGTCGACGGCACGTTCGGCGCCAGCGGTGTCGCCGGCCTCCTCATGGGCAAAGGCCCAGATCGTCCGAAACAAGTCGTAGCCCGGCAACTCGGGCGACCAGCGCGGCGCCAGGCGGTCGGCCTGCTCCAGGATCTTCGCGGTCTGGCCGTGCCGGAACCAGCTCGTGTCACAAATGCGCACGGCCAGCAGGTCGGTCGGGTGCGCGTCGAGGAGCTGGCGCCAGATCCCGAATGAACGATCGAGCGCGCCGTCCGCCCAGGCGGCGAACGCGGCGACATGCTGCCGCTCGCGCTCGGTCGCGCTCGGCGCATCCGCCTCGGCCTTTGCCAAGGTTGCGGCAATCTCCGCGCGAAATGCCGGGTTGGAGGCGCTGAGCAGCAGATAGCCCTTGAAGACATGCCCCATCACGAAATGCGGGTCGGCGGCGAGCATCTGCCCGACCAGCGCCGGCAGATCGGCATGGAATTTGAGGTAATGCTCGACGGCGCGGTCGAACAAGGATGCCGCTTCCGCGCTGTCGGTCGAGAGCGGCAGGCGGCGTTTGTCAGATATCATTCAAGGTCCTCCGCAAAACTGCCCGCTGGTTACACAGGAGTCGTGCCGCCCATCGTGGTACGATGCATCAGCCGGCGCTGCGGCAGATCGTAATCCTGGATCGCGCGATGCTGCACCGTGCAATTGTCCCACAACAGCAGGTCGCCGGGCCGCCACTGGTGGCGATAGACGAAGGCGGGCTTGACGATGTGATCGGCAAGCGCGGCGATCAGCGCCTCGACTTCCTCCGCCGCAATGCCCTCGATCCCGGTGCAGTCATCGCGCATCACGTAGAGGCATTTGCAGCCGGTATGGGGGTGTGTGCGAACAATCGGATGGGTGACCAGTGGGTAGCGGTCGATTTCCGATTGCTGGGGCGGAAAGGCACGCTTGCGGCCGGTGAAGTCGAACACCGCGCGGCGGCCCTCGATCCGCTGCCGCATCGGTTCCGGCAGGGCATCCCAGGCCGCGGCGGCACTGGCGAATTCGGTATCGCCCAAGCTCAGCCCGAACAGGTCGGGGATTTCGAGGGCATAGAGCATTGTCCCGCGCGGCGGCCGAGCCGTGTAGCACATGTCGCTATGCCAGTTCTCGCCGGCGCGACGGACGCCGATCGGCTGGCCGCCCTCGGTGACGTTGGACACCACCACGATCTCCGGGCTGCCGGGCACGCTCCACCGCTCGCCGAAGATGTTGAATTCGATCTCGCCAAAGCGGCGGGTGAGGCAACCTGCTGCGGCG
>WNGF01008371.1_pt1 | contig 23111 bp, 23 predicted proteins | sample 5400641 | NCBI WGS metagenome assembly WNGF01 (sample SAMN13153371, study PRJNA577476) | soil metagenome | isolation source: 80 cm soil or saprolite under grassland replicate 2 | place: USA:California | collected 2016-06-15 | reverse complement strand
CGGACAGGAAGCCAACCAAGTCCTGCAAACTGCGGCCCAGCCGGTCCACCGACCACGCCATGACCATGTCGAACTCGCGACGGGCGGCAGCGCGGCACAGCGCATCGAATTGCGGGCGCTTATCGCGGCCCTTGGCACCGCTAATGCCGTGATCCTTGTAGACCTTGACGATCTCACAGCCCATCCGCTCGGCAATCTCACGAAGCTCGCGCTCCTGATTGGCCGTCGTCTGCTCGATGGTGCTGACGCGAAGGTAGAGAACCGCTTTGCGCATAGCTTGCCCTCCTCATTTGAGACGGCAAACCCTACCATGCCCTGTGCGCAAAAACAACTGTTTTTGATAACATTCTTTTGGCGTCTAGAAGTGCCCAGTTTTGTTGAGTTCACATCGGCGGATTTTCGAGGGGATTAATCACACACCCGGTCAGTCCCTGAATAGGGGGTAGGCGCGCGTGAACCCGCTCAATTCAGTGGCAGGCTCGGGTTCTGCCCGTACTTCCGCTTTCCACGATCAGATCGGCCGCGTTCAACGCAGGCTTACGTCGTAATGAACTGACATGTTGACGCCCGCCAAGTACCGGTACCGGTTACTTTTCCTTGCTACCCCCCCGCTTCCCTATTGGGGAGGCCTTGCAGGGCGCGCTATCCTCGGCGCACCGCTGATATCGTTGGGTAATCGGGTCGGTCACCCCGCTACCTACACGCCAGGCCACATGCTAAGCCATTGGCGTTGCGAGCTATTCCTAACTGCAACGCGTTTGGCGGGACAACGCGGCTGATGGTTGCAAAACTCGACGAGCTGCTTGAACGCCTAACACTCTGATTTTTGTCTACCGTTCCAGTTTATATATCAATGGGTTACCGAAACAACCCCCCCTTCCGCCGAGCATTGAATGCGCCCCGTATTGGGGATCGAATCCGACCAGAGTGCCGTACGGCTCCCCCAGAAGGCCCCGCTCATGGACTGAGGGTCGTGGATTCGATTTTCAGCCACGGATACTAACTCGTCTTGTGTAACCTTTCCTGACCGGGAGGCACCGCTGCGATGGCCAGTCGAAGAGATTCCGCATCCGAGCGGCTCAAAGAACACATTGAGGCCGCGAGGAATCCATTGCCACCGGAGCGGAGCCTCATCGCGTTGGGGCGCGAGTTCGGAATGATTACCGAGGCACCGCAGGTGAGGATCGATTGGAATGATCCCGCTCAGCGCGCCCTAGGTGCGCATGAAGCGTTGCTTCTCAACCTCGGCGAACTGGACGAGCCCATCCGCAAGGCGTTCGATGCGTTCGGGTATGATCCGCTCAACCCATTCCACTGGCGAAAGCTCATTTGGCATTTCGCCTATGCACATTTCCCGCCCCCTCGTAAGAAAGGCCCTCCAACGAAGTGGGACGATGTTAGATGGTGCCAGCTATTGTCTGACTTCGGGGAGGTTAAAGCGTCATCGCGTCCCGACGCTTCCGAGAACGAAGTCTGCATCAATGTCAAAAAGAGATTTCGCCAGCGCTATGCGACGGTGAAAGCGGCCACGTTACGTAAAAATTTGCAATATGCGCGTGATCCAAGTCGGAATGGCATATTGGCGCACTTTCGAGACCGGTTTGCAGTTCAGACACGCGAGTGGGCTATCACTGAACCCGGTGCCTCAAGCTTACGTAATCCAGACGTATTAGGCCAAATCGCCCTCAAATGGGCGCGGGAGTATCTTGAGAGCGCCTGGGAACGCAGCCCTGCGAAAAAGTAGACCGGTTTCGGGTTGAGCGGATAATCGTCCCCTATTTGTCGCTCAGCTTTTTGGTTGAGCGACAATTCGATCCCTCTATTCTCGCTCAATAACATGACCTATCTCGCGTGCAGTTATGCAACGAGGTAATCATGCAAGACGACAACCAACGAAATGCCGCCGTCCAGTTAAGGCTCGGATCATTGTTTGATCTGGTCGAAAACTGGCGCCGTTCGCAGGCGAAAATCCCACCCAGGTCCGAGGCAATCCGAGAGCTGGTGCGGCGCGCAATTGAAGCCGACCAGCAACACGCCGCGTCGTGATTCGCGGTCTCCCCATACACTCAAAAAATTGCCCGGCAACAGCGGGTGACACCGCTAGCCGGGCCATAGAGGTATTTCGCAATGTTGAATGTAGACCAGCGGGCGCTGCCCCGCAATAGCGAGCATCGCGAGTTCGTGCTGGCACAACTTCGGTGTGCATCACTTCGGGTCCGATTGCTCTTGATCGAAGTCGATACAGTCGGACTCGGTGTGCGCGCCGGCCTCGTTCCTCCCGAGAATGCAATCGAGATGCTGTACGACATGGGCGCGCTCGACCTCGTCGGGCTGCCTCCGATGGGGGTGGCCGAATGACAAACGCCGAGCACAAGACCAATCAGGAATTGGACAGCGCTATTCTCGACCAGGACAAGCTGGTTGATCTGGCCCAACTCTCGACGCTCGAATACGACAGGCGGCGGGAACAAGAAGCCAAGGAACTTGGCGTCCGAGTCAGCACGCTCGATAAGCTGGTGGGGTCGAAGAGAAGGCGCGCGCCGCCCGGCGACATGCAGGGCAGTGAGTTGAAACTCGCTGAGCCCGCGCTCTGGCCCGATCCTGTTGACGGAGCCCAGCTCCTTGATGAGATCGCAGCGGCGGTGCGGAATTATGTATTCATGCCGGATGCCGCCGTTCATGCGGTAACTTTGTGGGTGATACACAGCTACCTTGTGGACTGCTTCACCACTTCTCCCCGCCTTGCCGTCCACTCGCCAGAAAAGGAATGCGGCAAGACAACCCTGCTCGATATCATTCAGAAATTATCCTGGCGTCCGCTGCTGACGCCGAGCATTCAGCAAGCTGGCGTGTTTCGAGTCATCGAACGTTGGAAGCCGACATTACTGATAGATGAGGCGGACACCTTCCTGCGCGATAATGACGGCCTACGCGGGGTGCTTAACAGCGGCCACCGCAAGGGCGAGTTCGTAATCCGAGTCGAAGGCGATGACCGTGAGCCTAGAGCGTTCTCTGTCTATGGTGCCTGCGCCATTGCCCTGATTGGAAAACTACCCGACACTTTGGAGAGCCGCTCGATTTCCATTGAGTTGCGGCGTGCAAAGCAGGGCGAGGTCCCCAAGAAATTTCGCTATGACCGCGCCACTGACCTCGATGACCTGGCCAGTAAGGTTCGCCGCTGGGCAGACGATAACAGTGATATCGTCCGACAGGCCGAGCCATCGACTGACGGCCTCTTCAATCGGGTGGCGGACAATTGGCGCCCGCTATTTGCCATCGCGGACGCCGTAGGCGAACCGTGGGCAGCCCTGGCAAGAGACGCAGCTAAATCAGCCCGGAGGGGCGCCGACGATCAATCCCTGCGCGCCTTACTACTCTCTGATGTTCGGGACGTGTTCTGGGCCAAGAATACAGACCGGCTGCGCTCCGCCGAATTGGCGGAAGCTCTGGGAGAGATCGAGGGTCGGCCGTGGGGCGAATGGAAGAACGGCAGAGCGATGACGGCCACTGCCCTCGCCCGCCAGCTTGCCCTGTTCCAGATCGGTCCCGGCACGAAGCGAATCGGGCAAATCACGTTCAAGGGGTACTTATTGTCCGACTTTGATGATGCATTCGAGCGGTATCTGACGGATCAAACCGTCACACCGTCACAACTCAACAATGACGCACATTTCTCGCAAGCTCAAACCGTCACAGCGCAAAACCATGTGACGGGTCCTACAGCGCAGAAACCCAATGACGGCGCGCATTGTGACCGTGTGACGGTTCGGCGGGAGGACATTGAAGATGTGTCGTCTCAGCCCGACAATAAGCATTTAGAAATCCCAGAAGTTCTCCGACGCGGGACTCGGCAGCTCACCCAGGCGGACCCCCGGGCGCCAGCACTCGGCCCCCCAGGCGATAGCTTGGACGACTTGCGATGACCCGCCGACCGTCCGCCTTCCGCCAGAGCGACCTGACGAGGGCCGTCAGGGCCGTGGTTGCTGCCGGGCTGCGCGTGGCTGGCGTGAAGGTCAGTGCACAAGGCGATATCGAGGTTGTGACCGGCGACGAACGAGTGCACGATTCGCCGCCGCAGAGAGGGAACGAATGGGACGGCATCTAATGCGCCGGCCGCCGAAGTACGTACACGGCTTCATCGACCGACATGGCCGGCCACGCTGGTACTTCCGGCGCGCCGGGTTCAAGCAGGTGAGCCTGCCTGGTTTGCCGTGGTCGCCGGAGTTCATGTCTGCTTATGAGGCCGTCCTCTCCGAAACGCCCCGGCTCGAGATTGGCGCAAGACGCACGAAGCCGGGCACCGTGGCGGCGGCGGTCGCCGGTTATTTCGGCTCGGCGACATTTGCCAACCTTGCCGAGAGCACCCGCCGGTCGCGGCGCCAGATTCTTGAACGTTTCCGCGCCGAGCATGGCGACAAGGGCATCGCTACGCTGGGCAAAACGCACGTCGAGCGCATGGTCAATGCCAAGGCCGCGACGCCAGGCGCCGCATTGAATTTCCTCGGTGCGTTGAGGGCGCTGATGCGCCACGCGATCACGGTCGGGCTACGCGCGGATGATCCAACAGTCGGAATCCGCGGCCCCAAGTTCAAGTCCGCCGGTTTCTACGCCTGGACGGAGGCCGACATTGCCGCCTTCGAGGCTAAGCATCCGGTAGGAACCCGATCCCGTCTCGCGCTGGCCCTGTTGCTCTACACCGCGCAGCGACGGGCGGATGTCGTCAAGATGGGCCGCCAGCATGTCCGGGACGGACTAATCCACGTCCGCCAGAGCAAGACCGGCACGACATTGGCGATCCCGCTGCACCCCGAGCTGTGCAGGGTGCTCGACGCCACGCCAGCCGAGAATATGACCTTCATGACCACCACCGGCGGCAAACCATTTCACCCCGACAGCTTCACCCATTGGTTCAAGCGCCAATGCCGCGAAGCGGGCTTGCCGGCTGAAGCCTCGGTGCACGGACTGCGAAAGGCAGCCTGCAGGCGCTTGGCCGAGCTCGGATGCAGTGCCAGCGTGATTGCCAGCATCAGCGGGCATTCGACCCTCCGTGAGGTCTCGCGCTACACGGCGGCCGCCGATCAGGTTCGTCTCGCCCGGCAGGGCATCGAGGCCCTAACCAGAACAAAAACTGGCTAACTAGCGTAGGCGGTTTGCCAATTTGGGTTCTAAGTCATTGAAATATAAAGACCGAAGTAGGCGCGCCGGAGTTGGGGCAAAACTCTGTTCCCCACAGGCCTTAACGGTTTGCTAAGGGGTCCAGTCACGCGCCGGGCAGCATCAGCTCCGCACGCAGCCCGCCGATCGGCGCGGTGCCGAGCGTCAGGCTGCCGCCATAGAGACTGGCGAGCTCCACCACGATCGAAAGCCCGAGCCCCGACCCTGGCTTCGTCTCGTCGAGACGACGACCGCGGCGGGCCACCTGTTCGCGTTGCTGCGGCGAAAGTCCCGGGCCGTCGTCATCGACCACGATGCGTATGGTGCGGCGATCGTCTCGTGGATCCGGTTTCTCCGAGAACGCCTCGACCGCCACCCGCGACTGCGCCCATTTGCAGGCATTGTCGACAAGATTGCCAACCATTTCTTCGAGATCCTGCTGCTCGCCACGGAAGCGGGCGCCCTCCGGCGCGTCGACATCGATGGCGATGCCGCGATGCTGGTAAATCTTTTCCATTGTGCGCGCGAGCGCCGTCACCACCGGACGGACCTCGGTGACGGTACCGATTGCCGCAACGCGGGCCGCCAATCGGGCGCGCTCAAGGTGACGCGTGACTTGGTCGCGCATGATCTCGGTCTGCTCGCGCACCTTCAGGGCGAGCGGGTTACTGCCGTGGCTTGTCGCCTCGTTCAACATGACCGAAATCGGAGTCTTCAACGCGTGTGCGAGATTGCCGACATGGGTGCGTGCGCGCGCAACGATCTCGCGATTGGCGTCAATGAGCGCGTTCGTTTCGCGCGCGAGCGGGGCGATCTCGACGGGGAAGGCGCCTTCGAGCCGCTCCGCGGCGCCCGAGCGGATGGCGGCCAGGCCTTCGGAGATGCGTTTGAGCGGCGCCAGGCCGAAACGGACCTGGAAAGTCGTGGTCAGCAGCAACACGATCGCCAGCACTCCAAAGGTAATGACGAGCGCGCTGTCGAAGCCGTGTATCTCCTCATCGATTTCCGCTGGATCGCCGGCAACAGCCACGAGGTAACGTCCCTCGTCTCCGAGATCGATGGTCTGTTCAACGATGCGCAACGGCTGGCCTTCGGGGCCCTCCGCGTAACCCTGGCGCGCGCCGCCCGGCGGCGATGACGCGCTCGGATCGACGAGCTGCGGCAAGGTCGCATCCCACAACGAGCGGGACGAACGCACATCGCGGGTCGGAACGTCGAGCCGCGTCACTTGCCAATACCAGCCGGAGAGCGGCAGATCGAACAGCGGCTCTCCGATCGACTGGGGAAACTTGCCCGCGTTCTCTTCCGGCGTCGCGACATCGGCGACCAAGCTACGTAGGTACACGCCCAGCCGCCGGTCGAAGGCATGCTCCACAGCCGTACGGTAGATCGACGACAGCACGACGCCGGTGACGACGAGAATCACCACCGTCCACGTGGTTGCCGAGAAGAACAGCCGAAGCGCGAGTGAATTAAGACGCATTGCTCGGTGGCGCGAGCATATAGCCAAGCCCGCGAACGGTCTGGATGACATCGACGCCGAGCTTCCTGCGCACGCGGCCGACGAATACCTCGATGGTGTTGGAATCGCGATCGAAGTCCTGGTCGTAAAGATGCTCGACGAGTTCGCTGCGCGAGACCACGCGGCCGGTATGATGCATGAGATAGGCGAGCAGACGATATTCGTGGGAGGTGAGCTTGACCGGATTGCCGTTGACCGTCACCCGCCCGGTGCGGGTATCGAGGCGCACGGTGCCGCAATTGAGCTCGCTCTTGGCGTGGCCGGCCGAACGCCGCAACAGCGCGCGGATGCGCGCGAGGACCTCCTCGAGATGAAAGGGCTTTGCGACATAGTCGTCGGCGCCGGCGTCGAAACCCTGGACCTTGTCGCTCCAGCGGTCGCGTGCGGTGAGGATGAGAACCGGCATGGAGCGGCCGGTACGGCGCCAAGCCTCGAGCACCGAGATGCCGTCCATCTTCGGCAGGCCGATATCCAGGATGACCGCGTCATACGGTTCGGTTTCGCCGAGAAAGTGGCCCTCTTCGCCGTCAAAGGCACGATCGACCACGTAGCCCGCATCGAGCAGCGCGGTCGCAAGCTGTCGATTGAGGTCCGGATCGTCCTCGATCACGAGGAGACGCAAGGCCAGTGCTCCACCGATGCGGCAGACGCCGGTTCGCTCAAGCAGAATCGGCGGTCGCACCCGTTACTTTGCCACTACATAGGAATGGGGGAAAGCTTCAGGAAGGGCGCAGGAACGCGCGCAGCCGAGCGGGCTTGGCGTGCCGTCCGGGGCCTTCGGCGCGCATCGACACTGCCTTGGCCCATTTTTTGATCTTGCGACTCGCCGCCGCAAGCCGGCCGTTTTGCTGAACGCGTTACGAACGTGCTAACACTGCGGTCGACCAGCAGGGCGGGAGCCTCGTGAGCGACGATTTCATCCTCGAGACCGAGAATCTCACCAAGGAATTTGCCGGGTTCGTTGCGGTCAACGGCGTCAACCTGCGCGTTGCCCGCGGCACGATTCACGCGCTGATCGGCCCGAACGGCGCCGGCAAGACCACCTGCTTCAATCTCCTGACCAAATTCATGAATCCGACCCGGGGACGTATCGTGTACAAGGGGCGTGACATCACGCCGCTGCCTCCTGCGGGGATCGCGCGGCTCGGGCTGGTGCGATCGTTCCAGATCTCCGCCGTGTTCCCACATCTGACGGTGCTCGAAAATGTGCGCGTCGCGCTGCAGCGACAGCGCGGATTGTCGTTCGATTTCTGGCGCTCAAAGCGCGTGCTCGACGTATTTAACGAACGGGCGATGGCGCTCATTGCCGACGTCGGCTTGTCGTCCTTCGCCCATTGGACCGCGGTGGAATTGCCCTACGGCCGCAAGCGTGCTCTGGAGATCGCAACCACTCTGGCGCTCGACCCGGAAATGCTGCTGCTCGACGAGCCCATGGCTGGCATGGGCCACGAAGACATCGATCGCATCAGCGCACTCATCAAGTCCGTCGCTGCAGAGCGGACGGTGCTGATGGTCGAGCATAATCTCAGCGTGGTCGCCAACCTGTCCAATCGCATCACCGTACTCACGCGCGGCCGAGTGCTCGCCGAGGGCGACTACAAGACAGTTTCCGCCGACCCGCTGGTGCGAGAGGCCTATCTCGGAGTTGGCCATGCTTAGTCCAGCCGCCGCGCCTTTGCTGGCCGTCGAGCGGCTGCAAGCCTGGTACGGCGAATCCCATGTGCTTCACGGCGCCACGTTCGAGGTGTTCGCTGGCGAGGTGGCGACGCTACTTGGCCGCAATGGCGCCGGCAAAACCACCACGCTCAAATCGATCATGGGCATCGTCGGTCAGCGCACCGGGTCGGTGCGCTACGAGGGCAGAGAACTCATCGGACTGACCAGCGACCGGATTGCGCGACTGGGCATTGCGTTCTGTCCCGAGGAGCGTGGAATTTTTGCCAGTCTCAGCGTCGAGGAAAACCTTTTGTTGCCGCCTAAGGTGCGCCCCGGCGGGCTCGAACTGCCGCGGATTTTCGAGTTGTTCCCCAATCTCCAGGAGCGGCTATCGAGTCAAGGCACGAAGCTTTCCGGCGGCGAGCAGCAGATGCTCGCGATCGGCCGCATCCTGCGCACCGGCGCCCGCCTACTCCTCCTCGACGAGCCGACGGAGGGTCTCGCCCCGGTCATCATCGAGCAGATCGGCAAGACCATCGGCATGCTCAAGCAGCAGGGTTTCACAATCTTGCTGGTGGAGCAGAATTTTCGCTTCGCTTCGACGGTTGCGGATCGCCACTACGTCATGGAGAATGGCCGCATCATCGACCGGTTCGCCAATGCCGAGCTCGAAGCCAATCTCGACAAGCTGCACGAGTATCTAGGTGTGTGAATCGGAATGCCGGGGTGCAAAGTCGTCAACAGGAGGAATGCCATATGAAACGGCTGATCAGTCTCGCGGCGCTCGCGATCGCATTCGCGTGCGGCTCGGCGCAGGCGCAATATACCGATGGAACCATCAAGATCGGGGTGATGAACGACATGTCGGGGCTTTACGCGGACCTGACAGGCCCCGGCTCGGTGGTCGCTGCTCGTATGGCGGTTGAGGATTTCGGCGCCGCGGCCAAAGGTCTCAAGGTCGAAATCGTCGGCGCCGACCATCAGAACAAGCCCGACGTCGGTTCCAACATCGTGCGCACCTGGATCGATGTCGACAAAGTCGACGTAATCGTCGACGTGCCGACATCCTCCGTTGCCCTAGCGGTCAGCGAGATCGTGAAGGACAAGAACAAAGTCTTTCTGGTCTCCGGCGCGGCGGCCTCCGATCTGACCGGCCCCAAATGCACCCCGAACACGATCCATTGGACCTATGATACCTGGGCGCTCGCCAACGGAACCGGAAAAGCGATCGTTCAGACCGGCGGCGACACCTGGTTCTTCCTGACCGCCGACTACGCCTTCGGGCATGCGCTCGAGCGCGACACTGCGGCGGTCGTCGAGAAGAACGGCGGCAAGGTCTTGGGCAAGGTTCGCCACCCGTTCCCCGGCACCGATTTCTCCTCCTTCCTGCTGCAGGCGCAGGCCTCCAAAGCCAAGATCATCGGGCTCGCCAACGCCGGCGGCGATACCATCAACTCGATCAAGCAGGCGTCCGAGTTCGGCATCGTCAAGGGTGGGCAGAAGCTTGCCGGGCTGCTCGTGTTCATCAGCGACGTCAAGGCGCTGGGCCTGCCGACCGCTCAAGGCCTGATCTTCACCGAGGCGTGGTATTGGGACACGAACGATGTCAACCGCGAGTTCGCCAAGAAATTTGCGGCGCAGAACAAGGGTATCTATCCGAGCATGATCCACGCCGGCGTCTATTCGGCGGTGACGCACTATCTTAAGGCGGTCTCCGAGCTCAAGAGCGACGGCGATGGCAAGGCCGTCGTCGCAAAGATGAAGCAGACGCCGACCGACGACAAACTGTTCGGCAAGGGCACGGTGCGGGCTGACGGCCGCAAGATCCACGACATGTATCTGTTCGAGGTGAAGAAGCCGGAAGAGTCGAAAGAGCCGTGGGACCTCTACAAACTGCGCGCCACTATTCCTGCGGCCGAGGCATTCCGTCCGCTCAAGGAAGGCGGCTGCCCGCTGGTGACCGGCTAAAGCGAGCGTCCTCGACACTCGCCTCGTTCGAAGGAGCGCGCGAACCGCGCGTTTCGACAGGATGAGGCGAGTGGATTAGGTCCTCCGAGTACGAATGGAAAGCGATGTTCGAACTGTTCGGCATCAGCTCGCAGGCCTTGTTCGGCCAACTGCTCATCGGACTCATCAACGGCTCGTTTTACGCGCTGCTGAGCCTCGGGCTTGCCGTCATCTTCGGCATGCTCAACATCATCAACTTCGCCCATGGCGCCCAGTACATGCTGGGCGCCTTCACCGCGTACTTTCTCCTGCAATATGCCGGACTTGGCTACTGGCGGGCGATCGTGCTTGCGCCGCTCCTCGTGGGGATAACAGGCATCGTCATCGAGCGGCTGTTTCTGCAATGGCTCTACAAGCTCGACCACCTTTATGGCTTGCTGCTCACGTTCGGCCTCGCGCTCATCCTCGAGGGGACCTTCCGCAATTTCTTCGGTTCCTCGGGTCAGCCCTACTCCGTGCCACCAGCCCTGCAAGGCGGGCAGAATCTCGGATTCATGTTCCTGCCGAACTACCGCGCGTGGGTGGTGGTGTTCTCCCTCGCCGTCTGTCTGACCACCTGGTTCGTGATCGAGCGCACGAAGCTCGGCTCCTACCTGCGCGCCGCGACCGAGAACCCGGCCCTCGTTCGCGCCTTCGGCATCAACGTGCCGCGCATGATTACGCTCACCTATGGCTTCGGCGTTGCGCTGGCGGCGCTTGCGGGCGTGATGGCGGCGCCGGTCTACAACGTGAGCCCGCAAATGGGTGCGAACCTCATCATCGTGGTGTTCGCGGTGGTCGTGATCGGCGGCATGGGCTCGATCATGGGCGCGGTCCTGACCGGATTCGGCTTGGGTCTCATCGAGGGACTGACGAAGGTCTTCTTTCCCGAAGCCTCCAACACCGTGATCTTCATCATCATGGCAATCGTTCTTTTGATCCGGCCGGCCGGCCTGTTCGGAAGGGGCGCGTAGCGTGCAGCGCGTTGCGGAGCTAAGCAAAGAACACGCGCTGCGCGCCCACAGCGAGGCGATCGCATTCGTGATCATGGCCTGCGTGCTCATTGTCGCGCCGGTGTTTGCCTATCCGGTGTTCCTGATGAAGGCGCTGTGTTTTGCGCTGTTCGCGTGCGCCTTCAACCTGCTGATCGGCTATGTCGGGCTGCTCTCTTTCGGCCATGCGCTGTTCTTCGGCTGGGCGAGCTATATCAGCGCACATGCCGCCAAGGTCTGGGGCTTCCCGCCGGAGCTCGCGATCCTCTCGGGAGCCGTGGCCGCCGCCGGGCTCGGCACGATCGTCGGCGCGCTCGCGATTCGCCGGCAAGGCATCTATTTTGCCATGATCACGCTGGCGTTGGCGCAGATGATGTACTTCTTCGCCGTCCAGACCCCGTTCACTCACGGCGAAGACGGCATCCAGGCGGTGCCGCGCGGAAAGCTGTTCGGCCTTATCGACCTTGCCGACCAAACCAACATGTACGTGACCGTGCTGGTTATCTTCCTCGGCTGCTTCCTGCTGATCTATCGCATCATTAACTCGCCCTTCGGCGAAGTGCTCAAGGCGATACGGGAGAACGAGCCCCGGGCGATTTCGCTCGGCTACGGGAGCGAGCGGTACAAGCTGGTTGCGTTCGTGCTGTCGGCGACGTTTGCCGGCGTAGCAGGGGCAACGAAGGCGCTCGTGTTTCAGCTTGCCTCGTTGACCGACGTTGACTGGCCGATGTCCGGCGAAGTCATTCTCATGACGTTGGTGGGCGGGCTGGGCACCCTGTTCGGGCCGGTCGTGGGTGCCTTTTTCATGGTTCATGACGTTGGTGGGCGGGCTGGGCACCCTGTTCGGGCCGGTCGTGGGTGCCTTTTTCATGGTCACGCTCGAAAACTACCTGACCACGATCGGCCAATGGGTCTTCGTCGTCCAAGGCGTCATCTTCGTCATTTGCGTGCTGTTGTTCCGCCGCGGCATCATCGGCGAGCTGGCGCATGTCCTGCGCGTCAAGCTCTGAGTTCCCAAAGCCGCGGTTGCGCCGTCGCGCGCGCCTTGCTAGTCGTCAGCCGTCAACCAAGCGACCGGCAACTACCTGCGCCGAGGCTGCCTGCGACAAAAAAGCTGGTTGCTCTGCCCCGACGCGGTTGCGTACCGGTCGGCAGACCCAAGGGCGCGCTTAAGAGGGTCATCATGCAAACTGAGTCGCTCCTGACACGCTGCGCCTATGCAGCGATGACGTCGATCATGCTGCTTGGGCTGGGCACCGCGGCAAACGCTCAAGCCCTGCCCTCGTACATGGCACCGATTGAGGGTCGCACGCTCTCTAGTCCCGCCGACACGGCGACGAAGAACGTGCTGGCGCTCAATAGCATGATGTTCGAACTCTACGATGATGCGGCCAGGGTCTTTCAAGCGAACATTCTGAACAAGCATCCGGTCATCCTGGGGCTATTCTCCGGCGCGGGCGGCCGCTTCATCCTCTATCGGCCGGGCATGGCTCCGCTCGAGGCCCCCTCAGTGCCCATCGTTTATCAACTGCTCAAATCGGTCGGCCACAGCACAATGGCGCTGACCGAGATCGTGACTCCTTATCTCGACAATGCGGCCAACCAATCCTGGCGCAGCTCGATGGCCGCTTATCGCGCCCGCATGAAGTCCGCGCTCGACGGCCTCGACGCCACTCCGATGCCGGCCGATTGGCGAAACAACAGTCGGGTCATCCTCGAGAACAACCTCGCGTTCATGGACGACTGCCTGGCGAAAGGCTCGATCTCGCTCGCGGCGCTGCAAGAATTCGCGAAAAAGCAGAGCCCCTTGCTCAAGGGGAATATTGCCTGGGCGGCGCAGACCCAAGTCGGCCACTGGATGAACGTGATCGGCGAATGGAAGACGATGCTCGGCAATGATTGGGCCAAGACCTACGCCGCTAGCAACACCATCTATGTGGCGCGGCAGAACAACATCTTGTTCAGTGTGCTCGCGCAATATTTCGGGCCGGAGGCGATCAACGAGCGGCTCATGCTGATCGAGACGATCTCATTCACGACGACGCCGGACGACATGCTCACCTCGCTTACTCGCATCATCGCCGATCGGTCGGTGGGCGCCCTGTTCTTCGGCAATTATTACTTGATGGATTACGAGCTGATGGGCGGCGACGCGCGCGCGGCGGTCATCGCCGAAGCCGAGAAGCGCGGCATGAAGCCGTTTCTTCCGCCAGCCGTGCCGTTCGGCTCGAAACAGTGGCCGACCCTGATCACGCCGGGATCCGGGCCGACATCACTGGCCGATCTTCCATGAGCCAGGCGGACAGAGCGATCCGGTCGACGGTGCACCGGAGCGAGAGCCCGAGCCTTGACGAGCATTGAGAGCGTTGTCGAAGTAGCCGGGGGGCGTGCTAGTCACGCCGCTTCCGCGTAACTGAAGCTGTCATTAGTGAGGGCCGTCTCTCGCCGATGACACCACCAAGAGGGATAGCATGCAGCCATCTCGACGCGACTTCGTCAAATGGGTGACGGCGAGCGGCATTGCGCTTAGCCTATCCCGTTTGGCATCGGCTCAGGAGCCGGACTTCGCAGCGCGCGAGACGCTCCCCGGAAGGCAAGCCTGGAATCCCGCTGCAACGGGCGTGGGCCGCATTGACGGCGTCGCCAAGGTCACCGGGGCGAAGTTGTATGCGTCCGATTTTCGCGCCGCCGATCTCCCCGGCTGGCCCGCGAAAACATCGCACGCCATGCTCCTTCGAGCAGCGGACGCCACGCACGTTTACGATGGCCTCGACCTTTCGCGCCTGAGCGGTGCGTTGAAGCCTGCGGTGGTGGTGACCGCCGCCGACCTCGCGCGAACCGGCATGCGCGTTCCCGAATTCTATACCGGCGACCTTCTTTGCCCGGTGGGCAAGACGCCGCTGTATCTCGGGCAACCGGTGGCGCTGTTGATCTTCGAGGATTTCGACGCCTTCGATCAGGCGTGTCTCGCCCTGCGCGACGCAGCCATCGTGAAATTCGGCGCGGAAACCGGCCCGGTCAAAATGCCCAACTACGCCCAGTTTCGTTTCACGCGCGTGGGCGGCCCGACCCCGGATGCGCCCGACGTCTATTCGCCGGTCAAGAACGGCTGGGTCAGTCCGGGATTCTTCGAGAGCTCGGGGCGTCCGGTCTGGGCGCGACTTCCGATTCCGAGCGGGCAAGCCTATGCCGAAGCCGCGAGCTATGGCGAGAAGATCCGCGCGGAACTCGCAGCCAACAATCCAGCACTGTTGGTGCTCGACCGCGAATTCGAGACGCAGTCGGTCGACCCAATGTTTCTCGAGCCGGAAAGCGGCCTTGCCTGGTATGACGCGCGCCGCAAGAACCTCGAGCTTGTCGTTGGCGTGCAATCGCCTTACGAGGCCGCGGAATCGGTCGCCTATCTGCTCGGCAACGCCAAGGCGCCCTTAAAGCCCGCGCGCATCAACAACAATTTCGCCTATTGCGGCGGTGGTTTCGGCGGACGCGACCACACGCCGTTCCCACTCTATGTCGCGGTGGCGGCGATGTTCTTCCCCAACCGTCCGGTGCGGCTCGCCAACAATCGCTTCGAGCAGTTTCAATCGGGAATCAAGCGGCACGCCTTCAAGATGCGCACGCGCATCGGCGTCGATCGGGCGACCGGCAAGATGGTCGGATTTGCCGCCGACCATGCATTGGATGGTGGAGGTCTCGCCAATTTTTCGCCCCAGGTGGCGACCGTCGGCGCCAACGCCGCGCTTGGCATTTACTACGTCCCGAAAGTCGATGTGACGACGTATGCGTTCCACTCGCGCGGCGTGACCGCGGGCTCGATGCGCGGCTACGGAACGCTGCAGACGATGACCGCGCTCGAAGTGCTGGTCGATGAGATCTGCACGGCGCTGCCGCTCGACCCGATCGAGTTCCGGCGCCGCAACGCGCTCGCGACCGGGGGCCGCACCATGGCGGGAAACCCCTACATCGTGTCGATCCGCACGCCGGAGATCCTGGATAAGCTGGAGCAGCATCCGATCTGGAAGGAGCGCGCCGAGCAGAAGGCGCGCGGACTACCGGCGGGAATTCTGGTCGGTACCGGCATCGCTTGCGCGACCAAGGACTACGGCAGCGGAGGCGACGCTACGTTGGGGTCCGTCGAGATCGATCCCGAAGGCCGGATCGCCATCCATTGTGACTACGTCGAGATGGGCACCGGCATTGGAACAGCGGTAGCCAATCGGGTCGCAGCGCATCTTGGTAGCGTTGCTGACGAAATCGCGCTGGCGCAGGTGGACACATTCGGTCCGCTGGCGCTCGTGACCTCCGGCGACTCCTATACCATTAGTCAGAAGACGCAGGACGCGGCGGCGCGCAATCCACGCTGGGTGCCTGCGATCAGTACAGCCAGCACTGCCTCGATCGGCGCCCATGTCGGTACACACCCGGCGGCCGAGGCCGCGCGCATCATCTTCCGCTTCGGTCTATGGCCGGCGGCGCTCGAATTGTGGGGCATCGCGCCGAACAATCCTAGGGCCAACGAGTGGGAGAAGGCGCGATGGAAAGACGGGCAGCTGGTCATGCCGGGGCTGTCGCCACTTGCCTTGCGGACGGTCGTGGCAAAGGCGCATGCGCGCAACGGCGTGACCGGAGCGATGGCGCACGCGTTCAATCGCTGGGCGTGGTCGCAGGCGACCTTCGCGCTGGCCGGACAGGCATGGACGGCCGACATCGATGCGCTGGCCGTGCGCCGGGGCTCGGGCAAATACGTTCGCATCGATCGTTCCGGCGTGAAGTTTCCGCCCACCGACTTCAACCGGATCGGACAAAGCTACACGTCGGCGTGCGGGCACGTGATGCGCATCGAGATCAATCGCGCGACCGGTGCATTGCGCATCGCAAAAGCATACAGCGTGCTGGAATGCGGCCAGGCGTTGGTCCCGCAGCTCGTGCTCGGACAGGCGCAGGGCGGCTTCGCAATGGCCGTTGGCTATGCGTTGCTCGAGACGCTGCCGCCTTACGAAGGCGGACCCGGCGACGGCAAATGGAACCTCGGGCAATACCTCGTCGCACGAGGGTCGGACCTGCCGCTGCGCGAACTTGAGATTGAGGTGCTGCCGCCAGTGGATGAGAACGAAAGGCCCAAGGGCATGGCGGAAGTCGTGACGGTCCCGGTGGTCCCTGCGCTGCTCAACGCGATTTACGATGCCACCGGTCACCGCTTCCAATCCCTGCCCGTGACCCAAGCCATGATCAAGGGAGTGCTCAAGTGACGATGCTGACCGTCACCATCAATGGTCGCGCGTACGGCCCGCGCGAGGTGCGCGATGATTTGACCATGAATGATTTCCTGCGCGAGTATCTCGGGATGACGGGCACCAAGTTCGGCTGCGGCGCCGCGCAGTGCCTGAGTTGCGCGGTGATCGTCGATAATCCCGACGGGACCAGCCACACCACTCCCACCTGTATCGTCCCGGCGGCGAGCTTCAACGGCAAGTCGATCCGCACGGTGGAAGGCCACGCGAAGAACGGCGAGCTGTCCGTTCTGCAAAAGGCTTTCGTCGAGCATTTTGCGTTCCAGTGTGGCTATTGCACTCCCGGCTTTCTGAACGAGGGGCAAGTTCTACTGGAACGTTTAGCGAAGAAGCCGGTGGCGCGTGCCGACCTCGAGAAAACAATCGCCGAGGCGCTCGACGGTCATCTGTGCCGTTGCACCGGCTACATCAAATATCACGAGGCCGTGCGCGACGTGATTTTAGCCGATCCAGGACGCTATCTCTCGCGGGCCTAGCGATGCTCGATCGCAACCATCGTGATGATTGGCTACCTGCCGCCATGCTGTGATGGAAGGGCGTTGACGATGAATTCGAAGATGCGGATCAAAGTCGTCGTTGCGCTGGTGGCCGTGCTGACCGGCACGCTCACTGTGGATGCCGCTTCCGAGCAATCGGACAACCTCGCAACACCCGAGAGCTTCGCCTCGATTCCCGACACCGCGGCGCGATCAGCGGCGATATTCGCCGAGCTCGGAAAGGTGTTGACGCATCCGCGCTGCGTCAACTGCCATCCGGCCGGCGATCGCCCGCGCCAGGGAGAACAGGGCCGTCCGCACCAGCCGCCGGTCGAGCGCGGTGCCGACGGTCAAGGCCTGCCGGCCATGCGTTGTTCGAACTGCCACCAACAGGCCAACTTCGATCCTGGGCGCGTGCCGGGAAACCCGGATTGGCATCTCGCACCGCGCGAGATGGCATGGGAAGGCAAAACGCTCGCTGAGATCTGCGCACAGATCAAGGACCCCGCGCGTAATGGCGGCCGGTCATTGGAAGAACTCATCCATCACATCGGTACCGATACTCTGGTGGGTTGGGCCTGGGCCCCGGGAGCTGGTCGCCAGCCAGCGCCCGGTACGCAGAAGCAAGCGGGAGCGCTCGTCGAAGCGTGGGTGAAAACCGGGGCAGTCTGTCCGAACTAGATGATTGAGACCGCCGCCCATTCCGGGTGGTCAACACTCGTGCCGCCGAGCGAAGTGTTCTTCGCCGACACTCACCACAAAATTGGCCCGCTCGGCGCGAAGTCGCAAGACGAGTGCGCGATCAATCCGGTTCGTTCCCTAATAAAAGGCGAATGAAGGTGCTTCCGTCTAACTCGTCATGCGTCATCAGATAGGCGGCAACTCGGTCCACGTTGCGACAATATTGCTTAAGCACCTCGTGCGCTCGTAACTTCCCCGCTTCCCGTAGTTCTTTTTTCGTATCGTCGGGAAGTCCTCGCAGCAGCGGATCAAGCAGGCCCCAATCGTCGGCTACGGCCATCGCATGTGTCTGCGCGTCGAACATCGCTTGCGCCACTTCCCCTGCACAACAAAGGGCGATCCTGTCCCTGAAGGACATGCGCCCGTAATGGCATTCGGTTTCTGTTCGGCCATTGCCCTCATCGTTTACGTGGATCGCAAGCACCTTGCAGCATACCTCCCAAGCCACAACAGCGTGGCCAGCCTCGTGATAAGTCGCTCCGCGACGTTTCTCGGTCATTCCGCCGACAGCTTTTTTGCGAATGCCGTCATAGAGCGTCCTTCAGGCCCGGGCTGGTCGCTGGCGGCCGCTCGCGCCGGCTATTTGCCGAGCGCCGTCTCTTTCTGCATTGCCTTCAAGATGATCTCAAGCTCTCCCGCCAGCGTGTCTTTATCTTGGTCGTCCTGATCCGTTTGTCGGTCCAACGGTATGTTCTGCAGGCGAAATGCAGTCTCGTGGGCCCGGTCTAGCATCCCGCTCACTGTGCTGCTGAACACGAGGGACGACAGCTGTGATGCCTCTCGGATGCTGGCCACCGTCTTGGTGGTGATGTTCCCATCCAAGTTCACGTCGAACATCGCCGTGCGGACGTGATTAATTGCTTCGAGTCTGTGGCCGACCAGCGCCGTCTTCTTGCCTTGCCGCATGGCCATGATCGAAACGGCTAAGGCTGCGACGGACACTACGATAGCGATGATTGACAGGCTCTCTACCATGCTCAGCCCTGCGGCTTTTTCGGCGGCGGCGCGGACGGCCTTTCTTTTCTATGGCCATTGTCGTGGCATCTGAATTTGCTCCGGACCAAGGACGGACTAAGGATCGAGGCTTAATTCTTCCGAACGGAACTCAACAACGCTGAATGCAAGAAACTCAAGCGTGGCGCGGGTTTTTTGCACCACTAGCTTGTTTAGCTCGGTGATTTCAACAGCTGAAAAAACCCCGGCCTTTTAAACCTTAATTAACCACGGAGCGCGCTAATCGAATTAGCCCACCGGCAAATCCTCGAGGACCGTGGTGACCAACGCGATTGCCGTTCGACCGCAAGGAGCGATGCGACTGCATGGCCGCTCGATCATGGCGTTCGTGCTCACCCCGACTGCCCCGATCACCGAGTGGCTGACGGTACTGGACAAGCGCAGCGGGACCTCACCCGCATTTTTCGTCGGCCGACCAATCATTCTCGATCTCGCGGCGGTTGCACTCAATGAATCGCAAATCGGCGAACTGATCAAGGAATTGGCCGAGCGCGGTATTCGGATCATGGCTCTCGAGGGCCCCGAGCCGGACGAGCTCGGCTCCTCGCTGCCGCCCGTGCTCAAACGGGGGCGCCCGAGCGCCAGTGAGGCGCTCGCGCCGCCGCCCGCCGGTAAAGGCGCCGCGCGGCCGTCCCGACGTCAGGAGCCAAGCTCGCTCTTGATCGAAACCCCGATCCGCTCGGGTCAATCGGTGATTTTCCCGAACGGCGATATCACCGTGCTCGGCTCGGTGGCTTCGGGAGCCGAAGTCGTTGCCGGCGGATCGATCCACATCTACGGCGCGCTGCGCGGCCGGGCTCTGGCCGGGTCTATGGGCAACGCGCGAGCACGAATCTTTTGCAGCAAGAACGAGGCCGAGCTGGTCTCGATCGATGGTTATTACCGAACGGCCGAGGAAATGGACGCAAGCCTCCGCAGCCGGCCGGCGCAGTGCTGGCTCGAAAACCGCGTCCTGGCGATAGCAGCATTGGATTGAACGATGGGGGAGACAGCAAGTATGGCCAAGGTCCTCGTGGTCACGTCCGGCAAGGGCGGCGTCGGCAAGACGACGTCGACCGCCGCGCTCGGCGCTGCGCTGGCGCAAGCCGGGCAGAAGGTCGCCGTGGTCGATTTCGACGTCGGGCTGCGCAACCTCGATCTGGTGATGGGGGCGGAGCGCCGCGTGGTCTTCGACCTTGTCAATGTCATCCAAGGGGTCGCGAAGCTGTCGCAGGCGCTCATTCGCGACAAGCGCCTCGAGACGCTGTGGTTGCTGCCAGCATCGCAGACCCGCGACAAAGATGCGCTGACCGAGGACGGCGTCGCGGAAGTCATCAACGAGCTGCGTGGGAAGTTCGACTGGGTGATCTGCGATAGCCCGGCCGGGATCGAGCGCGGTGCAACACTCGCGATGCGATTTGCCGACGTCGCCGTCATCGTCACCAATCCGGAAGTGTCATCGGTTCGCGATTCCGACCGCATCATCGGGCTGCTCGATTCCAAGACCGAGAAGGCCGAAAAGGGTCAGCGCATCGAGAAGCACGTGCTCATCACGCGCTACGACGCCCAACGCGCCGCGCGCGGCGAGATGCTCAATATCGAAGACGTGCTCGACATCCTCTCCACGCCCCTCTTAGGCATCATTCCCGAAAGCGAGGAGGTGCTTCGCGCCTCCAATCTGGGCACGCCGGTGACGATCAACAATACGACGAGCGCTCCGGCGCGCGCTTATCTCGATGCCGCCCGCAGGCTCAAGGGCGACGACGTGCCGATGAGCATCCCCAGCAACCGCAAGGGCTTGTTCGACAAGCTGTTCGGACGGAGAGCGGCATGAACGTGTTCAACCTGTTCCGGCGTCGCGGTTCCGCCCCGGTCGCGAGGGAACGGCTCCAGATCCTGTTGTCCTACGAACGGGCGGCGCGCGGCCAGTCTGACCTGCTCGCCGTTCTGCGCGAAGATATCCTCGCCGCACTCACCAAGCACATCACCGTCGAGCGCGAGAACGTTCAGGTGCGGATGGATCGCGGCGAAAACGTCTCGACTCTCGAGATCGAGGTTGAAATCCCGAATTCAGCCGGCATGCTGCTGGCGACGGGAACATAGACCGGCCAACGGAGCTGACGTCGTCGCCGGGCACCCCGCCGACTCTGTCGGCGGCGATTCCGGTGCCACCTACGTCTGCATTCGACGCGGCAAGTCACAATAAAGACGCGGACCCCCGCGACGATCCCCCGGATCAATTCCGGGGACGGGCATGGCCAAGCTGATCGGTACGCGCGCTGGGTTTTTGCCGGCCCTGCGCCGCGGGCGTGACAAGCTGCGATCCGGTTTTGTAACCAGGACCAGCCTGCTGCCCGCTCCAATCGCTTTTTCAACACTGCGCGCGTGCTCGTGCAGCGCGCTCCTCGCCTTTGCCTGGCTTGCGCTTGCAACCTGGCCCGCTGCCGCCATCGTCGGAGGTGCACCCTTCGCCGACCAGGCCATTGCCCGGCACGTGGTCATCATCATGGGCGCGCGCAACCTGTGCACCGGCGTCGCGATCGCGCCCGATCTCGTCTTGACGGCTGCACACTGCGTGCCGAGCGCCGGCAAATATCGACTGGTGACGTTCGAGGGCCGCCGCCCCGAAGTGAAGGATGTCGCCAGCGTCGCTGCGCATCCACAGTTCTCGCCGCGCGCCGACGCGCCCGATTTGGCTCTCGTCAAGCTTGCCGCGCCGGTTGCCAACCTCACTCCGGTGGCGTTCAGCGAACGCCGCGTGCCGCCGTCGGTCGGAGACCGATTCATCGTCGCCGGCTTCGGTGTCGGGGTGCAAGGCGACCGCAAGACTGCCGGCAAGCTGCGTGCCGTCACGCTGGTCGCGACCGACCGGCCAAGCTCGCAACAGTTCAGCCTCATTGATCCGCAGAAACTCGGCGAGGCGGCCGGCTTCGGCGTCTGTAACGGCGATTCCGGCGGTCCGGTATTCGACGAAAGAGATCGCGCCCTGGTCGGCATTGTGAGCTGGTCGGCGCACACCGATGGTGAGCCCACTTGCGGATTCGTGAGCGGCGTCATACCGCTCGCGCGCTATCGCTACTGGATCGGAGAGACGGCAGCCAGATTGGGGTCGCCCTTGGAGCCATGATCCGGATCGCGCTCGCTCTCGCCTGCACCTGTACGCTTGCTACTTCCGTCTCGGCGCTCGTGGGCGGCGCGCCGCCTGCCGGAGAGGCCGCGGGAGGAGCCGTCGTCATGCTCACCGGATCACAGGCCACATTCTGCTCGGGCGTGGCGCTTGCGCGCGATCTCGTGCTCACGGCGGCGCATTGCGTGCTGCCGGGCGCCACCTACAAGCTGGTCGAGTTCGATGGCGCGCGGCAGCCCGTGCTCAAAGATCTCGGGGCCATTGCGCGCCATCCCGACTTCGACATCAGTGCAGTGCTGCGCCATCGCGTCACTGCTGACGTCGCGCTCATCAAGCTCGCGGCGTCGCTGAAGGTCTCTCCCGCGCCGCTGATGCCGGCAGGCGCTTCGGTCGCCGCCGGGGATCGCCTCGTGGTGGCCGGTTACGGCGTTGCGGTTCGCGGCGACGGTAAAAGCGGCGGCACGGTGCGCGCGGCGACCCTCGTCACCACCGGACAGCCTGGAACATTGCAAATCAGGCTCGCCGATCCCGCCACCAAAGGCGAACGCGCCGGGCTTGGCGCCTGTACCGGCGATTCCGGTGCGCCGGTCTATCGAGAGGTCGGCGGCACACTGGCGGTGATCGGCGTCGTGAGTTGGTCTACTGGACCGGCCTTGAGCGATGGCTGTGGCGGTCTTACCGGTGTCACGCCGCTTGCGCGCTACCGCGCGTGGATCGTGGAGCAAGCGGCGAAAATGGGCTCGCCGCTGCCGCCCTAAGCCGAACCCACATCCTGCCGGACGGCATTCGCGATGGCGCGGACATCGGCCGCAACCGATGGATATTTCGCCGCCAGTTCATCGACATTGCCGAGTTCGACGTCGGCGGGAACGACCCCCGGCCATTCGGTGCTCGCGCCGAGGAACCAGCGGCGCCGACCGATCACCCGCGCCGTATGGAACGTGTTACCCGGCATGAAGAGCTGGATGTGTCCCCGCCGCGCACGTTTGGACCGACGATGACGCGCTCGCTCGTACCCTCGCTGCGCAGCAGTGAGACCTCGAGCGGATCACCGAGGTAATAGTGGTACAGCTGGTCATTGCGGATGCGGTGGAGCCGCACCGGTGCGGTTGGCGTGACCATAAAGTAGAGCGCGGATCCGATCGGCCGTCCGTCGCTAAACGGTGACGGCAA
>WNGF01003397.1_pt1 | contig 23126 bp, 28 predicted proteins | sample 5400641 | NCBI WGS metagenome assembly WNGF01 (sample SAMN13153371, study PRJNA577476) | soil metagenome | isolation source: 80 cm soil or saprolite under grassland replicate 2 | place: USA:California | collected 2016-06-15 | reverse complement strand
CGGCATCGGCCTATCATCCCCCGGGTGAAGACCCGCCTCCTTCAGGCGGACGCGCCAGGGGCGGTGGAAGAGGCGGCGACCGCGCTCACGAACGGCGAGCTGGTCGCCTTTCCGACCGACACGGTGTACGGCCTCGCGGCCGGCCACGACCACCTCCGGAAGCTGTACGTCGCGAAGGATCGCCCGATGGACAAGCGCATCCCGATCCTGCTGTCGGATGCCGGCAACCTGGACGCGAGCGCCATGGTCACCCCTGCCGCTCGCGCGCTCGCCGCGCGGTTCTGGCCGGGGCCACTCTCGATCGTCCTCGTCGCGCCCCGCCGCGGCACGATCGCGTTCCGCGTGCCCGCCAACGCCGTCGCCCGGCGGCTCATCGCCGCGAGCGGCGGGGGGTTGCCGGTGACGAGCGCGAATCGCTCGGGAATGCCGGACGCGACCACGGCCGAGGAGGTCGTCGACCAGCTCGAGGGACGCGTCGCGATCGTGCTCGACGGCGGTCCGACGACGGTCGGCCGGGTCTCGACGGTCGTCGACTGCAGCGCGGAGCCGGTGACCGTCCTCCGCGAGGGCGCGGTGAGCCGAGCGGAGATCGAGGAGGCGCTCAGCGGCGTCGAAGCGTTCCCGTGAGGGTCGGGATCGCCGCCGATCACGCCGGGGTCGACCTGCGCGACCAGCTCGCGCACCACCTGCGGTTGAATGGACACGAGGTCGACGACCTGAGCCCCGAGAACGACCCCGAGGACGACTACCCGCTGCTCGTGGAGCCGCTTGCGCGCGCGATCGCCGCGGGTCGCTACGAGCGCGCGATCTTCTGCTGCGGCTCCGGCATCGGTCCGGCCATCGCGGCGAACAAGATCGCCGGCGTCCGCGCGGCGGTGGTCGAGAACGAGTGGTCCGCACGCGACGGCGTCGAGCACGTCGACGTGAACCTCATCACGCTCGGCGAGCGGGTCCTGGGCGTGGAGCTGGCGAAAGCGATCGTCGACGCGTTCCTCGGCGCGAAGGTGCAGGGCGGCCGGCACGAGCGCCGCCGAAAGGAGATCGAGGCGCTCGAGCGAGATCGAACGGCGGAGGGCGTGAGATGAGCGAGCTGGAGCGCGTCGACCCGGAGCTGTACGCGGCGATCGAGGGAGAGCGTCGTCGGCAGGTCGAGAAGGTCGAGCTCATCGCATCCGAGAACTACACGAGCCAGGCGGTGCTCGAGGCCGTCGGCAGCGTGCTCACGAACAAGTACGCCGAGGGCTACCCGGGGCGGCGGTACTACGGCGGTTGCGAGTGGGTCGACATCGCGGAGAGCCTCGCGATCGAGCGCGCGAAGTCGCTCTTCGGCGCGCAGCACGCGAACGTGCAGCCGCACGCCGGCGCGCAGGCGAACATGGCCGCGTACGCGGCCGTGCTCACGCCGGGCGACACCGTGCTCGGGATGGCGCTCGATCAGGGCGGCCACCTCACCCACGGGTCTCCGGTGAACTTCTCGGCGAAGCTCTACCGCTTCCTGCCCTACGGCGTTAAGCGCGATGACGAGCTCATCGACTACGACGCCCTTGAAGCCCTCGCGCTGCGGGAACGCCCGAAGCTCATCGTCGCCGGCGCGACCGCGTACCCGCGCTTCTTCGACTTCCCGCGGCTCCGCGCGATCGCGGACGCGTCCGGCGCGCTCCTGCTGGTGGACATGGCCCACTTCGCCGGGCTCGTCGCGGCGGGCGAGCATCCGAACCCGATGCCCCACGCGCAGATCGTCACGACGACGACGCACAAGACCCTCCGCGGTCCCCGCGGCGGGATGATCCTCTGCACCGAGGAGTACGCGAAGGCCGTCGACAAGGCGGTGTTCCCGTACGCGCAGGGCGGCCCGCTGATGCACGTCATCGCGGGGAAGGCCGTCGCGCTCAAGGAGGCGGCGACGCCGGAGTTCGCCGCCTACGCCCGACAGATCCGAGCGAACGCCCGCACGCTCGCCGCGTCGCTCGCCGAGGCCGGATTGCGGCTCGTGTCCGGCGGCACGGACAACCACCTCATGCTCGTGGACGTCCGGCCGCTCGATGTGACCGGCAAGGCCGCGGAGAAGGCGCTCGACGCGGTCGGCATCACCGTGAACAAGAACACCATCCCATACGACCCCGCGAAGCCGGCGATCAGCTCGGGCATCCGCGTCGGGACCCCGGCGGTGACCACACGCGGCATGGGCGAGGCCGAGATGCGCCGGATCGGCTCGCTGATCGCTCGGACGCTCCGCGAGGGGAAGGATCCCGCGGTCGCGAAGCAGATCGCCGATGAGGTCCTCGACCTCACCAGCCGGTTCCCGGTCCCCGGGATCACCCGGGAGGCGGCCCGAGCCTGACGGAGCAGCTCCACGTCTCGACTCACCCGCTGGTGCGGGAGAAGGTGACGCGCCTGCGGGACGAGCGGACGCCGCCGCCCGACTTCCGGCGCCTCGTCCAGGAGATCGCCATGCTCGTGCTGTACGAGGCGACGGCCGATCTCGCCCTCGAGGAGTCCGACGTGCGCACGCCGCTCGCGCCGTACCGCGGGGTCCGGCTGGCCGAAAAGATCGGTCTGGTGCCGGTCCTGCGCGCGGGCATCGGGATGGTCGAGTCGGCGCTGCAGCTCATCCCGGAAGCGCAGGTCTGGCACATCGGGCTCTTCCGGGACGAGCGCACGCTGCGGCCGATCGAGTACTACAACAAGCTCCCCTCTTCGGCGACGGCACAGGTCGTGCTCGTCCTCGACCCGATGCTCGCGACCGGCGGATCGGCGGTGGCGACGATCGACATCCTCGAGCGCTGGGGCGCGAGCCGCGTGAAGTACGTCGGCCTCATCGCCGCGCCCGAGGGCGTGCGCGCGCTCAATGCGTCGCACCCGCGCGTCCCGATCCACGTCGCCGCCCTCGACGAACGCCTCAACGACCGCGGCTACATCGTCCCCGGGCTCGGTGACGCGGGTGACCGGCAGTTCGGCACCGGATGATGTCCATGACGACCGTCCTCTTCCTCATGTCGACCGGCATCGCGTTCGTGCTCGCGCTCGCCGTCACGCCGCCGGTCGGCGCGATCGCGCGCCGCTTCGCGCTGCTCGACGTGCCGGGCGGCCGGCGTCAGCACCGGGAGCCGCTCCCGCGCATCGGCGGGCTCGCGATCGCCGTCGCGTTCGGGGTCACGATCTTCACGTTCTGGCTCGTCGACCGGTTCGCCGGCCATCCCTTCCTCATCCCGGACGAGGTCCGCACCCCGCGCTTCACGCTCACCGCGTTCGCGGCGCTGCTCGGGATGGGGATCGGTCTCCTCGACGACGCGCTCGACCTGCGGGCGCGGTGGCAGCTGCTCGGCTACGGGGTCATCGCCGCGATCATCGTCGCGGCCGGCATCCGCATCGACTTCGTGAACGATCCGCGCGGCGACGGGCTCATCGACCTCGCCCCGCCGATCGCGGTCGCCTTCACGATCTTCTGGATCGTCGGGATGAACAACGCGTTGAACTTCATCGACGGTCTGGACGGTTTGGCGGCCGGCGTGGCCGGCATCGCCGCCGTCGCGCTCGGTGCGACCGCGCTCCTGCCGGCGGTCAACGAGCCGTTCGTCGCGTGGATGAACTTCACCCTGGCCGGCGCGATCGCCGGATTCCTCGTGTTCAACTTCCACCCGGCGAAGGTGTTCCTCGGGACCACCGGGGTCGCCTTCGTCGGCACGATGCTCGCCGTCCTGTCGATCTTCGGCACGGCCAAGGTCGCCGCCGCCCTGCTGGTGCTCGGCGTCCCGATCATCGACACCTTCTATGTCATCGTCCGTCGCGTGGTGACCGGTCAGGCCCCGTTCGCGCCCGATCGGGGTCATTTCCATCACCGGTTGCTCGACGTCGGGCTGTCGCACCGGCAGGCGGTGCTGCTCATCTACGCACTGACCCTCGGCCTCGGCACGCTGGCGTTCGTGTCGAGCGGCCGCGCCCAGATCTACTCGTTCGTCGCGCTCGCGCTGGTGCTGGGCATCACCGTGCTCGCGCTCGCCCAGCGGAGCACGAAGGCCGAGGAGCTCGACCCGGCGCTCTATCCGGAGAAGCTCGAGTAAGCACGGTCAAGGTAGGTACCTGCAGCTGGACCGATCCGACGCTCATCGCGTCGGGGTGGTACCCGGAGCGGATCGCGAAGAAGGCGGACGAGCGGCTGCGCTTCTACGCCGATCACTTCCCGATCGTCGAGAATGACGCCGCCTTCTACGCGCTTCCCGACCCGAAGCAGGCGGTCCTCTGGAACGAGCGCACGCCGGATGGCTTCACGATGAACTTCAAAGCCTTCGCGACGCTCACGACGCACCCGACGGATCCGAAGCGCATGCCGAAGGAGATCCGCGAGGCGCTGCCCGAAGCCGCCCGCGAGAAGCGTCGGCTCTACCCCAAGGACGTCCCGGCCGAGCTGCGCGACGAGCTCTTCGCCAGGTTCTGGGTCGCGCTCGAGCCGCTGCGCAAGAGCGGCAAGCTCGGCGCGATCCTCCTGCAGTACCCGGACTGGTTCGTGATCTCGCATCAGAACAAGGACGAGATCGCGCATGCCCGCGAGCGGTTGCCCGACGACCGGCTGGCGGTCGAGTTCCGCAACGAGACCTGGATGAGCGAGCGCAACCGCGCCGAGACGCTGAAGTTCCTCGCCGACCATGGCCTGGCGTACGTGAGCGTCGATGAGCCGCAGGGATTCCCGTCGAGCGTGCCGCCCGTGGCGGCGGCCACCTCGCCCGATCTCGCGGTGGTCCGCTTCCATGGCCGCAACGCCGAGAACTGGAAGAAGAAGGGCCTCACCGCGGCCGAGCGGTTCGACTATTCGTATTCCGAGGACGAGCTGCGCGAATGGGTAGCGAAGATCGCGCACCTCGCCGAGGAGACGAAGGAGGTGCACGTCCTCATGAACAACTGCTACGGCGACAAGGCGGTGAACAACGCGCGGGATCTGGCGCGCCTCCTCTCGCGCTGAGGGAATATCCGACCCGCGCACGCGCTTGAGGGGACATGCGGATCCCCCCGAGGCTCGAGGCGTTCGCCCAGCAGAAGATCCCGATCATCGTCGGCACGACCCGCACCAACGGCAGCCCGCAGATGAATCCGCTGTGGTTCGAATGCGTCGACGGCGTCATCTGGCTGAACGGCGGCCCCGATCGCGCCTGGCTCCGCCACGCCCGGCGCACCGGCCACGTCACGCTCCTGCTCATCGATCCGGCGAACATGTGGCGGTTCGCGCAGCTGCAAGGCCGCTTCACGGAGATCATCCCGGACGAGGGCGGCGCCAACATCGAGCACCTGTCCCAGCGTTACCTCGGCGCCCCGTATCGGGGGCCGAGGACCGATCGCATCAAGATCAGGTTCGAGCTGGACCGATTGACCGGGCGCGATCTCGGCCAGCCGTGGGACGCCGACTGAGCTATCCGGTCGCACCGACGCGTCGGAGGATGGACGGCGCGAGCTGGACGAGCGCGACGCCGCACATGGCAAGCGCGATCCCGAGCAGCTGACGGCCTGACAGCGCCTCGCCGAGCACGACCCACGCGAGGAGCGCGATCTGGGCGAGCATCGTGTTGTTCAGGACGTTCGACTCGATGGCAGTGAGCGTTCGCAGCGTGTGATTCCAGAGCGTGAAGGCGAACGCCGTGTTCACCACCGCGAGCCAGGCGATGAGCGTCCATGCGGACCCGTCGACCCGCGGCACGCCGGTCGTCGCGACGCCCGCGCCGAGCAGCACGAGTCCGCCGAGCCCCATCGAGAGTGCGGTCAGCGGCACGATCCCGCCGAGCCGCTCCGTCGCGTCGCGCGCCATGTTCCGGCCGAGCAGCGCGCTCGTGGCGTTGGCGAGCATGCCGACGATCGCGACGATGAGGCCACCCGCCGCGGCCTGGCCCAATGTGAGCGGCAGGAAGTAGAGCGACGCGCCGACGAGGAGCACGAAGATCCCGGCGATCTGCAACGGCAGCGGCCGCTCCATACCGCGCAGTGCGCCGATGGCGATGACCGCGGCCGGGCTCGCGGTCAGCACGAGGCTGACGGCGGCCGCCGGCAGCAGGTCGAGCGCGACGAACTGCGCGCCCTGGGTGACCGCATAGAACACGAGGCCGAGGACCGCGACCCGGCGCCATGCTCGCCGATCCGGCCGCGCGCGGCGGAGGCCGCCGAGCGCGAACGGCAGGAGGACGAACGCCGCGAGCGTGTAGCGGAGTCCCGCGAACGTCAACGGCGCGAGGTCGAGCTCGCGGAGCCCGACCTTGATGAGCACCCACGACGTCGACCAGAGGAACGTGACAAAGAGCGCCTGCGCGAGCGCGTCTTCACGCCGCGCGTCGCGCACGGTCGCCTCCACGCCGTCAGTATCCGCGACGGCCGTGCCGGTCCGCGGACGAGTGTCGCGTGTCGGAAGAGACGCCACACTAGGATGGCCGACGGTGCCGAGGCCCATCGCGGACTTCCAGCCGCGCCAGCGCATCGCCATCGTCCCGCACACCACGCGGCGCTACGCGTGCCGCTCGGCACTTGCCGTGTCGCCCGATGCGCGGACGCTCGCGTTCGTCGCGGATCTCGGCGCGGGGACGTACTCCGCCTGGACGCTCCCGCTCCGTGGCGATGCCGCGCCGAGCCCCGCGCTCGGCGTCGACGGCGCGGCGGTGCGCTCGCTCGCCTGGTCCAGACGCGGTGACCTGATCGGCGCGGCCGACCGCGGCGGCACGGAGCTGCACCAGCTCTACGTCGCGCGGACCGACGAGCGGATCGAGAGGCTCTCGTGGACGGAGGGCGAGCGCGTGCAGCGCCTGCTGGCGTGGAACGCGGCCTCCCCGGATGGCCGGCGCGTCGCGTTCTCGTCGAACGCCCGGGCGGCCGCGGACATGGACATCGTGGTGCAGGACGTCGAGTCCGGCGTCGAACGGCCGCTCCTGACCGGATCGGCCTGGCACGTCGTCGGCGGTTGGTCGCCCGACGGCACGGAGCTGCTCGTCATGCGCGTCCAGGACAACACCGATCAGGATCTGTTCGTCGTCGACGCGACGACGGGCGCGGCGCGCCATCTCACGCCGCACGACGGCGACTGCCAGAACGTGCCGGCGGGCTGGCTCGCCGACGGACGACCGGTCGCGATCACCGATCGGGGCGGCCAGCACCTCTGGCTCGCGGCGTACGACCGCACGAGCGGCGCGGTCGAGCCGATCGACCGGCCCGAGTGGGACGTCGAGCTCGCGGTGTCGTCGGCCGATGGTCGGGTGCAGGTCTGGTCGGTGAACGTCGATGGCTACAGCCGCCTGCGCTGGCGCCGGGCCGGCGGGAGCGTGACCGAACACGACGTGCGCGGCATGTGCACCGATCTCGTCGTCTCGGCCGATGGATCGCTCGCCGCCTTCCATCGTCTCTCCGCCACGGCGACCCCTGAGCTGTGGGTCCTCGACATGGCCGGCGGCCACGCGCGAATGGTCTTCGCGACGACGCGCGCGGTCTCCGCGGGCGAGCTCGCCGAGCCGGAGCTGGTTCGGATCCCGGCCGCGGACGGTCCCATCCCCGCCTTCGTGTACCGGCCGCGCGGCGCGACCGGCCGGACCCCGGCGCTGCTCTACCCGCACGGCGGGCCGGAGGGCCAGTCGCGGCCCGCGTTCACGAGCGCGAACGCGCATCTCCTCGCGCTGGTCGACCGCGGGATCACGCTCGTCGTCCCGAACATCCACGGCTCGACCGGCTACGGCAAGACGTGGCAGGAGGCGATCCATCGCGACTGGGGCGGCATCGACCTGCGCGACCTCCGCGCGGTCGCCGACTGGATGCGGGCGGCTCCCGGCATCGATCCGGAGCGCCTCGCCGTCTACGGCGGCTCGTACGGCGGGTTCGCGACGCTGCTCTGCGTCACCGCCATGCCGGAGCGGTGGTGCTGCGCGGTCGACGTCTTCGGCGTCGCGAACCTCGTCACGATGCTCGAGCACGCGCAGCCGAACTGGCGACGGTTCCTGAAACGGTGGATCGGCGATCTCGAGACGGACCGCGAGAAGCTCGTCGCGCGCTCGCCGATCACGCGCATCGACGAGGTCCGCTGTCCGATGCTGGTCATCCAGGGCGCCAACGATCCGCGCGTGCCGAAGGAGGAGTCGGATCAGGTCGTGGAACGGTTACGCGCAGCGGGACGGCGGATCGAGTACCTGGTGTTCGACGACGAGGGGCATGGCTTCACCAACCGGGCGAACGCGGACCGCGCGCACGAGCGGATCGTCGAGTTCCTCACCGAGGAGCTCCTTCAAGCCTGACGTTCACGCGGGCGACGGCCGGGTCTCGGTCGCGGCTCGTAGCGCCTTTCGCTTCATGTAACGGGTGCCGTAGACCTGCTCGCCGAACGACAGGATCTTGTTGTCGACCCACCCGGTCGGCAGGACCGCTTCCTGGAGCGCGTCCCACGAGAGCATGCCCGGCCGGAGGAGCGGCTTCTTCCACACGACGACCCAGATCGCGCCCTCGTCGTTCGTTACACGGACGAGCTCGTGCGCGAGGGCAGGGCCGTCGATCGGCTCGAGCGCGAAGCAGAGGCACAGGCCGAAGCGCGCCGCCCGGTAACGGAGCGGCAACTCGAGGTCGGCGCGATCGAGCTGTCCGGCGAGGTGCTCGATCTGGCGGTCGTACGTCGCAACGTCACCGACGCGTAACGCCGGGATGCCGGGTGGCGTGGCGAGCTTCGGTACCACCTCTTCGGCCGGACGAAGACCCGCCGGACGTACCACCCGAGAAGTATTCGCCGGGAACGCGGAATGCACTTGCGAGGCCGGTGGCGATCGTGAGCCGGAAGACAAGACCGATCCTCGTCGTCGACGACGACCGAGCGACGCGCGACGCCGAACGGCAGACGCTCGCCGACGCCGGCTTCAGCGTGCTCGAGGCGACCGATGGCGCGGCGGCTCTCCGCGCGATCGACACCGAGCCCCCGGCGATGATCGTTCTCGACATCCAGATGCCGGGGATCGACGGGCCGGCGTTCGCGCAAGAGCTGCGCATGCGACTGCGCCACGTGCCGCTCGTCGTCGTCACCGGCGCGCCCGATCCGCGGCACGAGGCCGACCGATGCAACGCGGAGGCGTTCCTCCGCAAGCCGTTCCAGCCGGAGGAGCTCCTGCGGCTCGTTCGCCGTTTCTCGGTCTGACGCTCACCTCAGTAGCATCCGCGGGTGGCCGCACGCCTTCTCGTCCGTCACCCCGATGGCGTGCGCGAACATCCGGCGACGGAGCTGTCCGAGCTGCGCGGCCTCGTCGCGTGGCTCGACATCGCGGATCCGCAGGACGCCGACCTCGCGCTCATCGCACGCGAGCTTGACCTCCATCCGCTCGCGGTCGAGGACGCGCGCGAGATGCACGAGCGGCCGAAGGCCGACCGCTACGCGACCCACTACTTCATCGCGTTCGTGGCGATCGAGTCGGTCTCGCCGGGTGTCCTGCGGATGGAGGAGTTCTCGCTGTTCGTGCTGAACGACGTCGTCGTGAGCGTGCGCGCGGGCGAGTGGCCCGCGCGTGCCACCGTCGAACGTCGCTGGCGTGAGGGCCGCATCGCGACGACCGGTCTGCTCCTGCACGCGCTGCTCGATGCGACCGTCGACGAATATTTCGCGGTCGTCGACACGTACGGCGAGCGGGTGGACGTCCTCGAGCGGGCCATCGTGGAGGACCGGACCGGCGCGGACCTGCAGCGATCGCTCTCGCAGCTGTTCACGGTCAAGCGTGAGCTTCTGCGGATCCGCAAGATCATCGGTCCCGAGCGCGAGGTGCTCCAGGTGCTGAGCCGCGACGACCTCGCGTGCTTCAAGGAGGGTGAGCGGGTGTACTTCCAGGACGTCTACGACCACGTCGTGCGGGTCACGGACGAGATCGATACGTTCCGCGAGCTCGTGAGCAACGTCGTCGACGCCGATCTGGCCGCGGTCTCGAACCGGCTGAACGAGGTGGTGAAGGTGCTGACCTCGATCGCGACGATCCTCCTGGTGATGACCGTCGTGACCGGGTTCTTCGGCCAGAACTTCACCTCCATCATCCCGTTCGACTCACCGGCGCTGTTCTGGGGCTCGGTCGCGTTCATGGTGGTGTCGGGCGCGGGCCTCGTCGTGTACTTCCGGCGGCGCGGCTGGCTTTAGCGTCCGCGCGGGCGCTCCGGTACACTTCCGTCGCTTGGCCGCACTCCGCACCCCGGGTGGAGCGCGTTGAACGCGGCGATCCTGGGCCAGCTCAGAACCGCATCCGTGGCCGTCGACGCGTCAGGGGATCCGGTCGCAGTACCTCCCGGAGTCACCATGCGCCCGCGACGGTCACGCGGATGAGCCTGTGTCCGGAGGCGATGTCTTCGCCATTTCCTGGCGGATCGCGGCAGCGGTCGGCATCCCGCTGTTCGCTGCGGCGTACCTCACGACCCGGCTCGATCCGACCGCGCCGCCGTGGCTCTCCCTCATTGTCATCCTCGTCGGCCTGCTGGTGGCTGGGGTCGGCATGTACCTCGTCCTGCGCAGCCTGATCTCCGAGCCTCCGGTCGTGACCGATGCCGCCCGCAAAGCGGGGCGCCGATGGGAGGCGGAGATCCAAGACGAGGAGCGTCGGCGCGAGGCGGAGCGGGAGGAGCGATGAGACGCACGCTCCAGGTGATCGCCGCGGTGAATGCCGCCACGCTCATCCTCGCCGCCGTCACTGGTCTTCTGCCGGCGTGGCCGGACATCCACCAGCCCGAGATCACCGGCATCCCACTGATCGAGATCGCGGGTGAGGACATCTCGATCTCGAACTCCCTCTTCACGATGTGGCTCGTCATGGCGGCCTTGATCGCGCTCTCGTGGGCGGCCACGCGGCAACTTGAGCTGATACCCGGACGGCTCCAGAACGCCATCGAAATGATCGTGCAGGGGTTCGCTGACTTCGTGATCGAGGTCGGCGGCCGACCGGCCCTCGTGTATCTGCCCCTGTTCGGGACATTGTTCCTGTTCATCGTCACCAGCAACTGGCTGGGGGTCGTGCCCTTCGTCGGTCAGATCGCATCCCTGAAAGTGCCGACATCCGACTATCACGTGACCGCCGGTTTGGCGCTGTCGAGCTTCGTCTTCTATCAGTGGGTGGGGATCCGCAAGCTGAGGCTCAGCTACTTCAAGCGCTTCGTGAACTTCTCCGGATTCAGCGAAGGGGCGTTCGTCGGAGCAGTGATGCTGATCCTCGTCGGCCCGATCGAGCTCATCTCGGAGCTGTTCCGCATCATCTCGCTTCTCCTGCGGCTCTGGGGGAACATCTGGGGCGGCGAGGTGTCGCTGTCGGTCATCTCCGCCCTTGTCGTGGTGCCCATCTTCGCGTCGCCGCTTATCGCTCTCGAGTTGCTCGTCGGCCTCGTGCAGGCGCTCGTCTTCTCCGTACTCGTTCTCGTATACATCGTCCTCGCGCGCGAGTCCCACGATGAGGAGGATCACGAAACACAAGAGGCGCAAGAACGTACCCACCACGCACCGACTTTGGGGTCGCAGACATCACAGGAGGTAGCGCACGCATGAATCTCGCTTGGCTCGGCGCAGGCTTCGCGGTCGGTCTCGGCGTCCTTGGCGCCGGTCTCGGTATCGGCATTCTCGGATCGAAGGCGGCGGAGGCGATCGGCCGGAATCCCGACGCGACGGGCCTCATCCGCACGAACGCGATCATCCTCGCGGCGTTCGCGGAAAGCCTCGGCATCTTCGCGTTCCTCATCGCCTTCCTCCTTCAGGGGAAGGCCCTCTAAGTGCTGTTCGGCATGCCGCTCGCCGAGGACCAAGGCGCCCTGCTGGTGCGTCCATTCTGGATCCTCGTCTCCATCGCGAACTTCATCGTGCTGCTCTACATCCTTCGGCGCGTGTTGTGGGGACCCGTCACGCGCATGTTGGACGAGCGCGCCCAGCGGATCCGCGAAGGCCTCGAGCACGCCGAGGCCGCCAGGCGCGAACGCGAGCAGATGCGGACCGAGGTCGAGCGGCTCCTGAACGAGGCGCGTCGCGAGGCTGCCGCGCTCAGCGAGCGGGCGACGAAGGCCGCCGAGGCCGCCGCGGCAGACATCCGCGCCCAGGCGAAGGCCGAGGCCGATCGCATCCGCGAGCGCGGTCGGTCCGACGCCGAGCAGCTCCATCAGCAGGCCCTCGCCGAGCTTCGCGGCGAGGTCGCGTCCATGGCCGTGCTGGCCGCGGGAAGGATCCTGGGCCGCGAGGTCGACCTGAACGCCCATCGGGCGCTCATCGAGCGGTCGCTCGACGAAGCCGGCGCCGAGATCGGACGGAGCTAGGTGCCGCTCTCCGGATCTTCGGCGCGTCGCTACGCGGAGGCGATCTACGACCTCGCGAAGGACGACGGCGCGATCGATACGCACCGCTCGTCGCTCGAGCGCCTCGCTGAAGGGCTCGACGCCGATGCGCGCCGAGCGCTGCGCGACCCGAGCGTTCCGATGGAGCGCCGGCTTGCGGCGATCGACGCGGCGGCCGCGGGGGAGCCGGCGGCGATCCGCTCCGTCCTCCGTCTGCTCGCGGAGCGCGATCGGATCGAGCTCCTTCCGGCGATCGCGCGGGCGTTCGGCGAGCTCGTCGACCGGCGCGCCGGCATCGCGCGCGGCAAGGTCACCACCGCCGTGGCACTGGACGACGCGCAGCGGCAGGCGTTCGTCGACCGCCTCGAGCGCGCATCCGGCAAGAAGATCCGGGCGACGTTCAGTGTCGACCCCGAGCTGATCGGCGGCGCCAGCGTCCAGGTCGGCGACCATCTCGTGGATGCCTCGGTCCGTGCGCAGCTCAACGCCTTGCGCGCGCGGCTCGCCAGCTAAGGAGAACGCCCCATGGCCACGACCGCGTCCGAGATCACCGACATCATCAAGGCCCAGATCAAGGGCTTCGAGGGCCGGACGGAGTCCGCCGACGTCGGCACGGTCGTGGAGATCGGCGACGGCATCGCCCGGATCCACGGGCTCGCCGGCTGCATGGCCTCCGAGCTCATCGATTTCGGCCATGACGTCTTCGGCCTCGCCTTCAACCTCGAAGAGGACACGGTGAGCGCGATCATCCTGGGCGAATACACCGAGATCAGCGAAGGCGCCGAGGTGCGCACCACCGGACGGATCGTGGAGACCCCGGTCGGCGACGCGCTCGTCGGTCGGGTGGTCGACCCACTCGGACGGCCGGTCGACGGCAAGGGCCCCATCCAGACGAAGGAGGCGAGGCCGGTCGACGTCGTGGCGCCCGGCGTGATCACCCGCAAGAACGTCGACACGCCGGTGCAGACCGGCATCAAGGTCATCGACACGATCACGCCGATCGGACGCGGGCAGCGCGAGCTCATCATCGGCGACCGCCAGACGGGCAAGAGCGCGGTCGCGATCGACACGATCATCAACCAGAAGGGCAAGGAGCTGATCTGCATCTACGTCGCGATCGGCCAGAAGGAATCGTCGGTCGCGCGGATCGTCGCGACGCTCGAGGAGCACGGCGCGATGGAGCACACCATCGTCGTCGTCGCGGGCGCGTCGGATCCGGCGACGCTCCAGTACCTCGCGCCGTTCGCGGGCTGCGCGATGGGCGAGTTCTTCCGCGACGCCGGCCGCGACGCCCTCGTCGTCTACGACGACCTCTCGAAGCACGCCTGGGCGTACCGTCAGGTCTCGCTGCTGACGCGCCGCCCGCCGGGGCGGGAGGCGTACCCGGGCGACGTGTTCTACCTGCACAGCCGCCTCCTCGAGCGCGCGGCGCGGCTCAACGACGAGAACGGCAACGGATCGCTCACGGCGCTGCCGATCATCGAGACGCAGGCGAACGACATCTCCGCGTACATCTCGACGAACGTCATCTCGATCACCGACGGGCAGATCTACCTGGAGACGGACCTCTTCAACCAGGGCATCCGGCCGGCGATGAACACGGGTCTCTCCGTGTCGCGGGTCGGCGGCGACGCGCAGACGAAGGCGATCAAGGCGGTCGTCGGCGGCCTCAAGGCGGACCTCGCCCAATACCGCGAGCTCGCGGCGTTCGCGCAGTTCGGCGCGGATCTGGACAAGGCGACACAGCAGCAGCTCCGCCGTGGCGAGCGGGTGACCGAGATCATGAAGCAGCCGCAGTACGAGCCGCTCGCGCTCGAGAAGCAGGTCGTCATCATCTTCGCCGCGACGAGCGGCTACCTCGATGACGTGCCGATCGGGAAGGTGCGCGAGTTCGAGCGCGAGCTCTATCGGTTCATGGACACGCAGTACGGGCGGATCGGCCAGGCGATCGCCGAAACGAAGCGGTTCGACGACGAGCAGAAGAAGCAGGTCCGCGCGATGCTCGACGAGTTCAAGAAGACCAAGGGCTACACGCAGACCGCGCCGGCGGCCTCTCCCGCCGCCGAGCCGGCGAAGGCCGCCGAGCCGGCGAAGGCTTAGAAGACCGATGCCAAGCGAGCGGGAGCTCCGGCGCCGCGTCCGGAGCATTCGCAACATCCAGCAGCTGACCCGGGCGATGCAGCTGGTCGCCGCGTCGAAGATGCGCCGGGCGCAGGAAGCGGTGCTCGCGTCGCGGCCCTACGAGGAGAAGCTCCGTTCGGTCCTCAACGATCTGGCCCCGTACGCCGACCCGGAGGTCGACCCGCTCCTGCGCCGGCACGACCCGGTGCGCCGCATCGTGGTCGTCCTGATCACGACCGACCGTGGCCTCGTCGGGCCGATGAACGTGAACCTCGTCCGGGCGACCGTCCGCTTCACGGCCGACCGGCCGCCGGCGACGTACATCGCGGTCGGCCGCAAGGGCATCGGCACGCTGCGGCGCATGCGGGCGAGCGTGAGCGCCGAGTTCCCGGGCATCCCCGACCGGCCGACGACCGCGGACACGAACGCGATCGCGCGCACGGCGGTGGACGAGTTCGTCGGCGGCAACGCCGATGAGGTGCACCTCGCGTTCACGCGCTTCATCAACACGCTCCGTCAGGAGCCGATGATCCGACGCCTTCTCCCGCTCGAGCCCGAGACCGAGCGCGCGCATGAGCGGGTGCTCCAGTACCTGTTCGAGCCCGATCCGGTCGAGGTGCTGAACCTCATCCTCCCGCGCTTCGTGGAGATCGCCGTGTATCAAGCGATCCTCGAGTCGAAGGCTTCGCAGTTCTCGGCGCAGATGGTCGCGATGCGCAACGCGACCGATTCGGCCGGCGAGCTCATCGACGAGATCACCCTCGCGGCGAACAAGGCGCGCCAGTCGCGGATCACGAAAGAGATGCTGGAGATCGCCTCCGGCGCGGAGGCGATGAAAGGATGACCGGGATGTCGGCTGCGACGGATGTGGCGACCAGGGAGAAGCGGCCCGCCGAAGGCGTTCAGTCCGGCGAGATCGTCCAGATCATCGGCCCGGTCGTCGACGTCCACTTCGAGGAAGGCCGGATGCCGGAGATCTACAGCGCCCTCTCGGTGACGAAGGACGACGGCAGTGTGGTCATCGCGGAGGTGCAGCAGCACCTCGGGAACAACTGGGTGCGGGCCGTCGCGATGGCCTCGACCGACGGGCTCCGCCGCGGCATGAAGGTCGTCGACACGGGCGGCCCGATCACGGTGCCCGTGGGCCCGCAGACCCTGGGGCGGCTGTTCAACGTCATCGGCGAGCCGATCGACGGAAAGGGCGCGGTCGAGGGCGTGCGGCGCGACCCGATCCACCGCTCGCCGCCCCCGTTCACCGACCAGTCGACCCAGGCCGAGATCTTCGAGACCGGCATGAAGGTCATCGACCTCATCTGCCCGTTCCTCAAGGGCGGCAAGTCGGCGGTCTTCGGCGGCGCCGGCACCGGCAAGACCATCGTCATCCAAGAGCTCATCCGCAACGTCGCGACCGAGCACGGCGGCTACTCCGTGTTCTGCGGTGTGGGCGAGCGTTCGCGCGAGGGTACGCAGCTGCTCGGCGAGATGAAGCAGTCGGGGGTCATCGACAAGATGGCGATGGTCTTCGGTCAGATGAACGAGCCGCCGGGCGCGCGCCTGCGGGTGGGGCTCACCGGTCTCACGATCGCCGAATACTTCCGCGACGAGGAGGGCAAGGACCTCCTCATCTTCATCGACAACATCTTCCGCTTCACCCAGGCCGGATCGGAGGTGTCGGCGCTGCTCGGCCGGATGCCGAGCGCGGTGGGCTACCAGCCGACGCTCGCGACCGAGATGGGCGAGCTGCAAGAGCGGATCACCTCGACGAAGAAGGGCTCGATCACCTCGCTCCAGGCGGTGTTCGTCCCCGCCGACGACTACACCGACCCGGCGCCGGCGACGACGTTCGCGCACCTCGACGCGTCGATCCGCCTCGAGCGCTACCTGACCGAGCTCGCGCTCTACCCCGCGGTCGACCCGCTCACCTCGACGAGCCGGGCGCTCGATCCGCAGATCGTCGGGCAGGATCACTACGACACCGCCCGCGAAGTGCAGCGCGTGCTTCAGCGGTACAAGGACCTCCAGGACATCATCGCCATCCTCGGGGTCGACGAGCTCTCCGACGACGACAAGCTCCTTGTCGCCCGCGCGCGGAAGATCCAGCGCTTCCTCGCGCAGCCGATGTTCGTCGCGGAGCAGTTCACCGGCCTCCCCGGCGTGTACGTGAAGGTGAGCGACACCGTCCGCTCGTTCAAGGAGGTCCTCGAGGGCAAGCACGACGACCTGTCCGAGCAGGCCTTCTACAACGTCGGCACCGTCGAGCAGGCCCGCGAGAAGAGCGAGCGCCTCGCCCGCGAGGCCGCGTAGCGATGCCCATCCGGCTCGAGATCGTCACGCCCGAGCGTGCGGTGTACGCCGACGACGTCGACATGGTCATCGCCCCGGCGAGCGAGGGCTACGTCGGCATCCTGCCGCATCACACGCCGCTGCTCACGACCCTGGGGCCCGGCGAGCTGCGGGTGAAGAAGGGTGGCGTGGAGACGTCGCTCGCGGTCTTCGGCGGCTTCATGGACGTGCGCGGTGATCGGGTGATCGTGCTGACCGACGCCGCCGAGCACGCCGAGGAGATCGACGCCTCGCGGGCCGAAGAGGCCCGCGAGCGGGCCCGCCGGACGCTCGAGGCCGGTCCGGCGGGGATGGAAGAGCAGCGCGCGCGGGCCGCGCTCGAGCGCGCCATGATCCGTATCAGAGTGAGCGAAAGACGTAGGCGCCGCGGCCTCTAGGCCCTACGCTCGATCGACCGGCAACCTGCTTCCGGCATGCTTCGTGAAAGAGTGGGTGCCATGAGCGGCGCGCGCGTCTTCGGCTGGCTCGCGAGGCTCGTCGTTCTGGGCTTCGTGGTCTCCGCCTGTGCCAGCGACGCGCGCGAGCTGAACGACCCCTCGAGCGGCATGGAGTCGATGCCGGATTCGATGCACGCGGTCTCGGACACGCTCGCGACGCCCGGCGTGCAGGCAGCGGTCGTCGTCCCGCAGACCCAGACGGCGGCCGACCTGGCGGCCGCCAAGCCGGCGCAGAGCGCTTCCGGACCCGGGCAGCAGGCCGCACCGGCGTACGCGAAGCTCCGCGTGTTCGTCGCAAGCGAGACCACCGAACAGGTCTGGGTCCTCGAGGGCGCGCCGAAGGCGCAGTTCGCCGTCGTCGCGCGGATCCCCGTCGGCAAGCTGCCGCATCAGATGGCGATCTCGCCGGACGGCAAGTGGGTCGCGGTGAACGACCGGTTGTCGGACCAGACCTCGATCATCGATCCGGTCGCGATGAAGGAGGTCGCGCGGGTCAAGGTGGGCAAGCAGCCGCACGGCATCACCTTCTCGCCCGACTCGAAGATCCTCTACGTCGCGCACGAGCGCGACGCGTACATCGCGCGGCTCGAGGTCGGGACCTGGAAGCCGCTCGCGCCGATCATCGTCGGCGTCCCGCAGCACGTCCTCACGATGAGCGTCGATCGGCCCAACGAGCTGCTGTTCACGGTGACCAACTCCCTCGAGGCCGATCACCTCCGGAGCATCGATCTGACGACGAACCAGATCACGCGGTTCAAGGTGCAGGACGTCCACGACGCGTACTACACGCCGGATCTGAGCGAGATCTGGTCGAGCTCGTCGGGCTTCATCGGCAAGCCCTCGGACCGGATCGTCATCTCCGACCCGGCGACGAAGACGGTGAAGCAGGAGATCCATCTCGGACCGGGCCGCTACCCGTTCCACACCGAGAAGGTGAACCAGGACGGCCTCTACTTCCTGCCCGACAAGTCGATCATGGTGATCTCCGACCACAGCGGCCCGGCGCTCCTGTGGATCGACTACAAGGCCCGCAAGATCGTCGGCGAGACGAAGGTCGGGGCGCAGCCGTTCCACACGACGTACGACCCGGAGGGTGAACGGATGCTGCTCACGACCAACGTCGACGGGATGGTGAACGTCATCGACGTGAACACGCGCGCGGTCGTGCAGAAGGTCGCCGTCCCGGCGCCGCACGGCATCGCCGCTGTGGGCATTCCCTAGGTCGACCGGCGCGTGGCCTCCCCGAGCGGAGGCAGGGATCGCTGACGATGCTCATGCGGCTGCTCGCGCTCGTCTTCAACGCGTTCCCGGTCCGCTGGCAGCGCCGGTTCATGACCGCGGCGCACGATCGGTTCCTCGTCGGCGTGGCCGGCATCGGGGTCGACGCCGGCGGGAACGTGCTCCTCGCGCGCCATCGGTTCGGGTCGCCACAGTGGCGCTTCCTCGGTGGGTTCTTGTCCCGCGGCGAGCGGGTCCAGGATGCCCTCGCCCGCGAGATCCGCGAGGAGACCGGGCTCGCGATCGAGATCGGCCCGATCCTGGAGATCGTGACCGGCTACCGCTGGGCCCGGGTCGAGCTCGTCTTCGCGTTCCGCCTGCTCGACGGCGCGCCCGCGCTGACCGCGGAGGTGGCGGAGCTCGGCTGGTTCCCGCCCGATCGATTGCCGGCGGTGCGCGCCGATCAGCGCGGGCTCATCGAACGGCACGCGGCCGAGGCGCGTGACTGGGCGCGCTCGCGGCTTTAGACGAAGGCGGCCTTCCACGGCCCATCGAGCAGCCGCCCGACGCGTTCGTACAGGACCGATGCGTGAGTCGCGGTTGGCGCGACCAGGAACAGCCGCGACGGGCCGTGCGTGAACCGCACGGCCTTGACGTCGTTGCCGATCACCGCGCTGACCCGACCACGGGCGCGGTCCATCTGGGCGCGCACCGAGCCGTTCCGCCCGGCGTGCTGATAGATGACGACGCTCTGCCCGCGTCTTGCAAAGGGCTCACTCTCGTCCAGATAGAGGAACTTCGGGCCTGTGGCCGTGTGTCGCTCCGTCTGTTCCTCGAGACCGTTATCCGGGTCGAACATCACGAGGTCGCATGCTGCCGTCGACTCTCAACTGCGAAGGCAACTTCAAACGCATTCGCAAGGACATTCGCAAGACCGTGCTTCCTCACATCAACGAGGCGGTCACCACGCACATCCGATACCCACAGCAGCCGTTCACCCAGCCGCCTGCGGCGATCCTGCTTTTTGCGGGCGTCACCGAGAGAAGGCCGTGGATCCGATGAGCGTCGTCCTCGGCGCCGCCGAGCGCGCGGGCCTGCGGCCGGTGGAGCGCCAGCGTGGGCTTCTCTGGGAGGTCACCGCGCTCGCGCGTACGCGCGTGTAGGCGGGGCTGCCCTTCTACCGGAGTGCGGGGCCCAGTCTTAGGGACGACTCGCGACACCGCGGTTCACGGTTGAAACGAAGACCCCCGGATCGCTCCGGGGGTCTTTGAAACGGGCTGTCGCGGGGGCGCTACGGGCCGTTCGGGTTCGGCGACACGAACAGGGTCTCGCCGTGCTCCGAGGGGTCCATGACGTCGAAGTTCACGACGCCGGGGATGTTGAGTGTGATGCCCTCGTCACCGGGTCCGCCGCCGATCAGGCAGTTGATCGCGATCGTTCCGTTGTGTTCCGTGTGCCCGATCGATGTCGAGGTCGAGGTTCCGCTGGTGTGGATCGTTAGGACCGCCAGCCCGCCACAGGCCCACGGGAAGGGCCCGCTCTCACATCCGTAGAAGGTGAAGCTCTGCAGACCCGTCGCGGTCCACGTGCCGAAGCCCAGGACCTGGCCGCTGGAGTTCGTATGCACGAAGGTGCCGCCCCCGCTCGCGGTCATCGCCGCAGTATTGAAAGTGCCCGTGCCAGTGACCCTGAAGACGTCTCCCGCGCGCGTTCCGCCGGACGCGTGCGCGACGGCGCCGACCTGCTTGTGGGCCGGGTCGGCGACGTTCTGGATGAACGCGTCCGAAACGTGCCAGTCAAACTTCGGAACTGAGGCAGTGGCTTGACCGCCGGCTGCGAGCGCGAACGAGACCGTGAGTAGGATTCCGAGGATTGAGCCGAGTCGCTTCATGTCGTGTCTCTCCTCTACGACCTGTCAATTCGCGATGTTGATGTGCCCCGCGCGTAGTGGTGCCGGACCGAAGTCGACCCATCCGAGACCGGGCAGGTTGACGCTCAGCCGGTGCTGTGCGACGCCCGCACCCCCCGCAGTCTGCCATGGGGGCGCCGGGTCGATCCGCGGCGACATCACGTGGACCTACACCACATTCGCCGGCGCGAGCGGGGCCGGTGCGTTCATCCTGGGTATTGACCCCGGCAATCAGTACTACCTGGTCCCGCTCGGTCCCGGGGAGGCATTCGCCTTCCCGACGACGCAGGGGCACTACTCCTTCCACCCCGCGCCTGCGGTAGCACTCTAGACGCAGGGTTCGGACGAGATCGAAGCCGCGGTCGCGCACGCGGAAGCGGACGATGCCGAAGCTCGACGTTACTCTGGCGGCCGGTCGCTCCCGAGCGAGGCCATGATCTCCTTGATGTGGTTGTAGTGCTCGAACTCGTGCTCGAGCAGGCGCCGCATCACGCGGCGCGTCGTCCAGCGCCGGCCCATCACCTCGTGATCCACCCAGTCGTCGGGCTCCATCACGCTGAACCGCTGGAACGTCACGCGATGCACGGCCTGGAGACTGTTGAACGGATCCTCCGGCCAGCGCTCGAGCCGCGAGAGGAGCGCGATGTTCGTCTCCATGACGTGCTCGAGCGCCTGGCGCACGCTCCACGTCGACTCCGTCGGATGCGTGTCGAGCTGTTCGGGCGAGAGCCCGCGCACGAGCGCGATGAGCGCAGCGCGCGACGCTTCGAACCGATGGAGGAAGTCGCGCACCTCGTGCTCCTCGAGCCGCACGTCCTCGCCCGGAGCGAGGCCGTTGGCCGGGAAGTCGGCGACCGGCAGGGCGTCGGGGTCGACGTCCTTCCAGTGCTCGACCGAGACGCCGCGCGCGTCGAGCAGCTCGCGGTAGGCGCGGAACGCGCGCCTCGCGTTGGCGACGGCCTGCTCGCGGGTCGTGCCCGAGGCGACGCAGCCGGGCAGCGCCGGGACGTGGGCGAGCCAGTACGTCTCCTTGCCCTGTACGAAGATCGTCGGCTCGGTCACAGCGCCATCCACACCTTCTGACCGCAGTCTGGGCGGAGCGAGCGCGGCGCGCCATCGACGCCGACGCGCAGGATGCTCGGCCCGTGGGCAGCGGCTTCACGCCCGGCATCGGGTTCCCGTGGGGACAGGTCTTCGGGTTCCCGAGGACGGCCGCGATGCGCGACTCCATCTCGGGCGACATCCCATGCTCGAGCCGCTCGGCCTCATCGTGCGTCTTCCACCATTCGTACCCGAGCACCTCCACGAGGAACCGCTCCGCGAGCCGGTGCCGGCGCACGATCGAGTCGGCCTGGCGCTGTCCGTCAGGGGTGAGGTGCAGCTCTTTCCGCTCGTCGAGCGAGACGAGGCCGTCGCGTTCGAGGCGATGGACCATCTCCGAAACGGCCGGAGCCGAGACGCCGAGGAACTCCGCGAGGCGCGCCGAGACGACGTGGCCGTTCTCGTCGGCCAGGGTGTAGATCGCCTGCAGGTATTCCTCGATCGCCGTCGACGCCATTGTTGACTCCGCAGGTCGGAAATGGTTAGGCTCGCCTAACACGGCTGGAGGCCACGGTCCGGGGGGCCATGGCCAAGGTAGCAGGGGGCACGAGATGGCAGCCGGCGATCTCAGCGCGCTGGTCATCGCGCTTCGCGAGGGCACCGAGATGACCCTCATCGTCGGGATCGTCCTCGCGTACCTGAGCCAGATCGGCGCTCGGCGAGCCTGGCGGTGGGTCTGGGCCGGCGTCGCGGCGGCCGCGGCGATCAGCCTCGTCTTCCTCGGTGTGCTGAACGCGCTCGATGCGGAATTCGAGGGCGCGACGGAAGCGATCTTCGAGGGCGTGACGATGCTCCTCGCGGCCGCCTTCCTGACCTGGATGATCTTCTGGATGCTGCGCCAGGCGCGGCATCTGAAGGGCGAGCTCCAGCGCGCGGTCGAGGAGGCCCTCTCGGCCGGCGCGGCCGCCTGGGGCATCTTCCTCCTCGTCTTCTTCGCCGTCGTCCGCGAGGGCGTCGAGACCGCGCTGCTGCTCTTCGCCGCGCCCGGCGAGGGGAAGCTCTTCGGCGCCCTCGTGGGTCTCGCGGCCGCGGCGACGATCGGCCTGCTCATCTACGCGTTCGGCCGCCGGATCGACCTCCGCACGTTCTTCCGCGTGACCGGTGTCGCGCTCGTCCTCTTCGCGGCCGGTCTGGTCACGCATGGCGTGCACGAGTTCGTCGAGGCCGGCGTCCTCGCCGGCGGTCCCGAGCTGTTCGATCTCTCGGGCGTGCTCCCCGACGACACCGGGCTCGGCGCGGTCTTCCGGTCGCTGTTCGGCTACTCGGCGGATCCGACCCTGATCGAGGGCCTCGCCTACGCGGCGTACTTCGCCGTGGCCCTCGTCCTGTGGCGCACGGGTGTCATCGGGCGGATCGCCGCGCCCCGTCCCGCCGTCGAGAGCACCTAGCCAAGCGAGCCGCGACCGACCGCGCGACGGCGGCGGGCGCGGGACGTTATGCGCACCGACGCATCACTAGACTCCACCCGCACGCACGGTCGCTCCGCATCCTGGAAGGGGAACGCCGCTTGTTCGCACGCCAGATCGGCATCGACCTCGGTACCGCGAACGTCATCGTCTACGTCCGCGGGAAAGGGATCGTCCTCACCGAGCCGTCCGTCGTCGCGCTGACCCAGGACGGTAACCGGCCCCGGATCGTCGAAGTGGGCGAGAAGGCCCAGCTGATGCTCGGCCGCACGCCCGGCAACATCACCGCGCTCCGGCCGATGCGCGACGGGGTCA
>WNGF01003287.1_pt1 | contig 23128 bp, 23 predicted proteins | sample 5400641 | NCBI WGS metagenome assembly WNGF01 (sample SAMN13153371, study PRJNA577476) | soil metagenome | isolation source: 80 cm soil or saprolite under grassland replicate 2 | place: USA:California | collected 2016-06-15 | reverse complement strand
GTCATCGAGCTTGAAGTCGGGCAGCCGGTGATGGCCCTGCTCGCGCCAGTGCCCGACCCAGCGGTGGGCATCGCCGAGCAGGTTGACCAGATCTTCTGCCCAGCCGTCCGCGCGGGCGGCGGCGTCGAACTCGCCGATGCCGGTGGCTTCCCGGACCACGTGCGCGTTACACAGGGCGTGGGTGCAGGTGAAGGTGTTGTAGGCGCTGTAGGCGTCATGCATGGCCACCCCCGCGAAGCGGGGCAAGATCCCGAACGCCTCGATCGACTTGTTCGAGCGGCCGTGCTCGTCAATGTGGTAGGCGGTCAACGTCGCGGTCGCGGCGGTGTGCAGCCAGTGGTTACGGCCCGCGACGCGGGTCACGCTCTCGTCGAAGTACGCCACCGGCGCGGCCGCGACCGCGTCTTTGACCGCCTCGTTCGCCGGGGCCACCGCATCGCTGACCCGCCGGCAGGCATCGCTGACCCAGCCCGCCGACACCTCGATCCCGGCCAGGTCGGCGAGGATCTCGGCGACCCGGCCGGTCGGGATGTGGGCTGGCGCCGGCGCACGGGTCACCGCGCCGCACCCACCGCAGCCAACCGCGAACAGCTGATGCTCGGTGACCTCCACGCGCGCCTCGGGTACATCGAAGACCTGCCGGCGAACCACGTCACCGGCCAACGCGTCGCGCCCCAGCGGCAAAGCGCAACCCCCACACGAGGGCGGGAAGTGTAAGACCTCACGGTCCGCGACCGCTACCTGCGCCAGCCCGGCACCCGGGGCGCCGGGCTGCTTTCCAGCCTTGCGGCCACTCTTCCGGCGCATCGAACGCGGCGGCGGCTTGTCCAACCCCTCCTGCGACGGCGGCGTAGACGAGTTGCGCGAGTTACGCCCCAACCGGCGCTCCAACTCCGCGATCCGGGCCGCCTGCTCCTCGATCAACCGGGCCTGAGCGGCGACCACCGCGAGCAACTCCTCACGCGACGCCTGCTCCAACCCGGACACCCGATGATCGTCCACACCGGCCGGTTTATGCTGGCTGCGACCTGGGCAAATATGCGTGAGCACACCGCTGACCCACATGACTACTGGGGGTCAAGGGGTCGTGGGTTCAAATCCCGCCGTCCCGACAGCAGCTCAGAGGCCATCTCGCAAGATCGGAGATGGCCTCTCTTGATCAAACCGGGTCTGCTCAACAAGCCGGGGAAGTCCGGCTGGCGGGTGGGCTGGAGCATCGTGCCCAAGAAGGGCCACTACGGCTGGACCTTCCGAGTCCGGACCGGCTCGGGAGGTAAGAAAGATCTATTCGATGGACCTATGACATGACGGGCAAAATTGAGATTTCGGAGCCTGAGAAGTCGCTCCGAGAACTTGTCGCGCAACTCGGCGGCAACGCCGTGGTCGACTGGCGCATACGTGCGGACGGCGTGTCGTCGATGTTCGTTACGCCGACCGAGGAAGGGCAGTGTCCTTTCAACGTCGGGTGGAGCTCACACGAAATTGTGATCGGATTCTCCGGTGGACGACGAATCGAGGTAGGTCCTGGTGAGGCCGACCTGGGCCTGATGCGACAGCTCATCTCAGGGGTCATCCACGGTCGGGTTTGGGAAGTGCACCGCGGCGGCCTCGTACAGATCTGCATAGGGCTTGAGGATGGTTCGCGAATTTGCGATCCGCCTTCCTTGGACTGGTTGCACGGCGGCATCGTGAGGAGATTGTCGAGTTTCGACCCTACGTTTAGTACGGCGGTCAAGCGCCAGGCAAGATCGTCAGCAAGACGAGAGAAGCACGTTCACCTGACGGGATGGACTTGCCCCTGCGCTTGCCGAAATCAGGTCCACGCAGTCGTGTCGGTTGCTCGTACTCGTGGCGGCTTCCTCGGAGGCAGTCGCGTCGTCGGATGCCGAGACGGACAATCTTGCCTCGATCGGCGATCGTGGGGGTAGCTGGTGCGGTGGGGATGTGCACGATCTCCGGTACGGTCGACGGTCAGTGCGCCCGACCCTTGACCGACCCACGGCTCAGGCCGCATCGGCCGGTCAACCGGCCGTGGCCGCCTCCACCTCCTGCACCACGCGCCACAGCGGGGTGCCGCGCGGCATCATGAGCACGACGACCTGGTCGTCGGCCGGGGTGAGACCGCCGGCCACCCACGGGCTCAGTGCCGCGACCACCGAGCCGAGCGCCTCGGCCAGCGCCGCCCGCGCGTCGCCCTTGCCGCCGTCGCGAAGCCACTGCCGCAGGACGTGGTTGTGCGCGGCCACCACGGCGGCGGCGGCGACCTCGTCGGCCAGCCGGGTCCGGCGGGACCCACCGGAGCAGCGGTGCAGGTAATCGGTCAACACCCGTTGGTACCGGCTGGTCGTCGCGATCTCCCGCTCCCGCAGCACCGTCACCCGCCGGGTCAGCTCGTACCGGCGGACGGCGGCGGCCGGGTCTTCGGTGTACATGGCGAGGACCAGGCCGGTGGCCGCGCCGATCACCGACAGCGGTGACTCGGTCGGGTCCGCCTCGGCCAGGAACCGCTCCACGCGCCGCAGGCACTCGTCGTGGTCGGGGAAGACCGCGTCCTCCTTGGTCCGGAAGTACCGGAAGAAGGTACGCCGGGCCACGCCGGCCGCCTCGGCGATCTCGTCGACCGTGGTCTCCTCGTACCCCTTTGCCAGGAACAGCTCGACCGCGGCCGAGGTCAGCGCCTGCCGGACGCGCGACCGGTCGGCCATCTGACCGCCTCCCGTCGGTAGAGGTGAACCACGCCACGTGCGGTTCCGGTGGTGGCACTCAGTGCCCTACTGTATGGCACTTAGGGCCATCGCTGCAGCCCACCAGAAAGGGCACCGCCATGCCAGCCAGCCGCCTGCTCACCGGCCCGGTCCCCGCATCCGACCAGCGGACGGGGGCGCCACCCCGGCCCGACTGGGTAGCGATCAGCCGCCTCATGGCCGGTGGCGGCACCGCCGGCCGCATCCTTCCCGGCGACGACCCGGCCCTGGGATTCACCGCCCCGGTGCCGGTCCTGCTGGTGGAGCCGTTCGAGCCGCTGATGGCCGCCGACCCGGAGACCGGGCGCACCTGCGACCTCCAGGTTGAGCTGCTGGTGCGGCGCGGCTTCGCCCGGTTCCCGCTCGGCGCCGCACCGCCCAGGCCGCTGGCTGGCTGGCGCCTGCGCGCCGCGCCGGACACGGCCGAGCTGCTCGACGACACCGGCAACGTGTGGGCCAGACCGGAGGTCGAGCCGTCGCCGGCGTGGCTGTCTACAGTGGACGGTACGGGCTCGGTCCTGGTGCTCTACGGCGCCTGGCTCGGCGTGCGCGCCCCGCGCGGGGTCCGCAGCGTGCACTACGGCCCGGCACAGCGCGCCGCCGAGCTGCGCGACGCCCGCACCCGCGGCCTGGTCGCGGCTGGCCTGGTCGCGGTGGCTGCGCGCTAGCCGTCCCAGCGTCACCTCGGCACGGCACCCCGGCGGTGCGCCTCGCCGAGCAGCCGGGCCTCCTGCACCTTCAGCCGGGCGAGCACCGGCCCGAGCGCCTCCACCAGGTCGACCAGCTCCCGGTCGGACAGCTCGTCGACATCGGTGTCGGTCAGCTTGCGCACCGCGGCACCCAGGCGCTCGGAGATCGCCGCCACGTCGCTGGAACACATGTGCTAACCCTCCTCCCCCGCGGTCCCCCCGGACAGGATAGTACGGCTTCAAATGATGCAAAAGCGGCGGTCGTCTACTGTGGACCTGAGTCCGCGGTTGGAGCCCCTCACCGCTGGGTAGGTCATCCAGTATGCGCGAGGACAACTTCCCCCATCCGGTCTCGGACCCAGAGGCCGAGGGCCTGCCCGAGCCAGCCGACGACGACTCGACGGCGTGGGACGACGTCGACTCGCCGAGGATCGCCGACGGCCCGCAGCCGGCGTCGCTACCCAGCGACGAACCGGTCGGCATCGGCCACTACGGGGTCACCGCCGAGGAGGCGCGCCGGGGCGAGTCCCTGGCGTACAAGCTGGTCCGGGAGGAGCCGGACGTCGCGCCGCAGCCGGCACCGAGCGCCGGGGACGACGCCGACCTGGCCGATGACGAGATCGACCAACCGGACCTGGACACCGAGCTCATCGACGAGCCGCCGGTACCGCCGACCGACTCACCGGTGTCGCTCTACGACGCACCCGAACCCGCGCTCGACCTGGTCGGCCGGCTCGTGGAGCCGGACGAGGGCGCGCACCCGGACGAGGAGCCCGACGCGATCGCCCGGGACGCCGGCGCCGCCGGGGGCGGCCCGAGCGCCGAGGAGCTGGCGATGCACGAGGTACCCGAGCCGTGAGCACGTTGGTGCGTACCGGCGAGGGTTAGCCCATCCGACATCGGGGCATGCCGATAGCTGTGGCGCGCACCGAGTACACCATCAAGGCACCTCCCGAACGGGTCTTCGCCGTACTCTCCGACGGCTGGACCTACGCCGACTGGGTCGTGGGGACCGCACACATCCGCGACGTCGACCCCGGCTGGCCGGAACCGGGTACCGCGATCCACCACAAGGTGGGCCCGTGGCCGCTGTCGGTACAGGACAGGACGGTCTCGCTCGTGTCCGACCAACCGCGGGCGCTGACCCTCAAGGTAAGGATGTGGCCGCTCGGCGAGGCATGCGTGGCGTTCACGCTGGTCCCGCATGGCGCCTCCGCCACGCGGGTGGTGATGACCGAGGACTTCACGGGCGGGCCGCTGCGCTGGGTCCGTACGAAGCTCAACGACCTGGCCCTGCACGGCCGCAACAAGGAGTCGCTGCGCCGCCTGTCTGACCTCGCCACCCGCCGGGACCGCGAGCCGAGGTAGCCGGCGGGCGCGGACCCGGCTACAGGTCGAGCATGCCGAAGTAGTGCAGCACCCAGCCGGCCGCGTCGCGGTCCTCGCGCCACGCCTCGAACGACCACCACATGGTCCGCAACGCCGTGTACCGGGCGGCGACCCGGTAGCGCTCCGCGAAGCTGGCCCGGTCGATCGACAGACCCGACCGGTCCAGCGCCTGCCGGTACCGCTCGGCGAGCTCCGGGGTGTACAGGTGGTGCGGCACATCGAGGTACAACGATCCCCGGTGCGCGTCGGCCCAGTCGATGAGGAAGGCCTGGCCGTCGCGTACCAGGACGTTGCCGGGGTTGATCTCGGTATGCACCAGCGTCCGGGTGGCGTCCTCGCCGTCCAGACCGGCGACCTCGTCGACCACCTTCGCGGCGGCCGCCTCGACACGGGGCAGCCACGAACCGAACTCCTCGTGGAAGTCGTTCTGCCGTACCGCGCTTTCCCAGTGCGGCCGCCAGAAGACATCCTCGATCATGCTCCGGGCGTACTCCCGGTCGGCCCGCGGCAACCAGGACAGGCCGTCGTCGCCCGCGTTCGCCGCGTGGATCGACGCCAGCGCGGTCACCTCGCTGGCCAGGGTCTCGTCGGGCAGCGGCGAGAGGACGTCGGGCCGGCCATCGTCACCGAGATCCTGCAAGCAGATCCAGTCCGGGCCGTCGAGCCCGACATCGCGCGCGTGGCTGAACGGCACCCCGGGGTGCCCCTGCGCGTTGAGGTGGGCCAGCGTCAACCGCTCGACCCGATCGGACATCTTGGTGACCAGGCTCACCGTCGTGTCCGGGCCGTCCGGTACCCGTACCGTCACCGCGTGGCGGCGCACCTCGGCGCCGGACACGCCGCGGGTGATCGTGTCGGACGTGACGCCCAGGACCTGGGCATCGCCGTGCACCATCCGCTGGACGGTCTCGGCAAGCAACACGGGTATGTCGGCCGCGGTGGGCCGGCGGGCTTGCGTCATGTGTCCCCCTTGGCACTCCCATCCGCGCCAACGTTGGAGGCTACCTCACGCCAGACCACAGGTCATTGACGATCTTCTCAATGTACGGAAGCTCGACCTATCTAGTCCGGCTGGCGGGGCAGCGACGAGTCTGCCCGATCCCGCCAGTAGGCCAGGTCGTCGCGGACGGTGAGGGTATCGGAGTGGTCCGGGCCGAGCACCCGGACCATGTCGGGGACCAGGTCGTGGAGCGTGGCGGCGGCGCCGGCCGGGTCGCCGGCCTCGCCGCGCCAGGAGCCAAGGTGCCACCGGAGGGCGAGGGTGTCGGGATGGTCGGGGCCGAGCGCACGCGCGTAGGCGGGGACCAGCTCCTGGAGCGTGGCGGCGGCGCCGGCCGGGTCGCCGGCCCCGCCGCGCCAGGAGGCGAGACGCCAGCGCAGGCTGAGGGCGCTGGGGTGGTCGGGACCGAGCACTCGTACATGGTCGGAGATCAGGTTCGGGAGCGTGGCGGCGGCGCCGGCCCGATCCCCAGCTTCACTCCGCCAGTGGACGAACTCGCGGCGAGCGCCCAGCGTCGTGGGGTGGTCGCGGTGGAGCACCCGGATCATGTCGTTGAGCAGCTCCTGGAACGCCGCGGCGGCGCCGGCCGCGTCACCGGTCCTGCCGCGCCAGTAGGCGAGGTCGTGGCGGATGCTCAGGGTGGCGAGGTGATCAGGGCCGAGCACCCGGACCATGTCGGCCAGCAGCTTCTGGAGGTCGGCGACGACGCCGGCCGTGTCGCCCGCCTCGCCCCGCCAGCGGATCGAGCTACCGCGGGTGGTCAGGAGGTTGGGGTCGTCGGGGCCGAGCACCCGGAGCATGTGGGGCAGCAGCTCCTGCAGCGCGGCGCTGGCGCCGGCCGGATCGCCTGCCTCGCCGCGCCAGTTGGCCAGCTTGTGGCGGGTGATCAGGACGTCGGGGTCGTCCGGGCCGAGCACCCAGAGCATCTGGTTGAGCAGCTCCTGGAGCGCAGCGGCCGCGCCCGCCGCGTCACCGGCCTCACCCCGCCATTGAGCCTGGTCGGCGCGGTTTTCAAAGGTGTCGGCGCCGTGGTAGTGGGTGCCGTGCAGCACCTGGTTGGCGTGTCCGATCGCGGTGCCGCCAGCAGCGGCTGCGGCAGCGTACCCACCCATGGCGACCGGGCCGCCGACGGGATACCCGGGTCCGGCTACGCCCGGTCCAGACCCGGCCGGGGAGGGTTTATCGTTACCGCCCCCGTGTTGACCCCGGCGGCGAAGCTACCGCCTTCTGCGTAGGCGTCGATATTTCCGACCACGGTGACACTGGTGTCGCCGACCCGGGCCGCGGCCTGCGACAGCTCGGCGATGCGCGCCCGCAGCTCGGTGGCGAACTCCGGGTCGGCCTCGAGAACCTCCAGGACCGCGAACTTCACCTGCTGGGCCAGCGGCGCATCCGGCGACGTCACATTGCCAGCCATCAGCTTTTCCACCGCCGGGTTGCCTGCCAGGCGCCGGTCGATGGCCTCCTGCAGCCGGTCCATCCCCACATCCAGGACCCGATCGACCTCGGCGTCGGCGCGACCGCCGACCCGACGCGCCTTCCGCAGCAGCCACCCGACCGCCGCACCGGCCAACATGCTCAGCTCCATAACCGGCATCAGATCCCCCCGGCTGCGATCCGAACGGTACCGATCGGATCCAACCACAACCGGGGCCACGACACCGTCCCGCGTGCGACCACGACAGCGCGGCCGCCCGTGCTCAGCGGCGACGAGTGCTCAGCGGCGACGAGCGAGATCGCTCGACTAGGCGTACAGGCGGCGATGGGCGAGCCGGACTCCGGCCCCGTACACGCCGCCGGAGACGGCTCGATGGCGGGCCAGCGCCGCCCGCGCGGCGTTGGCACCCGGGGCGCCGTGCATCCCGCCACCCGGATGTGCGCTGGAGCTGGCCAGGTACAGCCGGTCGATCGGCGTGTCGGCGCGCCCCAGGCCGGGTACCGGACGGAAGAGCAGCTGCTGGTAGGGCGCTGCCGTGCCGCCGTTGATCGCCCCGCCGACGAGGCTGGGGTTTTCCGCCCACAGCTCCTGCGGCCCGGCGACGTGGCGCCCCACCACGAGCGCGCCGAACCCGGGCGCGCACTCCTCCACCGCCCGTTCGGTGCGGGCCACGTGGGCGTCGATCTCGCCGGCCGGCCACTCGTCGCGCCGAGGTAGGTGGGTGTAGCCCCACATCGACTCGGTACCGGCCGGCGAACGGCTCGCGTCGGCCGTGGTCATCTGTCCTAACAGGACGAACGGTCGTTCGGGCACCTGACCCGCGGCGAGCGCAGCGGCATAGCGGGTCAGGTCGGCTTGGTCACCGCCCAGGTGTACGGTGCCGGCGCCGGCCACGGTCGCGGCGCGCCACGGTACGGGCGCCGACAGCGCCCAGTCCACCTTCAGCGTGGCGTAGTCCCAGCGGAACCGGTCGAGGTCGGCCAGGAGCCGGGGCGGCAGGTGCGCGGGCTCGACCAGGTCGCGGTAGAGCACCGGCGCCGCCACGTCGGCGAGCACGGCGCGGCTGGCCCGCCAGAACGGGCCGTCCGCTGAGCGCACGCCCAGCGCCCGGCCCCGCCCGACGACGACCCGGTCCACGCGGGCCTCGGTGACGATGCGCCCGCCACGCTTGGCCAACCGGGCCGCGAGCGCGTCGGGGATCCGCTGCGCGCCACCGACCGGTACCGGAAAGCCGTACTGTTGGCCGACCATGGCGAGCAGCCAGCCGAACGCGGCGCCGCCGGCCTCGTCGGGTGCCAGGTCGGTGTGCAGGGCCAGGCCCGTGAGGAGCAGCTTGGCGCCCTCGCCGGCGAACAGCTCGTCACCGAGGACCCGCACGGGCAGCAGGAACCGGCGCGCCAGGCGCAGCGCGTCGGCCACCCGCAGCCGGCGCAGCAGCGCCACCGCCGGGCGTACCGGCGGGAACGGCGTGAACAGAGCGTCGAGCAGATCCCCGCCGGTGGCCAGCCATTGGGCGTACATCCGAAGCCACGCCTCGCCGTCGCCAGCGGCGAACCGGTCGACGGAGGCCGCGGTGACCGCTGGGTCGCGGTCGAGCACGGCGGCGCTGCCGTCGGGCAGCGCGTGCGCGAGGACCGCGGGCGCGTGCGTCCACTGCAGGCCGTAGTCCTCCAGGTGCAGCGATCGCAACGGCCGCGAGCACGCCCCGAGGGGGTAGAACGCGCTGCACAGGTCGCTGAGGTACCCGGGCGCGGTCACCTCGGCCGAGCGGACCGCCCCGCCGATGTGGCCGGTCGCCTCCAGGACGGCGACCTCCCAGCCGGCGTCGGCGAGCAGGTTGGCCGCGACGAGCCCGTTGTGCCCGGCCCCCACGACAACCGCGTCGACGGTCTCGGTCGCCATCAGAACGTCCGCTGGTACAGCGCGCAGCCGCGGCACACATCGGGCGGGTCGTCGGTGGTCAACCGGCGGCGGAACTCCTGGTATGCCGCGCCGTGCCAGACCTCGCCGAACGTCTGGTGCGCCAGGTTCCCCAAGGCGACGCGGTCGTCGCCCATCACCATGCAGCACGGCTGCACCACGCCCTGGCTCGTCACGTAGGCAGCGTCCCACGGCCACGTGCAGCCGGGACGGCCGGCGCCGGCGGGCGCCGGTTCCGTTGCGTCGAGCGACGGCAGGCGCAGCGTCAGCCCGTACTCCTTCGCCTGCCCGGCGGCGGCGGAGAACGCGCGCTCCGCGGCGGCCCGGTCCCCGCCGGTCCACAGCGCCTCGGCGGCGGTGAAGTCGCGGATGCCCGCGTATCGCCCGGCGGGGTCGGTGTCGGAGAACGTGTGTGACAGGTTCTGTGCCCGCAGCTCGTTGACCCCGGCGACGGCGAGCAGCCGGACCAGCTCGGACAGCTCGCCCACGTTGCGCCGCATCGCCACGAACACCACGCGGATCCAGGGTGCGTCGCGCCCGGCCGCCCGCTTGGCGGCCACCAGCCCGCGCAGGTTCGCCAGCACCGTGTCGAAGTCCGCGCCATCGCGGATCGCCTCGTACGTCTCGGCCCGCGCCCCGTCCAGCGACACGTGCAGCCAGTCCAACCCGGCGGCGACAAGCTCGTCGGACCGCCGGCGGGTCAGCAGCGTGGCGTTGGAGTTGAAGCCGACCGTCAAGCCCCGGGCTTTGGCGATGCGCACCATCTCCAGCAGGTACGGCGAGAGCAGCGGCTCGCCGAGCCCCTGCAGGGTGAGCCGGCGCAGCCCGGGAACGCCGGCGAGGATCCGCGAGTAGAGCTCCAGGGTCATCGCGCCGGCCAGCTTGTTGACCGGTGGTCGGTAGCGCACCAGGCACATCGCGCATCTCAGGTTGCACGCCGAGGTGATCTCCAGCTGCAGCTCGGCCGGCAGCGGCGGCGCCTGCACCCAGGCGCGGTCGACGGTCGGTGCGGTCATGGCGCCGCCCCGCTCCGCAGGCTTCGCGTGGCGCCACCATGACGTGCCAGCTGGACCTCGCTCCGCTCGGTCATGGCGCCGCCCCGCTCCGCAGGCTTCGCGTGGCGCCACCATGACGTGCCAGCTGGACCTCGCTCCGCTCGGTCATGCCGGTCCTCCTACCCTGTGGGCGGCCGGCACAACCCCGGGTTCGCCTGTCGCGGCCATCGGGTACCGTCGCTCCCGCCACCGGCCGCCAGCGGGCGGATCGCCAGCGCGCCGCCAGCGGGCGGAGCGCCAGCGGAGCCCGCGGTCAAGCGGCCGGACCTAGGAGGCTGCGTGGATTTGCGAAAACGGCTGCGGCGCACGGCGCGCGACGTGCAGAACACGGGACGGCTGCGCCGGGTGGCCCGGGACCGGTTCGGCTGGCCGACCCTGCGCCCCGAGCAGCTCGCCGCCATGCGGGCGGTGATGGCCGGCCGCGACGCGATCGTGGTGCTGCCGACCGGCGCCGGCAAGTCCGCCTGCTACCAGGTGCCCGCGATGCTGCTCGACGGCGCGACCGTGGTGGTCTCCCCGTTGCTGGCCCTGCAACAGGACCAGATCGCCGCGCTGGCCGATCGCCGCGATCCGGAACTCGCCGCCGTGCGGATCAGCTCCGCCGAGAGTACGGGCGAGGTGCGCGACGCCCTCGCCGCGCTGCGGGAACGGCGCGCCCGCTTCGTGTTCCTGACCCCCGAACAGCTCGCCGACCCGGACCGGGTGGCGCAGCTGCGCACGGCGCGGCCGGCACTGGTGGCGGTCGATGAGGCGCACTGCATCTCGGCGTGGGGGCACGACTTCCGCCCCGACTACCTGCAGCTCGGCCGGGCAGTACGCGAGCTGGGCCGCCCGCCGGTCATCGCGCTCACCGCGACCGCCTCGCCACCGGTGCGCGACGACATCGTCAGCCGGCTCGGGCTCACCGACCCGCGGGTGGTGATCGGCGGGCTGGACCGGCCGAACCTGTTCCTGGAGGCGGTGCAGTGCGTTGACGAGGAGCAGCGCTGGCAGCGCCTGCTCGGCCGGGTACGGGACTCTCCCGCGCCCGGCATCGTGTACGCACCGACCCGCCGGATCACCGAGGAGCTTGCCGCGCGGCTATGCGCTGCGGGGATCGTGGCGCAGGCGTACCACGCTGGGCTGTCGGCCGGTGAGCGGGAGCGCCGCCACGAGGCGTTCCTGGAGGACGAGGTGCCGGTGATGGTGGCGACCACCGCCTTCGGCATGGGCATCGACAAGCCCAACATCCGCTGGGTCAACCACGTGTCGTTGCCAGACTCGCCGGACAGCTACCTGCAGGAGATCGGGCGCGCCGGCCGGGACGGGTACCCGGCACAGGCACTGTTGCTGTTCCGTACCGAGGACGAGGGCCTGCGCAAGTTCTTCAGCGCGGCATCGGTGGACGAGCCGGAGATCGAGCGGGTGGCGGCGGTCATCCGTACCGTGGGGCCGTTGAGCCGGGCCGCCCTCGCCGAGCGGTGCGACCTTTCGCCGCGGCGGGTCAGCCAGCTGATCAGCGTCCTGGAGGAGACCGGCGCCGCGATCGTCGGCGCGGGCGGGCGGATCAGCACACCGCGGTACGCGCCGTCGCCGCGCGAGGCGGCCGCGCTCGCCGTGGAACAGGCCGAGCGCCGCCAGACCGTACAGCGGTCCCGGCTGGCGATGATGCGCACGTTCGCCGAGTCGCGGACCCAGTGCCGTGGCCAGTTCCTGCTGGCGTACTTCGGCGACCACCTCGACCGGCCGTGCGGCCACTGCGACGTGTGCCTGCGCCGTGGGCTGGACACGGACTCGGCGGCTGACGAGCCGTTGGCGGAGAGGGGCCCGTACCCGGTGCACAGCACGGTGCACCATGCCGAGTGGGGCTCCGGGATGGTGCTGCGCTACGAGGGTGAGCAGATGACCGTGCTCTTCGACGAGGTCGGGTACAAGACCCTGTCGGTACCGGTGGTGCTCCGGCAGGGTCTGCTGACGGCCGAGGCTTAGGTGCGGCGCTCCTCGTTGTGGTGGCCCAGCGCCGCCCACACCTGGTTGACGGTCTCGTAGCGCGTACCGTCGTCGGGCAGGCGCGCCAGCGCCGCGAGGACATGATCGGGGGCGAGCAGCGTGCGGGCCCCGGCGATCAGCTCGGCGCGGTCGCCGGGCAGCGCCGACAGCGGGATGTAGCGACCGAGCTCGCTGCGGTCGGCGACCTCCTCGGACGTCATCCCGGGTGGCGCCCCGCCGCCGCGGGACGGCTCGTCGAGCACCTCGGAGACGTCCGGCTGGTCCTCGCCGGCCGGTTCGGGCTCGTGCCACTCCTCGACCCGGCCACCGGCGCCACCGCCCTGCAGCATCCCGCGAACCTCGTGCTCCATCTCCTCGTCGAGGCGAGGGCCGTGCTTGGTGCTTCCGCGCTCCATGCACAACCGCATACCCGCACCGAACAGCCACAAAACCAACCAAGCCGCTCGGGGGTGTGAGGTTAGGCCGGCCTGGGTACCACTTACGACGTCCGCCTGGGCGGCGCCTCCCCCGCGCCGCGATCATGGCGTCTACGAGGAGGTTTACCGTGGCCAGAATGACGGTATTTGGCCGCCATACCGATGAACGGGCCGCCGACGAACGCGCGGCCGAGGAACGGGCCGAGGCGCGCGCGGACGAGCGGGCGCGCGCTGACGAGCGCTTCGCCGAGGAGCGAGCCGCCGAGCGGCGGGCGGCCGACGAGACGACGACTGAGCGGGTACGCATCCCCACCAACCGTGGTGTCGCGACGATGGAGCCGGGAACCGTTCCCGTGACAGCCGCCCCGCCGACCATCGTGGAGCGTGGCTGGCACGGACGCACCAGCGGCCTCGCGGTCCTGGGGCTCATGTTCGGGCTGACCTCGGTGTACGCGGCGCTGAGCGGCCGGCTCGCACCGCTGGCGATCGCCGCCGGCGTGCTCGGTCTGCTGTTCTCCGGTACCGGCATGTCAGCCAGCAGCCGCCCCGGCGTCACCGGCCGTGGTGTGGCCCTGCTCGGCTTGCTGGGCAGCATCGCGGGCGTGGTCTTCGGGGTGCTCGCCATGAACGGCGTGGTCTCGTGGCTCAACAGCGATGTGGACCAGGTCGCTCAGTTCCGGGACTGGCTCAACAGCCATCTGACCTGGCTGCGCCGCTGGTAGCGGCCGGTCGGGGACAAGGGTGTGTTGGGGGTGCGGCCGGGCCGTACCCCCAAGGTTTGTCTGCCCGTCGCCGTGGATAACCAGCGGTGAGTGGAGGTGGTACCCATGCCCGCACGCGAGGAGCTGCCGAGCACGCTGAAGCGCTCGGACAAGCACGCGCAGGAGATCTGGAGCGAGACCCACGACTCGGCCGTGGAGACCTACGGCGAAGGCGAGCGGGCGCATCGCACTGCCTTCGCGGCGCTCAAGCACTCGTACGAGAAGGTCGGCGACCACTGGGAGCCCAAGCAGGAGAAGGGTCCCAGCGACGCGCAGGCCGCCCAGCGGCGCCCGGACTCCTTGCGCCGGCCCCTCCCGACGGCGCAGGGTGTCGATGCGAACGCGTCCAAGTCGCACCTGATGGAGCTGGCCAAGCGCCTGACCATCCGGGGCCGGTCGAGCATGCGCAAGGACGAGCTGGTCGAGGCGATCCGCAAGGCCAACCAGCGCGAGACCGGAAAGGCCCGCAACAAGCGGAGCTGACCACGGTGGCGCACGGCCACCGCGGCTGACCGCGGTGGCCGCGCGACTGACCGCGGCGGCCGCGCCACCGAAGATCAAGCTCAGGTGTTCATCAAGAAGACCCTGAGTGGTCTACGCCACACGGCATCCGCTTTCTACGTTGCGTTTAGCACGATCCGCGACGTACGGAAGGCGGGAAGCGCACATGAGGACCCGGATACTGACCGCGGCGCTCGCCTCGGTTCTGTTGCTCGCCGGTTGCGCATCGAAGAAGGACACCGGCGGGGGTTCGCCCGGCGGCAGCGACAAGCTCGTGCTGGGCGCGTCCCTGTCGCTGACCGGTTCGTTAGCCCGGGAAGGCAACCTGACCAAGGAGGGCTACGAGCTCTGCCGCCAGGTGGTCAACGCCAAGGGCGGCGTACCGGTCGGCGACAAGAAGCTGACCCTGGAGATCGAGTTCCAGGACGACACCTCCAAGCCCGACACCGCCGGGCAGCTCATCGACAGCTATAACGGCAAGGGCATCAGGCTGATCCTCGGCCCGTACGGCTCGGCCACCACCGAGGCCGCCGCGGCCGTGATCGAGCGCAACAACCAGGTGATGGCCGAGGGCGCCGGCGCCGACGACAAGATCTTCACCAAGGGGTACAAGCGGACCTTCGCCGTGCTGTCCCCCGCGAAGTCGTACGTGGCCAGCATGGTGCAGGCCATCAACGACCTGGCGAACCCGAAGCCGAAGACCATCGCCTTCATCTCCGCTGACGACGGCTTCTCCAAGACCGCCGCCGAGGGTGGGGTCGCGCGGGCCAAGGAGCTCGGCTTCGAGGTCTTCCCCACGGAGCTCGTACCCAACGGCACGTCCGACGTGTCCACGGCGCTGACCAAGATCAGGCCGAAGAACCCGGACGTGATTCTTGGGTCGGTGCACCTCGCCGAGGGCATCGCCATCATCAAGCAGTCCAAGGAGCTGGGCCTGAACCCGCAGGCGTTCGGTGAGACCGTGGCACCGCCCACGCCCGACTTCGTCAAGACGCTGGCCGCCTCGGCCGAGGGCGTGCTCGGCTCCAGCCAGTGGACGACCACGACCGCCGGCAGCGACAAGTACTTCGGCAGCGCGTCGGACTACGCCAAGACCTTCGCCGCGCAGTTCGGCGGCCGGCAGCCGCAGTACCACGGCGCCGAGGCGACCGCCGCCTGCCTGGCCATGGTGCTGGCCGTGGAGAAGGCCGGCTCCATCGAGCCCGACAAGGTGCGCGACGCCCTCGCCGCACTGGACACGCCGTCGTTCTTCGGCCCGCTGAAGTTCACCGACAAGGGCCAGAACCTCACCAAGCAGATGGTCGTCATCCAGATCCAGAACGGCAAGCAGGTGACGGTGTGGCCCAAGGACTCCGCCGAGGCGGCGCTGAAGTGGCCGGGGACGAAACCATGAGCGAGCGAAGCGAGGCGATGACGTGAGTCAGTTCCTCCAAGCCACGTTGTACGGACTGCTCCAGGGCGGCTTGCTCGCCCTGGTAGCGGTCGGCTTCTCCCTCGTGTGGGGCGTGATGAACGTGGTCAACCTGGCACACGGGGCGTTCGTCCTCTGCGGTGCCTACCTGGCTTACGTGCTGAACTCCGCGTTCGGCCTCGACCCGTTCCTCAGCATGGTGCCGGCGGCCGCGGTGCTCTTCGTCATCGGCTACGCGCTCCAGCGCGGGCTCGTGAACCTGATCGTCAACGCGCCGATCTTCCTAACCCTGCTGCTGACCTTCGGGCTGGAGCTGGTCATCGTCAACACTTTGATCCTCGGCTTCACCGCGGACTACCGGTCGATCCCGACCGGGTACGCCGAGCGGTCGTTGATCCTGCCCTTGGACGTCCGGCTGCCACTGGGCCGGCTGATCGCCGCGCTGCTGGCGGTGGCCATAGCCCTCGGGCTCGGGTTCGTCATGCGAACCACCCGGACCGGGCTGTCAATCCTCGCCACCGGCATGGACCGCGGGGCGGCCCGGCTGATGGGCATCAAGGCCGCGCACGTCTACGCCCTGACGTTCGGCATTGCGGCTGGGCTGGCCGGCGCGGCCGGCGCGGGGGTAGGCGCGGTGACCACGTTCTCGCCCGCCGACGCGACCCGGTTCACCCTGTTCAGCTTCGTGGCGGCGGTCCTCGGCGGGCTGGGCAACATGTCCGGCGCCCTGTACGGCGGGCTGCTGCTCGGCCTGGTCGAGGCGTGGGGCGGGCAGCTGCTGCCCGGCACGCTGGTCAACGCGGTCGCGTTCGCGGTACTCGTCGTGGTGCTGGCGATCCGCCCGCAGGGGATTGCCGGACGGGCGTTCTACGCGGCTCGGGTGGAGGTGTGATGTCTACTGTGGAGACCCCCGCGCCGGTCACGGTCGATACGCGATCCAGGACCGCCGCGGCCGTCGCGCCGCTGTGGCGGCGGCTGCTGCCCTGGGGGTTACTGGTCGTGGGACTGCTCGGCGGGCTTGGCCTGCAGTCGCAGCTGTACACCGCCCAGACCCGGGTGGCCGCCACGGCCCTGATGTTCGTGGCGCTCGCCTCGGCGTGGAACCTGATCGGCGGCTTCGCCGGCTACGCCAGCTTCGGCCAGGTCGGGTTCTTCGGCCTCGGCGCGTACGGCACAGCCGTACTCATGGTGCACCTGCACCTGTCGTTCTGGCTGGCCCTGCCGCTGGCCGGCTTGCTGGCCGGCGTTTTCGCGGCGATCGTCGGGGCGCCGCTGCTGCGGCTGAAGGGCCATTACTTCGCGGTCGCGACGCTCGGCGTGGCCGAAGGGCTGCGCGAAGTCGTGATCAACGTGCCACGGTTGACCGGTGGCGGCGCCGGCATCACGATCCCGACCTCGCCCGGGACCGCGCCCACCCTGTGGTTGGGCAACGACGGCTTCTACCGGCTCTTCCTCGGCATCGCGGTGGTGGTGGTCGGCATCTGCATGCTGGTGTCCGCTTCGCGCGCCGGGTACGCGCTACGGGCGATCCACCAGGACGAGGACGCCGCGGCGGCCATGGGCATCAACACGACCGTCGTCAAGACCGTGGCCTTCGCCGGTTCCGCCGCGCTGACCGGCGCGGTTGGCTCGGCATACGCCTTCCAGCAGGTCAACCTGTTTCCGGAGCGGCCCTTCGACATCGGTATCACCGTGCTGATGGTGGTGATGGTCATGCTCGGCGGGGCCGGCACGGTCATCGGTCCGGTGGTGGGCGCGGTGGTGATGGCGTTCGCGTCGGAGTGGCTGCGCGAGAACTTCACCAACGCGCACACGTTCCTGCTCGGCGGAATGATCATCATCGCGGTGATCCTCCTGCCGCAGGGCTTCACCAACTACGTCCGCGACGCTGTTCGCAACCGGCAGTTCTCGCTGCTCAACAACATTCGGAGGTATCGGCTGTGAACCCGGCACTGCTGCAGGCGCGCGGGCTGTGCAAGCGGTTCGGCGGGCTGCTCGCCGTCAGCCAGGTCGACCTGGACCTGTACCCCGGGCGGCTGCTCGGCATGATCGGCCCGAACGGGGCCGGCAAATCCACGGTGATCAACCTGCTGACCGGGCACATCCGGCCCACGACCGGCAAGGTGTACGTGGACGGGGCGGACATGACCGCCGCCCGCCCCTGGCGGCTGGCGCATGCCGGCGTCGCGCGTACGTTCCAGATCGTCAAGCCGTTCCGCGGCATGACGGTGGCGGACAACGTCGCGGTCGCCGCACTGTTCAGCTCGAAGGTGGAGGGGCGGCGGCACACCGTGGCGGCCGGTCGGCGGGCCGCCATCGCCACGCTGGAACGGGTCGGGCTCGCCGGCAAGGCCGACGTGGCTCCGGCGGAGCTGTCAGTCGCCGACGCGCGGCGCCTGGAGCTGGCCAAGGCGCTGGCGTTACGGCCACGGGTGCTGCTGCTCGACGAGGTGCTGGCCGGGCTGCGTCCCGGTGAGATCGACCCAGCACTCGAGCTGATCGACTCGCTGCGCCGGGAAGGGCTGGCGCTGCTCATGGTCGAGCACGTCATCTCGGCGATCGCGGCCATCTCCGACGAGGTGCTCGTGCTGCACCACGGCGAGGTGCTCACCCGGGGCGAGCCGTCGACGGTGCTCGCCGACGACCGGGTCATCGAGGCGTACCTGGGCAGCCGGTACGCCAAGCGAGCGGCCGCCCGCCGGAAGGAGGCGTCATCATGAGCTTCGCACTCGAAGGCATCGATGCCGGCTACGGCCGGGTGCAGGTGCTGCGCGACGTGTCGGTGACCGTGGCGCCGGGCGAGATCGTCGCTCTCATCGGACCCAACGGCGCCGGCAAGTCGACGCTGCTGCGCACGGCCACCGGAATGATCAAGCTGAGCCGGGGCACCATCCGCCTCGGTGACCGGGACCTGACCGGCGCTTCGATCGAGACGATCGCGCGGGCCGGCGTGGCACACGTGCCGGAGGGTCGACGGCTCTTCCCGGGCCTGACCGTCCACGACAACCTCCGCCTGGGCGGCTGGCGGACCCGCAACGACGACATGTCGGCCGTGCTGGCGCTTTTCCCGCGGTTGGGCGAGCGGCTGAGCCAGGTGGCCGGCTCGCTGTCCGGCGGCGAGCAGCAGATGTGCGCGATCGGCCGGGCGCTGATGAGCAAGCCGGCGTTCCTGCTCGTCGACGAGCTCTCGCTCGGCCTCGGGCCGCTGCTGGTCGAGGAGATCATGTCGCGGCTGGTCGACGTGGTCGCCACCGGAGCCGGGATCTTGCTGGTGGAGCAGGACGCCGGGCACGCGCTGGAGATCTCGCAGCGGGCGTACGTGCTGGAGAACGGCCGGATCGTGCTCGCCGGCCGGGCGGCGGAGATGGCCGACGACTCTCGTGTCCGGGAGGCGTACCTGGGTGTCTGAACGTCTGCGCTGCTCCGGTGAGTTGAGCAAAACTTGCGTTCAACCGCATCCACGGGAGCCATATCCTGCCAGCATGCGGGTGCTGCTCGTGGAGGACGACCTGCGGGTGGCCGCGGCTCTGGAAAGCGCGCTGCGCCGCCGCGGGTACGAGGTGACCCGCGCCGGCACCGCTGCGGAGGCGCTGGCCGCGGCCCCCGCCGACCTTGTCCTGCTCGATCTCGGGCTCCCCGACCGGGATGGCATCGAGGTCTGCCGCCAGCTGCGCCGCCGCGGCGACACGGCGATCATCGCGGTGACCGCGCGCTCCGATGAGCGGGACCGGGTGGCCGGGCTGCGCAGCGGCGCCGACGACTACGTGGTCAAGCCGTTCAGCATGGCCGAGCTGCAGGCGCGCATCGACGCGGTGATGCGTCGCAGCGCCCGGTCGGCGACGCGGCAGCCGCGGGTCACCGTGGGCGCCCTCACCGTCGACCTCGACGCCCATCGGGTCGAGGTGGACGGGCGGGAGATCTCGTTAACCCGTAAGGAGTTCGACCTGCTCGCGGCGCTCCTGCGCCGGCCAGGCGGCACGGTGACCCGCGAGCAGCTGCTGGCCGAGGTGTGGCACACCACCTGGCTCGGCAGCCCGCACACGGTGGAGGTACACGTCGCCTCGCTGCGCGCCAAGCTCGGCGACCCCGGCATGGTGCAGACGGTCCGGGGCGTGGGTTACCGGCTACGGATCGACGAGGTTCCAGCCGGCTGATATCACGGGAGTAGCGATGCGCCGCCGGCTGATCAACACGTACCTGCTGCTGCTCACGCTGGTGCTGCTCGCCCTGGAGCTGCCGCTCATGTGGACCGTGGCGACCCAGAGCACCGCGAGGATGGTGATCGACCGGCTGCTCGACGCCAGCGGGTACGCCTCCCTCGCGGAAGCGCCGCTGCTGTCCAACGAGACCATCAACCTCCGCGACGGGCTGGACCGGTACTACCAGCTCTACGGCATCGCGGTCGCCGTGGCCAACCGGGACGGCGAGCTGGTGGCCGCGTCCGGCGAGCCCGCCGCGTTCGACGCCCCCGAGGTACGCCAGCACCTGCGCCAGGCCCTCGCCGGCGACCGGGCCGGCGGCGACCGGACCGTCTGGCCCTGGCAGACCGACCCGCTGATCGTGGCGGTACCGGTCACCTCCGGCGCGGAGGTGATCGGGGCCGTGGTCTCGCTCTCCCCCACCGACCGGCTGCGCACGGACGAGCTGCGGATCTGGGCGCTCGCGACGGTGGCGGGCCTCGCCGCGCTGGCCGTGTTCGTCGCGGTGGCGGTCGCGCTGGCCCGGTGGATGCTGCGCCCCGTCGCCGAGCTCGACGGCACCGCGCACCGGCTGGCCGAGGGCACGCTCGACGCCCGGGTCGCCGCCGATCTTGGACCGCCCGAGCTGCGCCGGCTGGCGCGTTCGTTCAACGAGATGGCCGACAACGTGCAGGATGCCGTGGACCGGCAGCGCGCCTTCGTCGCCCAGGCCAGCCACCAGCTGCGCAACCCGTTGACCTCCCTGCGGATCCGGGTCGACAACCTGGCCGACTTCGTCGAGCCGACCGGCCGGGAGGAGCACCGGCTCACCCTGGAGGAGGTCGACCGGTTCGTCACCATCCTGGACAGCCTGCTCGCCCTCGCCGGCGCGGAGCGAGGCCGGCACGTCCGCAGCGAGGTCGACGCCGCGCTGGTCGCCGACGACCGGGTCAACGCCTGGCGGCCGCTGGCCGAGCAGCGGGGCATCGAGCTGCGCCGTACGGGTGCGACCGAGGCTCCGGCCCAGGCCGTGGTGACAGCCGTCGACCAGGCGCTGGACGCGCTCATCGACAATGCGCTGAAGTTCGCCGGGCCGGGCGCGCAGGTGAGCGTCGACGTCCGGGTCAACCCCGGAACGGTGGAGCTTCACGTGGTCGACGACGGGCCTGGACTGTCCGATGAGGACAGACGCCGGGCCACCGAGCGGTTCTGGCGCGCGCCGGACGCCCAGAACATCGACGGCTCCGGGCTCGGCCTGCCGATCGCGGTGGTCCTGGTCGAGGCGTCCGGGGGGAGGCTGACCCTGCACCCGGCGCAGCCGCGCGGGCTCGACGCCGAGGTCGCCTTCCCGGCCGCCGACCGCGAGCCGGCGGTCGTCACGACTTGACCGAGCGGAAGTAGCGCACCGCTCCCGGATGCAAGCGGATCGGGCTGGTCGCGATGCCGGTCCGCACGTTGATCCGGATCGCCCCGGGGTAGTCCTGGGTGATCCGGTCGCGCTGCTCGAACAGCGTGGCGACGACCAGCTCCACCAGGTCGGCCGTGAGGTCGGGCCGGGCCAGCAGCAGGTTCGGCGTGGTGAGGGTGGCGGCGGCCGGCACTCCGGGGTACGTCGAGGCCGGCAGCGTGGCCAGGCTGTAGAGCGCACCGTAGGTCGCGTTCATCTTCGTGACCCAGGCGCCGAGGTCGATCAGGCGGACCGGAGTATGCGGCAGCAGCTCGTCGGTGACCGCCGGGGTCGGGATCCCGGTCAGCGAGAAGTAGGCGTCCACATGTCCGGCGGCGAGCATGGCCGCGCCCTCGGCCTGCGTCGCGGTGACGAGCTTTGGGTGTACGCCGGCCAGGGCCAGCAGCCGTGTCGTGGTGAACCGGGTGCCCGAGCCCTCAGCGCCGGCCGCCACGGCTAGACCGTTGAGGTCGGTCACCGCCTTGATCTGGCTGTCGGCGCGCACGAGCAGGTGCAGCCAGCTGTCGTAGAGCCTGGTCACCGCCGTGACGTCGGTGGGCCGGCCAGCCGCCAACCCGGCGACGATCGCGTCCAGCGACGCCAGCGCGAGCTCAGTCTGCGATCGGGCCAGCAGCGCGAGGTTGTCCACCGAGGCTCCGGTGGGGATCGTCGAGACGCGGGTGCGCGGCAGCCGTGGCGCGAGCGCCGCCTTCAGCGCGGCGCCGATCCGCTCGTACACCGCGCCCGGCGGGCCGGTCGCGATGCGCAGCTCGGCCGGAGGGTCGGCCAGCCGTTCGCCGCGCCGGGCCAGTGCGGTCCCGCCGGAGATAGCGGCCCCGACGGCCGCTAGCACTCCGGTACCCAGTACCCACCGCCGGTTCACCGCTTGGCTTCCCGGTAGTAGCGGACGGCGCCGGGGTGCAGCGGCACCGGGTACGTGCCAATGGCCGACCAGTGGTCGAGCCGGCGCGCCTCGGGATGGGCCGAGGCCAGCAGCTCGCGCCGCTCGAACAGCAGCCGGGTCAGCCGGTATGCCAGCTCCCCGTCGAAGGACGCCGGGACCACCAGGTAGTTGGCCACGCCGACGGTCGGCACCGGATCGACCAGGCCGTACGCCGAGACCGGGATCGTGCGCTCGCTGTACAGCTCGCCGTACCGCTTGCGCAACCGCACCACCAGCTGACCCACGTCGAGCAGGTGGATCGCGGCCATGCGGAACAGCGTGACGATCGCGCCGGTGGGCAGCCCGCCGGAGAAGAAGAACGCGTCGAGGCGCCTCTCCGCCAGCGCGCGGGCCGAGTCGTCGACGCCGTAGTGCAGCGCGGTCATGTCCCGCGCGGGATCCAGCCCGGCGACGGCGAGCAGGCGCCCGGCGGTCAGCTCCGTCCCGGAGCCGGACGCGCCCAGCGACACCCGGCGGCCGGCAAGGTCGTCCAGATGCTGGATCGGGCCGTTCGCGAGCACGACCACGTGGAGGCAGTTCTCGTACAGGCGGGCCAGCGCCGCGATGGACAGCGCCGAGTCGAACGGCGGCTCGCCGCGCATCGCCGCGGCGGCCGAGTCGGCTAAGGCGAAGGCCACCTCGGCCGTACCGGCGGCGAGCATCCGCAGGTTGTCCACGCTCGCGCCGGTCGTCATCACGGTCGCGGTGAGCCCCGGCAGGTCCTGGCGTACGGCCTCGGCGAGCCCTTGCCCGTACACGTAGTAGACGCCGCCCGGACCGCCCGTCGCGATGCGTAGCTGGCCGTGCGGGGAGGCCGGGGCCCGTTCGCACCCGCCGACCAGCGAGGCGGCCGCTGCCAAGGCAGCGTTCCGCACCAGCTCTCGGCGGCTGAGCACGCCCGCACCGTAGGCGATGTGACCCGGGTCACGATAGTCTCGCCGGGCCTCCTTGACCAAACCTTGCGATTTTGTCGGCGCTGCCGGCCAGGAACTCGGCCGGGCGCCTGGCGCAGGGTGCCGTGTCGCCCGGTTTGGGCTCGTCAAGCGCCGGGTACGCGTCTGCGGGCCGCAGCTAGTCGCCAAGGAGGGTTCCATGGCAACGGATGCCGTAAGAGCCTGATGGCAAAGGGGGTAGCCGACTGACTTGATCACGTTCGTATCGATCAGGTCGCGGTGGGCATGGCGGCGTGAGATGTGGGCGGGCTCCTGGTAGGTGGGAGGTGTCTAGCAACCCAACACAACCAAGAG
>WNGF01004389.1_pt1 | contig 23151 bp, 22 predicted proteins | sample 5400641 | NCBI WGS metagenome assembly WNGF01 (sample SAMN13153371, study PRJNA577476) | soil metagenome | isolation source: 80 cm soil or saprolite under grassland replicate 2 | place: USA:California | collected 2016-06-15 | reverse complement strand
TCATTGCCGAACCTCGCTTCGATTTGTCATTCTGAGCCGCACAGACGGCGTGTCATCCCGAGCGCCGTAGAGCGCGAGGGATCCCCCTTCGCAAGCGCGCTGGGGATTCCTCGCCGTCTCTGCGGCTCGGAATGACAGCCGGTCGCGATTGTATCGAACATGCTTTCCGACTTCACGGTGATTGCCAACGCGATCGGCGCGACCACGAAAAAGAACGAAAAAGAGCGTCTGCTCGCTGATTACCTGAGCGGACTCGATGATGCTTCGCTCGAGCGCGCAGTGGTCTTCTTCTCCGGCTCGCCTTTTTCACGCCGCAGCGAGCGCGTGGCCGGTATCGGCGGCGCGGCGATCAGCGATGCAGTTTCCGAAGTAACCGGCCGCAGCGCGGATGAAGTGTGGGCTTCATGGTCGAAGTATGGCGATGCCGGCGACACGGTCGCCGAGAATTTCCCGAACGATCCATCGCGCACGATCACGCTGTCGGAGCTCGCCGAATACTTCGAGCGGATCGCAGCCACGCAAGGCGCAATCGAGAAAAGGAACGCCCTCGTGGATCTCTTCCGCAAAGTCGACGCGCAGGGCGCGCGCTACATCGTGAAGATCCTCACGGGCGAGTTGCGCATCGGCCTGCAGGAAGGGCTGGTGGAGTCGGCGATCGCGAAGGCCTTTGGCCGCAAAGTCGATGCAGTCCGCCGGGCGAACATGTTCACTGGCGACATCGGTGCCACCGCGCTGCTCGCGAAAAGCGATGTGCTCGAGAGCGCCAAGATGGCGCTGTTTCATCCGTTCGCATTCATGCTCGCGCAGCCGGAGGAGGATCCTCGAGAAATCGTCGCCGCGCTCGGCACCGGCGCATTCGCTGACGACAAATACGACGGCATTCGCGCGCAGATTCACAGCGACGGCACCCAGGTGCGCATCTATTCGCGAACGCTGGACAACGTGACGCATCGCTTTCCGGAGATCGAATCGGCGGCATTGCAGCTCGAGCGTGCAGTGATCCTGGATGGCGAGATCGTCGCGTTCAGCGATCGCATCCTCCCATTCGCCATCATCCAGACGCGCCTCGGCCGCCGCAGAGTCACTGAGGCTCTGTTGCGCGACGCGCCGGTCGCCTTCTTCGCGTTCGATCTTCTGTACGAGACCGGCGAGCCGCTTTTCGAGTTGCCGCTGCGCGAACGCATCGAACGTTTGCGGATGATCCTGAGTGTGGCGCCGCCGCCCTCGGCGGCGATTCGACCTTCCGATCAAACCCCCATTCGCGATGCGGCGCACATCGATGAGCTCTTCGACGCCGCGCGGAGGCGCGCAAACGAAGGGCTGGTCATCAAAGATCCCGGCTCAATCTACACGCCAGGCCGCCGCGGCAAGTCGTGGCTCAAATACAAGAAAGCATTGGCGACGCTCGACTGCGTCGTCACCGCTGCCGAGTACGGCCACGGCAAACGACGATCGGTTCTCTCCGACTACACCTTTGCAGTACTTCGTGACGGAGAGCTCGTCAACATCGGCAAAGCGTATTCCGGGCTCACAACATTTCAAAGAGAACACGCTGGCAAGACACGGCCCGGTTCACATCGTCGAGCCGCAGGTCGTGCTGGAGATCGCATTCGATCGCATTCAGGAATCGGCGAGGCACAAGTCGGGCTACGCGCTTCGCTTTCCGCGCATCGCGCGGATCCGCGACGACAAAACGATCGATCAGATCTCCACGATCGACGAAGTCCGGCGCATTTACGAAGGGCAGTTGAAACGCGAGCGGCAGGAGTGACATCCTCGCCGATTCAAATGCCTCAACTCCTTCAGAACACGTTTATCTCGGCGCCGCCAAAGGAGCTCGTGGTGGAGAAGGGATTTCGATTCACGCACGGGCAAACCATCGCGCCGTTCACGATTCGTTATGAGACCTTCGGCGAACTGAACGCCGACCGTTCCAACGCCATCCTCGTGTGTCACGCGCTGTCGGCGAGCGCGCACGCTGCCGGCAAATACTCCGATGGCGAGGAGGAACGCGCCGGCTGGTGGGACGGACTTGTCGGCTACGGGAAAGGCATCGATCTCGAGAAGTACTTCGTGGTCTGCGCGAATCTGCCGGGATCGTGCTTCGGCACCACGGCGCCATCATCCGTCGATCCGTCGACCGGTAAGCCGTACGGCTCGCGTTATCCATGGCCGACGATCGAGGATATGGTCCATTCCCAAAAAATCGTCCTCGATCACCTCGGAATCACGCACCTGCGATCGATCGCCGGCGGGTCGCTCGGCGGTATGCAGGTGCTGATGTGGACGGTGCTCTATCCCGGCTTCAGCGACTCGATCATCGCGATGGCGTGCGGCGCGGCAGTGCCGGTTCAAGGAGTGGCCTGGCACACCATCGGGCGGAAGATGATCGAGGGCGACGCACGCTTCAACGGCGGCGACTACTACGATCATCACGAGCCTCTGCGCGGCCTGCAGATCGCGCGTATGGTCGGTCACATGACGTATCTCTCCGCGCAGGCGCTGCAATCGAAATTCGGCCGGCGACGCAGAGGGGACACGCGGCAATTCGAGATCGACTCGTACTTCGAATATCAGGGCCAGAAGTTCGCGCGGCAGTACGACGCGAATTCATACATCCGCGTCCAGGCGGCGATGGACGAAATGGATTTAGGCGAACAGTGCGGATCGGTCGAGGCGGCATTCGCGAAATGGCGCGGCGAAACGCTGCTCGTTTCGTTTGATAGCGATTGGCTTTTCCCAGTGCCGGAAGCTGAGCGCGTCGAGAAGGCCATGCGCGCGAACGGAGCGCCGGTGCGTCACGAACGGATCTCGTCGCCGAACGGCCACGACTCGTTCCTGATCGACTACGACCTGATCACACCACCGGTGCGGCAGTTTCTGAGCCGGCTTTGATCGGCGCGCGATAGCCACACTCCGGATTGTTGCAAAGCTCGATGTGCCCTTCGCGCTTGGTTTCTTTTTCCATCAGGTACGGCGCCCCGCATTTCGGGCAGGGGCGGGGGACGGGGCGGTTGTTCATCGCGAACTCACACTTCGGGTATCGCGAGCACGAGTAGAAGATGCCGCGCCGGGAGCGGCGCTCGACCAGCTCACCTTCCCCGCATTGCGGGCACTTGACGCCCGTCGGCTTCGGCGGAACGCGCATGCCGCCGCCGATTTTGCGGATATTGCGGCAGTCGGGATATCCCGAGCAGCTATAGAAAGGGCCGTACCGGCCGCTCTTGGCCACCATCTCTTTCCCGCAAAGCTCGCACGGCGGCTGCGGCTCGGTCGGCAGATTCGCTTTCAGCAGTCGCGGGTCCTTCGTGCTTTTGCAATCAGGGTAGCCGGTGCAGGCGAAGAACTGCCCGAAGCGCGAGCGTTTGAGCTGCATCGGCTTGCCGCATTTCTCGCAGATGATCGTGTCGTCGCCCGCTTCGGCCGCATCACCTTTCGCGATCTCTTTGGTCGTTTTGCATTCCGGGTAGTTCGAGCAGGCGAGGAATTCGCCGAAGCGGCCGAACTTGATCACCATTGGCGATCCGCAGTTCTCACAGAACTCGTCGGTGACGATGCCCTCGCCCTTGATCTGCTGCATCTCTTTCTCGGCTCGCTTCAGGTCGGCGTTGAACTTCTTCGAGAAATCGCGCATCAAGTCGGTCCACTCGATCTGACCTTCTTCCACTTCGTCGAGCTCTTCTTCGAGCCGCGCGGTGTAGGTCTCGTCGATGATGTCGCCGAACGAGGCTCGCAGGAGATTCGTGACCAGGATGCCGAGCTGCGTCGGATGGAACTTGCCGTCGTGCTTGTAGGTGTAGTCGCGGGCCTGAATGGTCGTGAGGATCTGCCCGTACGTCGAGGGTCGCCCGATGCCATTCTCTTCCAGCGCCTTCACGAGCGTTGCCTCGGTGTAGCGCGGCGGCGGCTGCGTGAAATTCTGTCTCGTGTCCAGATCGAGCAGCGCCAGTTTCTCGCCTTCGGTCATCGCCGGCAGCGCGCGCTCGTTCTCCGGTTTCTCATCCTCGTCTTCTTCACTCTCTTCCTGGAACACCGCGAGAAAGCCGGCGAACTTTTGCACTTCGCCCGATGCGCGAAGGATGTATGTGGGGGCGGCGCCCTCGCCGGCCGAACGAACCGCCGCCGAGGGCGGCGGCGCTACACGAATATCGACGTCGGTGACATCAAAGATCGCGGGCTTCATCTGCGATGCGACGAAGCGGTCCCACACCAACTTGTAGATGTTGTACTCCTCGCGCGTGAGGAAATCCTTGATCTTCTCCGGATCGAATTCCAGTGATGTCGGCCGGATGGCCTCGTGCGCTTCCTGCGCCCGAGCCGATTTCTTCACCCGATAGGCATTCGGCTGCTCCGGTAATATATCTGCACCATATCTAGTGCTGATATATTGTCTCACTTCGCCAAGGGCGTCGTTGCTGACTTGCACCGAGTCCGTGCGCATGTACGTGATCAGGCCGGCGAAGCCGAACGGGCCGAGCTCTTTGCCTTCGTAGAGCTTCTGCGCGATGGACATCGTCCGCTTGACCGGATACTTGTACCGGTTGTACGCGGTCCGCTGCAGCGTGGACGTGATGAAAGGCGGCGCGGCCGATTTTTTCTTCTCCTTGCGCGCAATCGTCTCGACGACGAAGGTGCCGCTCTTCAGATTCGTTTCGATCTTTCGCGCGTCCTGCTCGTTGCCGACCTCCGCCTTCTTTCCTTCGATTTTCGACAGCTTGGCGATGAATGGCGGCGGATTGCCGGCCTCCAGCTTCGCGGCGAACGTCCAGTACTCCTGTGGGAGGAATTTTTTGATCTCTTCTTCGCGGTCGACGATCATCTTCATCGCCACCGACTGCACTCGCCCCGCACTCAACCCTCGGCGCACCTTGTCCCACAGCAGCGGCGAGAGCTTGTAGCCGACCAGCCGGTCGAGGACGCGCCGCGCCTGCTGCGCGTTGACCTTGTTCATGTCGATGTCGATCGGATGCTCGATCGCTTTTCGAACCGCGTTCTTGGTGATTTCGTGGAAGAGGATGCGGCGGACTTTCTTGGCGTCGCCGCCGAGGAGGGTCATGACGTGCCAGCCGATGGCTTCGCCTTCGCGATCGGGGTCGGAGGCGATGTAAACCGTGTCGGCCTTTTTCGCCGCGGCCTTCAGCTCGCTGACGACTTTCTCTTTGCCTTCGAGAATCTCGTAGGTGGGCTCGAAAGTTTTCTCGTCGACGCCCAGCTCGCTCTTCGGCAGATCGCGCACGTGTCCCACGGACGCCTTGACGACGTAGTCCTTACCGATGAATTTGTTGATCGTCTTCGCTTTCGCGGGCGACTCGACGATGACGAGGTTCTTAGCCATTGCGGAAGCCCCGAAACGGTCGGGCCGATTGGCAAAATTTCCGAGGCCTACTCGTCCTCGTCCTCGTCTTCAGGACCGGCTGCCTTGTATTTCTTGGTCTTGTTGTAGAGCGTTTTGTATGAGATGCCGAGGATTTCGGCGGTCTTGCGGCGGTCGCCGTCGGTCATGTTCAGGGTCTCTTCGATGACGATGCGCTCCACTTCTTCCATCGGTTGGCCGAGCGGAATGGTCACCCCATTTTTCGAGCGGCGCCGGCGCGCGCCGAGAAGTTTGTCCGGCAGACACTCGACGGTGAGCGAGCCGGTGCGCGCCATGATGAATGCCCGGTTGATCACATTGCGCAGCTCGCGGACGTTGCCCGGCCAGTCGTATTGCTGCAACGCCTCGATGAAATCCGCATCGATGCTGTCGACCTTCTTCTCTTCGGTCTCGTTCAGCTTCTGCAGGAAGAAGTGGGCGAAGAGCGGGATGTCTTCGAGGCGTTCGCGCAGCGGCGGCACCTCGATTGGAAACACGTTCAAGCGGTAATACAGATCCTCGCGAAGCTTTCCATCGGCGATCGCTTTCTGCGGATCGCGGTTCGACGCGGCGATGATGCGCGCATCGATGTTGATTTCTTCGTTGCCTCCGACGCGGCGGAATCGCCCCTCTTCGAGCACGCGCAGCAGTTTCACCTGCAGCTCGATCGGCATCTCGGTGATCTCGTCGAGAAACACCGTCCCGCCCTTCGCCAACTCGAAGTAGCCTTCGCGCCGTTTGATCGCGTTGGTGAAGGCGCCTTTTTCGTGGCCAAAGATCTCGGACTCGATCAGCGTCGGCGAAATCGCGCCGCAGTTGAAGGCGATGAAGGGCTTGTTCTTGCGACGCGAAAGCGTGTGGATCGTGTTCGCCACGACCTCTTTGCCCGATCCCGATTCGCCGACGATGAAAACGTTCGCGTCGGTGTTCGACACCATTTCGATCTCTTCGAACAGACGCTGCATCGCGCGCGACTTGCCGACGAGATGTCCGAGCGCGCCCATCTTCTGCAGTTGACGGCGCAGCTCCAGGATCTCCTGCTTCATCAACTGCTTGTCTTCGACCGATTTCAGGATGACCTGCAGTCGCGGGAGGTCCACCGGCTTGGTCACGTAGTCTTCTGCGCCGACTTTGAGCGCCTTGACGGCGGAATCGACGGTCGCGTGGCCGGTGAGAATCACCACGGAGATGTCGGGATAGGTCTCTTTGATTTTGTGCAGCAGGTCGAGGCCGGAGCCGTCCGGGAGCTTCAGGTCGACGATCGCGACATCGGGGACGAGCTTCGAGACGGAGGCCCATCCGGCTTTGACCGTATCAGCCACCTCGATCTCGTAGCCCCACTCCTCGACTACGTCGGCCATCCCCGCGCTGGTTGCGCGGTCATCATCGACGATCAGGACTCGTTTCATTGATCTCCAAGAGGTAAAGACAGCCTCAGCGTCACCTTATCACGTTCCTGAGTGGCGTTCAGCTCTCCGCCGTATGTCTCGGCAATCAGCCGCGCAGCGGCCAGCGAGAGGTCGGGATCGCCAAGCGGGTCTGTGTAGTAGAACTTGAAAATTTTCGTCAGCTCGAAATCGGGTGCGGCCACGCGGCCGGTCATCAGGAGATCCAGCCGCCCATTCGAGCGCTCGACCGCGAACGCGCGGTCGTCTGCATTCAGGATCTTCGATGCGCCCTCAAAGAACATCTTCAGTCCTTGCCGAATTCTTGACTCGTGCACGCGCACCGGCGCAGGCGTGCCGGTCGCCACCTCCAGTCCTGCCGCCTTCGCCGCCTCGGCGCAAATCGGAGTGACATCGACCAGCACAGGATCGCCTTCGTCCTTCGGCGGCGTCGAGAGGAGAAAGAAGGCGTCGAAGATGCGCGCCATACGGCGCAGCTCGGTTTCGATCGCGGCGGCGTAGCCGGCGATCTTTTCATCTCCGGTCGACTGCACCAGCTTCGCCACTCGCATGCGCAGCAGCTCGAGATTGAGCACTGCAACATTGAGCGGCGTCTTGAGATCGTGGGCTGTGTCCGCACTGCGGAGGAAACTCGTGCGCGCGAACTTTTCCAGCCACTTTTCCATGGTTGTCGGTTTTCAGTTGCGCAAGCGCAGTCTACATCCCGCGATGCACGTTGATCATCGCCACCGACTCTTCGAGCCTGGCCTCGACGACCGAGAACTCCGGATCGTGTGACGAAAGATCCGCCAGCTCGCGCTCCAGCTTCGCGCGCTCCGCCTCTGCGGTCGCGGCGTCCATCTCCTGCGGCAGCCGCGCCGTTTCCGCCATGACAATCACGCGTTCGGGCAGGATCTCGGCGAATCCCCAGGATATGACCAGGCTCTGCGCGTTTCCATTCGTCCGGTAGCGCATCACTCCAACACGAAGTGACGCCAGAAGGGCTGTGTGTCCCGGCCATACGCCGATCTCGCCGTCGCTCGCCGGCAACACGACTTCCACCGCGTCGGTCTCGACGATCTTTCGCTCGCGCGTGACCACGGTGAGGCGGAAGCTTGTCGGTAGCTCTGCCATCGTTTGTTAGGCCGCCTGCTTGCGGATCTGCTCCGCCTTCGCCGCCGCTTCTTCGATGGTGCCGACGTTGTAGAACGCCTGCTCGGGAAGATCGTCGTGCTTTCCTTCGACGATTTCTTTGAAACCGCGAATGGTATCGGCGATCTTGACGTACTTCCCTTCCAGTCCGGTGAATTGCTGCGCAACAAAGAACGGCTGCGACAGAAACCGCTGAATGCGCCGCGCACGTCCGACGATGATCTTGTCCTCTTCGGATAACTCGTCAATGCCGAGGATGGCGATGATGTCCTGCAGGTCTTTGTATTTCTGCAGCACCGCCTGCACCGCGCGCGCGACGTTGTAGTGCTCGTCGCCCATAACACGCGGATCGAGAATGCGCGACGTCGACGCGAGCGGGTCGACTGCAGGATAAATTCCGAGCTCGGCGATCTGACGAGATAGAACGGTCGTTGCATCGAGGTGTGCGAATGCAGCCGCCGGCGCGGGATCCGTCAGGTCGTCTGCGGGGACGTAAATTGCCTGCACCGAGGTGATCGATCCGCGCTTTGTCGATGTGATCCGCTCCTGCAGCTCGCCCATCTCCGTCGCGAGGTTTGGCTGATATCCGACGGCGCTCGGCATGCGGCCGAGAAGCGCCGAGACTTCGGAGCCCGCCTGCGTGAAGCGGAAGATGTTGTCGATGAACAGCAGCACGTCGCGCCCTTCGGCGTCGCGGAAGTACTCGGCGACGGTCAACCCGGTCAAGCCGACGCGCAGACGTGCGCCCGGCGGCTCGGTCATCTGTCCGTAAATGAGAGCCGCTTTCGATTTCGACGGATCGCCGGGAACGATGACACCGCTCTCCGCGAACTCGAGCCAGAGGTCATTGCCTTCGCGCGTCCGTTCACCGACGCCCGCAAAAACCGAGAAGCCCCCGTGCGCCTTGGCGACGTTGTTGATCAGCTCCTGAATCAAAACGGTTTTGCCGACGCCGGCGCCGCCGAAGAGTCCGGTCTTGCCGCCCTTCGTGTACGGTTCGAGCAGGTCGATGACTTTGATCCCGGTCTCGAACATCTCAATCTCGGTCGACTGCTCGTCGAAGGACGGCGGCTGGCGATGAATCGGCCAGCGCTCTTTGGCGTTGACCTCACCTTTGTTGTCGACGGGTTCGCCTAACACGTTCAGGATCCGGCCGAGGGTTTGCTCGCCGACCGGGACGGTGATCGCCTCGCCGAGATCGATCGCCTTCATGCCGCGCACCATGCCGTCCGTCGGTTTCATGGCGATGCATCGCACCTGATTCTCTCCGATGTGATTGGCCACTTCGGCCACCACATCGATGGGCACTTTCCCGAGCTCGCCTTGATCGAGGATGCGGATCGCGTTGTAGATCGCAGGAAGGTGACCTTCCTCGAATTCGATGTCCACCGCGGGGCCGATGATTTGGATCACTTTGCCGTTTTTTGGTTCTGCCACTTTGTTCTCCGTTCTCTGTTCTTCGTTCTTCGTGCCTCACGAACAACGAAGAACGAACAACCAACAACCTACCCCTCCTGCGCCGCCGCTCCCGAAACGATTTCGATGATTTCCTTGGTGATCGACGCCTGACGAATGCGGTTATAGGTCAACGTCAGGTGACCGATCATGTCCGATGCGTTCTTTGTCGCCGCTTCCATCGCCGTCATGCGCGCGCCCTGCTCCGCGGCGGCCGATTCCAGCAGGATGCGATAGAGCTGAAACTCCACGTGTTTCGGCAGTAGATCGCCCAGAATCTGCTCCGGGCCCGGCTCGTACAGATATTCGACTTCCACTCCCACTTCGTCCCAGGCGCGCTCGATCGGCAGGAGTCGCTCAACGATGACGCGCTGCGCGATGATCGACTTGAATTCGTTGTAAACCGCATAGACCGCGTCGACCTTCTCGCTGATGAAATCATCGATGACGCTCTTTGCGATTCCGCGCGCGACGTCGAGCGAGAGGGCCTGAAAAACGTGCGTCGCTTCCCGTCGGAGAGGAATCGTCCGCCGGCGGAAGAAATCGTTCGCCTTGCGCCCGATCGGCAGCAGCTCCACGGACGGCCAGTGATGCTCCTGGATGGCGTTCATCGTGGCGCGAATCACGTTCGAGTTGAACGCGCCGCAGAGTCCCTTGTCGGCGGTAACCACGATGATCAGCACGTTCTTTTCATCGCGAGCGTGGAGAAGCGGATGCTCGAGCGACTCGACGCGCGTGGCCACCGACGTCAGCACTTCGCGCAGGGCCGCCGCGTACGGTCGCGCGGCGAAGATGCGCTCCTGCGCGCGACGGAGCTTCGCCGCGGCCACCATTTTCATGGCCTTGGTGATCTGCTGCGTGTTCTTCACACTGCGGATCCGGCGGCGGATGTCGATCGTGTTTGCCATTACGCCGCGGCGACCGCCTCAGCGCGATCTTTGACGAAGTCGTTCTTGAATTCCGTGATCGCGGTCTTCATCTCGTTCGCCAGGGCGTCATCGAACTTCGACGCTTTTTCGACTCGGTCGACCAAATCGGCGCGATTGTCGAGCAGCCACTGATCCATCGCCACCTCGAACGGCCGGATCGCCTCGACCTGCAGATTGTCCAGGAAGCCCTGCGTGCCAGCGAAAACGGAGAACACCTGCAGGCCGATGCGCATCGGCGAGTACTGCCCCTGCTTGAGGATTTCGACGAGGCGGCGGCCGCGATTGAGCTGCTGCTGCGTGACCTTGTCGAGGTCGGAGCCGAACTGCGCGAACGCGGCCAGCTCGCGATATTGCGCGAGGTCGAGGCGCAGCGTGCCTGCGACGGCGCGCATCGTGCGGATCTGCGCCGAGCCGCCGACGCGCGACACCGAGATGCCGACGTTGACCGCCGGCCGCACGCCCGAGTGGAACAGATCCGTCTCCAGGTAGATCTGCCCGTCGGTGATCGAGATGACATTGGTGGGAATGTACGCGGAGACGTCGCCCGCTTGCGTCTCGATGACCGGCAGCGCGGTCAAGGATCCGCCGCCTTTCTCGTCATTGAGTTTCGCCGCGCGCTCGAGCAGCCGCGAATGCAGGTAGAACACATCGCCCGGATACGCCTCGCGGCCGGGCGGGCGGCGGAGCAGCAGCGAGATCTCTCGATAAGCCTGCGCGTGCTTCGACAGATCATCGTAGATGCAGAGCGCGTGTTGTTTGTTGTAGAGAAAGTACTCGCCCATCGCACATCCGCCGTACGGCGCGAGGTACTGAAGCGGCGCGGGCTCCGAGGCCGAGGCGCTGACCACGATCGTGTGCTCCATCGCGCCGTAGTTCTCGAGCGTTTTCACGACCTGCGCGACGGTCGATTTTTTCTGACCGATCGCGACGTAGATGCAAACGACCCCTTGGCCCTTCTGATTGATGATCGTGTCGACGGCGATCGCCGTCTTTCCGGTCTGGCGGTCTCCGATGATCAGCTCGCGCTGTCCTCGTCCGATGGGAATCATCGAGTCGATCGCTTTCAATCCGGTCTGCAGCGGCTCTTTCACCGGTTTGCGATCGACAACGCCTGGCGCGATGCGCTCGATGCCGTAGAAATCGGCAGCATTGATCGGACCTTTCCCGTCGATCGGCACACCGAGCGGATTGACCACTCGGCCGACCATGCCGGGACCGACCGGCACCGACATGATGCGTCCGGTGCGCTTGACTTCATCGCCCTCTTTGATCGCCTGATATTCGCCGAGAAGCACGACGCCGACGTTGTCCTCTTCGAGATTGAGCGCAAGACCGACGACATCGTGCGGAAACGTCACGAGCTCACCGGCCATCACGTGATCGAGTCCGTAGACGCGCGCGATGCCGTCGCCGACGGTGGTCACCGTGCCCACTTCCGCGACATCGACCGCTTTGGCGATGCCGGTCAGTTGCTGCCGGATGATCTCGGTGATTTCTTCAGCCTTCAAATCACTTGCCATAATTAGTTATCCTAATGACTCACGGAATCGATGTATCTTCCCGAGGACCGAAGCGTCGTAGACTTCGCTGCCGATTTTGGCGACGAAGCCTCCGATCAGCGTCGGATCGGTTTTCAGGATCATCTCCACTTTGCGTCCGGCCTTCTTCTCCAGTGTTCGCCGCAGCTCCGCCTCTTCTTGCGGCGTGAGCTGGTGCGCAGAGCGAACTTCCGCGGCGATGGTATCCGTCGCCTCGCGAACCATCACCGCGAGCGCCTCGACGATCGAGTCGAGGTCATTCACGCGGTGGTTGCCGATCAGCACTCCAAGGATCTTGATCGTCATATCGGACAGGCCGAGGCGTTTCGCGAACGCGTTGGTCACCTTCAGCTTCGTATCGTGCTCGACGCCGGGATTCGCGTAGAGCTCCTGAAGATCGGCTGACGATTTTCGAACTTGTTCGAAGCGCTCCAGTTCGTGCCGGATCGCGTCCGCTTTTTCCGGCGATTGGAGAACATCCACGATCGCGCGCGCGTACGGGCGTGCGAAGCGGCGGATCACGAGCCCACCTCTTCGACCTGATTGAGACTTTGCCGGAAGAGTTTCTCTCGATCCACATCGGTGATCTTGTCGCGAAGCAATTGCTCGGCGCGTTCGCTGGCGAGCTGTCCGGCATATTCGGTCAGCTCCTGCCGCGCGTGTTTCAGCCGGTTGTCGACCTCACCTCGCGCGCTCTGCAGAATCTTCTGCGCCTCCGCTTCCGCCGCGGCGATCAACTCGCGTTTCTGCCGCTCGCCTTCGGACTGTGCGCGCTCGCGAATCATGCGCACTTCTTCCTCGAGGTGCGCCAGGCGCGCCTGGATGTCCGCGGCCATTTGATCCGCCTTGGCTCGCCGCTGTCGCGCTTCTTCCGCCTCGCCCTGGATTTGCTGGTGGCGTGTGGCAAGCGCGCCTTTGACCGGCCCGCGGAGCAGCCACGCGAGGAAGGCGATGAACGCGATCATGTTGGCGATCTTCCAAACCCACGATGGCAGCCCAAGAAACTTCGGACCCTCGTGTGGTCCGCCTGCGTTCTCGCCGGGATGCGCGGCTGCGGCACCGACTTTTTCCGAACCGTGCGCGATTTCGTTAGGCTGCTGCGATTCCGGTTTCTGGGCGTAGGCGAACGCGGCGAACAGGACGAGAAGAAGCGCGATTGCCGTGGCTCTCAAACGGGCCTCCCTAGGATGCGTTCGGCGGCGAAGCGAGCGAGAGATTCGGCATCGCGAACGAGTTTCGTGCGCGCTTCAGTGACGTCACGCCTCAGCCGCTCATCGGCTTCCGCGACCAGCTTCTTCGCCTCGGCTGTCGTCCGCTCGACCAGGCTCGCGCGATGCGTCCCCGCCTCCGCGCGAAATTTCTCGCGAAGATCGGACGCATGCCGCCTCGTCTCGTGCAACCGCTCCTCGATCTGCCGGACCGCTTCATTGAATCGTTTCAGCGACTGCTCGTACATCTCCTGCGCGGTCCGCGCTTCGGTCTCGCGCGCCTCGAGCACGTTGTTGATCGGCCGGAGGAAAAATCGCGTGACGACGAAGTACTCGGCGATGAAGATCACCATCACCGCGAGCAGAGAAAGATCGGGCATCAGGTTGATTTGCATACTTTTGCTTTAGGAGCCGGAAAAACCGCGGCGGCGAGGCCGCCGCTTTTTACCATAGGGAAACAAGTGTTGTCATCCTTTCGGTTGCGTAGCGGCGGGCGACCGTTGCATCGGAGATCTCTCATCGCGCGAATCCGCGGCTGGATGTGACGCCGTTCACATTCCGCGATGGAAAGCAGGATAATAATCGGCCACTCGGAATCAACAAAAGAAATGTATTGCCCTTTCTGCGGCGTCAAGAACGAAGACGGGCAGGCGAAATGCTTTGTCTGCGAGAAAAAGTTTCCCTGGACGAATGGCGGTAGCGCCCCGTCGAGTCCGCAGCGCACTCGCAGCGGACCGCAGCGCGCGATGGCCACTTCGTCGGGACCGGTGACTGCCAGACTCGGCGATCGATTGATCGCCGTCATCCTCGATTCGATTTTCGTCAGCGCGCTTCTGCTCGTGATCGCAGCCGCACTTTTCTCGCATTGGCCGCACCTCATCGAAAACACGCCAGCGATGACCCTCGCCGCCGGCACCGTTGCGGGCGCTCTTCTCGTCACCTTCATCTACTACTGGCTGCAGGAAGGTGCCTTTGGCGCAACGATGGGAAAGGCGATCATCGGCGTCCGAGTCACGCGTCAGGATGGAAGCGTGCCGGGGCTGGGTTCGTCGGCCATCCGAAATGCGTTGCGCATCGTCGAGGGGCTGCCGCTGTACATGCCGGGATTTTTCGTCGCCGCGTTCACGCGCGGACGGCGGCGGATCGGCGACTTCGCCGCACAAACATTTGTCCTCGAACATTCCGTGTCGGTCCCAGAAAGGGTGACCGTGGTTTTTCTATGGCTTCTCGGAATCAGTGCGGCGGTGTGGGGCGCATGGATTCTGTGCCCCACCTGGTTTCAGATTCCGCGTTAGGCCTTCGCGGCGATATTCGTAACGCTCGCGCCTTTGCGATCTCCCATCACGCAGTTGCCCTGGAAGATGGCCCCCTCTTCGATCACCAGCGAGGGCGTGTCGACATCGCTGTAGACCTTTCCGTTGCGATGGATCTCGACGCGCTGTGTGGCGATGATTTTTCCAATCACCGTTCCGCTGATCGCGATCTTACCGACCTGAATGTCGCCTTCGATGGTCGCGCTCTCGCCGACGATCAGCTCGTTCTTCGACACGATCTTGCCGTTGAAGCGGCCGTCGATGCGCATCGTGTCTTCGAACTCCAGCTCTCCTTTGAATGATGCACCGCTGTCGAGAAACCCGTTCAGTTCACCGCTGCCTTTACCCTTCATCGTCGTCTCCCGGTCATTTCTTCGAAAATGCGAATCAAATCATCCTCGCTTGCGAAGCGAATGTGAATCACTCCTCCGCGATGCTTGCGATCGATGTCCACTTTGGTTCGGAGTGCCTTCGTCAATTTCTCCTCCGCGTCGCGCGTGAAAACATCCTTCGGCTTTTCGGGCTTGGGCGACGGCGGAGCCGATGACGCGAGCATTTCTGTCTGCCGCACGTTGAGACTGTTCTTCACGACGCGGTCCGCGAGCTGCTGCTGCTTTTGGGGCGAATCGAGCGAGAGCAGTGCGCGGGCATGGCCCATCGAGAGCTGACCTGCCGCGAGGAGTTGTTTCACCGGCTCCGGCAATTTCAGCAGCCGGAGAAAATTTGCGACTGTCGATCGCTCCTTGCCGACGCGGCGCGAGATCTCCTCCTGCGTCAGGCCGAATTCATCGTGCAACTGGTGATACGCGTTCGCTTCTTCGATCGGATTCAAATCTTCTCGCTGGATATTTTCGATCAGCGCGATTTGCAGCGCCTCGCTTTCTTGCTGGAGATCCTTAATTACCGCCGGGACGTTTTGCAAGCCAGCTTTTTGCGCCGCGCGAAATCGCCGTTCGCCAGCGATCAATCGAAAGCGATTATCCGCCGTGCGCGTGACGACGAGCGGCTGCACGATCCCATACTCGCGGACGCTGCGCGTGAGCTCGTCGATCGAGCGCTCGTTGAACGCCTTGCGCGGCTGATAGGGATTCGCGGAAATTCGATCGAGCGGGATCTGCGCAAGCGCGCCCGATGCGATTGCCGGCTCCGACTTCTGCGGAATGAGCGCGCTGAGGCCGCGGCCGAGTGCCTTCTTCTGATTCATGTCCTGACGTTCTCCGCACGCCGGATGAATTCTTTCGCCAGGCTCACGTAGGCCTCGCTGCCGCGCGAACGGATGTCGTAAAGGATAATCGGTTTGCCGAACGAGGGGGCCTCACCGAGGCGGACATTTCGCGGGATGACCGTCTCGTAGACCTTCTCACCGAAGTGCGTCCGCACTTCCTGCGCGACTTGCCGAGCGAGGTTCATTCGATCGTCGTACATGGTCAGGGCAATGCCTTCGATCTCCAAGCTCGGATTGAGAGATTCGCGGACGCGTTCAATCGTATTCAGCAGTTGCGACAGGCCCTCCATCGCGAAATATTCACACTGCATTGGCACCAGCACGGAGTTCGCGGCAGTGAGGCCGTTGACCGTGAGTAGGCCGAGTGATGGCGGTGAATCAATGAGGATGTAGTCATAATCCGCCGTCACCGGCTCGATTGCCTTCCGCAATCGAAATTGACGTTCGTCCGCATTGCTCAGCTCCACCTCAGCGCCGACGAGATCGACTGACGAGGGCGCTACGTGCAGCGCGGGCAGTTCCGACTCGCGGATCACGCCGCGCAGGCCGATGCCGTCGAGCAGCACGCCGTACATGGACTGCGGCTCGTTTTTCGAGAGTCCGAGCCCTGAGGTGGTGTTCGCCTGCGGGTCGAGATCGATGAGCAGCACCTTTCTCTCGCATGCCGCCAGCGAGGCGCCAAGATTGATGGCGGTGGTGGTCTTGCCGACACCGCCCTTCTGATTTGCCAGCGCGACGACTCGGGTCATTGCTGTTCCACGTGGAACGTGACGAGATAGCCGCGCTCGAGCTTCTGCCCGGCGATTTTCCGGAAATGGTGCATTTCTGGCGACACGTCGCTGCCTTGAAACAGTGCCGCGCGACCGTCCGCTTCCATCCACGGCGCCAACGACGGCAGCCACTCCTCGGGAGCGCCAACGGCGCGTGAGGTGACCAATGAGAATCGTAGATCGGGGGGAAAATGCGTCAGAACGCGTGCGAGCCTATCACCGTAAACTACCGAATTCAATTGACATTCGCGCGCAACGTGCTTGAGAAAGGCCCACTTTTTCTTGTCCCCCTCAACGAGGTGAAATCGAGCGTTCGGCGAGACGATGGCCATCGGAATCCCCGGCAATCCCCCGCCACTACCAAAATCGAGCACCTCACGTTGCGGCTTTAGAATCTCGGCGGCTCGCAGCGCCTCGGAAACATGGTCATCTAAGTTTGCCCTTGCCTCCGGACCGATCAGATTCACCTTCTCGTTCCAGCGCAGGAGCTCGCGTTTATAGATGTCGAGACGGGCGTCGGTCATGACGCCGCGGCCAAGCGCATGCCGCGCCGCAGGTGCATCCGCAGAATGGAGATCGCCGCCGGAGTGACGCCGGGGATGCGACTCGCCTGCCCCAGCGAAACCGGCCGAACAAAGCTCAGCTTCTCGACCATTTCGCGCGAGAGGCCCGGCAGCAAATACGACATGTCGTCCGGAATTCGCAGACTTTCATCCTGGGCCACTCGCTCCGCTTCGCGCTGCTGCCGTTCGATATAGCCGGCATAGCGATGATGGTTGACCACGCCCTCGAGCTCCTCTTCAGTCAACGCGGCGACCTCCGGAAAGCGTTCGAGGAAAGAGGCGACGTCGAAGTCAGGGCGACGCATCGACTGCGCGACGGTCATATTCCGTCGCGGCATAACGGCTGTTTCCGCAAGCTCTTTCGCCGCATTCATTCGAGAGATGCGGGCTTCGATCCGCTGCTTGCGCTCCTCGTCGAGAATGCCCAGGCGCGAAGCGATCGGCGAGAGCCTCCCGTATACCGAGTCGCAGCCGAGCAGCAGTCGATGCTCTGCTCGCGACGTGAACATGCGATACGGCTCCTCGGTGCCGAGCGTGACGAGGTCGTCGATCATCACTCCCGCGTATGCCTGGTCGCGGCGAAGAATGACCGGCTCGTCTCCGCGCACGAACTGGAGCGCGTTGATGCCCGCGATCAGACCCTGCGCGCCGGCCTCCTCATATCCTGAGGTGCCGTTGATCTGGCCGGCAAGGAAGAGGCCTGAGGCGCCCCGGACCTGCAGCGTCGGATCGAGTTGCTCTGGATTCACGAAGTCATACTCGACCGCGTAGCCGTAGCGCGCGATGACGCCATTCTCGAATCCCGGCAGCGAACGCACGAGGGCGTCCTGCACATCGGGCGGCAGCGACGTCGAGATGCCATTCATGTACAGCCACGGGTGCTCGAGGCCTTCGGGCTCAATGAACACCTGGTGACGCTCCTTATCGGCAAAGCGCACGACTTTGTCTTCGATTGACGGGCAGTAGCGGGGGCCGGTCGCCTTGATCTGGCCGGAGTACATCGGCGCCCGGTGCAGGTTTGCGCGGATCAGCTCATGTGCGAATGAGCTCGTGTGGGTCAGGTGACAGAGCACCTGCGGCAGGGCAATCGAGTCGGTGAGAATCGAAAACGGTCGCGGAACTTTGTCGCCCGGCGCGGGTTCGACTTTGAAGAAATCGACAGAGTCGCGCACGACACGCGGCGGCGTTCCGGTCTTGAGGCGGCCAAGCTGCAGACCGAGCGCGCGAAGTGAATCGGAGAGCGTTTCCGCCGAAGGCTCGCCAAAGCGGCCGCCAACCGTCTTCTTCTCGCCGGAGTGCATCAGCGCGCGAAGAAACGTTCCGGTGGTCACCACGACGGCGCGCGAGCGCAGCTCGTTTCCATCGGTGAGAGTGACAGTCCAACCTTCGGCGAGCTTCGTCACCGAGCCTTCGACGATCGTGAGGCTCGGCTCATTCGCGAGAATGTCCTGAACGGCTTTCGCATAGAGCTCGCGATCGCACTGCGCACGCGGTCCGTGAACGGCAGGACCCTTCGATCGATTCAGGACTTTGTACTGAATGGCGGCGCGGTCGGTGGCCTCCCCCATCAGTCCGCCAAGGGCGTCGATTTCCTTGACTAGATTTCCTTTGGCCAGGCCGCCGATGGCCGGATTACACGACATGCGGCCGATCGCCTCGAGAAGCATCGTGATCATGGCCACGCGCGCCCCGCCCCTCGCGCACACCCGTGCCGCCTCGGCCCCTGCGTGGCCGCCGCCGATCACGATGATGTCGAATTCGCGAGTCATGGTTCCACGTGGAACGTCTGTAGCCGATGTTGTCATCCCGAGCCGCGAAGACGGGCGAGGGATCCGCCTCGCTCAGGCGAAGGGGGTCCCTCGCTTCGCTCGGGATGACACGGCGGCCCTCACTTGCCGATGCAAAATTTTGAGAAGATCTCGTCGAAGATCTCCTCGTGGGTGATGGCGCCGGTCAGCAGCCCTAACGCGGTCGACGCGCGATACAAGTCGACGAGAATGATTTGCTCATCGTGTCCCGCTTCCATCGAGCCGAGCGCCGCACGGAGCGCATCGACGCACTCGACGACAGCCTGATACTGCCGCTCGTTCACCAGACTTCCTTCCGGTGCGGCGAAGCGCTCGCGTACGAGCTGATCGAGGCGCGACAATAGCTCGTCGATGCCGCGCTCCGCGATGACGCTGATGCCGATCGTGCCCTCCGGCGCCGGCGTCAGATCCGTTTTGGTGTAGATGACCCACGCGTCCCGCCATCGCGCGAGCTCGCTTCGATCCTCCTCAGTCAATCCGACCGATGCATCGACCAGATAAAGGACCACGTCGCTTGATTCGGCGGCGCGCCGCGCGCGATCGATGCCGATCGACTCGACGAGATCCCCGCTCTCGCGCAGACCAGCCGTGTCAGCGATCGTCACAGGCAGTCCGCCGATCTCGATGGTCTCGCGTACGATGTCGCGCGTCGTCCCGGGAATCGGCGTCACGATCGCGCGATCGCTGCCGACGAGCCGGTTGAGCAGCGTCGATTTCCCGGCGTTAGGCCGGCCGAGGATTACAGCATTCAGACCGGAGCGAGTGGCGCGGCCGCGGCGATACGTTTCCAGCAGCGCCGACGATTCGGCGACCGCACGCTCGACGATCGCGCGCGCATCGCCGCCGCTGATGAATTCGTACCCCTCTTCGGAAAAATCGAGTGCAGCTTCCAGGCGCGAGATCACGTGCAACAAAGACTCGCGGATCGCCATCGCTTTGCGGCTCAACGACCCTTCCAGATTTGCGAGCGATAGGCTCGCCTGAAGCGCGGTGCGCGCGTTGATCAAGTCGGCGATGGACTCCGCTTGCACCAGATCGAGCTTGCCGTTGAGCACCGCGCGCTCGGTGAATTCGCCCGGCTCGGCGATCCTGGCGCCTAGGGTGATCGCGGCACGAATCACTTCATCCACGATGACCGCGCTTCCGTGCAGGGTCAGCTCGACGAGGTCGGCGCGCTGCGGCCGACCGGCGTGGCCGGTGCGACGATCGTATCGATCGCCGGCGCGTTCACGACCCGGCGGAGGTCTGCGTTTCCTCGGAGCGGCGCACGATCGCCACGCGTTTGTAGAAGCCGTCGCCGCGCGACACAGTCGCCACTTCCTGATCGTCCGCGAGCGCGAGGTGCACGATCCGACGTTCGATCGGCGTCATGGCCGGCAGGAGTTGCTCTCGACCGTCGCGGCGCACGCGATCGGCGACCTCGCGAGCTTTTTGTTCCAGCTCTTCGACGCGACGTCCCTTGAACTCCTGACAATCGAGCTCGATGTCTTTCTCGATGCGGCGCCCTACGAGAGCCTTGTTGGTAAGCACCTGCAGCGCATCGATCAACTCGCCGTGACCGTCGATGAGACGACGCGCATCGCGGCCGTACAAACGCACGATGACCTGACTACTGTTTTCGCTCGTGCGCATTTCGAGATCCAGTTTCGAGACGTCGATCAGGTGCTGTAGCCATCCGCGAACCATCTGCGCAATCTCCGATTCCGCTCCTTGCTCCGGGATCTCGACGGGAACGTATTCGGGTTCCGTCTCGCGGCGTTCCGGACTTTTGCGGTCGCGGTCTCGGCGCTCGCCGCCGCGCCCTCCGCCTCTCGGCTCTCCTCGCTGACCTCGGCCACCGCCTCGCGGGCGCTCACTGCGCGGACGCTCAGGAGCGGCTGCGACCGGCCGCTGCGGCTCGGTCGCCCCCTCGTTGATCTCCGCTTCGATCACCACGCGTTTCATGCCCCCGAGGAATCCGCGTTTCTCCAGGAGAACGTGGTAGGTGAGTTGGAATCGTTCGACGCCAAACGTCTGCGCTGCATTGTTCAGCGCTTCTTCGAGATTTTTTCCTTCGAATCGCTGCGCCATGGTCAGTCCTCGTGTTAGGGGCTCTGCAGCTCGGCCGGATGATCTTTCCAGTACCTATTCATGATTAGCTGCTGAACGATCGTCAAGATATTCTGCACGAGCCAGTAGAGAACCAGCCCGCTTGGAAACTCCTTGAAAATCCAGCCGAAGACGATCGGCATGATCAGGAACATCCGCCGCTGTGCCGGATCGGCGGTCGTCGGAGTGATGAACTGCTGCACGAACATCGCCACCGTCATCAGGATCGGAAGAACGTACGTGGGGTCTTTGGCCGAGAGATCGTGAATCCACAGTGCGAAAGTCGCTCCGCGCAATTCGATTGCGTGTGAGAGCAGATTGTAGAACCCAACGAAGATCGGGAACTGAATGAGCATCGGCAGGCAGCCCCCCGCGGGGTTGATCCCCTCCTGCTGGTACAACTTCATCACCTCGGCGTTCATCTTCTGCCGCTGGTCGGGATCGGTACGGTGCTTCTTGTATCGAGCCTTGATCGCCTCCATCTTCGGCTGCACCTTCTGGATCTTCCGCATGGAGAGCATCCATTTGTGCTGCAGCGATGATTCCGAACCAGCCGTACTGCAGCGTCTTTTCGAAACCATAGCGGTCAACGAGTCCTGTTTCTTTCGGACCAAAGAACGCCGACCCACTGACGATGCCGTCGGGCGCGGCATTCAACCCGGCGTAGAGCTCGCGACGCTTGTCTTTGCCCGTTCCGAAATCCGCAGCGCGCAGCAACGCCCCGCCCGACTTCTCGGGGCGCAGCGCGGCGAGGAAATAGTTGTCTTCCACCCCGACGAACTGGGCCGAATCCCATGCGTACAGATTGCCCGCTTTTTCGCGTCGGATGATTTTCAGATCATCGTCGCGCTGCACGACGCCGTTGCCGGTGATCGTGAACTGGCTATCTTTCTCGTCCGGATCGAGGGTGCGGATTCCAGGACCCACCACGATCCGATATGGCAAGGCCGGCGACACCGCGACGGAAAAATTGAAGAGGTAATCGCCTGAAAAACGGAACGTCTTTGTTGCGGCGACGCCGTCAGCCCCGGCGTACCGGTACTCGAGAACGTCCTGCTCTTTTTCTTTGTACTGGTTGATCGCGTAGAGCGCGGTGTTCAGTCGAGCCGCGAGAGCGCCGTCGCGTGCCTCGATCGCAAATGGGAAATCACTGCGCGACATGTCGCGCGCTTTCACCAGCTCGACATCTCCTTTGCCATCCTTGGTTCTGTAGCCGGTGAGCTGAAACGAAACGAGCTCCGCGCCGCGATTGGAAAAGCGGGCGACAAAACCCGGCCGTTCGATCGTGGTGTACTGAATGTTTGTCGCTGCGACCGGTGTTGCCGGAATGGCCGCGACTTTCACGGGAGGGGCCACGGGCTGCGGCGCCTGTTGTTGCTGCGGCTGCGTCGGCGCCGGCGTCGTTGTTGGTGTCGATGGATTGGCGGTTTGGGTGGGCGCCGGTTTGGTGACGTTTGTCTTCGGCTTGATCAGATCAGGGAACAGCTTCGGCGCGACCACCGCCCACAACCACAAGAAGGCGATCGAGATCACCACCGCGACAAAAATTCGTTTTTCCATTTAAGGGACCGGGTCCCAACCTCCAGGATTGAAAACGTGACAGCGAGACAAGCGCCGAATGCCGAGCCACACACCGCGAAGAACGCCGTATTTTTCGATCGCCTGCATCATGTACATCGAACACGTCGGTTCGAAGCGGCACATCGGTGGGAGGATCGGCGAGATGAATCGCTTATAGACGCGAAGCGCCGCGATGGCAAACGCCCTCATGCTTCGGCAATCTTTCGAAGCGCGCGCTCCAGATCGCTGCTGTAATCGCGGAAAACCGCCGTGGCGGCGTTCGGCTTCACGTTGATGACCAAATCGAGGGCGTGTTCATCGAGTCCGAGGGGCTCGCGGTGGTGGCGATAAATTTCGCGGGTCCAACGCTTCAGCCGGTTTCGGACGTTCGCCTTTCCCACCTTCTTCGTCGCCGTCACGCCGACTCGGGAGTACGGCAGATGATTCGCGGCGAAGAACACGACACAGTACCGGGAAAAAATTTTGCGGCCCGTTTCATACACGTGAAGAAACTCGCGCCGTTTCGCCAGTCTCTTCTCTTTTGGCAGGGCCTCGGGCCGCGATTGCACGATCGGCAGCGCGAGTCCGCGCTTAGACGGCGAGGCGCTTGCGCCCCTTTTGACGGCGGCGCGAAAGCACTGCCTGGCCGTCCTTCCTCCGCATGCGGACCAAAAACCCGTGCGTCCGCTTGCGGCGGCGATTATTCGGCTGGAACGTGCGCTTCATTTTGGTTAACCCTCTGAAAAGAAAGCGGTGAGTATAGCGGCCGACTCTGAGCCGGTCAATCGACAGCCGGCCAAACCT
>WNGF01003025.1_pt1 | contig 23151 bp, 27 predicted proteins | sample 5400641 | NCBI WGS metagenome assembly WNGF01 (sample SAMN13153371, study PRJNA577476) | soil metagenome | isolation source: 80 cm soil or saprolite under grassland replicate 2 | place: USA:California | collected 2016-06-15 | reverse complement strand
ACGAGCGCAAGACCAAGCGCCCCGGCGGCCGGTACAAGACCCGCAAGCCCGGCGAAACAACCCGCCTGACCCCGCTGACCAGGGTCGTCTTCTGGCTGATGCCTATCCCAGTTTTAACTTAATGTCATTGGGGCATGCCAAGCATCACCTTACGCCGAACCATCCCGCGTCAAGTAGCGTCAACGTCGGATCGGCGGTGATTCCATATGGCTCCAAAGCAGCCCCGGCTGGCCATTGGGGACACCGACATGCCGCCTGGCTTTGTTCCCGAGATTGTGATTTCCTCGTCTTCTTCGAAGCTGATCCTTCAAGCTCCACCTGGAATAATCCGCTGGACCCTGGACGGCGACTCTTGCTCGGTTGACTACACCTGGCTCGTGATTCCTCAGGGCGGCAGCCCCGGAGGCGGGGGCCTCGGAAGCGCAGGCTGCCCCTGGGCACCTCACCTCTCGATCGGTGCCAGGGGCATGCTGGGCGGTAACGGGGCACTCTTCTCCGTGATCGGTGGCCGGGTACTGCCCCCAGAAGACGTTCAGATACGCGTGGAGCTGGCGAACAATTCTCAGATGACGGTCCAGCCGCATGACGCGATGTGGCTGGTGATCGTGCAACGGTGCGGCGACTACGAAGGGACAGCGATTAAATCGGTGGAACTCCTCGAAGCCGATGGGTCTGTGATCGAGCGGAAGGTTCTGGAGCCTGGCGAAGATACCCCGCGCCGTTGGCGGACTCAGCCTCCATGCTGAGCGTCAAGGAAGACGGAACACGAGGAAAGTCTGCTTTCCCCCTTATCCCGAACCATCTTGCCTGCAAGGCTTACGCCATCCATCCGGTGCAGATCCGGGTGACAGCCGGTCACACCCCGGCCAGCCGATGCCACGCCAGAGCCCCGCGCGTCTCGGCGTCGTTTCCGTCCTCGCGTGGGCGCGCGGCGGGATCCAAGTTGACCCCCCGCCGAGGCCGACGTTGACTGGCACCTGTCCGAAGCCAGCACAACAACCGGCCTCGCTACCGCACCCAGGCCCTAGAAACCGTCAAGCATCACCTGAAGCCAAACCGTCAACGATCAGATGGCACTAGGCACAACGCCGTCTGCTGAGATCATTGACTCATGGAAGACGGGACGAAACGCTACTCAGTGAGATCGAGCGTGATCTGCTCGATGGCAAGCCGCTTGCTGACCTGCTTCGCAAGTGCGTCATGCTTGGAGGGAGATCTGGTTCGGTTGAGCTGCGGGACTGGGCCAGCAAAGAACTACGCGGCTACGACGTCGGAGATGAACTGCCCGCTTACCGGACGGTTGGTGCCCCCATTCTCGCCGATACCGTCACAGGTAGTGCAATCGTCACGGGTCAGCGCATGCCATTGTCAGGATTTCCCGATTTTGTCCAAGAGAACATCAGTGAAGAGTTTCCACTTCGGCAAGGAGTAGGTGAACTGGGGGCTTTGGTTAAGGACAGAGATCCGGATAAGGGAATCCAGTTTCTCTCCCGATGACGGCCGAGGTGGCTGGACTAATTGACAGGGCGTCAGGTAATCACTGGCAGCACATCAATGCGCTATACTGGTCGGTCATCCCGGCCGCCATTCACGGGGTGCTGGACAATATTCGGACCATCCTTACTGAGCTGATCAGCGAGCTAGTCGGAACGTAAGTATTCGGAGATCTCGTGGTCGCCGAGTTGGGGCGGCTGGGGCGCCAGGTGCCGCCGGGAACGGGTGACACGCTGGCCGGGTTGCGTAATTTCGGTCTTGCGGGGGTGTTTGCTGTGCTGCGTGGTGGTTGCGGCTGGCGCGGTCGCGGAGGCGGATGCTGACGCGTCGCTGCGGGATGTGCTGGCGGCGGCGCTGGAGGCGAACGAGCGGCTGGCGCGGCTGGCGGATGTGCTGCGGGAGGAGAACGCGCGGCTGCGCGAGGAGCTGGCGCGGCGGGATGCTGAGCTTGAGCGGGTGAACGCTGAGCTGGCGGTGCTGCAGCGGCTGGTGTTCGGCCGGTCGTCGGAGCGGGCGCGGCCGGAGGCGGCGGCCCGGGATGAGGACCGCGGCGGGGCCAGGAACCAGGATCGGGCGGGCGGCGGTAAGGGTGGCAGGCCGCGCGGGCCGGGGGCGCGGGCGGGGCGGCGGGATTACTCGCATCTGCCCCGGGTCGAGGTGATCTGGGACTTTCCCGGTGGCGGGTACTGTTGCCCGGAGTGCGGGGTGCCGTTCACGCTGCTGGGTGATCATGTCGTTGAGCAGCTGGACTGGCAGGTGACGGTGCGGCTGGCGGCGCATTGCCGCCGCCGGTACCGGCGGGCCTGCGGTTGCCGGATCCCGGCGACGGTGACGGCGCCGGGGCCGCCGAAGGCGGTCGGCAAGGGCCTTTTGTCCAACGGGTTCATCGCGATGCTGCTGACCGAGCGGTACGTGGCCGGGCGGAGCCAGAACTCGCTGGTCACCGGGCTGGCCCGGCACGGGGCGGAGATCTCGCCGGCGACGCTGACCGGGACCTGCGCGGCCGCCGGGGCGCTGCTGGCCCCGCTGGAGGAGGCCATCACCGCGAGGTCCCGCGCCTCGTGGCACCTGCACGCTGACGAGACATCCTGGCACGTGTTCGCCCCGCGCGAGGGGGACGGCCCGGCCCGCTGGTGGCTGTGGGTGTTCCTCGGCCCGGACACCACATGCTTCGTGATGGACCCCACCCGCGCCGGGGCCGTGCTGGCCCGCCACGCCGGCATCAACGAGAAGACCGGGCAGCTGACCGCAGACGGGGACGGGCCGCGGCAGCTGGTGATCTCCAGCGACTTCTACGCTGTTTACGCCTCGGCCGGGAAGAAGGCTGATGGCCTGGTGAACCTGTACTGCTGGGCGCACATCCGCCGCTACTTCGTGCGGGCCGGGGACGCGAATCCCGCCCAGCTGACGTACTGGACCGCCGCGTGGCTGGACCGGATCAAGGCACTCTATGCGGCGCACGAGCAGCTGATGGCCGCCTGGGCCGAAGCGGCCGCGCCCGCGCCGCGGCAGGCCGCGGGCGCCGCCGCCCGGCTGGAAGAAGCCCATGCCGCCTGGGACGATGCGATCGGCGTGATCGACGCCGCCCGCACGAAGCAAATGACCGCCCCCGGCCTGCAAGAACCCGCGAAGAAGGCGCTCGCCACGCTGGACCGGGAATGGGACGGGCTGGCCGCGCACCGCGATTACCCGATGATCAGCCTGGACAACAACGCCGCCGAGCGCGCGCTCCGCCGCCCGGTCATGACCAGGAAGAACGCCTACGGCTCCCGGAACGAGGACGCCGCCCGGGTATGGACCGTCACCGCCACCGCCGAGATGGCCGGGCTGAACGTCCTGACCTACCTCACTGCCTACCTCGGCGCCTGCGGTCGCAACGGCGGCAAGCCCCTCACAGGCCCCGGCCTGGAACGGTTCCTCCCCTGGAACGCCGCACCCGCCGACCTGCACGCCTGGGCACACCCACCCCCGCCCGGCTGACGCCGGCACGATCACGCTCACCACGGCGCCGCCGCTACCAACCGGTCACGCCGGCTGCAGGCACGCCCGCCCACAGGACTTCCGAATACTTACGTCGGAACGATGCCGAGAGGTCAGGAGGTCCCGACACCTGAGCAGGCTCACCAGGCAGTGCAGGTGGCAGTGCACGGTCGGAGGTCGCAGGTCACTGTTACAACATCTCAAGCAGCTGGTGAAGCCACAAGTACGATCACCATACTCCCGCCGCTGCCTGAGCGATCGGGATTTTGGACCCGTGGCCGCAAGATCGGTGCCGGCCTGGTCGGCCTCGCCGCTATTGTGTCGGCTCTCATCGCGGTGATCCAGTATGTGCATTGACCTGGGTCATCACGATGAGCGGCAGGCGGCGTACAGGCCGCGCAACGTTCCACGGAAAGCCATCTGGTGACGGGCGGCTGCGCCGCGCTTGGGTCAGCGCCTCTGGTGTAGCGCGTTCCGTGATCGACGGTCAGTCGGGGCGCGGCGCGTTATGTCGTGTGCCCGTCAAGTCAGGAAGGGATCACGCACGTCAGGGACGCGCGGCGGGTAGCGTCCGTTCGTGACCAATGAGCCTTCCTCATCCGCACGGACGCGATGGACGATCCACGGCGAGCGGCTGGTGGATGAGAATCCGCACGTCCGGCTGTCGGTCGCCAGTGTCGAGCTTCCTAACGGGAAGCACTTCGAGCAGTACGTGTTCCGGATGCGGCGTTGTGTGATGACCGTGGTTCTCGACGAGCTGGGCGAACGTCTCCTGCTTATCTGGCGGCATCGGTTCATCGTTGACCAGTGGGACTGGGAGGTGCCGGGCGGCTATGTCGATCCCGGCGAGGACGGCGCTGCTGCAGCGGCACGGGAGGTTGAGGAAGAGACGGGCTGGCGACCGAGGGGCGTCGAGTTCTTGCTCACGTTCCAGCCCGTGATCGGATCAGCGGATGCGCCGCAGGATGTCTACGTGGCGCACGGCGCGGATCTTGTCGGGGAACCTGAGATCGACGAGGCCGAGGTTGTGCGCTGGGTGCCGATCGATGAGGCCCAGGAGATGATCCGGCGCGGTGAGATCCTGGGGGCGGCCACGGTCATCGGCGTGATGCACGCTGTCGCAGAGCGGGCAGGGCCGCCTCGGCGTACGACCTGAACTCGCGGACCTGACCTTCATGAGCGTGTGGCACTAGTTCTCTGAGCAGCCTGCGGATGTAGGTGATCGCCCGTGCAGAGTCCAGGCTGCCGACCAGGTCGACCGCGTCCCGCCCGCGGAGACATGCTTGATCGAGTTCACCTTGAAGTGCGTACCCGATGGCGAGTAACGCGAGGTTGAACGCCTTGCCGCGAATGTAGCGCGGGTCCATGTCGAGAGATCTCAGCGCATATTTCTCGGTCTGCTGGCCCTGCTCAAGGGCATGGAAGCAGTGGGCGATCTTGGCGGCGAAATAGGCTTCGTCGAAGTAGCTGAGCCACGCTGGCAGGTCACGTCCAGTCGTCTGGCTGAATGTCGTCTCGGCGCGTCTGAGCGCCCTGGAGCAGGACCCGGCGTCCTTACGCAAGGCGTGGCCGTGGGCTTCCATGACGATGCTTTCGGTCTGCAGGATGGGCAGTCCGGCGCGCCGCCCGGCCAACTGCGCGGCCTGGGCCATGTCGATGGCCTGATCCGGCCGCGCGACGTAGACGGCCTGATGGCTCATCGCGGCAAGGATCTCTCCGCCGAGCCCTTCATCACCCGCGAAGCGGGCCATCGTGAGCGCTTGGACGAGATACCGCTGGGCGAGTCCTTGCATCTCCAGGTCGTAAGCCTGCCATCCGGCCAGCTGGGCGAGTTCGGCAGTGGCGGAGAAGAGCTGCCGTCGCACGTCTTCGGCGCATCGGCCATCTCTCAGCAGCGGTGTGATGTCGGTGTGAAGGTACTCGACAACAGTCGGGCGGATGCGTCCGCCGCCGAGCCGGTTGTCCAGCACCCGGAACGCGCCGGTCGCCTCGCGGATCTCGCGAACGTCGGCCATTCCGATGCGGCGAGCGCCCCTGCCGGGCGTCAGGGCGGTCCGGGGCGCGATGATCCAGCGAAGCGCCGCCGAGGAGTAGGCGACAAGGTCAAAGTCTGATCTGACGAGTACCCGCCGCTGCTCAAGGTCGCCCTCCGAGAGGCCGCGGACAACGCGGGCGACGTCTGCGGGTGTTGGCGACATGTGCAGCGCCGATTCGCCGGAAAACGGCTTACGCGCCATGCCGAGCTCAGCGAGAGCGACTGGTCTCCCGAGCGCGGCGCTGAACACTTCAGCTAATAACCGCGGCGTCGGCGGTCGTGGCTGCTCGCCGCGCAGCCAGCGCTCCACGGAGCTGTGGTTGTACTTCAAATCCCGGTATCCACGCATCTGCCCGAGGTCGACCACGCGCCTCGCGAGGCCCTTGTTGGAGAATCCTGCCTCAGCGATGAGCGCAGCGAGCTGCCGGTTGGGCTTCTTCGGCCGTCCAGCCATCGCGCATGGCCTTCCCTTTGCTTCCTGATCTCGGTTGACAGTCCAGTGTTTCACGCAGCTCGCAGGCTTTCCAGAATCGCCATGTCTTGCACGCCCCCTTACGCACGCCCATGCCCATGACCGCACGTCTTGCGAGGTGCGGGCGGATTACGGTTTCCTCCCTGCCTGAAGGGAGAACGCCGATGCGCAACGTCACTTCCCGCGATCGCGTTGCGGAGCAGTTTCGTGCCGCCGCCGATGCAGCGCAGGCGCTCGCTATTCAGGAAGACCAAGAGGCAGCGGATCCTGTAGCGGGAGCTCCAGTGCATATCACCAGACAGAAGAAGGCCCTGATGCTTAATGCTCTTGACCGCAATAGTCGCTTGGCCATCCGTGATGCGCGTGCACTTGGAGAACGAACCGGCGCTGCGCACGGGATCGGCAGGCTTGCAGGCACCAGTAATCTCGGCAGCAGAGGCGCTCCGGTGCCGGTTCCACCCCTCCGGCACCGAGGAAACTGGATGACGGGCGCGTGGCAGCTCCGGGATTACATCGAACTGGGTGCCTTACCAGGCGCAGTGCCATGTGCCCGCCTGCATGCCCGGCAACTGATGTGGGAATGGCGACTCACCGGGCTGAGCGAGAGCGTCGAACTCGTCGTTTCGGAGCTAATCACTAACGGCGTCACAGCGTCCCTATCGCTGAAACAGAACTTCCCGGTACGGCTATGGCTGCTGTCAGACAAGGCGCGGGTCTTAATTCTGGTGTGGGATGCAAGCCGGAAGGAGCCGGCCCGTATCGAGAAGGACGAGGAAGCGGAGAATGGCCGGGGCCTGCTCCTGGTTGAAGCAATCAGTGACCAATGGAACTGGTATCGGACGGAGGATATGGGCGGCAAAGTAGTGTGGGCATCGGTGGTGTAATGGCCCCTGCAGGCACTCATATCCGAACTCGCATCTCTGCCGGTGGCTGACGCACTCCGGCTAGTCCGTGAGGCTCCGTTCGCAGCGTTCCAGCCGCCGTTGCATCCGCTCGGCCACGGTGGGGGACTGCGGCGACGTTGCCATGGCTTGTCGCAGGACTGCCCGGGCTTCCCGGAACTCGTGCTGTTTAACTAGCCAGGTGCTGAGCCTGTCGGCGACTTTCTCATCGGTGCTTCCGGCGGCGACAGCGCGTCGCCACCAGGCGACGGCGGTGTCGAGGTCACCGGCTTTCTCCGCGGCCAGGCCCGCTTGGCCCGCTAGTTGCGCCACCGTTCCCCGGTCTTGCTCGGACTCGCCTAGCGTTAGCAGTTCGGTGCGCAGCCTGGCGCCGGTAACAGGGTCCATCCTGCCGAGCTGGTCGTGGCCGTGGGACATCGTGAGAAGGACAGGCAGGACCCTCGGCCGGATCGAGAACGGGATCCGTGCGTAGATCCCGATCAGGGTGGGCAGGTGTGGTGCGGCGGAGGTATAGTCCACGAGCTCAGCCCACGCATCGGCGTTGCTGCGGTTCCAGTAGAGCGCCTCAATAAACGCCTGGAGCGTGTCATCACGGCGGCCCTTCTGGTAGCGGGTCGACCGGCCAACTCCTAGCCATGCGGCAGACACCAGGGGATCCCGGCCATCGGCGAGCTGCCCGGCCGCCCGGCGGAACTCATGCTCTACCCGCTGCCAGGCCCGGGGTCCGCGGTCGTAGTCGGCTTCGGTGCGGACCCGCGCGCTTTCCGCTGCTGCTAAAGCGGCCCTGGCGCGCTCGCTTACTCCGCTAAGCATCGGGACCGGCTGATCGAGCCTGTCAATCAGGCGCCCGAGGACGACATCAAGATGAGGGGCGATCCGGAACGCTTCGGCCGGTATCCCCAAAGGCCCAGGGTCGAGCAGGAGGAGGACCTGCGGACCAACGTCATGCATCCGGATCTCAGCAGGGCACGAAACCAGGCGCCCTCCTCGGGATTGGGCGAACCTGACGAGCATCGGCTGTACCCGGCTGGACACCTCGTGGGGCAGGTAGCCCACATGATGACCATTGACGTGAACGGCTACGGCGCCCGCGTCATGCGGGTTGTCCGGCTCGGGAATGAGCACCCCCACCAGCGGGGTCCCGCCAGCACTGTCCCGGTACGCCGCATGGATGGCTTCTGTGTGGAAGGACTCACCGGCCACCGGCACCTGAACGCTTCCCGGCAACCATGCCAGCCGATCCTGAACGGGTCCAGCCGACTGCCGGATCACATCCTGTGCCTGAACCTGGCCGCGCCGCCTGAACAACCCCATTGGACCCCCACCCGCATAGCTGATGGTACAGACTACGACCGCCATCCAGCACCGCCAGCAGTTTGGCTGATGAACGCGTTCGTCCCGGAAGGCTATAGGCCCGGCCGCTGTTCCAGCGCTGCTGCCAGCTGCGGCAACGAGGAGCCTACATCCTGCGCTCGACGATATGCATTGGCGGAATTGGACTAACCACGGTACTGATGAGAATTTAGAGGCGTGGTGAACGTGAAGGAACTGTCCTGAACTTTGGCGGACTCTATTCGGTTCCGTATCGTGTCGAGACGGCGCCTCGGGAAAGGCACGGTGGGGCGTAGTCAGGCGTGTCTGGGCTTGGTGAGCCGGAGGCACTATTGTCGGCGGCAAAGATCGTCGCCTGAATAAACATGCAGGTCGAGGGCTACTTGGTGGAACGCACGGCCGGCCGCAACATGGCTGAGAGCAAGATATTGACTATCGTTCCCTTATCTGTGGACCGTGCGCGGTCCGCAGATGCATAATGGCGCCGGTTCAACGAGTTGGCAAAGCAGCGAATGGCACGGGGCGGCAACGGAAATGACGAGCCGACATTGAATGTGACCAGCTGGCAATGGATGGGCTGTAAGGGCGCCTGGAAAGGGGAAGGGTCATGGTCAGCGCACATGGCGGGCCGGGGGTGGCGAGTGTGCGGTCACGGCGGCGGTCTCGGCAGGCGGTGGGGCGGGTACGCAGCGTGCGGTTCGGGCTGACCGAGGAGGAGTTCGACGAGGTCGGCGCCGCTGCAGCTGAGGCGGGGCTGGCGAAGGGCGCGTACGCGGCCCAGGCGACGCTAGCCGCGGCCCGGGGCAGGATGAATCCGGCGGATTCGCCGTTCCGCCAGGCGCTGACCGAGCTGATCCGCGCTGCCGGATTGGTCCGGCGGATCGGGGTGAACCTGAATCAGGCGGTCGCGAAGCTGAACGCCACCGGTCAGCGTTCCGCGGATCTCGTTCCGTACGCGGCGGAGAGCTTGCGGAGAGCGGAACGCTTGGACGCCGCGGCGGAAGCCGTGCGGAGGCGTCTTCGGTGATCGGGAAGGTGCTCCGCGGAGAGCGCCCCTCAGGGCTGATCCGCTACCTGTACGGGCCCGGGAAGCGTGAGGAGCACCTCGATCCGCACATCGTGGCGGCCTTGCGGCAACCGGCCGAGCTGGAACCGCGGCTGCGCCCCGATGGCCGCAAGGACTTTCGCCGGCTGAACGGGCTGCTCAGTCAGCCGAACGCGGCACTGGGACCGCGGGGTCTCAGCAAGCCGGTGTGGCACTGCGCAGTCCGCGCGGCACCGGCAGACCGGATGCTGTCCGACGACGAGTGGGGACGGCTGGCGCGGGACATCATGCACCGCACCGGGCTCGCGCCGCACGGCCAGGACGACGAGGCAGTCCGCTGGGTCGCGATCCGCCATGCCAATGATCACATCCACATCGTCGGAATGCTCGCCCGCCAGGACGGAACGCCGCCCCGGTTCTGGAACGACTACTTCCGCGTCCGGGAAGCCTGCCGGGCAGCCGAGGAACGCTACGGGCTGCGGCGCACCGCGCCCGCGGATCGCACCGCGGGACGCCGCCCGACCCGGGCGGAGCACGAGAAGGCCCGCCGCCGCGGCCGGGCCGAAGCTCCCCGCGTCACGCTGCGCCGTGCTGTCAGCACCGCGGCCGCCGGGGCGGCCAGCGAGGAAGAGTTCTTCGCCCGGCTGCGGGAGGCTGGCGTGTTCGTGCGTACCCGGCTCAGCCTCCGCGACCCGGGCCAGGTCACCGGATACGCGGTCGCCCTCGCGGGCGACACCGCACGCGCCGGGGGACCGGTCTGGTTCGGCGGCGGGAAACTCGCCGCCGACCTGAGCCTACCGAAGCTGCGCGGCCGGTGGGACGGCGCCCCGGCCGCCCCGCAGTCTGAAGGCCGGCTTACTGCCGCTGAGCGGAACGCGATCTGGGAGCATGCCGCCCGCGCCGCGCAAGAAGCCTGCTACCAGATCCGCTGCACGGCGGGCGACCCTGCCGTGGTCAGCGACGCTGCCTGGGCCGCGTCCGACACCCTGCACGCTGCCGCGTCGGCTTTGGGCAGCCGGGTGGTGCGCCAGGCAGCGGACTCCTACGCCCGTGCCGCCCGGGTTCCTTACGCACGCATCCCGCGCCCCACCCCGGCAGGCAACGGCCTGCGCCGGGCCGCCCGGCTGCTGTCGGCCGCCGCGTTCGCCGGCCACGATCCAGTCCTCGCCCAGATCGCGCTGATCGGCCGCCTCGCCGCACTCGCCGAGGCAGTTGCCGAGCTGCGCGAGATACAGCAGCGAGCAGCGCAGGCCGCAGCCGCCCGCCGCGCCGCCGGGCACCTGCACGCCGCCGCGGGCGCTTGTCAGACCCAGCCCGCGCGCCCTCGGACGCGGACTGCGGCACGGCTGGCTGCGCTCGGCTTCCCGGCGCCCGGGCCGCTGCACCCGTCCGCGCCGCGCGGCCCGGGCCGGAACGGCCCCGTCCGGCCGCGCCCGCAGCCCAGGCGCGGTCCCGGGCCGCCCAGGCCGCGCGGCCCCACGCGGTAATCCCGCCCGCATCAGCCCGGCGACGGCCAAGGAGAACGAATTGCGCAGCGTGACCACGGGAGGCGGCGTCAGCCGCTTGCCAGCACGTGCCCACGACCAGCAGCGAGGATGGAGAAGAGGTCAGGCGAAGTGGAAGCGTACACAGTCGAGCAGGTGGCGGAGATGCTGCAAGTGGGCCGTGACAAGGTGTATTGCCTGCTGCGGACAGGCCAGCTACGCAGCATCAAGATCGGCAAGCTGCGCCGGATCACCGACCGACAGTTAGCTGAGTTCATCGCCTCCCTCGATGACCCCGCCGCATAGTGCATGGCACTGCATTGCAGTGTGGTACGCTCTGTTCGGAAGGCATCCAAGCCAGGCGCAGGACGGAGCACATTGCCAACGACGCAGAACTACAGCTTGCGCCTTGACGCAGACCGGAGAGGCAAGCTCGAAGAGATCGCGCAGCGCAAGGACCGTGACCTGTCCTACGTGATCCGCAAGGCCATCGATGAGTACATCGAGCGCCACCAGGACGATCCGCCCGACGCCTGACGGGCATCACGGCATCGGGCTCCAGGTACGACAGGAGAAAGCAACCGAAACGAGAAAGGAGGAAAGCGGATGAAGATCATCATCGGGAAGTACGAGGCGACCATCTACCCGGAAGGAGACGGCTACACCGGCGCGATCAGCCTTGGCTTCGACGCGGCTGGCAGGCGCCAGCGGGTCAAGCGCAAGGGCCGGACCAAGGCCCAGGTGAAGAACAAGCTCCGCGAAGTCGCCGACGACTTAGAAGCGGGTGTCACCGCTGCCGAGAACTACACGGTGCAAGACGCGGTGGAGGACTTCCTTGACCAGGGAATGAAGGGCAAGGCCCGGGGGACGATCGACAACTACCGGTCGATCGCCGACCACCACCTGATCCCGTACCTCGGAGCCGCCCGGCTCAAGAAGCTGACGGTCGGCCAGCTGGACATCTGGCTGGACGAGCGGGCAGCGGAACTGTCCACTCGCACGCTCCGGCTGGTCCACCAGATCCTGGAGCGTGCGATCCGGCACGCTCAGGCCCGCGACAAGGTACGGCGCAACGTCGCGAGCCTGGTCATCCTGCCCGAGGGCCGGGAAGGCCGTCCGTCGCAGGCGATGACCCTGGACCAGGCGGTCAAGCTCCTGGACGAGGCAGCGCCGGGCAGCGAGCACCGCCTCGCCGCGTACGTGGTCGTGTCCTTGCTGGCAGGCGTCCGCACCGAGGAAGCCCGCGCGCTGACCTGGGCCGAGGTCGACCTCGACGCTGGCACGGTGGCCGTTTACCGGTCCGTGCGGGCCAAGGGCGACACCAAGACCCGCAAGAGCCGCCGCGTCCTCAAGCTGCCCAAGCGGGTAGTGGAAGCACTCAGGGAGCACCGCAGGCGGCAGGCCGCCGAACGGCTCCGCGCGGGCGACGCCTGGCAGGATCATGATCTGGTGTTCTGCCGCGAGGACGGCGCGCCGCTGGACCGCTGGCAGGTCCGCCGCGAGTTCGCCGCCATCACCAGGGCTGCCGGGCTGGGGGAGGAGTGGGCACCGCGCGAGCTGCGGCACTCCTTTGTATCCATCCTCAGCGCCAGCGGCGTCCGCATCGAGGACATCAGCGACCTGATGGGCCACAGCGGCACGACCGTCACCGAGACCGTCTACCGACACGAGATCAGGCCAGCGCTCACCAAGGGCGCGACGGCCATGGACAAGATTCTCAGCAAGAAGAAGCGGGCGAAGTCCGCTTGACCAGCGCATCGGCCACCTGAGTGGCTCCCCGTTTGGCTCCCGAAGATCAAAAAGGAGTCCCGGAAAACTCCCGAAACCCCTTCTGACCTGCAACTTCTGGTCGGGACGGCGGGATTTGAACCCGCGACCCCTTGACCCCCAGATACCGGCAAGGCAAGCGTCATCCCAGATCAGGCCAGGTCAGGCCACGTAAACGGGTCCACTAACGTCCTCCGCGATCCGCCCGGATACAGGGGTGTTGCTGTACTCCACTGCTGTACACGGCCGGGGAGGCCGCCACAGCGCAAAGCCAGTCGGGTAATGATCTCGATCATCCCAGGTGACACGCTTGTGCTCCAGTACACCATTCCGACCTGATAGACAGCTTTCGACGCATACGCTCGCTTTCGGGCGTTTTCGTGCCTAGCCGTGTGGGGTGTGAGTACTTTCTTCACGGTTTTTCAAGGGCACGCCTTCTGCGCGCCAGCCGGGACGGCCATCGCCACCCTCACGGCGCAGGACGCGAGACACCAGGCAGCCGATCCGGCGCAGCATCCGCGGTCAGCGGCTCGTGTCGCGGGGTTCGCCGCCACTGGCGGCGGCAGCGTCGCCGCTTCCTCCGGGCGGTCGCCCTGCGTCGCGGCGGCTGCCTCGCGCGGTCTTCCCGCATCTGGCCGCTGCCAGTGCAGGCCGCAGTGCCTGGTGACTGCGCCTGCAAGGGATGACCGGGCCGTCCTCCTCGCGCCAGCCATCCTGTCACCGGGACAAAGATCACTGTCAAGGGCGCTCGCTACGCTCGCGTCGCTTGTTGGCGCAAGCGCAGACCCTGGACATTGATCTTCCCCGGCAAGATCCCCGCGCCTATCAGGAGGACGGGGGATAGAACTCGGTCCCTGGCGGACCTTGGTCAACACGATCCTAAAGCACCCGTGCGGCTGGCAGTCGGCAGTCGTCTCCCCTGTTCGAACACGCAAACGCCAAGCCAGGGCTGATGAGTAGCACACAGGTGCTGCCCTGTGATGAGGTTAGGCTAGCTAGTGAAGTCAACGGGAAGCTGACGCCATGGCGGACCGAGAGAACACGGGTTCCGCACAGCCCGAGAATGCTGGCGGTAAAGGGCGCACGAAAGGCACACGTGGGCAGGGGACGCCAGGGTCCCGCAGGAAGAAGTTCCTGGCATGGAGCACTGGCGTCTTAGCTGCCACGTCTGCGACATTTTTGGTTGTGATCGCGACCAATGGGGCAAATGCAGTTTATCATTTTCTGAATGGTAATAATCCCTTACTTGTGTCCCCTGCCTCGGTAAGTCCGGCAGGCACCACGCCGAAATTTCATGCCGCCATGGACCTCACACGTTACGATGTAGAATTCTTTCTTCCAGGGAATATCTCAATAAAGAACCTCCCGAAAGTGGTTGACCTTCGACGTCGCACACTGGGACCGCCCGTGACATCCTGGGATCTCAGCTTGAATATCTCAGGCACAGACGGACGCCCTGTAGTGATCACGGGAATGTCGGTAAAAGTAACATACCGTGCTCCTCCCTTCACGGTCACAAAAATCCATTCCTGTTGGCTAAAGAAATGCACACCCATAAATCCCCCTCAACTAGTGCAAGGCTCAGAGGAGGTCGTCAGGCACGTTTTGGCTGATCTAGATGTCCCAACATCTGACGTCAGGGTTCAACTAAACGGGAGGGGTCATTTTCCGTTTATAGTTACCGATACAAACCTTGAGTATTTCGTCTTAAATGTTATCGCAACACAGTGCAGTTGCAAATTTGTGGTACTTGTCAATTGGGCTCAAGGCGGACGTTCAGGCCAAGAGTTAATAGACCATAATGGACAACCTTTCCAAGTCATCACCGAGCGAATTGCGCGTCAGTATTGTTATGATAGGGGACGTCCTCGCGGTTATGCGGACGTAAGGGACCAAAAGGCGGTACATCGTCTTTGCGAAGCCTAGCCGAGCTTTGCATGAGCTTGAACTAGTGGCTTTGTCGCTCACAGTCGCCCCACGATCCATGGCGAGGCTTTCCACTGGGGCGTTCACCAGCCCGTCATCTGACAGCCGACCTCCGCGGTCCAGAAGTGGTCCCACGGACGATCACACCCGCATTTCCGCACTTGACGGGACTGATCACCAACCGCCTCCGGAGCCGTTGGTCTTTGACACTTAAAGTCAAGGTCCTGAACGTGCAGCACGATCATGCAACAACCGGGCCGGGCGGCCGATCTTTCAAGCTGGTGGTCGCGGGACAGCCGTTGACACTTAAGCGTCAAGGTCCCGAAGGTGCAGCACGACTGTGCAGCAGCTGAGCCGACATCCGATGGCCGCGACCGACCTTGGTGGGCTCCGCACCCGCGCCTGTGACCGCTATCGACCAAGCTGCCGTTAGTTCGCATCGAGGGGATCGTCGTGCCCGCTGCGTGCCCGATGGGTCGGTCAGTGGTGGTGCTTCGCGGGTACTCACGGGCAAGCCGCCAGGGCTGCCGACCTGCGTGTGAGCTGGTAGCGGCCAACCTGTTCGCTCATTCCCAAGCTGATAGTCCGCGGTGGTCCCGCCCGCTGACGCTTAAGCGTCAAGGTTCCGAACGTACAGCACGACTGTGCAGCAACCGAGCCGACATCCGATGACGGTAACCGACCCCGGCAGGCTCCGCCACCTGCGCCTATGACCGCTATCGACCAAGCTGCCGGTAGTTCGCATTGGGGGATGAAGGGTTCAAATCTCCTCAGCTCCACCAAGCAAGTCGTCCTGCACTAGAGAGGCAATTGGCTCGGTCCCGGAGTCGCGGGACCGACCGTCATCTGCGTCCCTATGGTGGGCATGACCCTGAAGGCGAGCCGACGATCATCACTGCCATCGACACGAACGATGAACTCGTACTTGCCAATTGCTGGTATAGGCAGACCCGGGAGGCTTGCGGCTAGGCAAACGTGCTGGTCATCGCCGATAGTGATCGCAGCTGGCCGACCTACATTGAAAGCTAGCCTCGCGTGCAGTGGCTGCGTCGCGTCAGAGCCCACCGGTACCTGAACGGGTTGTCCGTCCTCGCTGATGAGCTCGATGTCGACCTGGTGTTGCTTGTTGGTCTGCCCCCACGGCACTGTGACCATGATCCCGATACCCAGATTGGCAGCATAGGGCGGGTTCGTGCCTGGTGGCACGAAGACAATGTCGATGCCGCCTCCTGCGATGTACAGGAGGTTGTTCACAGCTTCGGCGTGGTTGCACAGGATCGCGTCGATCTGCATGGAACCTCCACGGTATGACACTTGAACCCACGACGGTATGACCGTATCATCAACCTGGATGACCGTCAAGGAGGGGTGGATGACCGCCAAGGAGGAAGCTTGCATCCATGTGGCGCGGGTGATCTTGAGTTCGATGAGGTCAACGAGGCGCATCTCGCCCGGCGGGGTATCACCGCAACGGAGGTGACTCAGGTCTGGCTGAACCGGCCGGTGTACGTGCCGAACAAGAAGGGGCTGACCGCAACGTGGCTCATGCTTGGCGACACCGAAGGCGGTCGTTCACTGACTGTGGCGGTCATAACCCTGGAGTCAGTGCTGCGTCTGCGGCCAGTCACGGGATGGAACAGCACTGTTGGAGAGTTGACGCGGTGGCGACCTAGGAGGGCAATATAGGAATCATGAAGGAACACGAGTTTGCCGAGCAGATTGAGGCTATGCGTGACGACGCCGAAGCCTGGGGTGAACCAAGCCCCGAGCCGGAGCGCAAGCGGAAGTCCGAGCGCCGACAACGCGGCGCGATGGTAAGTGTTCGCTTCTCGCCAGATGAGTTGGCATCCGTGCAGGCACACGCCGTCGAGGCCGGTACCTCGGTGTCTGGCTACCTCCGGAACCTGGCCCTGGCAGCGGCCAGGCAACCCATAGTGACCGTGACGTGGGTAGGTGCGGCAACGATCAACGCCCCGAGCACCGAAGAGCGCTTCCTCGTGCGAGAGGACCAAATCCCTGTTTGGTTACAGGCGGACCAGACACGGAGCAAATAGGCTATCGCTTCGAAGTATGCCCAGGTAGGGATGTGACGCACCTACCGCCTCTGGAGCCGTGTGCACTGGCACTGCGCAGCACCTGAGCGCTTGATCATGCCGAGTGCGTGCCCAATTCGAGGTTGGAACCTGCGTTTGCGCAGGTCGGGGCATAGTCGTCGGGGGTCTGATGCGATGTAAAGCCGCTGCCCCAGCCAACGAGCAGCGACCTCCTTCAGCAGCTCCTTGGCTGGGTGGCTGGCCTGCCACCTGTGTCCGGCCAAGTATCCAGCCCGGCTGGCGATGCATTGCCGAATTGAGCCGTACCTAGATCAAGGCGGCGCGCTGCGCGCGCCGCGGGCCGGCGCCTGCGCTCGGCCTCCGGCCTTGGGAAGGCCCCGGCCGGCGCGCGCCGACCCCACGCCTTCACTCCGCCGCCAATGAATACGGCTCACCCGGCGTGTAACCGATGCTGCACAATGCCGTCTTCCTCGGCGATCTAGTGTCCTGCTCCCGGCCGTCCTGTCAAGGTCACGCCCTGCGGTCGCGTCGCACGCGATCGGCTCCGCCGAACCCAGACACGACACCCGCTCGCCAGGGAGCGGCGGCTACGAGGAGCTGGAGAGATTCAAGGCATCCTATTGGACTGTTGGCGACCAATCCGCTGATCCCGGTATCGTTCCCGACTGTTGCCAGCGTTGCAACAGGTTAATTGTACTCCCCGTCGATATGAATAAGCAATGATCTCAAATATTGACGAATGTCAATCCAACCACTGAGTAGAAGTGTGCGATCTGGTTGTATAATCCACATTAGCCCAGCACTGGGGATTGCCTCTAGTACTTCCGGCGAAGTCGCCAAGGCTACAGCTTCTTCATTCCTCCCTAGTAGGTGTAGCGCCAGCACCCGGTCAGCCAGATTTGCAAGCTCTTTGTAATCTAGGGAGTTCGCCTTTTCCAACTCGACCAGTGCGGTTGCACAATCGACGGGAAGCAGGGAGAACCCGTAGTGGTTGTGAGCGTCTGCATCGTTGGGCGTGACCAATATTACGGCTTCAAATATTCCCGCCGCTATCTCGGGCTGGCCGTGTCGCAAGTAATTCGCAGCAGTCGGGATAAGACTATGAGCAAGGTCGCTAGCGATATTAGGGTCGCGTTCTACCGCGTGCCGGAGGTCTGTCACCCCTTCATCGTAATGCGCAGTCATCAGTTGGATTCGGCCGCGGCGAAAGATAGCCTGAACGTCGCCGGGATCGGCTTCGATAGTTCGGTTAAGGTCGGCCAGCTCCTCGGCATAGCGTCCCATCGCCAGACGGGTCTCATCCCGTTGGGCAATCGCCCAGTCATACTCTGGATCGAGTTCGATGGCGCGGTTGAAATCGGCCAATGCTTCCTCATGGCGCCCCATTGACCGATAGGTTTCCCCGCGGCTGACAATCGCCCAGCCATTCTCTGGGTCGAGTTCGATGGCGCGGTTGAAATCGGCCAGTGCTTCCTCATGGCGCCCCATTGACCGATAGGTTTCCCCGCGGCTGACAATCGCCCAGCCATTCTCTGGGTCGAGTTCGATGGCGCGGTTGAAATCGGCCAATGCTTCGTCGTAACGTCCCATTGACCGATAGGCTCGCCCGCGGCTGGTAACAAGCCAGGTGCCGTCTGGGTCAAGTTCGACGGCGCGGTTGAAATCGGCCAATGCTTCGTCGTAACGGCCCATTTCTTGATACGCCTGTCCGCGGCTCATAATAGGCCAGATGCGGTCTGAGTCGAGTTCGATGGCGCGGTTGAAATCGGCCAATGCTTCCTCATGGCGCCCCATCGCCTGATAGGTTTCCCCGCGGCTGGCGATCACCCAGCCATTCTCTGGATCGAGTTCGACGGCGCGGTTGAAATCGGCCAATGCTTCCTCATGGCGCCCCATTAGCCGATAGGTCTCCGCGCGCCTTGAGATGGGCCAGGCGCGCTTAGGGTTAAGTTCGATGGCGCGGTTGAAATCGGCCAATGCTTCCTCGTAACGATCATTCAAGCGGTGGTTCTCGCCACGCTCCTCAAGCGCTATGACGAGAGTAGCGTTATCGAGGTGAGCATCAGCAATTAGATTACTTAGGTACTGGGTCAAATCTTCATCATGGATACCATCCTGCAGAAGTTTGCCCCAATCTTGGATTTGGGTGTTAGCCGAGTCACGACCCGCACCGGTGAGCATGCCTGCCCACTGGCGCGCGCGGGCGGTACTGTGCTCAGCCGCTTTGACCGCGAACCCGAGCGCTCGTGGCAGGCCATTGATTGGATCGGCGCACAAACCGTGGTACGTCTCCTCGCACGTATAATCGACCCAATCAGGATCTTCCCAAGTCTTGTCGGTTCCGCCAGCCGCATCCGCGGCCCATTGAGCGTTTGCTTGTGCCAGCGCTACATGCTGGGCGCGCCACTCATTGGGCGATTGGGCTCGCTTCAAGCGAAGCATGGCCGAACGTACGACCTCGTGATACCGCCATGAACTCCCCTGACGGCTCACGAAAGGAAGACTGGACAGCCAACCGAACAAGTCGCCCGCCTCACCAGACGAAGTAATCGTGGCGAGCACGTCCTGGTTAAGTGTCCTGGGTAGCGCCGCGGTGACTGCCACCGCCCGCTTGACTGGATCGTTCTCCCATTTAAGAAATCGCTCCACTGCGTCTCCGGCAGGGTCGCCAATGTCGGCGGGATCATCCGGCCGAGCGTCAGCGAGTGTTGTAAGCCACATAGGCAGCCTGCCAGACAGGCTGAGGATAACCTGAACTGTATGCTCATCGCTGATGTTCTTGCTGCTTAGAAACTGGCGTGCCTCAGCTTCACTGAATGGCTCCAGGGGAACATCGGTGATTACTGATAGGTATTCTCCCCACAGATTAGGGTTAAGTGGGTTCTGTCCCGAAATAGTAGTAATAAGTGTAACCGGCAGATCACCATAAAGGCCTGCATATAGATTCCGTAGCCAGCGATCGAGGAATAGCGCGGTGCGCTCGTAGGTATCGAAAAACAGGGCTATCTGCCGACCTGCGGCCACATGGTCTAGTCCTGCGACGAAGACAGGTGTGAGTTCGGCCTCTGGAGTCAGCAAAAGGCGCAGATCTGCATGGTCGCTGAACTTGCGAGCTAGGTATACGCGTGCCCTGTCAGCTTGATCAGCGGCGGCACCGATGTCCACAGGTGCCAAAAGGCTCCCGGCAAAGGGTATATCGCGTGCCGCCGACATGCCAATCGTGATTGCAGCCTTAGTAAGGAACGCGGCGACCCCATCTGGAGCGTGCGGGTCAGACTCTAGTTCCTGTCGCCGAGCACGGTACCTGGCAGCTCGCTTCTCAAACTCTGCGAGTGAAACACCGCCACGCTTAAATTCAGCCGCGATGGCAGTCATAGCCGAAGTCACGTCGTCAACAGTGTCATCGACGTATGCGGTCAGCGCCCCGCCGTCGTTTGCGATCTGTTGTAGCTGCTTGGTCAGGTAAGTTTTCCCAACACCCGCGTCACCGTGAATGTTGAACAGGAACCTGCGGCCTTCGTCTTCGAACGGCAACCCCAGGTTCTCCTGATATTGGACCACCTGTCGTTGACGACCGACGAAGCCGCTCTGCTGACGGCCCCGAATGAGGTCCTGTAGTGACCGCCGTTCTCCCGGCATCCTAGCCCCTCGCAACCCTTCCCCAACCGTGCGGAGTCTCACTATCGCAGGGACCATAACAGGTGATCCCAGTGTGATCCGCGGCCACAGCCTACGGTGCCCAACAGTAGAGACGGACGTGGCCAGTCACCCACCGGAAGCGTACAGTAAGACCGAGAGTAGAGGTTCGCACGAGCCAAGTCCCAACAATCTGGTGATCAGAGGCAGGTTCGAACCGCCGACGTTCCCGGTTTCAGGACTGCAGTCCTCCAGCCCGTCGAGCTCGGCGATCATGTCGGAGCGGCGGAGCTGGCCGCGGTGATGCGCCTTTCTCCGTTGTGTGACCGATGAGGGTATGAACCCGGGTGCCTCACGAACACTCGCCCCCCAAGGGCGCGGCGCTGGCGCTGCATATCTATTAGCTGCTTCAGTTCCTCTACTGTGAGCCAGCGCTTAGGGCGGTGGATCATCCGGTGGCAATTCGAGCAGAGCAGAGCCAGATCTGGGCCTGTTCCACTACGGTGACGGCGTTAGCGAAGAACTCGTCAAAGAACGCCGGTAAAACCGCTCCCACCGGTTGGGGCACTCCGACTCCGGGATGATCGCTAACGCAGCGTCCACAGTGTGCTGCTGGCTAAGGTGGAGCCTGATCGTCCCGTCTGCCGCCGACCAGGGGACAAGCCCAGCAGACCGGGCCAAGCCGGTCAAGATCGTTCGTCCGGTAGGGCGCTGCATCTTGACCGGCTTGGCCCGGCCCGCTCCCTGGCGGGCGGGTCGACGGCAGACGGGATGATCAGTAGGACAGGCGTGCGCGAGAGCGCGCTCGGCGAACCGAAGCAAGCGTGGCGCGCGCCACACATGTGCCACGCACGGAGAGCATTCACGGTCAATGGCGGTAATTCACGGATCAGGCACGTGATCCACCAGCGCATATATCAGTACTGCTAGGGCTTGTTCAGCGGTACCGACCTTCCAAGCTGGTGGTGTAACCGCAGCTATCTAACGTCCTCAGCTTGGGCGAAGTCCCGCCAGTTCCTGTTCAGGGCGTCCTGGCTGGGATGCTGCCCGGGTTCGGCCGGGTGAGCTACACGGTGGCCGGATAGTGCCTCGTATTGCGTTCCGGCTAGCAGCTTGGACACGGCGACCTTCCTGGTCGCGGGGTCGAAGGCCAGCAGGCGGAGGTCGAGCAGGGTGTGGATGTCGGATCGCAGCAGCAGCCCGTTGGTGACTGTGTTGGATTCGGGGCCGCGGTAGGGCCGAAGGTGGGCGGCTTCCAGCGTTGGGGCGGCGTCACAGCCAGTGACAGCGCATCGTCCTTGGTAGGCCTGCATGATGGCGACCCGGAATGCCGATTGGCCCTGGCGGGCGACGATTTGCCGGTAGGTGCGCAGGCGGGCGTCGTAGTCGTCGGATGGAATGGCCGCCTCGCTGGCTTCGCGGTCGAGATCGGTGCGGGCGGTCGCTTCGAGGATGTCGTTGATGATGTCGGTAGCGGGCGTGCCCGGGGGGTCCAGGCTTTCCAGGAAGAAGTAGCCTTCAGACCATCGGACAGGTACGGCCAGGCCAAGGACCTCGTACTGGCTTCGCCGCCTGGCGGGCGAGTGCTCACGGAGCACCCCGACAGGAACCCGGTCGGCGATGCACCGCATTAAGCCCCTGTTCGTGAATGCGTCGTCACGAGCTGCCGGGTCAGGTCCTTCCTGGTGATAGGACAGCAGCCAGCCGCCGCCGGGTGCCGGCACCGGCAGGCCGTCCGCGTATGGGCTGTCGAGGTTGATCCTGATGCTGAGCGCATACGGCGTGCCAGCTGGCTTGTAGATCCCCTTGGGCTTGGAGACTAGCCGGAGGCCATCTTCTAACGGTCCCGGGATCGGGGAGACCTCGCCTTTGTGCTCCTCGAACCAGGCCAGGCGCCGCTGATGTTCTGCGCTGAGCCGCGCTGCCAACTCTGGATCCATGCCGAAGGCATACCACCCGAGCGCGCCCGGTGCGTGCCCAATGGACCGGCGGCCTCCGCACGTCCCGGGCCAGGCCGCCGAGTGCCTTCGGGATGGCATGGTCACGATCTCTGGTTGCCTGCTGGTATCAGCACGGCGCGGGTGCTGGAGTGCTCGAGGCCCGCCATCAGCTCCTTGAGCCCGCGCCAGAGGCCGCCGCATTTGAGGCTGTCCAGCCGGTCACTCGCTGCGTAGCCTTGGATGCGCCTCGCACGTGGGCCGGTCGGGGCGACCTTCGACGTGCCGCATGGCATTCGAGCTGGGAGGATACGGGTGTGGACAACGCCAGGGCTGAGCTCAGTCAATTGTATGAGGATCTTAGAGTTGTGGACGACGCATTCTGGGAAGAGTGGAGATATATCGAACCCAAATGGCACCTCTCGATTGGCCCGATTCGTGTCCAGAGTGCTGTAGGTTCACAACTCATTGTCAGAGTCTTCATCCTATTCAATGCAGCTTGCTTTGCCGCGGGAATAGCATTGGTGCTAGCTGGTGGGCTGCTTGCCTCCATAGGCGTCGCACTTATAGTAGGTGTCCTATTTTCATTTGGTGCCTTCATAACTCAATTCTGGGCGGTTGCTACGCAAGCGGAGCACGAGCTATCGAGCCGCATACATGACGAAGGCCGGCTATCTAAGCTGCAGCACCTCGCAAGTAAGCGTGCGAAACTAATGCGAGATATCGACAAACTCATTCAAACCTACACTACTGGAGACAATGGTGCTCCGTAACAGTACAGCACGCTGCAAGTAGTTTGTAGTGACATCAAGGTCCCGAATGTGCGGGACCGACTCCTGAGCCGTGTGCGTGCCCGCTACGTGCCCGATGAGCCGGGCAGCAGCCGGGCTTCGCGGATCGCATCACGGACAAGGCGGCAGACCTGCCGACCTGCGGATGAGCAGGTGACGGCCAAGCTGCTCGCTCATTCCCAAGCTGATAGTCCGCGGTCCCTCACCTGGGTTTGGCAGCTATCGGAACGACGGGCCGGAACAGGCCCAGCACACCTTTGCGGCAGGTCATAACCGAGGCCCCGGGCGGCCGGCTA
>WNGF01003023.1_pt1 | contig 23164 bp, 23 predicted proteins | sample 5400641 | NCBI WGS metagenome assembly WNGF01 (sample SAMN13153371, study PRJNA577476) | soil metagenome | isolation source: 80 cm soil or saprolite under grassland replicate 2 | place: USA:California | collected 2016-06-15 | reverse complement strand
AGAGCTGACATGCGCGAGCTGGGCAATCACGCTGGCCAGGTCCAGCTGCTGCGTCGTGGACGAGGCCGGCTTGCCGATGACGGGCGATTCGAAAACGGCACCCAGGGGATCGAGCGTGCCGTTGGTCGACGCGCTGGTCTCGTCGTCGGTCTTGCCCTCGGCATCGGACGGACCGGGCGGGAGACTGTCGAGGTCGAGGACGTTGGCGAGCTCGGCGAAACTCTTGAGGGTGATCGTGCCGTTGGCGCCGTTGCTGTGGTTTGACGAAGACATCGCTGCTTGCTCCTGAAGACGGAACGGCCGTGGCCGACTTGGAAAATCGTTGTCGGTCACGGCCAGCGGCAGTACGATGCCCAGCGGATGGACCGCAGCAACGGTCCAATCCGTGGGCGATGATCAGGGCTTACGAGCTCTGACCGTTGCGAGGGCCGACGGGACGAGGTTTGAACACCGTAACTGTCTCGTCGGCTTCGTTTTGTGCGGCGTGGTGTGCCAGCAGGACGAGTCCGTTGCGGCCAACAGGCTTGGGGGCTGACGCGTTGTGAACAGCGACGTCCGCGCCTGTTTGCCGCACGACGGAGACGGCCGCCGCCTGCCGATACAGGTAGAGCAGGTCCTCGGCGAGGGTGCCCGCTACTTCGTCAGGCTGTCGCACGGTAGAACCGAGTCGGTGAGCCAGTCTGACAATGAACGCGTTGGATCCGCTGAGCTGTTCAACCTCAGCGGCTAGCGATTCACCATCGCCACCCGAGAGTGTGGGCACCAGCACGATCGCGCGCACGTCGTGGCCAGCTCGCTCGAGCACCGGCAGGAACTCGCGCACGACCGGCGTGAGCGCCAGCCGCACCGCGGCACGCTGAGGGCGAGTACCGGTCAGCAGACGCAAGCGCGCTGCCCGCGACCGGTGGCGGTTGATCAGCCGATAAGCGACGACCACAAGGGCGAGCGCGGCACCGACCACGATGATGGGCTGCCCAAGATCGGTTGGATACGAATGCATCGATTGCCTTCCTTTCCCCCGATGCGAGGGAGAACGGTCACCCGACGAGGGTGACGGGGCGGACGAAGGACCTGCTGAAGTGGGCTTCACCCCCTTCCAGCGCGAGGCACAACGGCGGCGAGATTTGTGCGCGCCGCCCACGAAAACGCCCCCGGTCCTGTCTGGCCGGAGGCGTGGAGACGACAGAGCCACGGCTCTGTTCGGTTGGTCGGCAGCCTCGTTAGGTCGAGCTAGTCAGCGCCTACAGCGCGCTTGATGACTCGCAAGAGCCGTACGGGACAATCAGTCCGCGAGCTCGCTCGATTCAGGCAGCGGGGGCAGCAGCTGTTTGTCGCGCCGGCTCGGCCTGAGGCTCGGGTTCCGAAACTTCTTCGGTGATCGGAAGCATGGGAACCGCACCCGAGCGCATATCCCGCTGCGCTTCTAGCGCGGCTGCCGAGACCACACGCGCATGGACCTGGTCACGCAGCTCGAGATGCGCTTGCACATACGGCTCGAGCGCCGCGTCGAGCACGCCTCGCGCGAGCGAGCTGGGGCTGGTGCCGAGGGCTCGAGCAGCTGCTTCGATGCGTTCGAGCAGCGACGAGTCGCGCGGCACATGAACATTCAATTGCGGCATATCGTCGCCTGGTTCATATGATTGCATATGAATTGCTTTTCGACAAGGGCCGTGCGAGGCACGGGCAGGCTAATCGGCTGCAATGCCGGCCTTTTCAAGTTGCGCCCGGGCAGCCGCAGCTCGCTCCTGGGGAAGGTCAGGAAGCTCCACGACCAGCCGGCGTACAGCTCGAACCAGCGCCCGCGTGGCCTGTTCAGGCGAGCGGCCATACCCGGCCGTTGCGGTGATGCCATGCCATTCCGCCTTCCACCAGTCCTGCTCGGCCGCCTCGCGTCGGTAATGGATGAGGCTCCCACGCGGGGGCCGGTGGAGAGAGAGGCGCGTTTCGCCTGCGCCGATTGGCAGGTCCAGGAAGGCCGCAATGGCAGGCGGCTCGCCGCTGCTCACCTGGCGCAGTCGAGCGAACGGGGCCACCGGATACGGAGGTTGGGCCCGCCCGGCACGGAGCATGAGCCGCCACGCGAACGCGCGCTCGTACGCCTCGTGAAGTCCCGCCAGACGGGTCGCGTGTAATGCGTCGGTCTGAGAGACGCCGAAGCGATCACGAAGATCGACGAGGATGTCCACATCCCACTGATTCGGCAGAGGCGGAAGCAGCCAGAAGTCGAAGTGACGGCCGGCTGCCACGTCGGGCAGCAAGCTCCAGAGATGCGAGTTCTGTTCCAGCGCCTCATCGAGATAGAAAGCCCGCGCAAACCCGACTCGGGCGCTCGGGTCATTGGCGGTGTCGCACGGGTGCTCCGTACACACGGCAAGCACCGGCTCCACGAGTACCTGGCTGGTGAGCGCGTCGCGTACCACATATGGAAGGTTGGCGCAGACGTCACCGTGCCCATAGACCCAGCCTTCGGGCGGTTCCGTCCAGTACCAGGCCAGAGCGAGCTCAGCGGGCGAAAGCGGCACGGGGTGATTGGATCAGATCAGGCACATTTCCTCCTTTCGATGGTCGTGATCGTGAATGCGGGTGGCCCTTCGATGGTGATCATCACGGTGAGCCAGGCCGTTGCCTCGCTTGTCCGCATGCCGTCTGGAGCCCGGCTCCAGGGCAGAGGCGAAAGGAGGAGACGCTCCCACCGGCATGTCGGCGACGGCCGCGGTTGCCAGCAGACCCATATACACGCCGACCAGCCTACGCGGAGGGCGTCCCGATACCGTGCCAATGCCGTCCCAATGGCGTCCGGCGTAAGCCACCTTGCGAAATTGCCGGGGACAATTGTGCGGCTACCGAGCTATCTAACAGTACATAGAACAAATATCCGTCCGGATGGCGTGCCAATGGTGTCCCAAGGCCTGCCAGCCAGTTCGTCGTTGACGGAAAAGCGTCGCAGAGGCATCTCGCTGGACAGACAATCCCAGGATGATCGTCAGCCGCTGCCGATCGGGGCGTCGGAGACCGGCTACAGCCGCGCGAGCCTCAAAGGTGCGCTGGCGGAAACCGGTTCAAGACCGGGCAGGACGGGTGAGCTCGCGCGGGGGCGACGGGGTGCGCGACTCTTACCTCGAACAGCCGCGACGCCGCATCGCACCAGCCAGCACGCACGTCCACAAGCCTTCGGGCACCGACATGCTTGACGGAAGAAGCGTGCCAATGGCGTCCGGCTTGCAAACCGCAAGTGCTATTTGAGCGTGACGGGCGTCCGGGGCAAGTTGAGATCAAAATTGGTCAAAAAGAGGGGGAATATAGCCTTACATTCACGTCTTCGTCCGTCGCATGCAGCCTACCGCGGCGGCTGCTCCCGGACTGCTGGACTGCTGCCGTGGCCTCCTGGGAGGACCGGCAAGGTACGACTTCGCCGGTGGCGGGCATGACACCCCGGCGTCAGTGCTGAGAACCGGTCTGCTCAGTCGTACGGCAAGGTGAGGGACGCCGACGTCGTGCTCAACTGACTCGTACGCCGAGCAATCACTCCGGTGCTGTGCGAGCCGTCAATCCCGGACGCCATTGGCACGGCAACGGCACGCCTGCTGGCGACACTGGCATCGTTGAAAACCCCACGCCAGTCCGACGTCAGGCCTCGTCAGGTCGCGGGCGCCGCTGACCTGACAGCCAACAAAGGCGGCTTACCCGAACCGAAGAGCCGCATGGCGCGGGGAACGCGCAATTGGTCACGCCGGGAGACGCCCGAAAAGCCGTGACCGGTTGCCACGGGTTCCTCGGGCCGAGATCGCCGCTCCTGGCCGGCTGGCTCGAGCACGTCACGCGCAAAAAGATCCACAGCACGGAGAACATGTGTTCTACTCAGAAGGCGTGACGGGCAGCAGTGACACTCCCGTGGTGGGAACCTCTCGCGCTGAGGGCTGCGCACGCGGTCAGGCGTGCACCGGCTTTTACGCAACTTTCACACGCCAGGTACTTTCGCACGCCGTCGGCAGGTGCTAGCGTAGATGGGCAAGCGTATACCACGTCAGAGCGTTAAGAAGGTCTTAGCGTTCAGGAGGAAGACTGCCTTGGTCAGACGCGGCCGCGCGTCGGCAGCTCGCGCCGAACAACCTGAGGGAGGCGACGAGTCAGTCCAGACCGGGGGCCGCCGGCAGCCAAAAGACAAGATGACCGTGCTCATGAGCAGCCACGTACGGCGGAGGCTGCGGGTCGCCGCCGCAATTCAGGACCGCGACATCTCGCAGGTCATCGAGGACGCCGTGCAGCTGTACCTGGATAGCTGGGAACGCGAGCGCGCGAGCAGGGGCCTGCCGCCCATGACCGTGGAGTAAAGCCGAAGTCCCATTCCGTTTAGCCGCCAACCCTGGAGGTTGCCTCAGCCATGGGCGTGCAGATCGCCGGTTCTTCGTCAGCCACTCCCCGAAGCCCCGTCCCGAACGGGACGAGTGTTGGTGGGCCCCACCACGCTTCCTCGCGCGCCGCTCGGCCGTTCCGTCCCGCTCATCGCCTCGACGGGCGAGTCCTGCTCGGTCTGGGCGCGGCGGCGCTCTCGCTGGCGCTGCTGGCGTTCGGGCTCCGCCAGGTGCTGCCCGCCTCCGAGTCGCTGCTGGAGGCCACACGTGACCTCGAGCCGGGCAGCGTGTTGCAGGCCGACGACGTGACCTCGGTCGACGTGCGCGTGCCGCCGAATGTGGCCCAGGCGAGCTTCACGGCCGAGGCCATCGACCAGGTCGTCGGCAACCGCCTTGGCACACGCGTCTCGGCCGGCCAGCTGCTGGCGCCGAGCCAGCTGGCGACCAGTCACACGACGGTCGCGCCGGGCCACGTGCAGGTGACTATCCCGGTCGACCCGTACACCGCCAGCGCCGGCGTGATCGGCCCTGGCGACACGGTCGTCGTGTACAGCACGCCTCGCCAGGCACCGGCAAATGGGGCGCTACCTTCGGCCAGCGTGGTCCTGGACCAGGCGCGGGTCGTCGGCGTCGGGCGTGGGCAGCAGGGGCTCAGCGTGAGCTCGGGCGGCGGGCCGATCGCCAGCCTGGGAAGTAGCAACCAGCCGACCTGGCTCACGCTTGACGTCAGCGTCGACGAAGGAGCCAGTCTGGTGGCGGCTGAGCGTCTGGGGTCGCTGGACGTTGCCCTCAAGGCGCTCGGCGACGAGGCGAGTTTCCGATGAGCATGGATAGCGTGCTGCCCGGCGGCGGCCAGCTGCGCGTGGTGCTCGGCGTCAGCCGCTCTCGCGTGCTGCCGCTGCGCCTGGCCTACGAGGCCGACGAGCACGTGCGTGTGGTCGCCTCGTGCGCCACCGCGAGTGAAGCCCTGGCCGTGCTCGAGCGCGGCGACGCCGACGGCGCCGTCCTCGACGAGGACCTGCACGGGCTCGACCGAACACGTCTGGGACTCCTGAAAGCACGTCCGTGGCGACTGGTGCTGCTGAGCCGACAGCCCGACTCGGCGCGCTGGGACGGGTTGCCCGGCGCGGTGCTGCATTCCGAGAGCGACCCGACTCAGATCCTGCATGCCCTGCAGAACGCCTCAAATGTTGAGTTCACGCGGCACCGCAGCAGCAGCCCGGCCCCAGCACGCCTCAGAGGACGGTCACATCCATCGGCGAACGGCGAGCAATCACCGGACAGCGTCCAGGTTGAGCCGCAGTGTGCGAAGTCGCGGGTGATCGGCTTCTGGGGCGGCCGCGGCGGCGCGGGCAAGACCACGCTTGCGCTCAATTGCCTGGCGCTCGGCGGGGCAGTCGAGCCGACGGTGCTGGTCGAGCTGGAGACCATCGCCGCCAGCCTGGCGGCTTATCTGGACGATGGCCGCGACGGCAAGCCGCGGCGTGCCAGGAGCACGCTGCTCGAGCTGGCCGCCGTGCAGCCGCGAAGTGCCGCCGATTGGGAGTCGGCACTCACCCGGATCCTTCAACCGCTCGGCAGCTACAGCCCGCACGCTCGCCTGATTTGCGGCATTGCACACCCCGAGCAGCGCTCGAAACTGAGCGAGCCGGCCGCGTTCACCGAAGCGCTGATCGGCGCACTGCGCGAGCGCTTCGCGCGGGTGCTGCTCGACATTGGCAGCGATCCACTCGGCGGCGAGTCCACGGAAGCGCTGATCGCCTCGACTGCATTGCGCCTTTCCGATCAGGTGCTGGTCGTGGCCACGCCCGACCGACCGAGCGTGCATCGCACCTGTATGGCCGTAGGCGAGGCCGGCCACCGACTCGACCGCCAGGGTGTGGGGCTGCTGATCAACCGCGTCGAACCGAAGACGAGCGGCGACGTCTCGTGGATCTCCGACGCGGTGGGGCTGCCGATCCTGTCCACGCTGCCCGCGGACGACAAGGCCCAGCGGCGGGCGATCGCCGCGGCCGCGCCGGTGGTGCGCGACCCGGACTCGCGCCTGCGGCGGCCGCTGGCCGAGCTGCTCGAACAGCTTGGCAGTCCGCGCAGCCTGGAGGCTTTCGTTCCCGCGCCTCGTCCGCCGCGGCGGCGCCCGTCCGTTGGTGTCTGGGGCCAGCTGCGTACGGCGCTCGGGATCGCGCTCGGCACTCTCGGAGGACCTCGATGACCATCACCTTCGCACCGCCCACAATGCCGGAACCTGGGGTCAGCATGGATGGGTGGCCGGCCGAGGAGGACCGACCCGTGATTCGCAGGCTGCGCCTCGAGGTGCGCCAGGCGATTGGACGCCTGAGCGGCGACGACGAGCAGGGCGAGCCGGCGCGCGTGCGCCAGCTCATCCGCGCGTGCGTCGACGCCCACCAGCGCCGCGCGTTTGCGACCACCAACACCCCGCGGCTGATCGACGCGCAGGCCGCCGAACGGGCGCTGGTCGCCGATTTCCTGGGCTTCGGCGTGCTCGAGCGGTACCTGCAAGCGCCAGACGTGGAGGAGATTGGCATGGTCGGCCCTGGCCGCGACTGGCTGTTCATGACCGACGGCTCCAAGCGACCCATCGACGTGATCGTGTGCGAAGACGAGGCCGACCTGGTCGACCTGGTCAGGCGCGTGGCCAGCAGCCTGGGCCGATCGTTCACCAGCCGCACACCGGTGCTCCGTGCCACGCTGGACGACGGCTCGCGCCTGCACGCGGTGCTGGGGAGCGCTTTCGGCGGCGTCTCGCGCGTGGGAACCACGCTCAACATCCGCAAGTTCCCCGATCGCATCCGCGACATGGGCGAGCTGGTCGAGCGCGACATGCTCCCCTGGCCACCCGCCCACTACTTGCTGGGGGGCGTCGCGGCGTACTGCAACATCCTGATCGCTGGCGGCTTCGGCAGCGGCAAGACCACGCTTGCCAACGTGCTGCTGGCCAGCGTCTCGGGCAGAGACAGACTCATCTCGATCGAAGATCCGCACGAGCTGTCCGCGGTGTCGAGCCACCCGGACGGCATCGTGCTCGAGTGCAGGCCCGAAAACGCCGAGGGCGTGGGCCGGATGACGCAGCGCGACCTGGTCAAGTGCGCCCTGCGCATGCGCCCGGACCGGATTTGCGTGGGCGAGATTCAAGGGGACGAAGCGTTTGACGTCGTTCACGCGATGGCCTCGGGTACCAGCGGCAGTTTCAGCACCATTCACGCCGAGACGGCGCGCGAGGCGTTGCAGAAGCTCGGCATGCACCTGCTGGCGGCCGAGCCGAATGTGAACGAGCGCCTGATCGCGGAGTGGATCAGCCAGAGCCTGCATATCGTGGTGGCGCTGGCCAAGCATCCCGCGACCGGCCAGAGAGCTGTCATGCAGATCAGCGAGGTGTCTGGTCTGGAAGGCAGCACCGTACGCCTCGAGGACCTGTGGGTGCGCGAGAGTTTCGAGGCGCCTCTGGTCTCAACCGGCGCCTCGTCCCGACTGCACGAGCGGTTCCGACGCTACGGAGTCGACCCGAGCGTTCTGCGACCCAGCGCGGATGAGCGGCCTTGATCGGTCTGCTCGCCGCCTGGGCGCTGCTGGGGCTTGGCCTGTGGCTGCTGGCCGACTGGTGGCTGGTGCCCGCACGACCCACCCGAATCCGACGACCGAGGTCCAGGCCGATCTCCGATCGCCTCGAGGCGCTGCGCCAGGTGCTGGTCGAGGCCGAGCTCGAGCAGTGGAAGCCTGGCGCGGTGGTCGGATGCAGCATCGGGCTCGGGCTGGTCGCCGGCGCACTGGCCTTCCAGCAGCTTGGCTGGGCCGTGCCCGCGCTGTGCTGGGCAGTGGGCGTCGGCAGCCTGCCGCTGGTGTACATCTGGCGCAGACGCGAGCAACTGCGCACGGCCCGTCAGGAGCAGCTCGCGCCGCTGCTCGAGCGCGCGCGAGACGAGCTTCAGGCAAGCCAGGGACTTCAGCACGCGCTCAGCGTGCTCGCCGTGGGTGGCCCGTCGGCACTCCAGCCGGCGCTCCGCCGCCTGGCCCAGGACCTCGGCCGCCACCATGACCTCGGGCTAGCGCTCGAAGGCTCACGCCGACGCCTGGCCGACCCGGTCTGGGACGACTGCGTCGCCGCGCTGCTGCTCGGCCATTCGAGTGGCGGACCGCTCGGCCAGGTGCTCGAACAGCTCGCCTCGAGCGTGCGCGCCAGCGTGGAGCTGCGCAAGGCCGTCGCCGCGCAGCAGGCCGCCACGGTGCGCGCGGCGCACATCACGCTGGCGGTACCGATCGCGGCCATGCTGTTCCTGCGGGCGCTGGTGCCCGGCGCGGCCGAATTCTACGCGACGCTGGGCGGCGAGATCGTGCTGCTGGTCTGCGCGGCGTGCATGGGCGCCGGCTACTGGTGGATGCGGCGTATGGGTGGACTGCCCCGTGCGCGGCGCCTGGGGGTCCAGGCGTGAGCGAGTTTTCTCATAACCCCATCCTGCTGCTCCTCGCCGCTGGTGTGGCGCTGGGTGTGTTCGTAGCAGTGAGCGGTCAGCCGGTGGGCGCGCCTGGCCCCGACCTAGTGACGCGGATCCGGCGGCTCGATCCCGACCTGCTGTGGGACGAGGAGGAAGCCGAAGGTCGCAGTGAGTCCAGCGTCCTGGGCTTCCTGCATCCGCTCCGCCAGGACGCGCTGCGCCTCGTGAGGTTGGTCAGCGAGACGCTGGGCCTGGGACTCAGCGCGCAACAGGCCGCGCTGATCCGAGGCGACGACAGTCTGGCCGACCAATACCTGCAGCGGCTGACCACGCCGCTGTTTTACGAGGCGCTGGCACTACTGCTGGCGTTCGTGTTCAACCTGCTGGGCATCTGGCGCGGCCTGTGGCCGTGGTGGGTGTGGCTGACAGTGGCCGGCGTGGGCTTCGTCATGCCGCATGCCCTGGCGCGCGGCAAGCTGAGCCGCCATCGCCAGGAGCTGCTGGCCGGACTGCCGCGACTGGCGGACCTGCTGGCGATCGCGGCCTCCGGCGGGGCCGGCATCGAGCTGGCGGCGCAGGCCGTCACCCCGCACCTGGCGGGCCCGCTGGGCAAAGAGTGGGCACGCATGTGCAGCCAGCTGCGCCGGGGTGGTGGGGTCTCATTCCCGGAAGCTCTCGAGGAGCTGGCCGCCCGCAACGAGGTCCCGGAGCTCGAGCGGCTGGTCGAGCTGCTGCGCACTACGTATACCAGCGGCACCAGCGTGGCGCCACGCTTGCGGCAGCTCGCGGCGAGCTGGCGCCAGGACCGCCTGCGCACCCTCCAGGCCGACGCGGGCCGTGCCGGCGCGACGATGTTTCTGCCGGTGATGCTCGGCATCCTGCTGCCGCTCATGGTCCTGGTCGTGGCGCCGGGCGCCGCGGCGTTCATCCGACTACTGATCAGCTAGCCAGCCCGTCATGAGCAACCGTTCGTCGACTCATTCCACTCTGCAAGGGAGGTCAGGCACGTACCGATTTTTGACACATCGCACAAAAGCGCCACTCCGAGCCGTCGCCGCAAGTCGCTTTCCGCTGATGGCGGACGCTATCTATCAAATGAGATGGAGGAACGCGTAATGGAGCAACAGAGCATGCACTGGGCAGAAGCCTGGCTGCGCACCTCGATCGATAACTTTGGGCCGCAAAGCCTGCGCGTGCTGGTCAGGAGCCGGCAGCGCGCAAGCATCATGTCCGAAGAGGCAGTCTGGGTGGGCGTGGTCGCCACGGTCGGCGTCGCGACGGTAGCCGCCTTCATGACCGGTCTTGGCGGGGTCCTGCAGAAAGCACTGTCAGGAATCAGCGGCCAGGTGTAGGCACGCACCCGGATGCAAGTGCAGCTCCGGCTGAACCGCTGCCAGCCGGCCCAGACGCTCGCCTCGTTCGCGGTGGCCGGGACCGCGCTGGTGATCGTCATGCTGGCGCTTGGCAACCTCGCGTTCTGGCTCTACGCCCAGAACGCGGTGACGGCCGCCGCCCAGGAAGCGGCGGTGGTGGCTTCGCGCGAGGATGGAACGCCACAGGCCGGTCAGCAGACCGCGCAAGCCCTGCTGCGGGCGAGCCTGGGTCCGAGCGCTGAGCACGTGACGACCATCGACGTCTTCCTCGACGCGAATGCCGCTACCGCCAGGGTGCAGGGAAGCTGGCCGGTCGTGCTCCTCGGCCCGGTGACAGCCGCGCCGCTGCGCGCTACCGCGACCATCGCACGCGAGCGCTTCCGACCAGGAGGAGCCTGATGGAACTCCTCCGAGCACCTCTCCTGCTGTTGGGCCGCCAGCGTGGAAACGCCGTCGTCGAGCTGGCGGTGCTGGCGCCCATCATCGGCGTGCTGCTGGCCGGTCTGGCGGCGGTCGCGATCGCTGTCCAGGCCCAGCTCGGGCTGGTGTCGGTGGCCGAGGAGGCTGCCGTGGCGGCAACCTACGCCTCAAGCCCCGCGCAGGCGGTAGCCCTCGGCGAGACGCGCGGGCGTCAGGTGGGCCAGGGCTACGCGCTGCGCAACGGGTCGCTGGTCGTCACCATCGACGCGACCGGATTTGCGCCGGGCGGCGTCGTGCGCGCCACAGCCCACTATCAGCTGTCGGCTGACCAGGTGCCGTTGCTCGGGCTGGCGCATCTCGACCTCGAACAACGGCACGCTGAGCTGGTGCCTCTGTACCGCGGGCTGGCAGCCGCGCCATGAGCCTGACCACGCTGTTCGCGGTAGTTTTGCTGCCCGTGCTGCTAGGGCTCACCGGGCTGGTCGCCGACGGTGGCGAGGTCCTGGTCGCTCGGCGCGAGGTGCAGGGTCTGGCCAAAAGCGCCGCTCACGCGGGCGCCGCTCAGTTGGACACCGCAGTCACCCGCGCCAGCCCCGACCAGCCGGCGCCACTCAACCCGCGCGCGGCCGAGCTCGCCGCGGCGCAATACATCGCGATCCAGGAGCCAGGGCTGAGCGCGACCGTGCGCGCCGACGCACGGCAGGTGGTCGTCCACCTCACGTCTCGGCCGATTCAGATGACGTTCCTGCGCCTGGCTGGCATCATGGAGGTTCAGGTCACCGCGGACGCGACGGCGCAGCCCCGCACGGGGGTCGCCAGCGCACAGCGCTGAGGGGACAGCGCAAGGGAGACAAGCAGCATGGCACGAGGTATCCCCACACGGAAGCCGCCGGAGTTCCCGGACGAGGAGCTGCTGCCCGACGAGCCGGCGCCAGGTGGGCGCGAGCTGCTGCGCATGTTCTTGCCCGTGGCGGCGGCCATTGTTGTGTTCATCGCCGCCTTGATGCTGGCGCTCAAGTTCCTGGTCATCCCGGCGATGGAGCGCAGCGATCCGGCAGTGCAGGCGCGCGCGCTGGCAACGATCGGCGCGCTCCAGACGCAGGAGGCAGTCACTCGTAGCGAGCAGGCACTCACACCTCAGCCAACGACCACGCCACAGCCGCTCGGCACGGCTGAACGGCCCGTGCCCACAGCCCAACCGGTGACTCAAGCAACCGTCGCGCCGACCGTTGTTGGGGTATCAGTGGCCACTGGCAACCAGGCGCCGACCGCCATGGCAACAGCCACGGCTGCGATAGCGCCGACGACCGTGCCGTCTTCAGCTACCCCGGTGCAGTTGGCGATCGATACGGGCAACATGCCCGCTCAACCTGATGCCGCGGCTGTCGCCGCACCTGTCCCGACAGTGGATCCAGTAGCGCAGGCCGAGGTTCAGCAGGCTTACGCACATTACTGGACGCAACGCACCTTAGCTCTTCGGGACTTGGACTCATCATTGCTCCCAGACGTGGCCGCCGGTGATGAATTAGCTGCACTGACCAGCCGGATCGACGATCTCCGCTCTCAAGGACGAGCAGTTCGGACACACGTGATCCACCACGTCGTCGCACTGCCGACTGCTCCTGATGAAGCCGTCGTCGCCGACGAGTACGAGGATCTGAGCATCTACGTGGACTTTGAAACAAAAGCACCTATAGATCCTTCAAACTCTGACCCGCAAACCGGACCAGTAGTGAAGGTCCGGAAGCTACTGCAGAAGTTCGACCGCGTCTGGAAGGTGTCGTGGGGCGAGGTGTATGAGTGACAAACATCGCGGCCTGTTCACGCTAGCAGCGCTGTTTTTTCTGGCCCAAGTGCTTACGCCGGCCCTAGCGTATGCCGACGGCAACTACAACAGCCCCGAAGGCGACAGACGAGCAACAACGCCTCTCCCCAACGGCTTAAAGGCAACCACGACAGCGCAACTAGGCCAGGACGGACTCCTTCGGGTTACGACTAACGTGGACATCCCGGTCACCGGCGTCTATGAAACACGAAACGACGGGGCTACAGACATTCAAATTACGCGAGGCAGGACAACGCCCGGATCTGCGATCAGGGGAAGCGTCCCGCCCAGGAATGGCCCCGGAGGCGAGGACACGAGACCGCCTCCACCGTGCTGCGGGGACTGGATCGTCGGTGGAGGTCCGCTCTCGTACGAAACCGGACCGGATGGTACGCAGAACCAGTTCGGCGGTTTTGCAATTGGCGGTTTCGACTTCGTGAACGTCACGCCCGGTATCACTCGTCCCGGTGTTCAGACCACACCCTGGCGAGCGGTTGGACAGGTGATTCAGCTCGACCCTCGAACGCTGGCCCTCAATGTGGAAAATCAGCTCGGCTTTCCGCCCATCGTCCTCAAAGCCAACCCCGACCCCGGGCTTGCCCAGCTCGAGTCGTGGTTCTGGGCGGCGAATTACGACGGCGGTGTGCAGACCAGGAGCGGCAGCCAGAGCGAAACGCATACGCAATGCCGCTTGAATAACGGCAACCTCGAGTGTGTGCCGGTCACCAACACGATCACCGTCGACGTGCGCGAAACACCCACCCTTTACGCCTGGGATTTCGGCGATGCACGAACCGCACAGGACGGCTACCCGGCCACGTTCACGAGCTCCACCGGACTCGGTCGCGCATATGTGGATCCCTATTCCCCGTCACCCGTTCTGCACAAGTACGTGCTGTCGTCGCTGAAGTTCGTCGACGCTGGCGGCTATCCGATCACCTTGAGGATCACCTGGGACGCGGCCTTCCGGGTCAACGGCGGCGCTTGGCAGGACCTTGGCCCAGTGACCGGCACGTTCAGCAGTCGCCACCAGGTGCGCGAGTCCTGGCCCGTCGGCGTGAACAACACAACGACGATTGGAACAGCGCCATGAGCGCCCGGGAAGACGCGGGGTCGAATGGCAGCGAGCTGGGACTGGGCGGTCTGCTCGTCTGGCTGGCCATGTTCGGAGCGGCCCTTGCCGGACTGGAGCAGCTTGCGGGGTGGCCAGCCCAACCGGCGTTACCCGACCACCTCCCGAGCTGGAATGCCGTCCAGGTCTGGCTGAACAGCCCACTCGCCGGGATCGGGCCACTGCTACCCGTCGCCTTTGACATCAGCTGGATCGTGTGGGCGCTGACGGCGGCCAGCATCGTACTCCAGGTAGTCGTCGACCTGCTGGATGCGTTCACCCGCGGCGCCGCCTGGGTCCGCTCACTGCGAGCAGCCACGAACTGGCTGGTTGCCCCGCCGATTCGGCGCGCAGTCGATGCCTCGCTGAGCGGACTGTTGCTGGCGCGTGTGTTGGTGCAACCGGCGGCAGCTCTGGAAGCTGGCAGCATACCGATGGCCAGCATCGTCTCGCTAGCGCCGGCGGATTGGCGGCCGCCCGAGTCCTTCGATGGCATGAAGATCCCCCTGGGTGGAGTCCGTGCCGAAATCGTGGCCTTTGCGAGCGATGATCAGCGGCAGCCGGCTGCGCCGGCCGACCCGACCGCCGAGCTGATCTACTCGGTGCAGCCGGGCGATACGCTCTGGGCGCTGGGAGGACATTTCTACGGTGATCCGCAGAAGGGCGCCGAGATCATCTTCGAGGCCAATCAAGGCAGGCAACAACCGGACGGGCGCGTGTTCAATCGGCGCGGACTGATTTTCGTCGGCTGGACCCTGCGCATCCCGAATCCAACTCGGTGCATCCAGCGAGCGGCCGATGGGACCTGGTGGTACACCGTCCAGCCTGGTGACACGCTCGACGGCATCAGTGCCCGTCTCCTCGGCGACCCGAACCGTGGGCTCGAGATTTTCGAGCTCAATCGCGGCGCGCGAGCTCCGGACGGCCATATCCTGGTCGATCCCAACCTCATCTGGCCAGAGCTTGGACTGCAGATCCCACTTGACGGCGCAATGGCTCGGCCCAGGGAAGCACAACCACCCGTGGAGTCAGGTCCGACAACGCCGCCCGCAGTGTCTCCGCGCATGGCAGTCGAACCAGACCACGTGGATCGCGGGTCCGCTCGGGGAGCTCCGACGCCCAGCGTCGTGCCAACGGTCTGGACAACGACGGTACCAACTTCTGCTCCAACTCCCGTGCCGGAGGACGCATCGGCACCCGTGCAAGCGCCGCCCACGACTGAGGCAGCACCCGCGGTCCAACGTGTGGAGCAGGCTCCAACCGACGCCGGCCATCCATTGTCGCCCGCGCTAGCAGCGCTTGGTGCGGCTGGCCTCGCCGCAGCGGCGCTGGCCGCCAGCCAACTGGTCGTGTACAAGCGCAAGCCAGGCCGGGATCCCGACGGACCCGAAAGCGACGTCAACATCCAGAACGGCTTCGCCGAGATCGACCCGACCGAGAATCTGGCGCGGCGCGTGGCGCACACGAGTGACCCGGCATCGGCGATCGCTAGCTTGCTGGGCCAGGCGTACGCGGCCATCTTCGACGAGGTGGTCCAGCCCGACGATCGCCACGAGTTGCAAGGCGTGACCGTCGCGGCGACCTGGCACGGTCGCACCTCGACCACGCTGGTGCTGGCGGCACCGGTGGCGGCGCGTCCGTACCTTGTTCACCACATGCGCGACGCGGCCGAACACGCCTTCGGCGAACAGGTCGACGTCGACGGCAAGGTCGACCAGGACGGCGACGTGGTGGTGCGTGTGACCTGGGATCCACGTCATCCAATCGCCGGCGACCGGCTCGAACGCGTCGGTGCGAGGGATGTGCCGAGCGCCTGGCCAGCACCGTGCTTGGTGCCGGCGTTTGTCCTCTACGACCGACAGCACCTGGCCGTCAACTGGCACACGCTCAGCAATATGCTGGTGGCAGCTCCGACCGGCCAGGGTGGCGACGTACCGCTCACGGCGCTGGTGGCGGCGCTGGCGAGCGTGCGTGCGCCCGAAGACCTCGGACTGGTCGTCATCGCGCGGCCGCACACTCTGCCCGACGAGATCAGCGTCCTTCCGCACGGGCTGCTGGACGTTGCCGATCCTGGCGAGCCCGAGGCAGTGCAGCACGCGCTCGAAGGCGTGCAGCTCGAGATTGACCGACGCCGACAAGCTGGTGCTTCGGACGATGCCGACATGGTCGTCGTCGTGCGTGAGCTCGGCGATCTCGAGCCCGAGGCAATGGCGGTTTGCGCCGCGATCGCTGCGGCCGGCCCTGACCTCGGCGTGCGCGTCGTCGCGGCCAGCGAACGCCCGGTTGCCGATTTGCTGAGGCTCTGCCCGTTCATCGACCAGCTTGGCACGCGGTTGGTGCTGCAGACCGCCTGCGAGGAGGACAGTGTGGCGCTGCTGGGCATGGACGGCGCCGAACGTCTGGGCGCCGGCGGGCACGCGCTGCTGCGGCTGGAAGGGCGCATGCCGTACCCCGGCTGGGCGCCTTATGTACCCGCCGACCTTCTCGCTCGGCTGGTGCACCTGATGGGGACCCGTGCCCGCGCGGACTCGTCGGGTCAAGCCGCCGCGCCAGCTGCGGCCCCACGCGACGAACCGGTCGATCCGGAAGAGTCGCCGGACACGGCCGAAATAGATGACGCGGAACCCGCTGCAGAAGACGTCGAGGAAACGGTTGTGCCGGCAGCCGGGGCGCACCACAACAAACGCCTGCGGCCACCAGCCACTCCGAGCTGGGCTTCGGCGCGCCTGCGGGAGCTGTGCGCGGCGCCGATTCGCGTGCGTTGCTTCGGAGCGTGCGATGTGCGGCATGGCGACCGGTTGCTGAAGATCGGCGACCCGGAGCTGCTGCTGTTGCTCGCCGTGCACCCTGTGACCGGGATCGCGAGCGAAACCGTCGCCGACATGCTCTGGGACGAACTCCGGGCTGATCCGCCGGGAGACTTGCGCAAGAAGCGATCGAAGCTGCGGCTCAAGCTGCGTCGGCTGGTGCCGGATCTGCCGGCTGACCCACTGCCGGGCGACGCTTACAAGGGCGAGAAGGTGGTCCTGCTGGACACCTCGGTGGTCTCGAGCGACGTCCACGAGTTCACCGAGCTGCTGGACCTGGCGCACGGCCTCAAGCCCCCAGACGCCATTGAGGCGTATGAGGCGGCCCTGGCCCTGTACAGAGGCGACCTGCTGGATGCCTCCGACATGCGCAAGTACCGCTGGATGTACGACGCCGACCCCCAGATCGCGCTCGGGCGGCGCGGCGAGCTCCGCGCGATGCACAAAGAGGCGCGACTCAAACTGGCAGGGCTGCTCGCCGATGGGCCGGAGTCCGGGCTGGCACGTGCGGAGGAGCTGTACTCAGCTCTGTGTGGCGAGGACCTCGATAACGAGCACCTCTGGACCGCGCTGTTCCGCATTCACGAGCGCACGGGCAGCTCACTCGGGCTGGAAAGCGCGGTGCGGCGATTTCGCGACGCCCAGGTCGAGCTGGGCACCACCAATGTCACCGACATCGACCGCGTGCCCTTGCCACCCAATCTGGAGCGGCTGGTCCAGCAGATACGACGACGCATCGGTGGCACTACCGCCGAACACACGGCCGGCGGCGATTAGCCAGAGAACAAAAGGATGTGTGCACACGGGCATGGGTTTGACCGAATCTGATTCGCAGCGGGCTAGACCGGACATGCGTCCGCATAGCCGGCCTGGGAATCGCGGTGGACAGCCGCGCCCACACAGCACAGGTGGTACTCGTGCGACTGACATCAAGAAACGGCAGGGGCTGGAACGATGACCGGCGTCAACCTAGACCACTACGGCGATGCTCTTATGCGCAATCCCGACACCTGGGTGTGGCTTGTCGTGGCCGTGCTCGGGGTAGCGGCTTGCCTGCGAGTTATTGCGCTGTTCGGAGCCGATGACTGGGTCAGCTTCGCCGTGATGCTAGTGGTGTGCTGGATTGCGCTGGGCTGCCTTGTCGATGTCGGATTCACCGGCGCCATCGCTGGTCACCTCACAGACGTGTGGTACTGGCAGCTTGCCGCGTCGAGTGTCATCTGGCTGGTTGGTAGCTACTGGCTGGTGAACCGCTTCATCGACTGGGTGCGAGCGCAATTCCCTCGGAACACGCTGCCCCGGTAGACGCTGCGAACACCTCGGTGTAGGGCGTGGCAGGTCGATCACCGGCGGCACAGACTGCATTCGGCCCGATGGTGATCGTCGCGATCGAGCATGCGGTCACCACGCCGCAGCGGCTGGTTCAGGACAACCTCGCCGTTGTGCTCCTGCCAGCCGGAACGGGGCTGATCGTGGGCGCCTGTCGCTGGTCATTGCTGCGCGACCTGTTCGTCAGCCTCTCTGACCGGCGGGCGCCGTGTGTCTGGGGCGGGGTGCTGTGCCGCAAGCGCTACACCGACGACATCCTGACGGCGGCTCTGGACGACGGCATCGACCAGGTCGCGTCATCCTCGGCTCGGGCTTGGATACTCGCGCCTCTCGTCTGCTGGCGCCCGGAGCCGCCCACGTGTTCGAGCTGGATCTCGTCGAAAACGCCGCGTATAAAGAGCAGCGCCCGCGCCGCATCTATCGCGGGCTGCCCGAGACGTTGCGCTGGTGCCGGTGGATTTCGAAGCAGACGAACTAAACGTTGCCCTCGGAGCGCATGGATCCAACCCGCAGCAACGCCCAGTCTTCGTCTGGGAGGCAGTGACGCAATACCTGACCGAGCATGGCGTGCGGCAGACGCTCGCGTATCTTTCCATGATCAACGTCCGGCAGTCGGGCGGCCTTCGACGTAGGTCTGACGCGGCGCTGATGCCATCCTGGGCCGGGTATCTCGATGTCCACCACCGCCACATCGGGTCGCGCCGCGATTGCTGCCGGAATTACTTCGTCCCCCCGAGCGAACGTCGGCAACTACCTCGATATCGCCTTCGAGTTCCAGCAAGCCCCGCACCGCGGTCCGGAACATCCACTTCGGGGTAAGCCGAGACACGGCCAAAAATAGGGAAATAGCGGGCGGAGAGAGATCGAGGGCTTGCTAGGTCCTGGCGCTTGCCGCAGTACCTTTCCCACTGCACAGAGTGATCGGGCAACTACCGAATGTCAGTTGCCAAGGTCCCAGAGGCACAGGTGTTCATTCGAGTGGTGCGTGAGCCGGCGTCCACTGGCTACTGACCAGGTCGTCAAATCCCTTTCATAGTCGACCACAGCATCGGGATCAGCAAGGGGCTGGCCTGTCGGGCGCAGCCAGCCGACGCACCTCCTCTTCCAGCGTTGGCAGCAGGCTCTCGAGCGTCTCACGGTGTTCGTCCAGGTGCCCAGCCGCAACACCCACGGCAAGCACAGCATCCGGTGCTACCTCGAGCGCTTGTGCCCGCCGATACACGTCGTCCAGGTTAACCACACCACCACCAGCCTGAAGAGATGTGACGCTCGCGCACAGTAGCCTGGATCCGAACCTGTACTCCGAAGTCCTCGCGCAACAACTCATCGGACTGGCGGTCGAGCCGTTCAGCGGCCGTGACCAACTCGCGGCTCAGCGCCCGCCACATCCCCGAAGTCAGACTGCCCAGCCGATGCATGGATATCGCCGCAGCTCCCAGGTCATCGCGCGCCTGCAGCGTCGCGGCGGTCACGATGCCCGCCTTGATCAGCGAGCCAAGGCAGCTGCACGGTCAACATGGCTTCCTCCACGTGATCGCGCAGCCGACGACGGCCTACCACGGTTGCGGAGTCTGGGATGTCGAGGCATGCGGTCTCCTTGTCACGCGCATCATTCAGCGCCGAGATCGATCGTCAGCATCGAGCGGGCCACGTACAACGGCCCAGGCTGCCGCGCCAGGGTGCATCAATGTCGAACGCCGCGCTGACTGCGCGCCGACGGCATCGTGGTTAGCAATCGCTCAATTCGACGCTATCGCTGGCGAGGACCGGGACGCGCACCGACTCAAACCTGGCGCACGTTCCTGCGTAACCATGCTTACGATGTCTGGGCCGCCGATCTGCTGAGCGTGCCCACAGTGACGTTCAAGGCGCTACACGTGCTGGTGTTCATCGCCTATTGGCGGCGCGGGGACCGTGGCTGTGGCAGGCGCGTTTGCCAGACCATGACGGAAGCCATCACGCCAGCTGGCATACTGCGGCTCCCAGCCGAGTTCACGTTTGGCTTTCGCGTTCGAGGCGCCGCGGATGCGTGTCATCATCGACACGCCAGCCTCGCCGATAAAGAGTCGGCCCAGCCAGACTGGCACGTGCCACGGTGGCTTCGCGCCAACGGCTCTCGCGAGCTCCGGTAGCCAGACCGCGACCGGTGCGGGCTCATCGTCGCACACGTTGTACACGCCAGGCGCACCGCGCTCGACGGCGGCTACTGTGGCGGACGCCACGTCGGCAACGTGCGCGAACGACCACACTCCGGCGCCGTCGCCAACGATGGGAAACTGCCGCTTTCGAATCGTCTCCACGATTGCACCGCCCGGCGCCACCGACGTGCCTGGCCCGTAGAGATTGCCGTAGCGCAGCGCCACCCCCTCCAGGTCGTCGGCTCCCACGACTTTGGCTTCCACGTGACGAATGGCGGCCATGGTGCGGCGCATGGTGGGCGGCGGCGTTGGATCCAGCGCGTCATCCTCGGTCTTGACGGCGCTCCCGACCCGTTCGTAGTTCCAACTGCCGTAGCTCTGAGCGATCAACCGCCGCGTCCCGGCAAGGCGCGCGGCCTCCATCAGAAAGTCGGTCCCTGTCGTCCTCAATTGATTCGTCAGCTCGAATTCGTTATCGAACTTCTTGAGGTTGGACATACGTGCCAGTCCGGTCATCTGGTGCACGATGACGTCCGGTTTGGCGCGCACGACCGCCTCGATGACTGCGGTGCGGTCCAGACCGTTAGCAATCACTGGTTCTACCCCGGCGTCGCGTAGGACCTGCGCGTTGTCCCGCGAGCGTGTCATGCCGACGACCGCGTACCCCTTAGCGAGAAGGAGCGGCAGGAGTGGTTTGCCAACAGCGCCGGTCGCGCCGGCAACAAATACCTTCATGTGGCCCTGTCCTTCCTGTGCATCCCGTGTCGACGGGCCAAGCAGCGACCCAAAACAGCGACTTTCGCCGAGCTACCTACCGGTCGGTAGGATCGTATCATTAACCAGCGCATGGCGCGCACGTATTCACGCCTGCCCGGGCCGCAGCGGCGAACAAAGATTCTCGAGGCTGCCGCCAACGCCTTCGCGGGGCATGGCTACCACGCCACGTCCATTCGGGAGATCGCTCGGGCGGCGGGGGTCACCAAACCCGTTCTTTATGATCACTTCGGCTCTAAACAAGAGCTGTACATCGCGCTCATTGAGGGCGTTCGGGATGAGCTCACGTCCGGCACGGCCGCGGTCATGGCGCAGGCCATGCCGGTGGAAGTGCGCCTCCGAACCGCGATTGACGGCTTCTTCCGCTACGTCGAAGCACAACCGGCCGCCGCCAAGGTCCTGTTTGCGCCGCCCGAGGGTGAACCAGCGATCATGGAGGCCGCCCGACGTGTGCAGAACGAGGCCACCGCAAGATTAGCCGCAGTGCTGGCTGCTGAGCGGGATCTGCTGCCAAACGTTGCAGAGCACGGGCTACGGCTGGCGGTATTTATGGAATTCCTGAAGATGGGCCTCCACGGCTTGGCCATCTGGTGGGCAGAACATCCGGCTGTGTTGCGGACGGCGCTCGTTGACGCTGTGATGGACATCGCCTGGACTGGACTGCGGTCTCAGTTCGGTGAGCACTCCGACTGAAGGCACTCCAGACGGTCTCATTGCTGCCATATCGACACATTGTCTCAGTCGGGTCGCGTACGGGGGTCGGCGTGGCCAGCGCGACATAAAGGTTGGCGACGGCGGACGCCTCAGGATCGTTTGTCGGCCTAAAGAGCGTATGGCCCACGTAGTGCGAACGTTGCTCTCGCGCATGTACTCAGATGAACGACGACGACAGCGCGAAAGCCTAAATCGGGTCGGCGTCTCTACCGACGGGTTTACGTTCTGCATTGGTGGGATGTCTTCGCATATCCCCGGCCCTGGTCAACAGGCCCGTGCCTCGAGCTGATTCTTCAACTGGGCGTAGGCGCGCTCGAGCGTGCGGCGCACGAACCAGGCCAGGATGGGCTCTCCGACCCGCACGATGCCAGCGAGTCTGAAGATGCCCGCGTACTCGATCCGCGTGCCACGCGTCGTGACGATGAATCGCTCGTCCTCGTCACCTTTGAGCAGCCCGTCGACACGCACGGCGAACCGACGACCAGGCTCATACTGCTCGACGACGGCCCTGACGGTATAGGGCATCCCGAACATGCGCGTATGAATGGTCGTCGTCGACCCGACATTCAAGGCTCCGGCGGGCTCCGCAGCCACAACGCCCGGGAACCACCTGGCGAGGTTGGCGCGGTCGACGGCATATGCGAACACCGCATCCACGGGCTGGTCGATCTCGCAGCTGAGGCTGATGCGAATCACGGCTTGCCCTCCGCGCGTTGGCCAACGAACACCAGACGAATCGCATGCTCGGGACAGGCTGCGACGCACAGGCGACACACGTGGCAGCGCGTGGGGTCAGGCACGAAGGCCTGACGCCCTCCGTGGAGCTGGACCTTCAACCGCGCCAACAGCCCCAGAGCTCCGCGTTCCGCGGGCGTGAGCGTACGCAGCTCGAACACGCCGTACGGACACACGCGCAGGCAGTCCGACTTCCCTTCACAACGCGGGCGGTCGACGACGGGCACGAAGGCACCCACCTCACGACAGCGCACTGGAGCTGTCCGATCGGAAACTTGCATACTCCATAGTTTAAGCTTCAATAATTGAGGTCTACAATGCCTGACCAGCATAGACTGCCGCCCCAGCTGACTGTCGACGAGCACATCCTGGGCTTGGCGGCGCAACTGGCAAAGCGCGCCGCGAGCCACGTGGATCTGCATGTTGGCCAGCACGGGCTGACCAAAGCGCAGGCGTTGCTCCTGCGCACCCTCGACCAGCCACTGCCAATGCGCCAGGTCGCCGTGCGGCTGGATTGTGACGCGTCGAACGTGACCGGCATCGTCGACCGCCTGGAGGCGCGCGGCCTGATTCAGCGCGTGGGGAGTCCGTCAGACCGGCGAGTCAAGCAGCTCACGCTCACGCCCGAAGGCCGACGCGTGCGTGACAGCCTGGCAGCGGTCGCGCCGTCGTTCCCTGGCCTCGCCGTGCTGTCCGAGGCGGAGAAACGCCGCTTGTACCACCTCCTTCGGCGCGTCGTCGCGGCAGTCCAGACCTGAATCGGCAGCGCCCACAGGCACTAGCCCCCAGCCGCTTCGATGTCGAGCAGACTGGCCACAGTCCAGCAACCTGAGCGAGTCGGTTCGTCAAAGTACCGAAGACCCAGACCTACCGCCTGACGCCACAAGGCTTCCGCATCTGCGTGTTGTTCCTGAAGCTCTTCCACCGCGTCTACGGGTATTAGCCACATCCGCCCGAAAATACCCGTTAAGCGTTACGTCTACTACTATCGCTTAGGCATTTGCAGGGGGTGGAGTGAGGATTTTGTTTACGCGGCGTGTTGGAGACCGAGGGCTGCTGAGAGGTGGTCCAGAGCGGTGTCGACTTCGCGGTAGGCGGCGTCGACCGAGTTGGATGACCGGGGCGCTGGGTTGGA